>Ga0209581_1001129_pt1 | contig 34940 bp, 34 predicted proteins | sample Coa_R2_FD_187160 | JGI IMG/M metagenome (GOLD analysis project Ga0209581, IMG submission 187160) | Surface soil microbial communities from Centralia Pennsylvania, which are recovering from an underground coalmine fire - Coalmine... | ecosystem: Environmental > Terrestrial > Soil > Unclassified ...
TCCATCTGAATATTTGAAAGCCCGGCGAATTAAGCGCGCTGTGAGGGAGGGCCGCAGTCTGCGTAGGATCTGCCGGTAAGCAAATCTTGATACCCTCAAAATAGTCATGAACACAAAGAAAACGCGCGTTCGCTTCGCGCCTTCGCCGACGGGGCTACTCCATGTAGGCAACGCCCGCACGGCGCTTTACAACTGGCTGGTCGCCCGCCATGCAGGCGGACAATACATCCTCCGCATCGAAGACACAGATGTGGAACGCAGCAAAGGGGAGCACGAAGCGCAGCTCATCGAAGACCTGCATTGGCTCGGCCTTAACTGGGATGAGGGTCCAGAAATCGGCGGCCCACATGCTCCCTATCGGCAGTCGGAGCGGTTGGACATCTACCGCCAGCACACCGAAAAGCTGCTGAACGAGGGCAAAGCCTACCGCTGCTTCTGTACGGCAGAAGAGCTTGAGGCAGAGCGCCAGAAGGCAATCGTCGGGCACCGTCCGCAGGTCTATTCCGGAAAATGCCGCGCGATTGCTGAATCTGATTCGGACGCGCGCGCAGCCACAGGCGAGCCTTTCGCCGTGCGCCTGCGTGTGCCCGGTCATCCATTGCGCTTCCATGACATTGTGCGCGGCGATGTAGAATTCGCAAGCGAAACCGTCAGCGATCCGATCCTGGTGCGCTCCAGCGGAGTACCTGTGTACAACTATGTCGTCACCATCGACGATGCGCTCATGGAGATTACGCACGTGGTCCGCGGCGACGACCACATCTCAAACACGCCCAAGCAGGTCGCCATTTACGAAGCCTTCGGCTGGCCGGTGCCGCAGTTCGCGCATCTTTCGACCATCCTCGGCAGCGACCGCGAGCGGCTGTCTAAGCGACACGGAGCGACCTCCATCGCCAGCTTTCGTGAAATGGGCATCCTTCCCGAGGCGCTGGTCAATTACCTTGCCCTGCTCGGCTGGGGAGCGAAGGACGGAGTCACCGAGACATTTACTCCACAAGAGTTGATTCGAGAATTCGAGCTGGAGCGCGTAACCGCTTCGCCGGCGGTCTTCGATTTCGATAAGCTCCACTGGCTCAATCGCCATTACCTGAAGGCCGCGAATCCGGAACGCATTCTCGATTTAGCGTGGCCCTACTTCGAAAAAGCGGGACTATTGCCTGCGCGTTCCAATGCCGATGCAGAAACTGTGCAGTGGTTTAGCAAACTCGTGGCGCTTTTCCTTCCCTCCGTGGATCGCCTGGAGCAACTACTTGAAAAAGCGCAGTTTATTTTCAATTTTGAGGTGTCTGGCGCAAAGCAAAACGCGGAAAATGTCCCGATTCTGCAATCAGAAAGCGCGCAAAAAGTGCTCTCCGCATTTGCTCAGCGCGTTCACTCGAATGGAGGCGCTGTCACGCCAGAGCAGTTCAAAACCTGGATGAACGAGATCAAATCCGAAACAGGAGCGAAAGGCAAAGACCTTTTTCACCCTGTCCGTATTGCCCTCACCGGAGCGCATTCCGGGCCAGAATTCGACAAACTGATTCCGATCTTTGAAGAAGGCAGCCGACTACAGCTTCCTGTGCATGTGCTGAGCATGCGTGAGCGAGTGGAGCAGTTTGTAAACCCATGACTGCAACCACCAGAATATCTCTTGATCTGACCTTCCCACATAACTGGGTAGTTGATGTACTCGAAAAGCGCCCCCTGATAGTACCCGCGCGCCAGTTCGTCTATCCACAGCAGACGGAAGAAGTAGAGCGTGGAGCACTGGAGCTCCTCGTGAAACCCGCGGTAGGCGATACATTCCTCGCCATCTGCGCGCTAGGCTTCGCGAATCAGGCCGCACCGACAGGCGTCTGGAGCTGCCCTGATCCCGACTGGCTCTGCGCGGTATCCGGCGGCTATGCGTATCTCATCCGCACGCTCGATCCACAGCAATGGAGCATGGTTCCATATCGCCCCGTGTTAAGTGTCCGCTCGCTCCACGACCAGCAATTACTGCTCTTCATCGGGCATCACGCCATTTTGGCGTGGGGCCGCGATGGCAAAGCGTGGGAATCGGCCCGTCTCTCCTGGGAAGGCATCGAAATTACCGACATAGTCGGCGACACCCTCTGCGGACTCGGCTGGGATTTGATGACTGATAGCGATGTGCCCTTCGCCATCGACCTGAAAACCGGCGAACACACAGGCGGCACAGAAAAATCCTAAGAAGATCTTGTTTGATAGAAATTCGGAATGGAATAACAAGGATGAAGAATGGTCGGGACGGGCAGATTTGAACTGCCGACCCCTCGCACCCCAAGCGAGTGCTCTACCAGGCTGAGCCACGTCCCGACACGGGGGTCTTTCCTAGTCTACACGAGCAGCAGGGATTATGCTTCGCCTGCATTCCCCGTAATTCACTCCGCTTGAGAACTTTCCGCAACGCAGCAACAACTGAATCTATAAGCCCATAAGGAAGCCGCACACGTCGCAGAAGAAACAACAAAGCTGTGGGGCGTTTAGCGTCAACCCCTCATAACGAGACTGGTGCGCTTTTCTTGCCTTCCCAGGGGAACAGCGGTACATAGGAGTAGCACAACGTGGCAATGCAAATTCACAACAGATCGTTCAATTGATGAGATCAATCATCAGATCGTTTTGCATCGCGCTTCTCATATGGATCATGCTGTTTGGCGCTGTGGGAGAGCAGGCACAAGCGCCGCTCATTCTCGGCGTCGATCACATTCCTGTTGTAGTCGCTGATCTCGAAAAGGCAATTGCAGACTTTCGCGCCATGGGATTTGCCATCAAGCCGGGAAGACCGCATGCCGACGGCATTCGCAATGCGCATGTAAAATTTCCTGACGGCACCGAGGTAGAGCTCATCACTGCGTCTCAGGCGATGGATGCGCTTACCTCCGAATACCGCGCCAGGCTCATGACTGGAGAGGGGCCTGTCTATTTTGGTATGTATGCGCCGGACCATGCGACACTCGCGGCGAAGCTCCGGCTACTCCATACGGCAGCGCAGCAAGACAATGGCAGTATTGTCTTTCCCGCTGACAGCCCGCTTCATCCTCTCTTCTTCGGATCGAGAAACAAGGCGCCCACTGACAGGCCAGAGCACTTCGCTCATCCGAATACAGCCGTTCGTCTCAGCGCGCTTTGGGTACGCGACAGCCATGAGCTGCGCATGCTGTTGCAAAGCCTGAACGTGCCGATGACGCGATCACGTTCATATGACTTCATCGGTTCCTCGATGGAAATTATCGACGCTACGCTCCCGGAAGGGCATCTCTACCTTGTCCCTTCCGCAGCTACAAATGTTGTCGCAGCACGCATTGAAGTTCGAAGCCTCGCTGCTCTTGAAGCCGTCCTCAATACAAATGGCGTGCCGATGAGAGAATACGGCTTCTGCCATGCAGCTTGGGTTGCACCTTCCAGCGCCCACGGAATCTGGCTCCAGTTTGTCGAAGCCGGAAGCGCGAGTTGTAATCGATAAAATGCGAGAGTGTCTTCGGGACTGCTCTGAGTGAAGCGCTTCTGGCAGAGCGGCGGGCTTTATAGTCCACCGAATAGAGGGCAGGTCGAAGGTCCTTCCTGCGTAGCTAAGCGGAGCCAATGGTGAAGCGACCAATGAAAGAACAAGCCTTACAACTTTTGCGAGCGCTGCACATCGCGAACCCCCGGCACGCGCCGCAGTCCCTGCACCAGCCGGTTCAGGTGCCGCACATCCTCCGCATCGACAATGAACTCAACCGTAGCATCGTTATTCGGCCCGGGCCGTGAATCTACAGATCGGATATTCGTATTGTCATCACTGATGACGGCAGTCATCTCTTTGAGCATTCCAGCGCGATCATCGCAGTAAACAGTCAGTTTCACCGGATAAGTTTGACGGCGACCCTGCGCTTCCTCAGCAGGGCGGGCCCACTCGACTGAGATGCGGCGGTCAGATTCATAAAGCAGATTCTGCACATTGGGACAACTCCGCGCATGCACCGCGACACCCTTGCCGCGCGTCACATAGCCGATAATCTCTTCGCCACGAATCGGATTGCAACATCGCGCGCGATACACCAGCAATTCATTCTGCCCTTCCACCTGCAGCGAATCCGCGCCGCTTGCCATCGAGACGCGCTTAACGGTATCGGCAACACCAGCGACGGCGGCATCTGTCTCGGCGGCCTGCTGACTCGTGACCCCAGGCGCCAGCCGGTTCAGCACCTGCCGCGCTGAATACTTTCCGAATCCTATTGCAGCCAGCAAGTCATTCGGCGTAGCGACGCTATACTCAGCCGCGATGCGCTCATAATCTGAATCATCAAACTTCGACAGCGAAATCTTGTATTTCCGTGCTTCGCGCTCCAGCAGCTTGCGGCCAATTTCAATGGCGCGCTCACGCTGATGTTCATTCAGCCAGTGCTTGATCTTGTTGCGCGCGCGTGAGCTTTTGACGAATGTAAGCCAGTCGCGGCTCGGCGTGTGCCCATTCTGCGTGACGACCTCGACAATATCGCCATTGCGCAGCTTTGACCGCAGCGGAACCATGCGCCCGTTGACCTTTGCGCCAATGCATGTGTGCCCAACCTCGGTGTGAATCGAGTACGCAAAATCCAGCGGGCTCGCATCTTTCGGAAGGACCACAACCTTTCCCTTAGGCGTAAAGGTGTAAACCTCTTCCGGATAGAGATCAATCTTGAGCGTTGAAAGAAATTCATTCGGATCGCTCATTTCCCGCTGCCACTCAACCAGCTGTCGAACCCAGGCCAATCTTTGCTCGTCGCGCGCGCTGATCGGCGAGCCGCCCGACTTATACTTCCAGTGAGCCGCAATGCCTTCTTCCGCGATGCGGTGCATCTCCTCAGTCCGAATCTGCACCTCAAACTGATGCCCGCCCTCGCCCATCACTGTTGTGTGGAGTGATTGATACAGGTTCGGGCGCGGCATCGCGATGAAGTCCTTGATGCGGCCCGGAACCGGACGCCAGATGCTGTGAATCAGGCCAAAAACGGCGTAACAATCCTGTACGCTGCTGGTTATCACGCGCAATGCAAGCAGGTCATATACCTGATCGACATTAATCCGCGACTTAATGAGCTTCTGATGGACGCTGTAGAGGCGCTTGATGCGCCACTCCACGCGCGCTTTGATATTGTTTTCGCGCAGTTTTTCCTGCAGGAGCGCTTCCACCCCGGCCAGGAACTGCTCGCCTTCGCTGCGGCGCGCTTCCACCGCATCATGCACCTGCTGATAGGCATAAGGGTCGACAAAGCGAAACGCCAGATCCTCAAGTTCGCCGCGGACTTTCCCCATGCCCAGCCGGTGCGCAAGCGGCGCGTAAATATCGAGCGTCTCGCGCGCAATCCCCTGCTGCCTCTCCAGAGGCAGGTGTTCCAGCGTCCGCATATTGTGCAGCCGGTCCGCAAGTTTGATCAGGACCACCCGCACATCGCTGACCATCGCCAGCAGCATCTTGCGAACATTTTCCGCCTGGCGATCCTCCTTATTGGCGAACTGAATTTTGTCGATTTTCGTGACGCCTTCGACAATATGCGCCACCTGTTCGCCAAACTTGGCAGTGATATCAGCAGTCGTAACCGGTGTATCTTCGACCGCATCATGCAGGAGGCCTGCAGCTATGGCGGTTGAGTCCAGCTTCATTTCCGCCAGAACGATTGCAACTTCAAGTGGATGAAGTACATACGGCTCACCCGAAGCTCGGAGCTGTCCCTTGTGGTGTTCGAGACAGAATTCCCAGGCTTTACGGATGATTTCAGTATCATCGCTGGGCCGATTGGCGCGGACAGTGGCAATCAGCTTCTCAAAACGCGACGCAAAGGGATCCGGCGTCAGAAGGGGTTTGGTGGGCCGGGCTGTCGCGCTTTGCGCAGTTGCCATACTTGATTATAGGCTCAGGCAGCAAATGGCGCATGAAAGAACCCGACGATCAACGTGGACTTTGCATTGTTCGCGCAGTTTTGTCTTTAAAATGCGGGCGATTTCCGGCATGCGAAGATGAGTTATGCACGGGCGCGAGACAGAAAAACACTCAAAGCAGAGGCATAGACTAGCTGCGTCCATAACTGAATTTCAGGGCCCGGCAGCCATCATCTCCCGCCGCGCAGCGGACCGCATCCGTGCCGGTCATGTCTGGGTCTACCAATCTGATATTGAAGAGCTGACCAGCGAGCCTGCCGGGCTGCTCCCTGTAGCCGACCGGCGCGGCATCCTGCTCGGCACCGCCCTCTACAGTCCTGTCTCGCAGATCGCCCTCCGCTTCGTCTCCAATGGCCTGATCAACCGGACCCGATGGCTCGATCTGCTGCGAGAGCGTCTGCAAGCCGCCATCCGCCTGCGCCAGCCCATGCTCACCGCCGAGACCAATGCATGCAGGCTGGTCTTCAGCGAAGCTGATGAGCTTCCCGGAATCATTGCCGATAAATATGGCGACCTCATCATCCTGCAACTGCTCACCAAAAGCCTGGACAACAACGAAACCAGAGCTCTGATCTCCGAAGTGCTGAATGATGAGCTAAAACCCGAGACCATCATCGAGCGCCCAGATCCGCGTATCCGCGAGATCGAGCAACTGAGCCAGCCATCTACCGCCCCGCTCTATACAGCAGATCCAGACCAACCACTTTTCAGCACAAATTTCCAACTAAACGGGCTCACCTTCCATTACGACGCCAATGCCGGACAGAAAACCGGAGCCTTCCTCGACCAGCGTGAAAACTATGCCGCAGCCGCGCGACATGCCCGCGGCGAAGCGCTCGACATCTGCACCTATCAGGGCGGATTTGCCCTGCATCTCGCGCAGGTCTGCCCACGCGTTACCGGCGTCGACATTTCCCGCGCCGCCCTCGAAACTGCCGAGAAAAACCTCGCCGCCAATGCTGCCCGTTTAAGCAACTCAAATGTGGATTGGATCGAGGCCAACGCTTTTGACCTGCTGCGTGACTGGAGCCAGTCCGGCGCCGTCTACGACGCCATCGTGCTCGACCCACCGGCCTTCGCCAAATCAAAACGCGCCGTCGAAGGCGCGCTTCGAGGCTATAAGGAATTAAATTTACGTGCGATGAAAATGCTGCGTCCCGGAGGAACATTGGTTACCTGTTCCTGCTCGCACCATGTCTCATTGGCAGATTTCCAGCAGATCGTGGCCGCCGCAGCCGGAGATGGAGGCCGCCGTGCGCGCCTCATCGAGCGCCGAGGCGCAGCCGCAGATCATCCCGTCATCCTGACCATCCCGGAAACGGAATACTTGAAATGCCTGATCTGCAGCGTGGAATAAGAAATAGGAAGAGGATGCTGTCATCCTGACCCTGAGTGAAACGAAGGGGAAGGATCTGCTTTTTCATTCCGATCAGAAACCTTCACCTGCGCCGGGATATCAAACAGCCTCGACCACATCACCCCTTGATATGCAGATCAATCACAAGCTGCTTCTTGGAATTGAAAGAGCTGATGTTCTTCTTATCGCTCTTCTTGCCCTTGTACTCGGCCCAGAGCTGGTAATCAACATCGGTGGAAAGCTGCCCGAAACGGTAGCTCCCATCCTGCGTTGAAATGAAGCTTTTGATGCTGTTTGTCTTTGAGTCCTGCAGGTACACCACAGCGCTCTGCTGCGGCGTATCCTGCGGCCCATACACTTTGCCTTCAACGGAGCGGACGGCATTACTCTGAGCCATGCCCGCAACCGGCGCCAACACAAAAATCGCCATTAAGACCAGCGCCGCCGCCCGCAAAAACCTCAGGCGGCCTGCGTCTTCAAAAAACTTCTTCATTCCTCGTCCTCTTCTTCGAGTTCTTCGTCCTCATCTTCATAGTCTTCTTCTACCTTCGAAAGCTCAAGAGGATCGGTGGCAACAATCTCAAATTCGGTTCCGCATTCGTCGCAGACGACGACGTCGCCTTCGTCTACTTCTTCTTCATCAAAATCCAGCACGCTCTCACATTCAGGGCAAATCGGCATAAATTCCTCCAGATCGAAATGGAGTATTAGGATGTTTAGAACAAATTACAGGATGCAACCATCGTCAGTTCGATGCAACATCGTTAGTTTTTAACGAGAAGCAGGCAGCGCGTCAAGCCATTCGCAGTGGATTTCAACAACTCCTCATCAGCACCTCATTCTGGAGAAAGATTTCGATGAACGCACGTTTAAAGCAACTCGCAATTGCCGTCATGACAACCGTTGTCTCCCTGCACGGCGCGCATGCTTTCTCTGACGATACAACACGCGATCTCGTTGCCATTGGTTCACCAATTCGCCCTACGCCTGCTGATCCCGCCATCGCACATGCCTTACAGCAAATCTCCCCACAGCAGATTCAACACACCGTTGAGACATTAGTTGGCTTCCACACCCGCAACACGCTTTCCAGCATGACCAAAGACCTGCCTGCCGGACAAGGAATCAACGCCGCTGCCGACTGGATCGAGTCGGAGTTCAAGCGCTACTCCGATGCCTGCGGCGGCTGCCTTGAAGTGAGACGCGACACCTTCACCGAAAGTCCACAAAGCCGTATCCCACAGCCCACCACCATCACAAACGTCTACGCAATTCTCCGCGGATCCGATCCCGTACAGGCAAAACGCATGTACCTCGTCACGGGACATTACGATTCCCGCAATACCGATGTTCTGGATACACATGGCTTTGCTCCCGGCGCAAATGACGATGCCTCCGGCGTGGCCGTCAGCCTCGAATGCGCCCGTGTCCTTTCGAAGCTCAAGCCTCCGGCAACCATTATCTTTGTAGCCGTCGCCGGCGAAGAGCAGGGACTCAACGGCAGCCGACATCTCGCAAAACTGGCCAAATCTGAAGGCTGGCAGCTCGAGGGCGTTCTGAACAACGACATTGTAGGCGGCAATACCACACCTGGCGACGCCTTGCAGAACAAATCGCTCGTACGCGTCTTTTCCGAAGGCATTCCCGCGTCGGCCACGCCCGAACAGGCACGTCTCATCCAGGCTCTGGGGTACGAAAGCGATTCACCGTCACGCGAACTCGCCCGCTTTGTCGTGAGTGTCGGCGAAACCTACCACGGATTGGGCAATGTGAGTAAATCCAGCTCCGGCTATTTCCATCCCGTGCTCGAGTTCCGCCGCGACCGCTTCCTCCGAGGAGGAGACCACACCTCATTTAACCAGGAAGGCTTTCCCGCCGTACGCTTCACTGAATGGCGCGAAGACTTCAATCACCAGCACCAGAATGTACGTACTGAAAATGGCGTCGAATATGGCGACCTGCTGAAATTTGTTGACTTCCGGTACATCGCTCATCTAGCAGCTCTGAATGCCGCAACTCTGGCCACGCTGGCCTATGCGCCGCCTACTCCGGAGAATGTCCGTATTGTGACGAAGAATCTCGATAACAATTCCACGCTCGAATGGACGGGAGCCGGTGCTCCGGCAGGAACAAAGTACGAAATTGTCTGGCGGGAATTGGCGGTTCCCGACTGGCAGTTCTCTACAAACAAGGGCATTTCTGCGCCTGCCACGCCGAACACCGGATACAGCATCACCCTGCCTGTTTCAAAAGACAATGTCATTTTCGGAGTTCGCGCGGTCGACGCACAGGGACACCGCAGTCCCGCCGTTGCCCCTATGCCGGAAAGGTAGAAAGCTAGAGAGTACCGGCCGTTTCTGAGAAAATAGGACAGCCTGTATGCCACGTACTGCCGGACTCCTCAATTTTCCTGACTTTCGCGGTTTCACGCGCGGTCTGATTCTCTGGAACGTCGGCGTCTACTTTGTGCTGCTTTTGCTTAGCGTGGTTTCAGCAGCGCTGTATACGGACGTGATTCGCTTCGGAGCGCTGATTCCCCCTCTGTTTCTGCACGGATACTTATGGCAGCTGGTCACTTACTGCTTTATCCATACGGGCATTTTGGGGACTGCACTGGAAATGCTCACCCTGTGGTTCCTCGGGAGCTTCCTGGAATCGATTCATGGCCCGCGCTGGCTCGCTGAGCTGTACTTCACCAGCGTTATCGGCGCAGGGCTGACCGCGGTCGGCTTGAGCCTGGTTATGCGGGGGGATGCCTTTGCAATTTCGGGGGCCTTTGGCGGTATTTTCGGCCTGCTGGTCGCCTTTGGGGTGCTTTACGGCGACATGGAATTCATGATGTTTCCACTGCCCATGACCATGAAGGCGAAATACCTGGTGATTGTTTATATGCTGATTGCTATCGCCATGGTCTTTTCTTCGAGCCGTGTTTATGCGCTGGCCCAGCTTGGAGGCGCGCTTGCGGGATACCTCTATATCAAGTCGGCCCCACGCCGGGGATATGCCTTCGCAACCAGCGAGCGCTATTTCAGCATCCGCAACGGCTACTATCGCTGGAAGCGCCGTCGCGCCGCAAAGAAATTCGAAGTTTACATGCGCAAGCAGAACCGGGACGTGCATTTTGATAAAGAAGGCCGTTATACCGGCTCAGAAAAAGACCCCAACGACCGCCGCTGGATGAATTGAGCTGAGCGAGTCAGCGGAAAGAGTGAGTCAGCAAGATGTTCAGGAACGGGCTGACTTGCTAGCCAAGCGCTGGCTCGCTCGTCTTTAACCATGTATCGTAAATATTTGCAGCTCTTTGCGAATTGAGGTTTGAAAGAAGCGTGAGTTTGAGAATTCGACCCGTTTTGGCAGGTCTGGCTTTTTTTGCATTTTTTTTCTTTTCTGCAGCGCTTCGGGCACAGGTGCAGGCCACTGCTCCTGTAACCACTCTGGCGCCGTATCAGCAGCGCTGGGACATCTATGGCGGCTATTCCTATGCCCACTTCAATCCCGGCCCGGGCCGAGGCGTTCAGGCGATCAATCTGACCGGCTGGAATGGAGACGCGACAGTCTGGTTCAAGCAGCTTTTCGGGCTTGAATTTTCCGCGCGCGGCTATTACGGAACCATCATCGTGCCGCCGAATGCATATAACGTTACAAAATCGGATATGTCCGAGCATCTTTTTCTGGTGGGACCCAATTTCCGCTTTATCCGCCATGAAAACTATGCAGCCGGTTTTCACGCCCTCATTGGCGCTGCAGACGGTGCTTTCGATAAGGGATTCAAAAATTCCGGCGCACAGCCCTATCAGGTGGGGATTTACAACAACAAAGTGGCCTTCGGCGCAGGTATTGGAATGTGGGCTGACTACAATCTCAATCCCAGATGGGCTGTCCGTATCACCACGGATTGGCAGCCGACTCACTACGGTTTCGAGACGCAGAACGAGTTCTCGGGGACGGCCGGCATTGTTTATAAGTTTGGGTACTTGAAGTAGCCGGCAAAGAAGCGGGTTGGCGAAAACCGGTCAGCAGAAAAACTGTCAGCAGAAAGGGCTAGCTAGATCCTTTACTGCGAAGTGTTACGCAGACGGCCATTCAGTCAGCATGCGACCAATTTCTGCACATTTTGGCTAATCGTTTCTTTGCTGACCGCTTTTTATCGCTGATCGCTTCCCTAGCTCCTGACCACCGTTCTGATATGCAGCTCTTTCAGTTGCGCATCGCTCACAGGAGTTGGCGCGTCTACCATCAGATCAATGGCCTTCGCAGTCTTGGGGAATGCTATTACCTCGCGCAGACTCGACGCTCCGGCAAGAATCATCACCAGACGGTCCAAACCGAGCGCGATGCCGCCGTGCGGAGGCGTTCCGTACTGAAGCGCTTCGAGAAAGAAGCCGAAGCGCGACTTTGCTTCTTCGTCTGACATGCCGAGCGCGCGGAAGATTTGCCGCTGCACATCCTGCCGGTGAATACGAATCGAACCTGAGCCAAGCTCCAGGCCGTTCATTGCCAGGTCGTAATAGCGCGCACGGACAGAAGCGGGGTCGGAGACAAGCCGGTCCATGTCTTCTTCATGCGGAGAGGTGAAGGGATGATGCGCTGGCATCCATCTGCCGGTTTCCGTATCGTGCTCGAACATGGGGAAGTCCGTCACCCAGATCGGGCGGAATGCAGCCGAGCCGTCGATTGTTCCGGATGTGCGCTCCGGTGATGCAACCACCTGTTCAGTGACGGCAAACGCGCCGTGACGGTCGGCATACTTTTTTGCCAGCTCGACGCGGAAATTGCCTGCGGCGGAGTAGACGGCGATTTCGCGCTCGGAGAGTCGGCCCTCGAATTTAGTGTCGCTGGCCTGGATGTGATGGGCCGCATCTCCGGCGACGATAATAATCAGGTCGCCTTCTTCCGCATTCGTCAGTTCGCGCAGCTTCGCGACACTGCTTGGAAAAGATTTTTCCAGTCGCTTGAGATCGTCGATATACTTCGCACCCTTGCGCGTATCGAAAAGCGGCTTGTTGTCGTCGCGCTCTTTGCGCGATAGCTCGCCCACTTTCGGGATGCGGAGAGCAACCACGGGCAGAGCCGGATCAATCGCCAGGGTTGCCAGATCACTCTCTGAGAAGATTGCTTTCACATCGGTAAGACCGGGGAGGCGGAGATCGGGCTTGTCGATGCCGAACTGGCGCATGGCTTCGTCATAAGTGATTTGCGGAAATGGCGTGGGCAGCGTAATGCCGACAGCGGCAAATGCGGCTTTCAGAAAGCCTTCCACGATGCGGAAGATTGTCTCTTGCTGCGGAAAAGTCATTTCCAGGTCGATCTGTGTGAACTCCGGCTGGCGGTCGGCGCGCAGGTCCTCGTCACGGAAGCAGCGAGCGATCTGAAAATAGCGGTCGAAGCCGGAGATCATCAGAATCTGCTTGAATAGCTGCGGTGACTGAGGCAGCGCATAGAAGTTCCCGGCATGCACGCGGCTTGGAACGAGATAGTCGCGCGCGCCTTCGGGCGTCGAGCGCGTCATGAATGGCGTTTCGATCTCGAAGAAGTTATGCTCCGAGAGATAATCGCGGACTGCAAGCGTGACTTTGTGGCGCACTTCGAAATTGCGTTGCATCTCGGCGCGACGCAGGTCGATATAGCGATATTTAAGCCGCACTTCTTCATTACCGATGGCGTCTTCGGCAGGGGAAAATGGGGGGACTTTTGCATCATTCAGAATGCGAATCTCGTCGGCGACCACTTCGATCTCGCCGGTCGCCATCTTTGGATTGATAACTTCCTTGCCGCGCAACCGTACTTTGCCGATGGCCGCGACCACGTACTCCGGTCGCGCCTGTTCGGCCTTGGCATGGCCCTCGGGGCTCAGGTCCTTATCCAGGACCACCTGCGAAATTCCGTAACGGTCACGCAGGTCGAGAAAGATCAGGTTGCCGTGATCACGGCGACGGTTGACCCAGCCAAGCAGAACAACAGATTTCCCGGCGTCTTCTGCGCGAAGCTCGCCGCAGGTATGTGTGCGTTCTAAGTTTCCTAAAAAATCCAGCAAGATTTCTTCCTAAAATTTAGAGTTGTCATCCTGAGCACAGCGAAGGGTCTGTTTTTCCTTCGGAGTCACCGGATTATGGACATAAAAGCAGATCCTTCCCCTTCACTTCGTTCAGGGTCAGGATGCCAAGGTGACTGGGCTCTTTATGCTGTCAGTGATTGCGCCAGTTCAGCCCGCGGCACCTTCACCTGCTCGCCCGTCGCAAAGTCCTTCACAGTCAGAATACCGGACTGCAACTCATCCTCGCCCAGCAGCACAATCTTGCGCGCCAGCTTGTTCCCGAACTCGAACGACTTTTTCAGGCGAAAACTGCCATCGCCTAACTCAATACGCAATCCGGCGCGGCGCAAATCCCGCGTGAGTTCCAGTGCTGCGGGATTCAATGCCTCGCCAAGCGGAGCGATATACGCGTCAGCCGGGGCGGGCTTCTGAGCGGCCTGCGCCTGCAGCGTCAGGATCAGCCGGTCCTCGCCCATGGCAAAGCCGATGCCCGGGGCCTTCGGCCCGCCGATTGCCTCTGATAGACCGTCATAACGCCCGCCGCCGAGCAGGGCATTCTGCGCGCCCAGGCCGCCGTGGGTAAATTCGAAGGTCGTGCGCGTGTAATAATCCAGTCCGCGCACCAGTCGAGGATTCACCGCGTAGGGAACGCCGCACCTATCGAGCGCCGCCAGCACAGCGGCGAAATGTTCCTTCGAGGACTCGTCCAGATAGTCGGCAATCTTTGGCAGCTTCTCGATGATCTCCTGATCGTTCGGGTCCTTTGAATCCAGAACGCGCAGCGGATTCGTCTCGGCGCGACGCTGGTTGTCTTCGCACATCAGATGCTTTACCGGAGCCAGCGCTTCGCGCAGCGCCGCCAAATAGCGCGGACGGTCCGTAGCTGACCCGACGGAATTAATCTCCAGTCGCCAACCGGCAATACCCAGCTCATCGAGAAACGTCGCCAGCATCTCCAGAACTTCCGCATCCCTGAGCGGCGACTCGGAACCTGCGCTCGGCGGCCCGATTACCTCTGCGCCAATCTGCCAGAACTGCCGGTAGCGCCCCTTTTGCGGGCGCTCGCGCCGGAACTGCGGGCCTATGTAGAAGAGCTTCTGCAGCAGCCCGGTCTCGCCCATCTTGTGCTCGATGTATGCGCGGACCACGCCGGCCGTATTCTCAGGCCGCAGCGTTAGCGACTGGGCTTTCTCGGATTGCGCCCGGGCGCGGTCTTCCCAGGTGTACATCTCCTTCGAAACAATGTCAGTCTCTTCGCCCACGCCTCGCGCAAAAAGCTGTGTGTCCTCAAAAATGGGCGTGCGAACCTCGCCGAAGTTGTAGCGCGCAAAGACGCGGCGCGCTGTTTCTTCGACAAAATTCCAGAGTTCGGTTTCAGGCGGCAGCAGATCCCGCGTGCCGCGAACGGCTTTCAATGTGCTCATTTCCGCAATTAAGACCTTATTTCTAGGGTATCAGGGGATTTGTGGACGATCGACGATTTCACTCGATCTCATCGCCTGGCAATGGAGGGACATCCGGAGCCATTTTCGAAAATTTCAGAAGGCCTTGGGGCTTCCACCTTTACTACGTCGCACAAAAAATCCCTCTGCCGTTTCCGTAGCGGTCTCAACGGGAACCAGAATTATTTGATCCAACGAAGGGTATTCTCGTTCTGCCATAAAATCCCAGTGCTATTTCCAATTTTTCTGCTCTTCCAGATAAATCTTTGTGTAATCCAGATAGTTGTTGGCGTATTTCAGAATCATGTCGCGGTCGTCTGACACCAGTTCGCGGCGCACTTTGCCCGGCACGCCGGCTATCAGCGAACGCGGCGGCACATTCATGTTTTCCGGAACCACAGCGCCGGCGGCGATGATGGAGCCTTCGCCAATCCTCGCATTATTGAGAATCACCGCTCCGATGCCAATCAGGCAGCAGTCTTCTATGACACATCCATGCACCGTGGCGTTGTGGCCAATGGTGACGTAATCTCCCACAATTACCGGATACACATAGCGCATGCCGTGCAGCACGGCGCAATCCTGTATGTTGGAGTGCGCGCCCACGCGGATAGAATTTACATCGCCGCGTACGACGGCATTCATCCACACGCTGGAGTGATCGCCGAGGACCACATCGCCCAGCACCTGGGCGGAAACATCGACATAGCAGCTATCCGGGATGACCGGCGTATGTCCCTGATAAGAGCGAATCATGACCTGCGCCTCCGCACACTTTTAAGTGTAGCCGGATTCTCAGGCTCAGGTGATGCGCGCCATTTCCTGCGGACGGAAAACCGAGCGCCACGACGGATCAAGGTAAAGCCAGCGCTGCGTGCTGAACCAGCTTGTTCGGCAGTTCGGGGACGTGGAGAAAGCCGTGTCCTACGACACAGATCAATTCTGTGCCGTTCCAGGCGAGGAAGTTCCTTGATGGTTGACCTACATGGACGGGATGACGCAGGAACTGCAGGCAGACAGGGCAGCGGCTGCGCTGATCTCGCAACATCCACCGCAACGCTGCCAGCATAAAGGCAAATGTAATCACGATCCGGACAAGCTGCATATCACGGAAGAACTGCGCGGCATCAAGCGCTGTGAAGCAGACGAGAGGCAGAATCAACACCAGCTTTGCCGCAAGAAAAATCCAGCGACGCAGCCGGAGTGTGAGCGATTGCTTCTGCGGGTTATAGGGATACTCCCCTAATGGAAGCGAAGTAGTGGCCGGCAACGCGAGAAGCGCCAGAACGGCCGCAAAGGCAAGAAATAGAAATGGCTCGCGCGCTGAACGGGTCACCGAGGTGCAGTCGAACCCCTCGACGCCTCCGCCTATTTGCGGCACAATCATGTGCCAATGCTCCTGCGAGTTATCCAGAGTCAGATCAGGCTGCATGCGTGCTATTACAAATCCCTCTGTGTACGCGGGAAGCGTTTCGATGCGACTGCCGGTTTCCAGCAGCCATGCATCGGTTTTTCCCGGCAATCGCCATGCGTCAGGTTTGGCGATGCCGGCGATTTTGGCCTTTTCTCCCAGCACGAATACAGTCTGCCCGATGCTGTTCTCCTGCTGGCAAAGCTGCTCCGCCCGTCCACGTTCCCGGGCATGCAGCAGATGATGGCGCAACTGCTTGTAGCACAATGACTTTGCCTTCTGCTGATAGATGTTTTGTTTCTAGGATTTTTCTCAGTGCCTTTTACTGTGCCGCTCATGTACTCGAAACGGAACCTGGCATTTTATATCGCTGCTTTTCTCGTGCTTTTTTCCCCGTTTGTCTGGGCAGTCGTGGATACAGGCCGATGGATCGAACGGAGCCTCTGGCATTTTTTCATCGCAAGTCTATTTGTGCTGGTCGCGCACCTGTGGCTGCAGCATTGGCAGAGGAACATGATTCGTGAGCGATCCGGCCTGCTGGAAGATGAAGATGCTGAAGAATTTCCTCAGAAGCTCGGCATTTCGTAAGTATCTTCCCCATGAGCAAAGCAAAGTAGACGCAGCTGAGACCATTATGCTGGTTGCTCCACTTGCGCCCTGTTGCTGGATACGTATATTTGAATGGATTCAAGCAGAATTAGACTAATTGTTGAGATATGCAATTTGGTTTTATTTCAGGTTGACTTTGCACGATTTCTCAGCGCGAGGATGAATTGACGAAGCTGGGGTTAATTGCAGGGAATGGCAGGTTTCCTTTTTTGCTGCTGGATGCTGCGCGGGCGCATGGGCTTGAGGTGGTTGTTGCGGCGATCAAGGAGGAGACGGATCGGCAAATCGACGCGCTGGCTGCCGCCGATGCGGGAGTGCGCGTGTACTGGCTTTCGCTGGGCGAGTTGTCGAAGCTGATTGACACTTTCCATAAAGAGAATGTCACGCGGGCCGTGATGGCCGGCCAGGTGAAGCACAAGCAGATTTTTTCGAGTATCCGGCCTGACTGGCGGCTGGCCAAATTGCTGCTCTCTCTGAGAATGAAAAATACCGACATGTTGCTCGGAGCGATCGCCAAGGTTTTGGGTGATGAGGGAATTGAGCTGATCTCATCCACGGCATATCTGGAGCCTTTGCTGGCGCAGGCAGGTGTGCTGACGGAACGTGGTCCTACAGAGCGGGAAACGAAAGACATTGCCTATGGGCGCGAAGTTGCCCTGGCTATCGCAGGATTCGATATAGGGCAAACGGTAGTGATTGCCAGTCAGTCATGCGTCGCCGTGGAGGCTATGGAAGGAACGGACGCCGCTATTGAGCGCGCTGGCGCAATCATGAAAACAATGGCTGCTGAGGGAGACGCTTCCACATTTGAGCGCGATCTGACTGTAGTAAAGGTCGCCAAACCACAGCAGGACATGCGCTTTGATGTGCCGGTCATTGGATTAAAAACGGTTGAAGCGATGGAGCACGCCGGCGCAACCTGTCTGGCGATTGAAGCAGGACGCACACTGATTTTTGACAGGGGCACAGTTCTTTTGCGTGCCAATACAGCGAAAATTGCGATTGTGGCTGTCGAGCGAGGATAATGAGAACGCCCTGAAAGGAGGGTGTCAGCTGTGTCAAAGATTTCCATCGCATTGATTGCTGCTGTTGTTGTGATTGGTCTGGGTGCTTTTGCAGTTCGCGGCTTTGCCGCAGATGAGGCCGCTATGCCGCAGGTCGGCCAGCAGGCGCCGAACTTTACCCTGAACTCACAGGAAGGCAAGCCGGTGAGTCTCGACAGCTTCCGCGGCAAGTGGGTTGTGCTGTATTTCTACCCAAAGGACATGACCACGGGCTGCACGATCGAAGCGCACAACTTCCAGAAAGACCAGGAGAAGTTTCAGAAGGCAAATGCGGTGATTCTGGGCGTAAGCGTAGATTCGGTTGATAGCCACAAGCAGTTCTGCGCGAAAGACGGCTTGAATTTCACGCTTCTGAGCGATGAAGACAAGAAGGTGGTCGCCGAGTATGGCTCACTGGGCAGCTATGCGGGGTTCAAGATTGCGAACCGGAATACGTTTTTAATTGATCCGCAGGGAAAGATTGCGAAGGTGTGGACGAAAGTTGACCCTTCGCATCACAGCGAGGAAGTGCTGACAGCGCTGAACCAGATGGAAACCCATTGAGGTCCAAACCAATACCTCGGACTTCAAAATGATTGCTTCTATCCTGAGGTAAGATTGATCCAATCAACATGACTCATCACACAGCCAGGAACTTTGTGGCGGGTTGCGAGGCAATCCGCCATTCGCTTTTACATGTATCGGAAAATGAAGCTGATCTGGCGTGGCGCGCGGGCGGATGGACAAGGAAGCAAGTGCTGGGGCACATGATTGATTCGGCGGCCAACAATCACCAGCGTTTTGTACGTGCATCGCTAGACGGCTATTATATCGGCCCATTTTATGCGCAGGATGGATGGGTGGCTGCGCACGACTACCAGGAGCTGCCGTGGCAAACGCTGCTGGGTTGGTGGCAGGCCTATCACGACATCCTTAAAGCTGTTGTGGAGCGTATTCCAGCGGAGAAGCTTGAGGCGCAATGCATCGTGGGCGATGACGAGCCAGTAACGCTGCGTTTCCTGATCGAAGATTATATTGCCCACCAGCAGCATCATCTGGAGCAGATCTTATGCCCATCCTGAAAGGCGTAGTTGTTTCGGGAATGGGAAATTTTGCGTTCTGGATAGAGAAGCTGGAGAGCTTCTATACGCGGAAAACGGGCATGCGGCTTTTTCCGGGCACGCTCAATCTTCGGCTGCCTGAGCCATATTCTCTTCCGGAAGATAGGATTCGACTGGATAAGGAAGAGTACGGAGGCGCCGTTTCAGTAAATCTGGTGCCGTGCATTGTTTTTGGCCGACGCGCATTTCTGTTGCGAACAGATCAGAATGAGGCTGGAGCGGGGCATCACCCCAGGAATATTATCGAGATTGCGACCGATGTTAAATTGCGCGATCAGTATCATCTCCGTGATGGAGACGAAGTAGAAGTGTATTTATAGTCGTCCACTGACGTGCGGACGCAAAAAAGCCCGGCGATGAGCCGGGCTCTTTTGCTTGCCTGAGAACTACGTGGTTACTTCTTCTTTGCTGCTTTCTTTGCGGCCTTCTTTGCAGGGGCCTTCTTTGTTGCCTTTTTCGCTGCTTTCTTTGCAGGAGCCTTCTTGGCTGCTGCCTTCTTTGCTGCTTTCTTTACTGCCAAGTGAGTACCTCGTTTAGTAGATTTTTTACCGCCGGCGCTCTTCTTCTTACTAGCCACGGACTTTTTCGTGGCCTTACCGCCGCTACGAGCGCCCTTACTGCTGGTCTTAGCGGCAGACTTCTTTGCGGCCTTTTTGGCCGGAGCTTTTGTCGCGGCCTTCTTTGCAGGGGCCTTCTTTGTTGCCTTTTTCGCTGCTTTCTTTGCAGGAGCCTTCTTGGCTGCTGCCTTCGCCGGCGCCTTTTTCGCCGCAACTTTCTTTGCGGGGACTGCCGGTGGAGGCGCACTTACTTCTTCGGCTGCAAGGCCTGCTTCTTCAACTTCGGGTTTGTCTTCATCGAGATCTTCGATGTCGTCATCATCAGAAGAAACAGAGATGCTTACTTCCTCCTCTTCTTCGTCCTCGCCGAAGCCATCTTCCACTTCTTCCGAGTAGTCGTCCGTTTCAGGTTCAAACTCACCATTGTTCTGCGCGTAAAGTTTGCGATCATCCTGCATGAATGTCTCCTCCGGCTTCGGCGCCCGTTTCCGTTCTACCACAGAATCAAATACCCTGCGGCGCGGATTATAGCAACAGCATGCAACGGCTTGCCAATGAACGCAAGTATATAGTGAACGTCACCGGCTGGTTTTCTTTCCTTTCGCGACATGCGATGAAGCCGCTGCCTTTGGTTCAGCGTGCACTTGCTCCTGATGAGATGCGGCCTTCGCGCTGCGGGCTGTTGTCTTCTTATGCCGGGAGCGCGTTGCTGCCGAGATGCGCGCCGGCTCACTGACATACAGGCGGCGGCCCGGCGGAATGGCGCTGCCGCGAAGACTGTTCCATCGCCGTAGCTGTTCGACCGTGACATCGAAACGGTCAGCCACAGTAATGAGCGTGTCTCCGCGCCGCGTTGTGTACATGCCGCCGCGCGCTGTGGATGAAGCAGCCGCAGGGGACACGGGAATCACAAGCGAATCGATACCGCTGAGATCGGATGACGTTGAGCTTAGCTGATTCACGAAGGCAATCTCTGAAGCAGAGACGTGATACTGGCGCGATACATCGGCCAGCGATTCATCAGGAGAAAGGACATGGAAGCGCCATGAACGCCGCTTGTCTTCGGGAATCTCAGCAATGCGTTTCTCATAGAGATCTTTTCCTCCCGGCGGCAGGTGGAGCTCAAAAGACTCGTCAGGGGGCGTGCTCATGCGCAGCAGACTGGGGTTAAGCGCAACAATTTCCTGCACCGGCACATTTACCACGTCAGCGACGAGACGGAGATCGACGGCATAATTCGTTGTTACGGTATCGGTGACGAGGGCCGGATCGGGAACCAGATCGGTCAATCCATATTGTTTCGGATTTTTCGCCATGATGGTGACGGCGAGAATAATGGGAACGTAATTCTTCGTTTCCTGGGGAAGATTGTTGCGCCGGTAGAGCTCCCAGAAGTCGGCATAGCCGGTGCGCTCGACTGCCCGCTGAATATTACCCGCGCCCCAGTCATACGCCGCCATGGCCAGATACCAGTCGCCCAGCTGGTTATAGAGGTACTTGATGTATTTGGCGTATGCGCGCGTGGATTTTTCCGGGTCGAAACGTTCGTCATACCAGGCTGTTTTCTCCGGCGCGAAAGAATCTCCGGGCATGAATTGCCACATGCCACCGGCGCGTGAGCGTGGATTCACAGCCTGTGGGCGAAAACCAGATTCTGCGACAGCCTGATAAATCAGGTCCTGCGGCACGCCTTCTTCTTTGAGCACGCGCTGGATCATGTCTTTGTAACGGCCGGCGCGCTCCAGTGAATTAATGATGGTGTTGTGGCCCTTGGTGGTGTTGGTGAAGAAGTTGATATAGCTCGCGACGTAGTCATTCATCACCAAAGGCAGGTCCGATTGCGTGGTCTTCAGCTCTGCCTCGGCCTTGGCGCGTACATTAGGATCCACGGGGAAGGTGACATCATTCGCGATGTCCACCGGGGTATCTTCAGGGTGCTGCTGTTGCGCGGTTTGAATGCCGTTTTCACGCAGCGCATCAATTTCCAGCGTGTTGATCGCATCCACGATACGGTCAAATTCTTCGCTGATTGCCGGATCGTTCTTGATGTCGATGCCGCTGCGCAGCATCAGGTCGACGGCGTAGTCAAAGTTAGACTTGGCCGCCGCTGTGTGCCCGTCGCGATAATTGCTCAGGCCGGTCTGATAAGCCTTTTCAACACTGTCGATCAGCGACTGGTCGCGCGAGGAGATCGCCTGCATGGAAAGAGCTTTCTGCTGGACCTGCGAAGACGAGGAGTTACTCTGCTGCGCCAGCACGCTCCTGCCCTGACCCGCAAAACAAATAGTGGCCGCGAAAAGAGCGGCGGCTGAGACCCTGAAAACTGCCATGCAATGTACTGCTTTATTGTAGTGGCTCAGGTCTATGCAGTCACATACGTTTTTAGAAGCAAGCCATGAGAATAATTCGTGCAGTCAACGATCGACACGCTTCTGCAGATGTTCCGGGTATCTGGCACCCTGTACCTCAATCCCTGCAAGAGCATTCTCGATACTGCGCAGATCATCAGGTGTTAGTTCGAGATCGGCCGCTCCCAGATTCTCGTCGAGACGATGCAGCTTTGTCGTGCCGGGAATCGGAACAATCCAGGGTTTCTGCGCCAACAGCCACGCTAGAGCAATCTGGGCCGGTGTAGCTTTCTTCTGCGCTGCAATCTGCCCGAGCACATCAACCAGGACCTGATTCGCTTTTCTATTTTCTGCTGTAAAGCGCGGAACGATATTCCGAAAATCTGTACTGTCGAATTTTGTGTTCTCGTTGATTGCGCCTGTTAGAAATCCCCTGCCCAGGGGACTAAACGGAACGAAGCCAATCCCAAGATCTTCCAATGTCGGTAGGATCTCCGCCTCAGGCTCTCTCCACCACAGAGAATATTCGCTTTGCAGTGCAGTCACCGGCTGGACAGCGTGCGCGCGGCGGATCGTCTGTACACCGGCTTCCGAAAGGCCGAAGTGGCGTACCTTGCCTTCCTGAATCAATCGCTTCACCGTGCCCGCTACCTCTTCAATCGGCACATCCGGATCGACGCGGTGCTGATAGAAGAGATCAATCACATCCGTCTTAAGCCGTTTCAGTGCGGCTTCGGCAACCTGGTGAATATTTTCGGGTCGGCTGTCAACTCCTGCCTGCGCGTTTCCGCCTTTGAAGCCGAACTTGGTTGCAATCACCACCTGATCGCGGACAGGAGCGAGCGCCTCGCCGACCAGCTCTTCATTCACAAAAGGACCATAAGCTTCTGCGGTGTCAAAGAACGTGATCCCACGATCCACTGCCGCGCGAAGCAGCGCAATGGCCTCGTTCCTGTCCGTTGCAGGTCCATAGCCGAAGCTCAGGCCCATGCAGCCCAATCCAATAGCTGATACTTCCAGATTGCTCTTTCCTAATTTGCGCGTCTGCATTTCTGAACTCCTGTTGCTTGCAACGAATCACTACACAGTTTGCCCACCATCAACGACCATGGCATGCCCAACGACGAAAGCAGCAGCATCAGAACAAAGCCAGACAACTGTGGCCGCAATCTCCTCGGGCGTACCCATTCTGCCGATTGGTTCCTGCGCAATCATTTCCTCACGGCCCTCAGACGTCCCACCACTGAAGCGGTCCATCATCGGCGTGTCAATAATGCCGGGGCAAACGGCATTGATGCGGATATTTGAGGCCGCATAGTCGAGCGCCGCTGCTTTGGTAAGGCCGATGATACCGTGTTTGGCGGCACAGTAGGCCGCGCCGCCCTTGAATCCTCTGACCCCCGCGCCTGAAGAGGTATTGACGATGGCGCCGCCTTGTTTGAGGATCAACGGGATTTCATATTTCATGCACAGAAAGATGCCGGTGAGATTAATACCAATGATTCGTTCCCACTCCTCCTCATCAACTTCCGCAGCGGGCTTGATAGCGTATTCGACACCCGCATTATTGAAAGCAAAATCGAGTCGTCCAAAAGCTTCGATGGTTTTATCCAGCGCAGCCTGAATATCGACGGTTTGAGCCACGTCGCACCTGACGGCAAGGGAACGCGCTCCCAGTTCTTCAATCAGACGGGCGGTTTCCTGATTCCCTTTTTCGTCAATATCCGTGACTGCGACGTTTGCACCTTCGCGAGCAAATGCCACAGCAGCCGTGCGGCCAATTCCGCTGCCGGCGCCGGTGACAAAAGCCACTTTGTCTTTGAAATTTTTACTCATATTTTGCTCCATGCCTTCTCCTCAGCGGTTGAGGCGGTATTGCTCGTCGCTGACTTGCTCCATCCAATCCACAACTTTGCCGTCGAGCTTTTCCTGAATGGCGATGTGCGTCATGGCGGTGGTTGGCGTGGCGCCGTGCCAGTGCTTCTCGTTGGGGGCAAACCAGACCACATCACCCGGGCGTATCTCTTCGAGCTGCCCGCCCTCGCGCTGCGCCCATCCGCAGCCTGCCGTCACAATGAGCGTCTGGCCAAGCGGATGCGTATGCCACGCTGTTCGCGCGCCCGGCTCGAAGGTCACGCTCGCGCCCTGCACAAAGGCCGGATCAGGAGCCTGGAAGAGTGGATCGATTCGCACGGTGCCTGTAAACCAGTCTGACGGACCTTTGGCGGACGGCTGAGAGCCAGCGCGTTTAATCTCCATGCTCCTCTCCTATGCTTGTAGTTTTCGGCATGATCTTCACCGTTGCCGAGCGCGCTCGCGCGCCGATCATCGGCTTGAGATACGGACTGCGCGAGTACTTCGCGCGGTAGGCTTCATCAATGCGGTCATTCAGCGGGCCATTCACAGGCTCAAAGCTGACTTTCTTCGTCATGCCGGCAGCAATGATTCGCCCTGCCTTTTGCTTCACCGCGGCTTGATACCAGCGCGAGTCGTGCCCGTTGTATCCACGCACGTAAAGAGCATCGTCCACGGCGACGGACCAAATCCATGTCGGCGTGCCATAGGTTTTTCCGTCTTCGCGAAATGGCGCGATGTGCAGATCGTCGGCCTCTGCGATCTTGCGCAGTTCGTCTTTCGACCAGGCTGTTTCCTTTGTGTTCTTGCTCATTCCGAAAGCACCTCCTCTCGGCTACTCATAGTCAGATGGGGAATATCCCGGCTTCTTGTACAGACTGTCCCATTTGTTCTGAATCTCCGGCTTGTAGACCTTTTCCGTCCAGTCCTGCGGCCGGATTTCTTCCATCGCAACGGAAACAGACTCTTCTCCGTAATGCAGAATGGACATCACATCTTTCGTGATCTCTTCCGCCAGCCGGTTCTTCTGCTGCTCCGATTTCCCTGGCCACAGCTTCACCAAAACATGGGGCATCGTAATCTCCTTTCTGTCTTCAATAGCGTTCCCAGCACACGCGCCAGTGTTCATCCTCGCGAGTCGACTTCACGATCAGCTGCTTGCCTGAAAACTCATAGTCTCGCGGCAGGTCCTTGCCAATGAGACTCCGCACCAGCGCGCCTTCCACATGAAAGGTAAAGGTGTGGGAGCGGGCGTCAACAGTGTATGTGCCATAGGAAGCTTCGTATCCGCCCTGCGAATACTGCTCCGGCCCGCCACTTTGCGCCTGCGGATTGCTCTCCATCACCTGAACGGAAGCATGGCCATCCTGCGTGAACACAAACATTCCACAGCATTCGATCCGGTGCAGCTTGCCGTCTGCGCCCGGCTGCTCCAGCCAGGCAAGCCGCCATGCCCCAACGAACTGGCCGGCATCACTTCGATTCTGTCCGGAGGCCGTGGTGACGCCATAACTTGCCACCATCATGACCAAAAGCACGGTCGCAAGCAGGTTCTTCATCACAAGTTCAGTCAGCCTTCAGTGAAGCCATATCGATCGAGAAGCGGTATTTCACGTCCGACTTCAGCAATCTCTCGTAAGCTTCGTTGACCTCCTGCATCGGGATGACCTCGACATCTGCAGTAATGTTGTGCTGTCCGCAGAAATCCAGCATCTCCTGCGTTTCGGGAATGCCGCCAATCGGCGATCCCGATAGGCTTTTACGCCCAAAAAGCAGGCTGAAGGCAGCCACCTGCAACGGCTTCTCCGGCGCGCCGACAAGCGTAATATTCCCGTCACGGCGAAGCAGGTTGATGTATGCGTTAATGTCATGGTCCGCGGATACAGCGTCGAGAATGAAATCAAAGCTGCCCGCGTGCTTCGCCATCTCATCAGCATTTCGCGAGACGACGACTTCATCCGCGCCGAGCCGTAAAGCATCTTCCTTCTTGCTGGGCGTAGTAGTAAACACAACGGTGTGCGCGCCCAATGCATGGGCGAACTTCACACCCATATGTCCAAGCCCGCCGAGTCCGACTACGCCGACCTTCTTGCCCTTTGTCACGCCCCAGTGGCGCATGGGCGAGTATGTAGTAATTCCTGCGCAGAGCAGGGGCGCGGCCCCTGCGAGATTGAGGTTTGAAGGAACGCGGAGCACGAAACGCTCATCAACGACAATACTGTCTGAGTAGCCGCCATACGTCACGCCGCCTGTGTGTTTGTCTGGAAAATTGTAGGTCAACGTAAGGTTCGGGCAGAACTGCTCCAGACCCTCTTTGCACTCGGGGCAGGTCCTGTCGGAATCGACCATGCACCCAACCGCAGCCAGATCGCCCGGCTTGAATTTCTTCACGCCTGCTCCGACTTTCGTAACGCGGCCAATGATCTCGTGCCCAGGCACGCAGGGATAAACGGTAGGCATTATTTCTTTCCACTCATTCCGAACCTGGTGTAGATCGGAGTGGCAGATGCCGCAGAAGAGAATCTCAATCTGTACGTCCTGATCGGTAGGATCGCGCCGGGCAATCGTGGTGGAGGCAAGCGGCGATGTCGCGCTCGCCGCGGAATATGCTTTTGCGTTGTACATGAATGACCTCAGTTCCTGCTGATTTTCAGGCGTATCAATCTTATGCAAAGACTATTAAAGGTAAGCGTCTAAGCGGTATCCTGATCCTGCCTGTTTCTTGCCTATTTCTGTCGATACAAAGATTTTTGTGCACATCGGCGATAACCTGATCTGAGAGTCATATGGGAAAGCATGCAAATATTGGCGAAGATTCGCGCACCATTACGATGCGCACCGACCTGGCCCGCAGAATTGCTGCCTGCGCCGGCGATGCCGAAGGCGAGCACATCACTGCGATTCCCGGACTGAGCATCTACCGGCGAACTGAGCCGACTGCCTGCGCTTCGGCCACCTACGACCCCAGTCTGGTCGTCTTTGTTCAGGGACAGAAGCGCATCAACCTCGGCAAGACAACCTACCTGTGCGACGAATCCACATTTCTGCTTACATCCATTGACCTGCCGGTCGTCAGCCAAGTGGTCGCGGCCACTCCGAAGAAGCCCATTCTCTGTCTTCTCTTCAGACTCGATATGCCGGAGATACGCAGGATTCTCAGCGAAGAGGAATTTCTCTTCCCTGAGCAGCCTGCCGATACCCGCGGCATGGTCGTCGGAGTGACCTCTGTCGAGATTCTCGATGCCTGTTCCCGCCTCATCGATCTTTTGGAAACGCCCCAGGACATTCCATTCCTCAGCCGCCACATTCAGCGCGAGCTTATCTACAGGCTGCTGCGCAGCCCGCAGGGACAACATCTGCGTTCCATCGCGACGCTGGGCGAACAGAGCCACAGAACAGCGAAAGTAGTTTCATGGCTCCGAACGAATTACGCCAAGCCATTACGCATCGAAGACCTCGCAGAGATGGCGCGAATGGGCGTATCCACCCTGCACCATCACTTTCGTTCCCTTACCTCAATGAGTCCGCTGCAATATCAGAAACAGCTTCGCCTCCATATAGCCCGCGAGCGGATGCTCAGTGAGGGCCTCGATGCCGCCAGCGCAGCATTTGAAGTCGGCTACGAAAGCGCCAGCCAGTTCAATCGCGAATACAGCCGCTTCTTCGGCCAACCCCCGATGCGCGATGTGAAAGCGCGACGGATTGCGATTGCTGTTCAGGATTAAAAACCGCAAATCCTGGGTTGATTGCACTTGTTGGGCATGAATTTTCTTCCCAAAAGAGCACTTACCGGGTAGCTTCCGCTTTTACGATCATCACAGCGGAATGGCGGGCAGCAGATTCGTAGTAATGAACAAATCTCTGCGGCTCGTCTGCCTGATACTTCTCAAGATTGTGCGCCCAGCGAAAGCCGATAGGCTGATACCACAACTCGACTTCGACATGGAATGGCCCCGGTGCATCGCCGGTGTGAATGGCGTAATGAGTCAGGCTGCCTTTGTCGGTAAAATTCGGGTCGCTGGCGGCGTTCCCGGTGACAGCTATATCGCGCTCGGCGGAGTTCTTGTCAAAACCTGCGGGCAGAATGCGGTTGTCCTTCAGATAGCCGACGGCTGAGAGCAGCCCTGTCGTCACGTTGCCCTGCGCGTCTTTCAGGATGGGCTCGAAGATCTCTACCTGCTGCGGGCTTGTGATCTTGGAATAGTGCGGCTCGAAACGTGTCGCGTCAGCGTCATTGTCATTGCCCACGATGGAGCCGTCAGGATTCAGCGCGCCCGATTCGAAAACAATATGCCCATTGCGGTCGGTCACAACAACATGCAGCCATGCGCGTCGCGAAGGATACGCCGTGGGAAATTTATGCCCGGTAAGGTTCTCAACTTTCACTGAGAACGCAATTCCACCGCTGGTTGTTTCCAGCGAAGGAATCGTCAGCCGCGCCGTCTTTGTCTTCAGAAAATCCGTCGTGCTGTCGGCAGCCACAGTGAGTTCCTGGGGAAGCGCTTTTACGGCAAGCTCATCGCGGTGATCGTTCAGGATATGCTCCATCAGAAAGTTTGCGCCGACAAAATCGTGGCGGTGCATGCCTTCGCGCAGAGGGCCGTAGACAGCGGTGATCCGCGTCGGCTCCTTCACTTCGGGCATGTGGCAAGACTGACAGCTTTGCTTGTCACGATAATCACTGTGCAGCCATTCCTGATACGGCATCTGCTCCGGCAGCGAGCCGATGACTTTGCCTCCCGGTCCAATCGCCTTTGTATACAAGGTGTGGCAGGTTCCGCACATCGCTGAGTCGCGGATATGCTCGCTTTCCGTCGGCGTAAAACCCCCGGTCGAGGACTGCATCACGCGCTGGTGACCGTTATCGACGGCAAACGGGCCGTACTCCGGACGGCTTTGTTTGTTTTTAACACTCGCAATAACAACATTTCCGTTGAATGTGTCTCTGGTGCCCAATCCTATGTTCTCAACCTGGTGGCAAACCGAGCACGATACGCCATCAGCGGCAAAGCTATTGTCCTTGTGCTTGGTATTCAACGGCAGATGCGCGAAAACCTCGGCTCCCTGGCCCTGCGCTTTGGCCATCAAGTGCGTCATAGGCATGTGGCAGGTGGAGCACTCATCCTGCAGCGCGGCAGAAGATTCTGGATGGTCGATGGCTTCGCGGCGCACGCTGCCTTGCCAGTATGGATCGCGGGCAGAATTAGCCATGATGCTGGCGCGCCACAGAAAGCCGATTGAAATGTCTTCGCCGGAACTGGTCTTCAATCCGTTGTGGCAGGCAACACAGCGGTCGGATGTGCGGAAGTCCGGGTGCGCAGCAGGCTTTTCGTCCTTGCCCTGAAGGAGCGCCGGCCAGATAAGCAACACAGCAGCGAGAACAATGATGCAGGAGAAATGGCGCTTCATTTCCAGCCCTCCCACAACTTTCCATCGGCCCAGTCCCACAAAAGGTAGAAATCGACTTCCGGATTGCGGCCCTGAGTGTTCGTCATAGGCGCGCGCACGCCGATATCAGCGCGCACATGCTGGCGCTTGCTGATGGTGACCTGCATCTCCGGCAGAATGTCCCAGTCGGTGCTGGCGCCTCCTTTCAAATTGTGGCTGCCGAGAAACTCCACCATTGGTGTCCACAGCCGCCCAAGTCCATAATCGCCTGCCATGGCCTGTCCTACAGCCCAGCGATAGAAAACGTTCTGCGGAGAAACATCCGGATGCACAGGCAGTTCCGCGCCCATCTGGAACTGAACAAATGTGTTCGTTAGAAAGAGCTGATCGAAAGCAACGAACGGCTCGAAAGTAGTAGTCCCGCTGCCGAAGCCACGCTTGCTGTTGCCCGTCGGCGGCTGGATACCGCCCTGCAAACTTAGAATCGATCCGGTGCGCAGGCTCGACCATATTTCGCGCTTCAGGCCGAAAGTGATGTCGCCAACGCCGCTGTTCCAGCTATGGTCCTGGTCCTGAACGTTGATCGGCACATCGACTTCGATCTGGTTCCGCATGCCGAACTGCTGCTCGTGGATTACATCTGTGACGAACCCCGGCGCCCCTGAAGCATTCACTGCCGTCGAGACGACCAGTTCGTTTTCCGGGAAGGCTTTTTCTGTCACCAGCGCTCGCGGCAGGTTCAGCTCCCCGCGCGCCCAGTGTGGATTGGTGCAGAACCCACGCATGTAGGCGATGACGTCATCGATCTGCTCAGAGGTCAGCAGGTCGCCAAATGCAGGCATAATGGTCGAAAAGCCGCGGGATGGCCCGCCATGCACGATAACGGCTTTCCAGGCCGAATTCGGCTCAGGCGTGGTTTGATCGCAGCGGGTGAAATCGGGAAACGTGTCAGGCCGCAGAAATTCCGTGCTCGTCTGCGGAGCGCCTTTGCCGTGCTCTCCATGGCAGGCAATGCAGCCGTTGTTGTAGATGTCTCTGCCTTTGTGAATGTCCGGATGGCCGGATTGTTTGATCGTTTGGGCAGAAAGCAGTATGGAACCCGCAGAAATGATGCCGATTGCCAGCCATAAGCGAATCCTGGGAAACAACGGTTGCTCCGGTTTTATATGCAGCAGCTGTGCAAAAGCTGGGTCGATTTCATAGAATCGTCATTCTGAGCCGAAAGCGAAGAATCTCCAAATCACCTTCGCTTACCGGCGCTCTTCTTTTGATCGAGATTACGCTTACCTGAAATGCTCTAAGTAATTACATCCAAAATGATTGAAAAAACTTAAGTCAACATGAAGAGAGAGAAGCCTTACCCGAAAAACGAGCGCCAGCTGGCACTGCAAATGCTTCTATGCTTCTCTGCGATAATAGAGACACAGGTTTGGAAAGTCTCTGAACGCAGCCCTTCCGCCTTCGTTTTTTTCTCATGGACAGCAAGCTCATCCGCAATTTCGCGATCATCGCGCATATCGACCACGGCAAATCCACGCTCTCTGACCGCCTCCTGGAGCTGACAGGCGCTCTCTCTGCTCGTGAGATGCAGGCGCAGGTGCTTGACGCCATGGATCTTGAACGCGAGCGCGGCATCACCATCAAGGCCCACGCCGTGCGCATGATGTATCCGGCGAAGGACGGCAAGACCTACCAGCTGAACCTGATCGACACGCCCGGGCACGTTGATTTCTCCTACGAAGTATCGCGCTCGCTGGCGTCCTGCGAAGGAGCGCTGCTGGTGGTGGATGCTTCTCAGGGGGTAGAGGCGCAGACGCTGGCGAATGCATATCTGGCCATCAATCACGGCCTCGAAATCATTCCCGTCATCAACAAGATCGACCTGCCGAGCGCTGATATTCCGCGCACGCAAGAGATGATCGAGCAGGCTGTTGGCCTGGATGCCACGGACGCGATTCCGGTAAGCGCAAAGACTGGTCAGGGTGTGCCGGACATTCTCGAAGCCATTGTGCACCGGCTGCTTCCACCTACGGGTGATGCAAATGCCCCGCTGCAGGCGTTGATTTTCGACTCGTGGTTCGATGCGTACCGCGGTGTGATTGTGCTGGCGCGTATCGTGAACGGCACGCTGCGTAAAGGCGCGAAGATTCGGCTGATGTCGAACGGCAAAGTCTTCGACGTGGAATCCCTGGGAGTGCTGACGCCAAAACCCGTCGAGATCAACGAACTCACAGCGGGCGAAGTTGGATTCTTTGTCGCCACGATTAAGAACGTTGCCGATACAAAAATCGGCGACACGGTGACGGAAGATGCTCGCCCTGCGGCGGAGCCGTTGGCGGGCTTCGAAGAACTCAAGCCGATGGTCTTTGCCGGCCTCTACACGGTTGACTCGCACGAGCACACACTCTTACGCGACGCACTCGAAAAACTGCGGCTGAATGACTCGTCTTTCTTCTTTGAGCCGGAGAGTTCGGCGGCCCTCGGATTCGGCTTCCGCTGCGGCTTTCTTGGCCTCTTACATATGGAAATCATTCAGGAGCGGCTGGAGCGCGAGTTTAATCTCGACCTGATTACGACGGCCCCGGGCGTCCGCTACAAGATCACCATGACCGATAGCTCTGTGCTCGAAGTGGATAACCCGTCCCGCTGGCCCGATCCCGGCGAGATTGAAAAGATTGAAGAGCCGATCATCACCGCAACTATTCTCACGAACGAAGAATATGTCGGCGGAATCCTGAAGCTCGTCGAAGAGAAACGCGGGCGCCAGAAGAATTTCGAATACGTGACGCCAACACGCGTGATGCTGACATATGAATTGCCTCTGAACGAAATCGTCCTCGATTTCTACGACCGTCTGAAGTCAGTTTCACGCGGATATGCTTCTCTCGATTACCACCTTTCCGGCACATGGGAGTCGCCCATGGTCAAGATGGATATTCTGGTCTCCGGCGAGCCGGTCGACGCTCTGTCGATCATTGTGCACCGGGAATTCGCTTACGAGCGGGGGCGGGCGCTGGTTTCCAAGATGCGCGAGCTGATCCCCAGGCAGCAGTTCGAGGTGGCCATTCAGGCGGCCATCGGATCGAAGATTGTGGCCCGTGAAACGGTCTCCGCGCTGCGCAAAAACGTGCTCGCCAAGTGCTATGGGGGCGATATTTCGCGCAAAAGAAAGCTCCTGGAGAAGCAAAAAGAGGGCAAAAAGCGCATGAAACGCATCGGAAAAGTCGATATTCCGCAAGAGGCGTTTCTGGCCGTCCTGAAGGTGGGTGAAGACAGCAATCGTTGAGCAAGCTCTTTCACCGGAGAAATGCCTCCGGAGTTACATTCCTTTAACCCAAACTGTGGAAAGGTATGGTTAGCGGCAAGAGAGACGAGGCGCAGATCTCAATGATAAGCAAGAGTACTTAAGTAACAATTCTCTATTGAAAACAAAGAGCTTGCGTATCGACTTTTCAAAGATTCTGTAAATTCACAGGAATTAAAAGAATGACGAAAGAAGGCAAAGGAATTTCTTCCACAATTTTTTCCACAGGATATGAGGGCCTGCTCCGGATCTCCATTTCCCGCTAAAAAGCTGACAAAAAAGACCCCGAAAAGGGGTCTTTTTGTATGCAAAAACTGAAGCTACTGCTTCGGTGTAGTGCCTGCCGGATGCGGGGTAGTCGCATGCGGTGTGGGAGCAGAAGGCGTACCGGCTGCAGGTGTTGGAGGCGCAGGAACGCCGGACTTCTGATTGTAAGCCTGGATGACGGCCTCAGAGATGTCCGTTCCCTGGTTGGCCCAGAGCACAGGGCTCTGCTGAGTGCTGCCGTCAATTACGAGAGAATAGCCATTCTGCTGAGCATAGCTCTGCAGGACAGCGAAGACTTTCTCAGCCAGCTGCGTATAGGTCTGCTGCAGGTCCTGCTGAAAGTCATTCTGCGTATCTTCCTGGAGACGCTGGAAGGCCTTTTCTTTTTCGTCAATGGTTCGCAGACGGTTCTGACGCTCAGTGTCGCTCAGATTGGCCCCAGCCGTCTGCAGGCTCTTCTTCAGAGAATCAATCTCATCGCTCGCTGCTTTGAGCTGGGTGCGCTTGGGGTCATATTTCTTCTGCAGATCGGCAAAGTTACGCTTACCTTCGTTGGTCTGCATGACGGCAGGCTGGAACATGATGACGGCAATCTTGCTCCCGCCTGTAGGCGCCACTGCTGCAGCAGCAGACGGCGCAGCAGTCGCCGGATCTGTGGTCGCAGCGCCCGCCTGGGCAAGGGCGCTGACGCCGAGTCCGGACGCAAGCATGCAAACGAGTGTTAACGAACGCTTCATGGAAATGTGAAACTCCTTCAGTTCTTGGGTGTGGTCGCCCGCATTTCTGTGCGGAAGCGAACTTTCGCTTCCTGGCTTTCCCGTCTGAGGCGCTTCGTGGAGGCGGCTATCCGGCCGGAACAGCCGGAGACGCGGAGCAGAAACACGGACAGAGGACATTCTCAGGAACTCAAGCGAATTATAGGTGGGCTGAGTGGCAAGGTCAAACCTTCTGTGCGTGAATTTTGCACGCGATCCATATTCTTCAGGCCCTTATTTACGCCTGTTTTCGCCGGAAAATTCCGCAATGCGAGCGTTTCCTTCAATCAAAAAGACGCATTTCAGCAGAAATTGTCATGCAGGCAAAGGTAAGTCCCTGCTGCATGAATGATCTCACCGCCCATGCTCTTCCAGATACTTTTCTGCCTCCAGCGCAGCCATGCAGCCGCTTCCGGCGGCTGTAATGGCCTGACGATACCGACGGTCCTGCACGTCGCCGCAGGCATAGACACCGGGAACACGCGTAAAGACGTAATCATGCGTCTTGATATAGCCGTCTTCATCAAGATCGATCTGGCCTTCGAACATTTTGGCATTGGGAATATGCCCAATACCGAGGAACATTCCGCTGACATTCAGGATCGATTCCTCACCGGTTACGATGTTGCGGGTGCGAAGGCCTGTGACTTCTTTCTGCTCAACACCGAGTACTTCTTTTACCACCGTATTGGCCAGGAACTGGATTTTAGGATGGCCGATAGCCCGGTCGAGCATGATGCGCGAGGCCCGGAACTGGTCACGGCGATGCAGCAGGTTCACCTTCGAAGCAAACCGGGTAAGAAAGAGCGCTTCTTCCATGGCTGAGTCGCCGCCGCCGATCACGGCAATCTCCTTACCGGTAAAAAAGAAGCCGTCACAAGTAGCGCACGAGCTGACGCCATGCCCGATCAGCGCCTGTTCTGAAGGAAGTCCGAGCCATCGGGCCGATGCGCCGCTGGCAATAATAAGCGTGCGCGCATGGATCGTCTCGCTGCCGACTTTCAGTGCAAAGGGGCGTTTCGACAGATCAGCCGAAACCAGATGTCCCATGCGAAACTCGGCGCCAAAGCGTGAAGCCTGCAGCTTCATGTTTTCAATAAGCTGCGGCCCCTGAATACCCTCCGGCCAGCCGGGAAAATTCTCAACCAGCGTAGTAATGGAAAGCTGTCCGCCGGGTTCATGACCTTCCAGCACCAGCGGCTTCAGGTTGGCGCGCGCTGTATAGATGGCTGCAGTAAGCCCGGCGCAGCCGGAGCCGATAATGACGGTATCGCGAATCGTATCTGACATAGTGAGGCTTGAAATCTGATTGTACCTTCCGGGGTGCAGATGGTAGATGCCGGGGGTGAGGAAAAGATGCGAGGGCTAAGATAAGGTCATGGCGAATCTTACACTTGTCTATGGCTTACGGCTCCTTCCTGCTGATGAAATTGAAGCAGTCAGCGAAGCTCCCATCCAACTGAAGAACGGCAACTCAGCGCGCGTAACCATGCATATCCTGGAGGGAACGCGGGAACAGATTGAGGCACAGCTCCGGCAAAGC
>Ga0209581_1001132_pt1 | contig 34863 bp, 29 predicted proteins | sample Coa_R2_FD_187160 | JGI IMG/M metagenome (GOLD analysis project Ga0209581, IMG submission 187160) | Surface soil microbial communities from Centralia Pennsylvania, which are recovering from an underground coalmine fire - Coalmine... | ecosystem: Environmental > Terrestrial > Soil > Unclassified ...
GCGAAGATCTTCCCTGCACAGAAACGGCGCCGCGCCATCGTCCATTCTCGTCGGGGCGAATCCTGGCAATCGCTTCCAACACGCTGACGGAACTGATTCGTCTTCGCGTCTTTTATGCGTTGCTTGTGTTTGCGCTCCTCTTGATTGGCAGCTCGATTTTCATGGCGCAGCTGTCGTTCCAGCAAGAATTTCAGATTCTCAAAGATGTGGCCCTGGGGGCCATGTCGATCTTTACTTCCGTGCTGGCGATCGTCGCCACGGCGCGCCTCATTCCCCAGGACCTCGAGGACCGCACCGTTTACACGATTCTGGCGCGACCAGTGCCGCGTTTGGAATATGTGGTTGGCAAAATTGTCGGAGTTCTGGCGCTTCTGGGGATCAGCACCCTGGTCATGTCCGTTGCCTTTGTGCTGGTGATGTATGGCAGAGAACAAGCGGTGGTGCGCGTCACGCTTCGACAGATGGCCGGCGCGCCGCCAGACCAGGTCGCCGATGCGCTGCGCGCGATTCGCGCCTCTGCTTTCAACGTTAATCTTTTTCCCGGCATCCTCATTGTTTACCTGAAAGCCTGTCTGCTGGCGGCGCTCACCCTTTTTGTTTCCACATTTGCAAGCACCAACATCTTCACCATCGTGGTGATGGCCTTCGTCTATTTCATCAGTCACTTGGAAGCGACCGCGCGCGAGTACTGGCTGCAGGAACATGGCAGCGGGCTGGTCACTCGGATTTTTCTGGCGATTGTCGCCTTGTTGTTCCCCGATCTACAGGAATTCAATCTGGTGGATGATATTGTCGCAGGAACCGCCGTGAGCCTGGGGCTGTTTCTCAAGACTGCTGCGCTGGGCGTCTTCTACATCACCATCTACACATTGCTGGCGGCGTGGGTCTTTTACGGCAAAGAATTATGACCCGAATCGCGGGCGCCCTTGCCATTCTGATCGCGTTTGGAGCCATCAAGCTGCCGATTGAACACTCCCTTGAAGCGCAACGGCGACGGGAACATTTCGCCGGCGTTCAGTTCAACCTCGACCTGCGGGAAAAGATCGGCCAACTTGGTTTTGTCGCTGCACTGAGCGGTTTTCGGGCAATTGTCGCCGATGCGTTATTCATTCAGGCGTTCACCGCGTGGGAACGCACCGAATGGGGGCGAATCCTCTTGTTGTTCCGGCATATCACCACGTTGCAACCGCGGGTTCTTCTGTTTTGGGATACCGCTGCCTGGCAAATGGCCTGGAACGCAAGCGTGGCAGCCATGAACGATTTGCGCCAGCCGCGTCTTGCTCTGCGTGTGAGGGCGCAACGGGAATATTTTGCCCTGGGCAGGGATTTCCTAGAGCGCGGGATCAGAAACAATCCCGATCGCCCCGAGCTGTATGAAGCGCTCGCCCGTCTCTACAAGGAGAAATACAGGGACCACGCCCGCGCTGCCGAATACTATGCGAAAGCCGCCGCATTGCCCGGAGCGGCGTCGTTCGACAGGCGCTTCGCAGCCTACGAGCTCTCCTATTGCGAAGGGCGGGAGCGCGAAGCATATCAGCAGCTCCGCCAACTGTACGACGAGGGGCCCCAGCAACGGCTTCCAACGTTGATCGCGCGCCTGAAATTTTTGGAAAAAAGACTGGGCATTCCACCGCGACAGCGGATCCCGGAGGAACGAACGGCACCCGGTCAGCAAACCCCCTAAACGAGGCAACGCTAAAAATCCTTGAGGCAGAACCAGGTTTTGCGATGTAGAATGCGGTTTTTAATCTCTTCACGAGGAGCCACAGATGCGCTTTGCGATTTTCAGTGATATTCATGCAAACCTCGAAGCGCTGGAAGCGGTTCTGGCAAGCGCTCGCGATCACAGGTGCACACACTTTGTATGTCTGGGCGACGTGGTGGGTTACAACGCCAACCCCCACGAATGCGTAGAAAGGATCCGCGAACTGGCTTGCCCGGTTGTGAAGGGCAACCACGATGAACAGGCGTCGCGCGCGGTTTCTTCCGAAGATTTCAACGAACTGGCCGAGCGCGCCATCAAATGGACGCGCGAACATTTGACGGAAGAAGACAAGGACTGGCTTCGGCTCTTGCCTCTGCATCAGCAGGTGCACGACTTCACCATCGTGCACGCCACGCTGGATACCCCGGGCCAGTGGGGCTACGTGTTTAACACGCTGGACGCGGCAGCCAGTTTTACCTATCAGCGTACCACTCTCTGCTTCTTCGGCCACACCCATGTGCCGATGGTTTTCATCCGCGACGAAAGCGTCCGCCGCGAAAAACTTGAACGCGTGCGGATCGAACCGGCCAAGAAATACTTCATTAACACCGGCAGCGTGGGACAGCCACGCGACGGTAATTGGCGCGCAGCGTACTGTATCTACGACAAGGAAAATCAGCTCGTCGAACAGGTTCGCGTGAAATATGATCTGGCCACTGCGCAGAAGAAAATTGCCAAGGCCGGTCTGCCCCGTTTGCTCGCCGAGCGTCTTGCCATTGGACGCTAAAAACAGACAACCGACTGCGCCGGCGGCGGACCAATACTTCCCCGAGACTGCAAGGGCGCCGCGCTGCGGCCGTTTAGCGTCTGATGCGCATCCCAATTCGATTTTTGTGATTCAACCCGGCCCGCTGGGGAGCGTCGTGCAAGCGCTGCCGGCGGTAGCCTCGCTGCGCCAGGCGTATCCCCGCGCCGAAATTACATGGCTGATTGACCCCAAATTCGCTCCCCTGCTCCGCGGAAACTCAGACGTAAACCACGTTCATTTTCTTCCCAGTCGGCAAGCTCCGGCTCTGGGCGCGCCGACCGGTTTGTTGTCGTGGTTCAAACAGACGCGCAAAATGCGGCCGGACCTGGCGCTGGATTTTCAGGAATCTGTGCCTGGCGCAATGGCGGCAAAGGCAAGCGGGGCGCGAGCAATCTGTGGAATGAGCAGCGCGCCCTTTGCGGGGAAAATTTTTTATGATCGCGTGACCCGCGTCGATGGCCGCAGCCACGCCGTTGAGCGGTATTTGCGGTTGGCCGAGTCGGTTGGCGGCGCAGTTGGCCAAGAGCTGCGTTGGTTTATCCCAAGTGGCGATCCACTTCCACGTTTCCAGTCCCAACCGCCGTTTGTTCTGCTTCACCCATTTGCGCGCGGCGACAGTTCATTGTGCAATGCCGCCATCGAAGAACTCTGCAGCGCGCTTCGACCGCTGCGCGTCGTGATTGCAGGCCATGGTCGCCGGCGGGTTCCCCTCATCGAAAACGCCGTAGATTTAACCGATCAAACCTCGCTGTTACAGGTTGTCTGGCTGGTTCGGGCGGCGCGATTCGTCGTCGCTGTGGAAGGCGGTTTGATGCATCTGGCCGCGGCTGTGACTCCAAATCTCTTGTCCATCCATGCCTGGTCGGATCCGCGGGCAACGGGCCCGTATAACCCAGACGCCTGGGTCTGGAAACACGGACGATTGCTGTCGGTCCGCGACCTGGGTAATGCGCAGTTGCCAAAGCGCGGACGTCGATTCAGTCCGAAAGACGTTTCGCTCGTCGCCGAACTAATCCGCTCGCGGGCGTCTGTCGGTCCGCCGCCCGCCTAACCGCTCTTCGTGCCGGCGGCGCCGGCGCGTTGTCTCAGAACGAAATCTGCAATCGCCAAATCGCGCGGATAAGTGATCTTGAAATTCAAATCATCCGCAATCACCAAAGCCACCTTCCGTCCGAGCCGTTGCACCGCTGAAACTTCGTCGGTCACGGAAAGATTTTCGGCGAAAAGGGCGTCATAGGCGCGGTCGAGCAGCTCTCGTTCAAAAACTTGCGGCGTTTGCATGGCGTAAAGTTGATCGCGATCCACCGAGCCGGTAACGATGTGAGCTGCGTCGGCGCGCTTGAGAGTGTCCTTGATCGGCTCGGCCAGCGCGGCGGCGCCGTGAATCTGGCATTGCTCGAAAACCCGCTCGATTTGTCCGGGCGTGACCAACGGACGCGCAGCGTCGTGCACAGCGACGTATCGCTGGTTTTGGCCAATCTGCGCCAGGCCCGCTCGCACGGAATCCTGTCGGCGCGCGCCCCCGGGAACTATCGTCCGCACCTTTTTGAAATGTTCATCACGAATGATCGCTGCGATTTCGGCGCGTCGATCTGCGCGGCTGACGACGATGATTTCATCGACACTGCCAGCCCCTTCAAAGGCGCGGATTGCGTGCGCAACCACGGGCTTCCCGCCAATCGCCGCGAACAATTTGTCGAATCCCATGCGGCGACTTTCACCAGCAGCCACGACGATAGCGGAGAGCACGGTTAAAAAGATGAAAAGTTGATAGGTTGAAAAGTTGATAAGTTAAAAAGTTGACAGGTTAAAAAGTTGATAGGGGACAGGCGTTACAACGATCGTGGTTCCTTTTTGACGTCGTGACCTCGTAACGTTGAGCCTTCACGACAACTGTCGCGCCACTTCCGCGCTCAGCGTTTTGCCGTCGGCGCGTCCGGCTACTTTTGCCTGAAGCGCTTTCATCACCGCGCCCATTTGCGCTTTTGATGTGGCCCCGACTTCGGCGATCGTCTCGCGCACAATTTTCGAGAGCTCATCGGCGCTCATTGCCTGGGGCAAATACGCTTCCAAAATGGCGAGCTCTCGTTTTTCCTTTTCCGCCAGTTCGGCGCGTCCGCCTTTCTCGAAACTCTCAATGGAATCCTGGCGCTGCCTGACTTGTTTGCGGATAACCTGAAGAGCGTCGGCATCGCTCAGCTCGGTTTCCGCGCCGGATTTGGCGATGGCCGCGTATTTCAGAGCGGATTTAAGCATCCGCAGCACGCCGAGTCTGGCGGCGTCCCTGGACCGCATGGCTTCTTTCAAGTCGGCATCCAAGCGTTGTTGCAGAGTCATACCAGGAGATTACCCGGCCGCAGAGGATTGTCGATGGGCGTCAAATTGCTAGCCGCCGGAGTGCAGCGCCTGGGCGCATTTTTGGACCGATTCTGCGTCGCCGACTGAGATGACCTCCACCTCTGGGCAGGTGCGTTTTAAAAGCCCGGCCAGCACGTTGCCCGGGCCCAGTTCGATAAAAAAATCGCAACCCATGGCGACGAGCCGCTGCATGCAATCCATCCAGCGAACCGTTCCGGTAACCTGATCGCGAAGGGTCTGCCGGATTTGCTCCGGCGTTTTCACCTGCTCGCCAGTGACGTTGCTGACCACGGGGAACCGCGGCGATCCGATTGGCGCGTCTGCAAGCGCTTTCTCCAGCTTTTCGAACGCGCTTTGCATCAGGCGGGAATGATACGCGCCGGCGACATTGAGCATGGTGGCGCGCCGAATCCCATATTCCTTTGCCACGCCGACAGCTGCTTCGACTTTTGCCAGCTCACCGGAAACGACGATCTGGCCGGGTGCATTGACGTTGGCGACGTCCACGTCCTGGTCCGCGGCGAGGCGACGCACATCGTTCTCGGTGGCGCCGATCATCGCCGCCATTCCGCCCCGGGTCATGGCGCAGGCTTCATCCATGAACTGGCCGCGCCGCTGCACAAGCATCAACCCCGTTGCGAAATCGAAAGTGCCCGCCGCGGCATGAGCAGTCATTTCGCCTAACGACAGCCCCGCTGCGCCACCCACCGCAAATTCGCCAGCGAGGCTGCGCAACGCAGCCAGCGCCGCCAGCGAATGCACGTAAAGCGCGGGCTGACAATTGGAAGTCCGGGTCAATTCTTCCATCGGCCCGTTCCATGCAATGGCGCTCAGTTTTCGACCCAGAATGTCGTCCGCATCGCGAAACAGAGTTTCCGCCGCAGCGAAATGCCCGGCGAGATCACGTCCCATCCCCACTGTTTGCGCGCCTTGCCCGGCAAAGAGCAGTGCGATTTTTTTTGGCATGGCCAACACAGTTAGCAAATTTTTTCTTTCTGGCCAACGCGGTGGCGCGCCTGGCGGAGGCCGGCTGCCCGAAAAGGGCGAGACCTTCGCGACTGGCGTCGCTCCAGCAATTGCCGCTTGCGCGCGCCGATTCGCAGGGCAGCGTAGGTTAACGCCGAAAGCCTCGAGGTTAACGGCACGCCCTATGCCTTTCACGACACGCGAGATTGAATCCCCCGACCCGGTCACACGCGTCGCCGCGGCAGACGCCGCGCTCCGTCAACCGGAAGAGGACGACATCGGGGAGAAAATGGTGCTCAACATGGGACCCTCTCACCCGGCCACGCACGGCGTTTTGCGTCTGGTGCTCGAACTGGATGGCGAAATCATTACCAAAGCGACGCCGGACATCGGTTTCCTGCATCGCGGCGACGAGAAAATCGCCGAAAATATGCAATACAACCAGTTTGTGCCCTACACCGATCGGCTCGATTACCTGGCGCCGCTGGCCAACAACGTCGCTTATGCGCTGGCGGTGGAAAAGCTGATGGGCTGGGAAATCCCGCCACGCGGCAAGGCGATTCGCACGATTTGCTGCGAAACTTCGCGCATCTCGTCGCACCTGCTGGGAATCGGCGCGATGGCGCTCGATCTGGGCGCCATGACGGTTTTTCTCTACACCTTTAGAGAACGCGAAAAACTCTACGATCTGTTTGAACTGTTAACTGGCGCGCGATTCACCACCTCCTATACCCGCGTCGGCGGACAGATTCGGGATTTGCCGGAGGGCTTTATCCCACAACTAAAAAAGTTTCTGGATGATTTCGAACCCAGTCTGGACGAATGCGACAGGCTGCTGACACGGAACAAGATTTTCGTCGATCGTACCAGGGACATCGGCGTGATTTCCAAGGAGCAGGCCATCGCCTACGCGCTTTCGGGGCCGAACTTGCGCGGCAGCGGAATCGAGCACGATCTGCGGCGCAAACATCCCTATCTCGATTACGACCGCTACGATTTCGATGTGGTGATCGGCAGCGCTGGCGATTGTTACGACCGCTATCTGGTGCGGATCGAAGAAATGCGCCAAAGCGTCCGCATCCTGCGCCAGGTGATTGATAAATTGCCCGGCGGCCCCATCAACGCCGCCGACTGGAAAAACATGGAGCCGCCAAAATCGCATGTCTTGACCAAAATGGAGGAATTGATTCATCATTTTATCGTGGTCACCGAGGGGCTGGACGCGCCGCCGGGCGAAGTCTATTTTGCGGCCGAAAATCCCAAGGGGGAACTGGGTTTTTACATTCATAGCCGGGGCGGCGGCGTGCCGTACCGCCTGAAAATTCGGTCGCCATCATTTGTAAACCTCAGCATCCTGCCGGAGCTGTTGCCGGGGTGCATGGTCAGCGATATTCCAGCGGTGCTGGGGAGTCTGGATTTCGTAATGGGAGAATGCGACAGATAAAAGCAATGCGATTGGCAGGACGGTTGGGATTGATGGGCGCAACCTTTGCGCTCCTGTTGACGCTGGGCGCCTGCTCCGGCAAGCGCATCACCAGGGCCAACGTGGACCGCGTCACCGACGGCATGTCAAAAAAACAGGTCGAATCAATTCTCGGGCCGCCCACGTCGATCAGCACCGAAGATCTGGTGATAACTAAAAAGACGACCTATGTTTACCGCCAGGGGAAAGACACGGTCACCATCGTTTTTAAAGATGATAAAGTGCAGTCCAAGGACAGCACGTTATCGGATTAGGCCGTCTTTATAACCCTGCGGCGCCACCGATAGCGGTCTTTCGACGGACGCGGACAGGGCGCCCCGGGCTGGAAACACGAAGCAGCATTTGCGGCTGGCAGCGTGGCCTGATTAGTTTTGCAAAATGGCAGACGCGAAAAACATCACTGTTCCCGCCGAGTTGGAGCGGAAAATGGATGAAGCGATCGCGCGCTATCCGCGCGATCGGCGACGCAGCGCGTCGCTGCCGCTATTGCATTTGTGGCAGGAACACTTCGGCTTTATCAGCGACGAGGCGGTGCTGTGGATCGCAGAGAAGCTCGGCCTGCAGCCGATCAACATCCTGGAGCTGGTGACCTTCTACCCCATGTTTCGCCGCAAGGCGCCCGGCAAAACGCATATTCGCGTCTGCCGCACACTAAGCTGCGCGATGGCCGGCGGCCTTGAGTTGATGCACAATCTGTGTCGCGACCTCGGCATCCAAAGATCGGCCGGCGACGATGGAGTTCACGAGCCGGTGGCGGTGAGCGCGGATGGAAATTACAGCGTGGAATTCGTCGAGTGCCTGGCCAGCTGTCACACCGCGCCGGTTTGCATGGTCGGCGAAACCTTGCTCGAAAAGGTCGATCCGGCTTCGCCACTCGAACGCATTTGTGCTTTGCCAAACAGCCCTCCCCAACTGCCATGGCCACCGCATCCGCTGGAGCGCCGCCTGGTGTACAAAAATATCGGGCGCCCGGGCTGGACCACAGACATCGATTGCTATTTGCGTGACGGCGGCTACGAACAATTAAAACAGGCTCTGACCTTGTCCCGCGCCGACATCATCAACAAGGTCAAGAACTCCGGGCTCCGTGGCCGCGGCGGCGCAGGATTCTCCTGCGGATTGAAATGGAGCTTCATCAAGCCCGACGAAAAGCGGCCGATCTATCTCATTTGCAACGCGGACGAATCCGAGCCCGGCACATTCAAAGATCGCTACATCATTCACTACGATCCGCATCAATTGCTGGAAGGCATTCTCATTTCCTGCTACGCCCTCAATGCGCGCACTGCCTACATTTACATCAGAGGCGAATTCCCCGAAGGAGCGAAGATTCTCGAGCGCGCCATTGAAGAAGCGCGAGCGCGCAATTTTCTGGGTGAAAACATTCTGGGTTCTGGCTTCGATTGCCAGGTTTACGTTCATCGCGGCGCAGGCGCCTATATTTGCGGCGAGGAGACCGGGTTGATCGAATCGCTGGAAGGCAAGCGCGGCTATCCGCGCATTAAACCGCCCTATTTCCCAGCCGTGCTCGGCCTCTACATGTGTCCCACCATCGTCAACAACGTCGAGACCCTCTGCCATGTGAAACACATCATCGCGATGGGCGGCTCCGAATATGCGAAACTGGGCCGGCCCAACAACACCGGGACACGCATCCTTTGCGTCAGCGGCGACGTGCAGCGCCCCGGCTATTTCGAGATCGAAGTGGGCGCGGTTACCATGGGCCAGTTAATTTACGAAATGGCCGGCGGTCTGCGACCGGGCCGCAGACTCAAAGCAGTCATTCCCGGCGGCAGTTCGGCAAAGGTGCTGCGCGCCGATGAACGATTCAAGATCACGGCGCGACAAGCCGACGGCTCAACGACCGAGCGGGAAATGTCAATCGACGATCTCCCGATGGATTTCGATTCCCTCGCCGCCGCAGGGTCCATGGCCGGCTCCGGTGGGGTGATCGTGCTGGATGATTCGCGCGACATGGTTCAGGTGCTCAATAACATCAACGAGTTTTACGCCCATGAAAGCTGCGGCCAGTGCACACCCTGTCGGGAAGGTTCCTTGTGGATGAAAAAAATCACCGATCGCATGTTGCGAGGCGGCGGAGTGGTGGCCGATCCCGAAACGCTTAAAACCGTCGCTAAAAATATCGCCGGACGGACCATTTGCGCATTTGGCGAAGCGTGCGCATGGCCGACTGAAAGCTTTGTGGAAAAATTCCCGGAAGAATTTGCAGAACGCGCAAAGAAACCTCTGCCTCCGCCGTTGCCGCCTGAATACACTCCCAAAGAACTGATCGAGGAAGATCAAATCCCCACGGTTCCCATGGCGCACGATCCGGGCTGGGAAAGAGCCGGCGCCCGAGGCGTGATTTAGCATCGGAAAAAATCTGATCATGCCCGACGAATCTTCCGTTCCGCTGTTAAACGTCCAGATCGACGGCGTGTGGCATCAGTTCCCAAAAGGCACGCGCGTGATCGAAGCCTGCCGGCAGGCAGGCGTTTTCGTCCCGCATTACTGTTATCATCCCAAGCTCAGTTCTCCCGGAAACTGCCGGATGTGTCTTGTGGAAATGGGGTTTCCGCGTCTCGGTCCGGACCGCAAACCCGAGCTGGGCGCGGACGGCAGGCCGATCATTAACTGGATGCCACGGCCGCAAATTTCCTGCGCACAGGACGTCTCCGAAGGCATGGCCGTTCGCACCGATTCGCCGCTGGTCAAGGAATGCCAGCGCGGGGTGATGGAATTTCTGCTCATCAACCATCCACTGGATTGTCCCATTTGCGATCAGGCCGGTGAATGCCTGTTGCAGGAGTATGCCGTCGATTACGGCAATTCCACCTCGCGTTTTCTGGAAAACAAGGTGAAGAAGCCGAAGCGAGTGCAACTGGGGCCGCGGGTGACACTGGATGATGAACGCTGCATTCTCTGCTCGCGCTGCATTCGGTTCTGCCAGGAAATCGCGCACGACGACGTGCTGGGGTTTGTCGATCGCGGCAGTTACACGGTGTTGACTGCGCATCCGGGAAAGCTGCTGGAGAACAACTACTCGCTGAACACGGTTGATATCTGTCCGGTTGGCGCGCTTACCTCGACCGATTTTCGCTTTAAAATGCGAGTCTGGTTTCTCAAGGAAACCAAGAGCATCTGCACCAGCTGCGCCACAGGCTGCAACACCATCATTGGTTCGCGCGAAGATGTGATCTACCGCCAGACGCCGCGCCAGAACGATTACGTCAATTCCTGCTGGATGTGCGACTACGGTCGACTGAACTTCAAGTATCTGGAAGCGGAAACGCGCCTGGTCGAGCCGCGGGTGCGATTGGGTGGAAAACTGGCGGCGACCGACTGGCCGACGGCGATTGCGCACGCGGCGCTGCAACTAAAAGAGACGCCGGCCTCCGATATTGCCATCATCGCCTCAGCCCGCATGACCAACGAGGAACTCTGGCTGACATCGCAGCTGGCGAAGTCGTTAGGTGTCCGGGCCATCGACATCGTCCCGAGGCGCGAGGCTGGCGACAACATTTTGCTCAGCGAAGATCGCAACCCCAACACCAACGGCGCGCGCCTGATCCTGGGATCGGATTCCGAACCCGGCGCAAAACTCATGACCCTCGCCGACGCCGTGCGCTCCGGCCAGATCAAAGCTCTGGCAGTCCTTGGCGAAAACGCCATGCACCTGGGTCTGACAGTGGAGCAACTGGCGCGGCTGCCAACCCTCATCATGATGGATATTCTTGAGAACGAAGCCACCGAATGCGCCACGGTAGTGCTGCCCTCGTGCGGTTTTGCCGAGAAACGCGGTTCAATGGTCAATGGCCGCGGACGATTGCAGCGGTTGAACCGGGCCGTGCGTCCGCCCGGCAACGCCCGCGACGACTGGGAAATCTTGCGCGATTTACTTCAAGCGGTGGGCGGCGGCGACTCGCTGCATTCGGTTGATCAGGTTTTCCGCCGCCTGAGCGAAACCGTCCCGCAATTTGCCGGATTAACTCTGAACAAGATTGGCGACATGGGCGTGCAAATTTTACAGATGGAAGAGGTGCCGCCGGTGCCTCCGAAAGATCAACACGCCATTGAGATGGCCATTGCGATCCAGGCCAGGCGCCGTGCCGAGCGGGCGAAGGCGGCATCATAAGTCAGCGGCGCCACATGGATTCCTTCTTTGTCATCACGTCGCTGCTGAAAATCGTCGGCATCATCTTTGTCGTCATTTTGCCGATGGTTTCCTACTCGGTTTACGCCGAGCGCAAGGTGAGCGCCTTCATCCAGGACCGGCTTGGCCCGAACCGGGTTGGCCCCGGCGGTTTGCTGCAGCCGATCGCCGACATGTTCAAGCTTTTGCTCAAGGAAGATTTCACGCCGCGCAGCGCTAACCGATTCTATTACTGGCTGGCGCCGTCTCTGGCCGTGATGCCGGCCCTGATCACCATTGGCGTGGTGCCCTTCGGCAGCACCCTTTTCGGCGTGCCGATGGTCATTGCGGATGTCAATGTCGGGATTCTTTTTGTATTCGCCATAGCGTCGCTAAGCGTTTACGGCATCGTCATTGGCGGCTGGGCTTCGAACTCCAAATATCCTTTCCTGGGCGGCATCCGTTCCAGCGCGCAGATGCTCTCCTACGAGCTGTCGCTGGGGTTGGCGGTAATTCCAATTTTTATGATTGTGGGCAGCCTGCGGTTGACCAGCGTGGTGGCCTACCAGATCGAACACGGCTGGTTCATCGCGCCGTTCATCGGCGACTGGCTAAACCCGTGGAAATGGCTGCTGAGCGTTCCGATGCTGATTTCTTTCCTTGTGTTTACGATTGCCATTTTTGCCGAGACGAACCGCCTGCCGTTCGATCTGCCCGAAGCAGAACAGGAACTGGCCGGCGGTTACAACACCGAATATAGCTCGATGAAATTCGCGCTTTATTTCCTCGGCGAATACGCAGCCATGATCACGGGGTCGGCGGTCATCGTGACTCTCTTCCTGGGAGGCTGGCATTTTCCCGGGATCCCAGATGGCTCTCACGGGTGGATTTTTGGCCTCATAAACATCGGCGTTTTTTTCGCCAAAGTGGCCGCGCTGATTTTCTTTTTCATGTGGGTCCGCTGGACCCTTCCCCGTTTTCGCTACGATCAACTGATGCGCCTGGGCTGGCTTTTCTTTTTTGAAATTGCCCTGCTCAACATTTTTATCGTGGCGGCAATTTTGCCCTTTATTCCCCGGACTTGAGACATGTGGAACATTGCGCACCGGAATATCACGATGACTGCCAGGGCAAATCATCGAAACTTTCTGCCGCAAATGCCGCGAGCCGGCAAAGCGACTGGCAATTTTGTGGCCGCCAGGCGCCGGGCCGCTCTTGCCGTCCGGCACAATTTTATTCTAGCTTCTAGCGTTACTGATTTCGACCGTTTCGCCAGCCTTAAATGGCACAGCCCGATCCGCTGAAGCGGTTGCGCAAGGACTGGCTCGACAGGAGGACGCCGGAATCCGGCGAACACAGAAGAAAAGACCGAGTGAACCTGAAAAGCAATTTATAACGGCAATTCAAACAACATGGCCACGATCACCGTTCCAAGACCCAATCTTACCTGGCGCGAACGCCTGTATCTGCCAGCCATCGTCGCCGGCCTGGCCATCACCTGGAAACATTTCAAAAACATGCTGCTGGGTCGCACCAGGGTCACCATGCAATACCCGGAACAAAAATGGGACAGTAATCTGCCGGACCATTACCGCGGCGCGCCCGCCCTTGTGCGCGACGCCGACGGGCGCGTGCGCTGCGTCGCCTGTCAGCTCTGCGAATTCATTTGCCCGCCCCGAGCCATCAAAATTATCCCGGGCGAGATTCCGCCCAGCGATCGTTTTGCCAAAGTGGAGAAATATCCCGAAGCGTTCGATATCGACATGGCACGCTGCATTTTTTGCGGAATGTGCGAAGAAGTTTGCCCGGAGCAGGCGATCTTTTTGCGCAAGGATTACGCCATCACCGGCTTCACTCGCGCCGAGATGGTGCATCACAAGGAAAAACTGCTGGAAATGGGCGGGGTCATGCACGGCGTTGTTTTAAAATGGAACGAGCTGAAATGAGCAGAGCTGCCGGGCCGGAATTATGCAAGCGCCTCAGGGCTCTGGGCGCGGCGCATTTCACACCGGGCAATTGACCATGTCTCCCTTCCTTTTCTGGATCTTTGCATCGCTAACGCTCGTTTTTGGGGCGGCGGTGGTGATCAACCGCAATCCGGTGGCAAGCGCGTTGAGCCTGGTGGTTTCGTTCCTGGGGCTTGCAGCGCTGTTTATGTCGCTGGACGCATTTTTTATCGGCATCATTCAGGTATTGGTTTACGCCGGCGCAGTGATGGTGCTTTTTCTCTTCATCATCATGCTGCTGGATATTCGAGCTGAAGAACAGCGAAGGATGAACTGGCTGGCGCTTGCCGGCGGATTAACAATTGCCGTGATTCTGCTGAGCCAGATCTTTGCCGTCGTGGAGCGCATGAACCTTGCGAGGCAGACCCTCACCCCGCTGCCGGGCCAGCCCGTGGACGATGTGCGCAACATTGGGGCTCTGCTTTTCAGTAGTTACAATCTGCCTTTGCAAATCGTGGGTGTGCTGGTCCTGGTAGCCACGGTTGGCGTTGTTTTACTGAGCAAACGCGAACCTCGATAGGATGATTACCCTCGGCGATTATCTCATCGTGAGCGGCGTTCTTTTCGCCATCGGTTTTGCCGGGGTGATGCTGCGGCGCAATCTGATCATCATGCTCATGGCGCTGGAGCTGATGTTAAACGCAGCGAACCTGTCGCTCGTGGCGTTCTCCCGGTTTCGCATCGGTCCCGAAGGCTTGCCTGCATACAATGCGCAGGTTTTCGTTTTTTTTGTTATCACGGTGGCGGCAGCCGAGGTGGCGGTCGGCCTCGCCATCCTCGTAGCGCTTTATCGGTTGCGGCAGACCACGAATGTTAAAGACATTAGCAATTTGAAATTCTAGGTTGCGAAACTTGCAATGATGGAAGCAAAACAAAACGACTGCGAACCTGGGGAAATTGCCCACCGCTCGAAGGAGGCCGGGCACTGGCCTTTGGCCGGATCCGATCTGGTTGCTCGCTTGGGTCCGCGTCAATTATCTCTCGCCGCTTGCTGAGCTTGCAAAACCCGATGAATTCGTTTCTGCCCTGGCTGATTCTTGTTGTGCCGCTGCTGAGCGCCGTGGCGATCACGTTGTTTACGCACCGGTGGAAGACGTTGAGCAGCACCATCTCTATACTGGCGGTACTGATCAGTTTTGCGTGCAGTTGTCTGGTCTTTCCCGGCTCGGGCCCGAGCGCCGCACAGTTTGTCTGGATAAACATTGCGGGTGTCCTCCGGGTGCCGCTTGATCTTACGCTCGACCCATTGAGCAAGCCCATGCTTGTGCTGGTGACTGGAGTAGGCGCCGCGATCCACATCTATTCGCTGGGTTACATGCGGGATGACGAAGGCAAATCCCGTTATTTTGCAGCACTGTCGCTCTTCATGTTTGCCATGCTGGGGATCGTTCTGGCGAATAATTTCGTGATGCTCTTCATCTTTTGGGAACTGGTCGGCTTCACCTCTTACGTTTTGATCGGTCACTGGTTTTATCGCGATGCCCCGGCAGAAGCAGCCAACAAGGCTTTTATCACCACGCGCATCGGCGACTTCGGATTCATGATCGGCATTTTAATGATCTGGATGGCCACCGGCTCGGTCATCTTCGGTGAAATCGCGCCGCGCATCTCGTCACTTTCGAGTCATCCCACGTTCATTACTTTTGCCGCTCTCCTGATTTTCTGTGGCGCGGTTGGGAAATCGGCGCAGTTCCCATTGCACGTTTGGCTTCCGGATGCCATGGAAGGTCCCACGCCGGTTTCCGCGCTCATTCACGCGGCCACGATGGTGGCGGCCGGTGTTTACATGCTGGTCCGCGTCGCCTTCGTTATCCAAACTTCTCAGGCTGCGCTCTCAGTGATTGCGTGGGTTGGGACCATCACGGCAGCCATGGCGGCGCTGATTGCCACCCAACAAAGCGACATCAAACGCATTCTGGCTTACTCAACCATCTCGCAGCTCGGCTACATGATGATGGCCGTTGGCCTCGCCTCCAATCACGCGGCCATGTTCCATCTTTTCACTCACGCGTTCTTCAAAGCGCTGCTCTTTCTCGGCGCCGGCTCGGTCATCGTGGCACTCCACCACGAACAGGACATCTGGCAAATGGGCGGGCTGCGTCGCAAACTCCCAATCACATTCGTTACCTTCCTCGTGGGAGCGCTGGCCTTGATCGGTTGCCCGCCGTTCAGCGGATTCTTCAGCAAGGACGCAATCCTGGCGATCGCTTACGAACGGAACACGGCCATTTTCGCCCTGGGCGTGGCCACGGCGTTCCTAACCGCCTTCTATGTTGCGCGGATGGTCGTAACCGTCTTCCTGGGCGCCGCGCGCAGCGACGCGGCGCGCCAGAGCGCAGAGTCGCCGCCGGTGATGACAGGTCCCTTAATTGTTCTCGCGTTGCTGGCCGGCTTTGGCGGATTTGGATTTTTCGCAGGAAGATTTTTGCCTCTTCCATCGGAACAGGGGGCAGCCGGTGTAGTTTCCGCGATGGCTGTCGCAGCTCTGATTTTGGGAAGCATTCTGGCGTTTGCCTTGTATCGTAATCGCGCCAGCGATCCGCTCGATGTTGAGCTGCTGCGACGCAAATTTTACTTCGACGAGATTTACGCCTGGCTCATTAACTGGACGCAGGAACTGCTCGCGCGCGTTTGCGCCTTTTTCGACCGATGGATTCTTGATACCACCGCCGTTGAGGGAAGCGCTCGGGGCAGCTGGGGCGTCGGGGCTCTGCTTCGATTAATCCAGGTTGGCAACCTGCAAGCGTACGCCTTTTTGTTCGGCCTGGGGGTGGTGGCTTTGATTTATTTCTTTGTGCTTCAATGAGTGAAAACAGCCGGATGCGCCCGAGAAAAAGACTGTGTGACAACTGGAGAAGTGACAGGCCAGCCAGAGCAAGCCGTATGCTCGCGCTCCCCTTCCCTCTACCGGGTTCGGCATTCGCGCTCGGTCATTGTTTCCTCATCCGTCGCCGTGGTTTGTCGTTTTAGCTGATGGTTCTCTTCCTCATTTTCTGTCCAATCGTTGCCGCGATTCTGATCATGGCGGGCGCGCCGGCCCGCCGGATTGCATTGTCGGCGGCGCTTTTGATGTTTACGACAGCGTTGCTCCTGCTCTTCTCCCTTCGCCAAGGCGCACCCGGCTTTCAGAAGATCACCTCGTTCACCATCTCAGCGGAGTGGCGTCTCGCCTTTACCACAGGAATAGATGGCTTGAGCATGGTTATGGTGCTGCTGGCTACCCTTGTTACACTTGCCGCGGTATGGTTCGCCGGTCCTGTCGACAAACATGAGAATGCCTTTTACGCCTGTCTCTTGTTCATTTCTGCCGGGGCGATCGGCGCCTTTACCTCCATCGATTTGTTTTTCTTCTACGCGTTCCACGAACTGGCGCTGATCCCAACGTTTTTGCTGATCGGGATTTGGGGAAGTGGAAATCGCGTCCGGGCCGCATGGAAGATTACCATCTACCTGGCAATTGGCAGTTTCGTGCTGCTGCTGGGTCTGATCCTGCTCTACCAAAGCCTGCCCGGTTCGCTTCGCAGCTTCGACATGCGCGCCCTGAAAGCGGCAGCCGAGATGGGACAACTCTCAGCGGATGCGCAGCGCCATGTTTATCTGCTGTTGCTGATCGGTTTTGGAATTCTCGTCTCGCTTTTCCCGTTCCATTCATGGGCACCGGAAGCCTACGCCTCAGCCCCGGCGCCGGCAGCGATGTTGCATGCCGGCGTCTTAAAAAAGTTCGGCTTGTACGGTCTGCTGCGACTGGCGATCCCGCTGCTGCCCGAAGGAGCGCGCCACTGGGCGGATCTGCTGGTGGTATTACTACTGGGTAACATCATCTACATCGGACTTGTTACCATCGCGCAAAAACGCCTTGATTGGATGCTGGGTTACTCGAGCGTGATGCACATGGGTTACATCTTTTTGGGAATCGCCAGCGCCGGAACGCTGGGGGTAACCGGCGCCGCATTACTGATGTTTGCTCACGGCTTGTCGATCGCGCTGCTGTTCGGGCTGGCAGGTGAGCTGCGGCGCAGGACGGGCACGCTGATTTTTGAAGACCTGGGCGGCCTTGCCAAAGTCATGCCCTTCGCCGGTCTGGCCTTCGGCCTTGGCGTGTTCGCGGCGATTGGGCTGCCGGGTTTCGCGAATTTTGCGGGTGAAATACTGATCTTTTTCGGCGCATTCCGAAATGGCTGGACTTGGGATCGTTTCCAGCTCTTCCAGGTCGCCACCGTCCTGGCGCTTTGGGGAGTGGTAATCTCCACGGTTTACATGCTGCGGGCGTATCGCAGAACGTTCATGGGCGCCATAAGCGAGCGCTGGAGGAATCTGATCGATCTGCAACCGGTGCTGCGCGTGCCGGTGATCGTGCTCACCGGCGCGCTGTTGTGCTTTGGATTTTTTCCGCAACCTTTGGTGCGAATAGTCGCGCCGACGCTGCGCAGTTATCTCTCCGCCGATCGGAGCTGCCTGATAAGTAAGAGCCGGAGCACCGCCACCGTACACCATGCTGCGGAGCTGACCCAGGCAGACGCGCCACAACAACGTAGCGACGATATCCCATGATACCCGTGCCGTTGCTCGAGATTGCCGTGCTGGTGCTGGGGATGGTTATCCTGCTCGTGGAAGCGTTTTCCGCCAGGATCAACAGACAACTACTGGCGTTCGCCGCCATGGGCGGTCTCGCGCTTGTATTGGTTGCGAGTTTCTTCGTGGCGCCAGGCGCCGGTCCGCACGAGGGGACCGGTTTCTGGAGCTTCTACAGCGCGGATCGGCTGGCGATATTTTTCAAGCGCTTCGCGCTGGTCACCACCATCTTCGTGCTGATCATGATGATCGACTACGCGTCGGTGTTGCGCAGGTTTTTTTCCGGTCGCAATCCGGCAGCCGGCCTCGGCGAATTTTTCGCCCTCCCGCTTTTCACCTGCGCGGGGTTAATGTATCTGGTGTCGGCGATCGATTTTGTTTTCATCTTTGTCGCTCTCGAGCTGGTGACAATCTCTTTCTACACGTTGGTGAGTTTTACCCGGCGAAATCCGATGACACTGGAAGCGGGGATCAAATATCTCGTGCTGGGCAGTGTTTCCACGGCCTTTCTGGTGTACGGCATCGCATGGGAATTTGGCGCAACGGGTCAGACGAATCTTCACCGGATCGGGGAAGCCCTCGCGAATCCGGCCACGGATCGCAGCGCCGTGCAACTGGGCATGGTGTTCGTTCTGGTTGCGCTGGGATTCAAGATTGCCGCCGTCCCCTTCCAGATTTGGGTGCCGGATGTTTACCAGGGGGCGCCAACCCCGGTGACCGCCTACCTTTCAGTCGGCTCCAAGGCCGCAGGTTTTGTTGTGTTGCTGCGGGTTTTACAGCCATTTCTAAAGCTGCCGCAGACGCAGCGGTTGTTGGCAGTGGTGGCCCTGCTCACTTTGCTTTATGGTAACCTCGCGGCGCTGCCTCAGGGCAATCTGAAACGCCTGCTGGCTTACTCGAGCATCGCGCATGCCGGCTATTTGCTTATCGGCGTTGTTTGTTTCGATGTGGAAGCGATCTCCTTTTATCTGGCAGCCTATCTGCTGATGACGTTGCTGAGCTTTGCTGTGCTAATCATCGTCGCGCAACAAACAGGCGAGGAAATTTCAAACTTTAACGGCCTTGCCAGTCGCTCGCCATTTCTCGCTTTTGCCATGTTGATCGGCATGGCGTCCCTTGCTGGCGTGCCGTTCACTGCTGGTTTTCTTGGGAAATTTTTCATCTTTTACGCCGCCATTGCGCAGCGCCAGCTGGCATTGGTAACAGTGGGTGTGCTTACCGTTGGCTGCGGTTTTTACTATTATCTGAAGGTGGTTCGTGCCATGTACTGGCAGCCTGCAGCCAACGTCGCAGCGATTCCCGTCAACAAACTGTCGCGCCTCGCGATCAGCGCGCTAATTCTCGGCACAGTCTGGCTGGGCATCTACCCGCAACCGCTTCTTGAGGGACTGCAACGCGAGCATCTTCCAGGAGCCGGAGCGCCTTCCTTATCGAACACATCCAAGTTCCGTGAGCCGACGCCGGGAACAAGACGTTCCATCTTTTCATCGCCACGGAGGCACGGCACGCCTTTTTCTCTGGAGCACGACGAAGGTGGATCGGCTGGACCGGACTTTTTAACAGGCCGCCGCACTTAGCCGCGATGGCGTAGGCGGGCCTCAGCCTTTCTAAAGAACCCACTCAAGCTGCGTCGCTCCGCCCTTTAGCCTGCCTTCCTACGGCGTGGGACGCGGATGCGGTGTCGGACGGGGCCTGGGTGTAGGCGTAGGCCGTGAGGCTGGCGTCGCTATCGCTGTAGAGTCGGAGTCGGACCTGCCGTTGACGTAGCGCTCGGAGTGGGCGTAACCGTGGCTGTCGCCGTAGGCGTTGCCGTAGCAGTGGCTGTGGGCGTTGGAGGTGGAGTTGTCACCGTAGGAGTAGGACTAACCGTAGGTGTCGGGGTCATTACATGCACCACTTTGATTCGGCGGAGAACCGCTTGCGCCAGAAAAATCCAGAGCGTTTCTCGTTACCATAGTCACGGCTGAGTCGCCCTGATTTACTTAAACCGAAAACTGCAAGCCCGGAAAGACTTCGCGTGGGTCGATTCTAAGGCCGCGGCAGGCCTAACGATGGACCAGGAGCAAAGCTCAGTCGCTCAGCTCGACGTTCCAGTAGGCAAGATCGACGAAGTGTTTCCAGAGATCGTGCTGGGGAGCAGAAAATGTAATCTGGACAAAGGGCCGCCACTTTGGCCGCTTGGGTTTGCGGATCAGAGTCATGTGCGCCTCGCGCGGGAGTCGGTTGCCCTTCTTCGTGTTACAGGCGATGCATGAGCAGACCACATTTTCCCACGTCGTCGTACCGCCGCGGTCTCGCGGCACGACGTGATCGAGATTCAGCTCGCTGCGATCGAAAACCTGGCCGCAGTACTGGCAGGTGTTCTTGTCGCGCTCGAACACGTTGTGGCGAGTGAACTTCACTTCCTTTTTGGGCAGCCGATCAAACACCAGAAGCACGATCACGCGCGGGATGCGGATCTTAAAGGAGATCGTTTTCACGACCTCATGCTCGGGAGCGTTGGCAGATAGATCGCGCCAGCTCTCGAAATCGTGGGTCATCAAATTGTTCGCTTCATCGGACGAAACGACCTGAGCATGGCCGGCGTACACGAGCGCGAACGCGCGGCGCGCGCTGCAGATGTTGACCGCCTGCCAGAGACGGTTGAGCACCAGAACCTGACTGTTCAGCAACGTATGCAAGGCGTCTCTCAATCTGAGCCGCGTGCCGCCCGCTTTTGCGAGCTTCCGCGTAAATTTGGGCGACGCTATCACCGGGCGTTTTCGCTGTCAACGGCGCGGCTTTGCGCGAAAGTTTTCGGGGTACCGGATCGCCTCTGCCGATCAACCCGTTGGAGCCGGCTTTTTCACACGTGCTATACTGGCAACGATGTCGATTTTATTTTTCCGAATTGCCGCGGCCCTTTGTTTTCTGGCCGTGGCGCTGGGCGCGTTTGGAGCGCACAGCCTGCGATCGGTGCTGGAGCTGCGCGGCATGCTCGAGGTGTGGAACAAAGCGGTGTTGTATCATTTCATCCATGCCGTGGCGCTGCTGGCACTGGCTTTGAATGGGCCGGCAAATCGCGGCGCCTGGTGGCTGTTGTTCGCCGGCATTTTTCTGTTTAGCGGCAGTTTGTATCTGCTGGCGATAACCAACCTGCGGTGGCTGGGAATGGTCACTCCCCTTGGTGGACTCTGCTTTCTTGGAGGGTGGGCATGGTTGATCTTGTTTCCCTCGAGGTAACTCCGGCTCACGTTGCAGGCCGCCTGAGATAAGCGGTTTTAAGCCAGGCACTTTTTGGTATAGTTTCGCACTGATGTTTGAGGCATTCCCCGCTGTGGAGAGGGACGCATTTACGGCGATTGTGTTCGTCGCGGTGTTTCTTGCCGCCCTGGGAATTGGCAGGCTGCTGAAGCGGCGGGCCAGCGTTCGGCTCGGTCTGGTTTACCGGCTTTTCTGCCTGGTGGCAGCTTTTTATGCCGCCATCGCCGCGTACGGGGTGCGTGCGTCCTGGCGAGGCCACGTCGGCGCGGCGGCGATTCTGTTGAGCACAGCGGTCGTGGTCGCTCTGATCAATCGCTACATCTGGGATTTGTACTTTGAGAGGAAACGGCAGACACCCATCCCGCAGTTTCTCCGCGAAGTTGTCGGCGGAGTCATTTTTTTAATCGTCCTGCTGTTTGTTCTCAGCTACGGCTATCATGCTGAGGCGCAATTGAAGGGATTGCTGGCTGGGTCCGGCGTGGTGGCAATCATCGTGGGCTTCGCCGCGCAGAATCTATTCGCCGGCATCATCGGCGGAATCGCGATCCAGATTAATCGTCCCTACAAGGTTGGAGACTGGTTGCAGGTGGGCGACCGCTTCGCGGAAGTGATGGAGATCAACTGGCGCTCGACCCGGCTGCGCACCAACGACGCCATCTATCTCGACATCCCCAATAACGAGATGGTTAGCCACACCATTGTCAATCTTCACTACCCGACCGAGGTTCACGCCATACGGATCCGCGTGGGTGTGGAATATAAAAACCCGCCCAATCGCGTGAAGGACGCGCTGTATCGCGCGGCATCGACAGCCGAGGGCGTTTTGCCGCAGCCGCCGGTGAAGGTTTTTCTGGTGGATTTTGGGGATTCGGCGGTGATCTACGAGATCAAGTTTTACATTGGCAACCATTCCCGGATCAACGAAATCAACGACGCGGTGCGCACCAATGTCTGGTACGAGCTCAAGCGACAGGGCATCACAATCCCCTTCCCCATCCGCACACTGCAGGTCGAACGCAAGGCGGCGCAACCGATGCATGAGGAGTTTAAGGAAGCGGCCTCGATTCTGCGAGGGGAACCGCTGTTCGAATGTCTATCGGACGATCAACTCGATCATCTGGTCAGGCAGGCGCGGCTGAACCACTTTGGGCGGGGCGAACCGGTGATTGAAGAGGGAGCAGCGGGGGACTCGATGTTTGTGCTGTTGCGCGGCAAAGCAAATGTTTGCGTTTCCAAGAATGGCTCGTCGATTCAGATTGCCACGCTGAAGGCGGGCGATTGTTTCGGAGAGATGTCGCTGCTGACTGGCGAAAAACGCAGCGCGACGGTCCGCGCCGACGGCGATTGCTACGTGATGGAGATCGGCAAACCGGTCATGGCCGAAGTGCTTCGGGGAGCGCCGGATTGCCTCGAGCGGCTGAGTGAACTGCTTGCCCGGCGCAAAATGGAGACCGAAGGGATTCTCAAGGAGGCCAGCCGCACCGAGGAACAAGCGTCGCGTGAACGCGAATACACGGCATCGTTTATCAGGCGGCTGCGCGCCTTTTTCGAACTCTGATCTCCGACGCTTCGCATTGGCGGCGAGCATTGGGTCTGCGACGCAGCCACGGGCGACTCTGTCAACGCGCGAAGACATTGAGCGCGGAGAACAAGCCGAATGCCGTTTTCATCCAAGCAAGCGGTCGATTCGCGCGCACTGGGCTGGATCGCGTCGAATCTCAAAGTGGCAATCAACGATTTGCGCACTAAAATCTGAGAGAGCGCGTCCCCGTAGTTCAACGGATAGAACGGAGGTTTCCTAAACCTTAGATGTGGGTTCGATTCCCGCCGGGGATATTAAATTTGTCGGGAAACTCAAAGCATCAGGGCGACAAGGCGGCTGCGGCTTGGGACTTGCAGTTTGCGAAAGATGGCGTGCAAATGCTTTTTCACCATCGCGAGGCTGAGGTGCGTTGCACTCGCTATCTCCTTATTGCTCTGTCCGGCGCAAACAAGGCGCGCCACTTCCTGTTCTCGAATGGTCAGTCGCGCCAGCGCCGGCAATGCTGACGACGACGCTCTCTGGGAGTAGCCGCCGTTTCGACTCAAATCTTCGCATTCAATCAGGAAATGCGGACGCGCTACCCGCGCCGACCTCAGGTGCCTCAGACGAATGGTTGCTCGCAAATGAGCCAAGCGCGGATGGCACAGCTGTTCTTCCCTTAAGAAGGATACCGCAAGTGACTGGCGTTCCGCTTCCAGCCATTGCTGCCTGAGCCGCCGGCAACGCTCCAGAATCTCGTTCGGGATCGCGGAGGACGGTTTTGTTCGTTTCGCCTCTTCCGGGCCTTTCTCCCAAACCGCGCAGAATTCGCGGGCCGCCCGATTGAGGTAAATCGGCTTCAAATTCCATCGCAAAATGATGGTGGGAAGTGGCAGACGCCCCAAAAATCTCTCGATATCGACGAGCACGGAGCGTTCCCGTTCGAGCGCTTCAATTCGGCATAGAGCCGTCATCAGTTGCGGATACAAATGGCGAAGCAATTTCATGTGCGCCTCGGAAAAGTCGCCTTCCCGAACGGGACGCAAAATCGCGATGGAACAAATGAGCCTTTGTCTTTTCCAGAAAAAAAGCAGAACGCCGGACCCGCATTCTCGAGGGGCGAAATAGCGGCTGTAAAAGACCGATCTGAAAAAGCTGTTGCGGCTGGGAAACAACTCGCGCAGAGGCAACAGCCTTTTGCGCCGTCCCGATGCCAGATAACTTTTCAATGGTTCGGCAGTGAAGAAATCCGCTGGCATCGACCGCGTCCATCTGGAGAATCGGCGAAGAGCCGGATGCCGCTGGAATGTGAGGCCAATCAGACAGTTGGGTAGAGCGACCGACAACAGCTGTCGAGTCGCTCTCCAGAAGGAACTGACATCCATCGCTCGATGAAGACTGAGCAAGGGTTTTTCCAAGGCCGGACCGAGCACCGGCCCAGAATTCTCCGCGGTTGGAAAATTTCGCTTCGATCGCTGCACGTCGGCGCTCCTCTCCCTGCGCAATCGCCGCTCCGCTGTTCCAGCTTTAGACAGCCCGGCACGGCGGCCACGTTCAATCCAGCAAGGTTGAAAAGGCAACCAAAGTTACCTGGCAAAGGTGGGTCGGTTCGCGACATTCCCGCTTGTGTAAGCAAAGGAGGGTAAAATGAAACTGGAAATAAACGTGCCGGTTAGCGGATTGGATCTGGCCAGTCTGCTGGAAGGAGAACAGGGATTGTTCCTCTGCCAAAACAGGGGACAAAACTACATCACTGTCGCGAAGGCGGGTCATTCGATCGCCTTTGGGCCGACGCCCATTGGCAAACCGATCCAGGAGCAGGTCAGCGCGACAGTCGGCCCGGAGCCCTGGTTTGTCACCAAGATCAGCAACTCCACCGAGTTGGCTGAATTTCGCGGGGCGTTTCCGGGTAGAGAAATGCGCTAGGCCAGCGGCAGCATTCGATCAAAGCCTCACTGGGTCGAGAATCCCAGTGAGGTTTTTTTATGGAAACCGCTTTCGCAACGCCAAAACGTTCGCCCTGAGAAACCGGCGCCGGGGCACTATTTTTTCCAGCCGTTGCCGTTTCCTCCGTCGGCAAGGGCCGGCGCGTATTCAGGCGTCAGATCAACATCCTCGGTTGCCGCTTCCTCGTCGGACTCTGCCAGAGATTTTTCGTGATGCTCTTTGGCGATCAGCATGTAGAGCGAGGGAACGATGAACAGAGTGAAAATGGTCCCAATGCTCATGCCTCCCACCAAAACCAAACCGATCGAGTTTCGCGCCGCCGCTCCGGGGCCTGTCACCAATGTGAGAGGGAAGTGACCGGCTACGGTGGCGACGCTGGTCATCATAATGGGCCGCAAACGGATGCGCGCCGCCTGCGCCACCGCCGCCAATTTTGCAAAACCCTGCCGTTGCAGCTCGTTCGCAAACTGAACGATAAGAATGCCGTTCTTTGAGACCAGTCCCACCAGAGTCACCAGGCCCACCTGGGAGTAGATGTTAAATGAGGTCGTCCATTTATCCGTCCAAAACGCCATGGTGGGATTGGGCATTTTCAGAAACATGAAAATTACCGCCCCGAAAATTGCCAGCGGCACAGAGCCGAGCAGAATAATCAGCGGATCGCGGAAGCTGTTAAACTGCGCAGCCAGCACGAGGAAGATTAAAACAACAGCCAGACTGAATGCGGGCAAAAACTTGTCCCCTTCGGTTCGCAACTGGCGCGATTCGCCCGTGTAATCGATCACGTAACCTTTGGGGAGAATTTTATTTGCTTCGTCCTCGAGAAACTTCAGGGCGCTGTCGAGCGAGCGCGCCGGCACTCCGCTGATAGTCACAGAGTTGAGCTGCTGCATGCGATTGAGCGACCGGGCCACTGTCTTGTGTTGAATTGAGGCAATCGTGCTCAGCGGCACCAGCTGATTGTTGGGCCCGGTGACATAAATGTTTTCCAGTTGCTCCGGGTTTAACCGACCGGTGCGCTTGACTTGAGGAATGACCTTGTAACTGCGTCCGGCGATATTGAAACGATTGACGTAATTTCCACCAATGGCCGCCGACAAATCGGCGCCCACCTGCTGCATGTCCAGGCCGAGCGACCCAACTTTTTCGTGGTCGAACACGATCTCCGCCTGTGGCTGGTCAATCTTGGTGTCAATATCGGCAAATCGGAATACGCCGGCCTGCATCGCTTTTGCATAAAGCTGTCGCGCAAATTCAAGAATGCGTTCCTGGTCTGCCGTGGAACAAATGACGAAACTAACCGGGAAATTGTCGCTGCCTGGCAATGCCGAGGGCATGGTGGCAAACATTTGAATTCCAGGAATTGCGCCGAGTTTCTGCAACACCAGCGGCAGATATTGTTTGGTGGGAGTTTTGCGAGTTCCCCAGGGCTTTAACACCATTCCGCCGAAACCCTGATCGGGAAACGTAATCTGAAAAGTAAACCGTGTATCGGGAATGCTCTGGAAAACGTTGTTGGCCGCGTCGGCGTAGCGAATCGTATCGTCAATCGTCGCGTTGGCCGGCGCCGTCATGATCCCAAAGATGACTCCCTGGTCCTCGACCGGCGCCAATTCTTTGGTGGCAAAAGTCGGCAGCAGCCAGAACATCAGCGCAGCCAGAAGCGAAAGACCAATCCATACTGTGTAAACCGCCGGACGCGCCGCCAGCGTGCGGTCCAGATGTCGCCCGTACCAGTCGCGGAACCGATCGAAAGCGCGGCTCACCAATCCGCTAAATCCTTTTTCACTGTATTCCGGGCGCAGCAGATGGGCCGACATCACCGGCGACAACACCAGCGCCACGACGCCGGAGATTGCGACCGCGCCTGCCAGCGTGAGGGCGAATTCGCGAAAGAGCGCGCCGGTCAATCCTCCCTGCAAGGCGATCGGGGTGTAAACCGCCGCGAGGGTAATGGTCATGGCGATGATGGGCCCGATCAATTCGCGCGCGCCTACCAGCGCGGCGTTCATGCGGGACATGCCTTCGCGCATGTGACGCTCCACGTTCTCCACGACCACGATGGCATCATCGACCACCAACCCCACCGAGAGAACAATGGCCAGCAACGTCAGCAGGTTGAGCGTGAATCCAAACACCTGCATGAGAAACAGGGTACCGATCAGCGAGATCGGAATCGCCACTACAGGAACGATCACCGACCGCACCGATCCCAGGAACAGGAAAATCACCAACATCACGATGAGCAGCGTGTCGATCAGCGTTTTGACTACTTCGTGGATGGCGTCGTTGATGTATTGCGTGGCGTCGTACGCAATTTCGCCAGTCATGCCGGTGGGCAATTCCTTTTTGATCTGCTCCATCTCGGCGCGCACCCGCTTGATCACGTCCACCGAGTTGGCGTTGGGCAACACCCAGATGCCCATAAAGACCGCCTTCTGCCCGCTGAAACGCACCTCCGCGTTGTAGTCCTCTGCGCCGAGCACGACGTCGGCCACATCCCCCAGCCGGATGAGGGTGCCCTTCTCCTGGCGGATCACGAGCTTTTTAAAATCCTCCGCAGTGTGCAGGTCGGTGTTGGCGGTGAGATTCACCTGCAAGAGCGAACCCTTGGTGCTTCCAACCGCAGAGAGATAGTTGTTCCGAGCCAGGGCGCTGCGCACCTGAGCCGGACTGACGTTAAGGGCGGCCATGCGATCCGGTTTCATCCAGATCCGCATGGCAAAGACGCGCCCGCCGAGGATGTCCGCCTTTTGCACGCCGCCGACGGCAGTGAGGCGGGGCTGCACCAGGCGCACGAGGTAATCGGTGACTTCGTTTGGCTCCAGAATGTCCGACGTAAAACTCAAATACGCCGAAGCGAACCGCGAATCGGCGGACTCGATATTGATCACGGGAATCTCGGCCTCAGGCGGCAAATCGCGCCGGATAGCGTCCACTTTCGAGCTAATATCCGCCAGCGCCTTGTTCGGGTCGTAATTGAGTTTCAACCGGGCCGTAATGAGAGATTGTCCCTGCTTGCTCTCCGATTGGATGTAATCGATACCGTCGGCCGCAGCGATGGCTCGCTCCAGCGGCGTGGTAATAAATCCCCGGACCAGCTCGGCATCGGCGCCGACGTAAACCGTACTTACCGTGATGGCGGCGATGTCTGTCCGCGGATACTGGCGGACGTTAATGGTCCGCAGCGACTGTAAGCCGGCGATAAGAATCACCAGGCTCACCACAATCGCCAGCACAGGGCGCTTGATGAAAAGATCCGTGAAAGCCTTCATGCGTCGAAAGTGGAATCTGCAAACCCGAAAAAATCCGAGGTTATCTCCCGTATTTCCTTATTTGCCCTTCACCATTTATCTCACGTGTCGGCCGGTCTGGGGTTGATCTCCGGTTTGGGGGCCAGATCATTGTTAACCGTTACGGCCATTCCGTTACGCAGCTTGAAAACGCCCGTGCTCACCACCGTCTGCCCCGCCTTGAGTCCCTGCGTTACTGAAACAAAATCGCCGCGCGCTTCGCCGATGCGCACAAACTGCTGCCGCAGCACCTGCGATTCCTTCCCCGTCCTGGGGTCCTTCTGTGTCTCGATAACAAAAACCGAATCGCCGTACGGCGCGTACGACACGGCCGATCCCGGAATGACCAGGGTCTTGTGTTTCTCGGGCAGCACCACCTCCACCTTTGCGAACATTCCCGGCCGCAACGAGTGGTCGGGGTTCTGCAACGTCGCCTGGACCGAAACGTTGCGCGTCACACTGTCCACCATCGAGTTGATGGCAGTCAGCGTGCCTGTGAACTCGCGCCCCGGCAGTGCGTCCGCGCGAACGCGAACTTCCAGGCCTTTTGACAAGCGGGATAAAAACTGTTCGGGCAACGCGAAATCCACATACACCGGGTCCAGCGCGGTGAGCGCTACGACCTGCTGACCCGCGTTAATCATCTGGCCAACGTTCACCTGCCGAATGCCCAGCTGGCCGTCAAACGGCGCGCGCACCTGTTTCTTGGCGATCATCGCCCGTAAATTGTCCACGGCCCCTTCTTTTTGTTTAAACTTCGATTCCGCAGAGTCGAGTTCCGCTTTGGAGATCACTCTGCGCGATGCCAGCTCACGCGCGCGCTCCAAATCGGCACGCGCCAGTTGCAGATCGGCCTCCGCAGTGCGCAGCTGGGCTTCCTCCGATGAGGTATCGAGCTTCACAAGGAGATCGCCCTTTTTTGCTTCGCCACCGTTTTCAAAATCGATCTCGCTCACCACGCCGCCCAGCTCAGTCGAAACCATGGCGCCCTGCACCGCGCTCACGGCGCCAACAGCCGAAAACTTCGGCGCCCAGTTTTCCTCGCGCACCACGGCGCTGCTGACAGTGGTCGGCGGCATTGTCCTTGGAGCGCTCATCATTGCCCGGATTTGCAGCACCTTGGTGCCAACAACGAAGGCCAGGATCCCTGCCAACAGAATCAATGCGATGAGCATCGGCCGGCCCACGCGCCGCCGACTCACAGGGGGATTGGCTGACAACGAAATGTTCTTTGCCAAATCATGCATAAGCCAGTTCACTCTCCGGTTTGAATAACAAGCGCCAAAGTCGTCGAGCCACTTCCAGTTGGCGAGCGCGTCGCTCTGCCGAAGTCATTTCCGGCGGGCGCAAAACATCCAGCATCAACATCCCGCGCGCGACTGCGAAAATTAATTCCGCCTGTCCGACCGGGGCGAGACCACGCGTCGCTCGTCCGGCTTCCGGCGAACGCGCAATCAAGTCAGTCACGCCATCCATCGCCGTTTGCAGCACGTCGCGAACCAGGTCCGCTACGTGCGAATTGCGCGCCGCTTCGGCGTAAAGATCTACCACGAAGGCGGAGATCACGCGCGGTTCGCTCTCACAGCAATGCGCCGTAAACAAAATTTCCAACGATTCAAGGAGGCTGGGCGCCTGACGCGCGCGCTCCAAGAGTTCGCTAATTTCCTGCTTGTGCCGGGCAGCCATTGCGGAGATGACGGCCTCCTTATTTTCGAAGTAACGATAAATCAGCCCCACACTGATTCCCGCCTCGCTGCTGATATCGTGCATGCTGGTCTGATGGAACCCGCGTCTGGCGAAGCAGCTCAATGCAGCGTCGAGGATTTGGCAGCGTCTGTCTGGGCTTGGAGCGTCTGGGTTAGGTTGGGACATGGTGGTGAAGTTGAATGAACGTTCATTCAATGTCAAGCCAACCTTCGATTTTTTATCCAAAACCCCATTCGCCAATCCCTGCGCCCCATTTTGCCTCCCCCTACCACCCTGCTCACCGAAACGTCTTTAAGACCTCGTTCTCGAAGCCGCTTGGACTGGCGGCTGCGACATCGCAGCCGCGGGGCGTGTCGGCGAGACCAGTTGATCATACGATGGCGGGGCAGCTTGCCAGATAAATTGCCAGATCGTCAGGATCACGCTTAGAACGCACATGGCATAAACCGCCATCTCCATGATGGTCCGGCCTTTTTCCTCCGATTGAACCAGCAACGTGTAGGTACTGTTCATTGTCTGTTTGATTCCTTTCTGCCAAAGACGCCGGCTACTGCCGCCTTTGTCTAAAGTGTGTTGATTATTAATGTTGGTTTAAACGTTGGATGCACCGCCGGTATGAATTGGATTCAAATAATTCCAGGGTTTGGCAGAACCTTTCCAGGGTCCGGCCGCAGGCGAAAACTTTTCGGCGCCTTTACGCAAGAAGAGCTGAAATGCGTTCCGCGAGCCCTTGGGGTAGCGCTTTGTCTGAAAGCCAGCCTATGAAGGCGGTAAAGGATGGCTCCTCTGTAGTGCGCCGTTTTCCTGTTGACGCGCGCTATCTCGCAGGCGTTTCCGGTGGGCGTGATTCAGTCGCCCTCTTGCACTGGCTGATCCATCTCGGCTACCGAAACCTGGTCGTTTGCCATTTGAATCATCAGCTGCGAGGACGAGCAGGCGCCGCCGATGCCGATTTTGTACGGCGATTAGTCGAGCGATATAAGCAGCGCCAGGGATTGAGCAAACAGAATGTTCGCGCTGCGCCCCTCAGGCTCAAGCTCCAGTTCGCCTGTGGCTCGGCAAACGTTCGCGCCCTGGCCAAGCGGAAAAGAATTTCGCTGGAATCCGCAGCGCGCGAGGCGCGCTATTTGTTTTTTGCCAGAGAGGCGAAGCGCCATCGGTGCCGGGTCGTTTTCCTGGCGCACCATGCCGATGATCTTGTCGAAACGTTCCTGATCAATCTTTTCCGCGGCGCGGGACTGTCAGGTCTTGCGACGATGCGGGAGGTCTCCGTTCGCCCGGTGGACGGCGTAAACCTCACCCTTGTGCGGCCCTTTCTCGACGTGTGGCGCGATCAAATCGATCAATACGTTGCGGAACAACGACTGGCCTTCCGCGAAGACGCCTCGAACAGAAACCTGACCCCGCTGCGCAACCGCATTCGGCATCGGATCATTCCTTATCTGGAAAAAATGGCCGGCCGCAATATCCGACACAACATCTGGCGAACGGCCCGCATCGCCGCCGAAGAAGAAGACTGGATGGAAAGCCAATCGCCTCCTCTCGATCGAATCCAGACCGGCAATGCAAACAAAACTCTGGCAGTCGAAACATTGCGTGCCCTGCCCGTGCCGCTCCAACGGCGGGCAATTTTGAAATGGCTCCGCGCCTCGAGCGTCAGGGACGTCGGATTCGACACCGTCGAGAGAGTGCGCTCGCTGCTGCACCAGGCGCACCCGGCCAAAGTAAACCTGCCCGGGGATCAACATGCGCGTCGCCGCGCAGGAAGAATCTTTATAGAATGACCGGTGGCAATACCCTCGTGCCGCCGCCAGGCGCGCACGCGTGGAAAATCGGTGTAACTTGCAGGTGAATCATTTTTTCCATGAGCACTGAAGTACGCGTTCGTTTTGCTCCATCGCCTACCGGGTATCTGCATATCGGCGGCGCGCGCACCGCCTTGTTTAACTGGCTGTTTGCAAGGCATCACGGCGGAAAATTCGTGCTGCGCATCGAGGATACCGACAGCAAGCGCAACACGGAGGAAGCGATGGCCGCCATCTATGAGGGGTTGGAATGGCTGGGGTTGAATTGGGATGAAGGCCCCCATGTCGGCGGCGAGTTCGGACCGTATCTGCAAAGCCAGCGCACGGCACTTTACGAGCGCTACCTGAAAAAGCTCCAGGACGCCGGGCATATCTTCGAAGACCAGGGAGCAATGCGATTTCGTTCGCCTCGCGAACACGTGATTGTGGACGACATCGTTTGCGGCAAAATCGATTTCGATCTCACCAATCCAGTCACCCATCCCGACATGACCATTCGCCGCCCCGACGGCTCGTGGATTTTTCATTTTGTGAACGTGATTGACGATCTGGAGATGAAAATCTCTCATGTCATCAGGGGCGAAGATCATCTGTCCAACACGCCAAAGCACATTGAGATTTTTCGGGCGCTTGGCGCGACGCCCCCGCGCTACGCGCATATCCCGCTCATCCTTAACCGCGACGGCTCGAAAATGAGCAAGCGCGACGAGGGCGCGCGTGTGGAATATTACATCCGGCGCGGTTACCTCCCCGCAGCCGTGCGCAATTATCTCTGCCTGCTGGGCTGGTCGCCCAAGGATAACCGGGAGAAGTTGGACATCGAAGAGATTATCCGCATTTTCGATCTCAAAAATATCGGACGCAGCCCGGCCACGTTCGATCCCGACAAGCTGCACTGGCTCAACGGCGAATATGCGCGCCAGCTGGGCGACTCGGAGTTTTACGATCTCGCCGTCGCGAGGTTGAAATCCGACGGCGTGCAGCTGGATAAGTTTCCGGAGACTTACGTGCGCGCCGCGCTGCAAACCTGCAAGGGCAAGATCAACACCTTCGATGAACTGCTGCCTTACTGCAGCTTCTACTTCACCGACGAATTCGAATACAAGGCCGAGGGCGTTGCAAAATATTTCACCGAGGAAAACAAGCCGCGGCTCGAAGCCGTCCGCGACGCGCTGCACGGTCTGGAGAAATTCGATGCCGCCGCAATTGAAGCGGCCTTGAAAAATACCGCCGCAAAACTCGGGGTAAAAGCCGGCGCGCTCGTGCACCCGACGCGGCTGGCCGTTACCGGCAGCAACGCGGGACCGAGCCTGTATCATTTGCTGGAAGTTCTGGGGAAAGAAAAAGTGCTGGCGCGGCTCGACCGCGCGCTCGCGAGCCTCCGAAGATAAGCTCGCAGCCCCTCACACCAGAGAGTTGTGCTCCGCTCCAGGGGCAGGCGAGACGCCAGCCGGCCGGACCGTGTCAGCCAGAATGCCGGGCTTCCCTTGCCCAGGTGTCTCGCAACGTAATGGTGCGATTCCACACCTGTTTATCCGCTGTGGAATCGGGATCGAGCGCAAAGTAGCCGAGCCGCTCAAACTGATATCGCTCCTCGAAACGCGCCGCAGCCAGGGCGGGCTCGCCTTTGGCGCTGACGATTTCCAGCGATTTGGGGTTCACAAAGGATTTGAAATCGCCCTCGGCGTCCGGCTCTGCGGCGGTGAACAGCCGGTCGTACAACCGCACTTCGGCGTCCAGGGCATGCGCGGCGCTGACCCAATGGATGGTTCCCTTGATTTTGCGCCCGGCCGTCGGCCCGCCGGATTTGCTTTGGAGATCCACCGTGCAATGCAGCTCGACGATGTTGCCGGCGCTGTCTTTCACCACTTCATCGCACCTGATGATGTAAGCGTATTTCAGTCGCACCTCGCCGCCGGGCCGCAGCCGGAAAAATTTCGGCGGCGGTGTCTCCATGAAATCATCGCGCTCGATATAAAGCTCGCGGCTGAATGGAATCTTGCGCGTGCCGGTGTTGGGATTTTCGGGATTGTTAATCGCGTCGAGCTCCTCGACCTCGTTCTCGGGATAATTGGTCAGCACAACCTTTAGCGGACGCAGCACAACGAGTCGGCGCGCGGCGACGCGATTCAACTCTTCGCGCACCGTATGCTCCAGCACGGCAACATCGGTGATGCTGGGATATTTCGTGATCCCGATGTTGTAGGCGAAGTCGCGCAGGGCGCTCGCTGTCACCCCTCGACGGCGCAGCCCGGAAATTGTGAACATGCGCGGGTCGTCCCAACCGCTGACCATTCCCTCGTCAACCAACTGAATGAGTTTGCGCTTACTCATCACTGTGTAAGTGAGATTGAGGCGGGCAAACTCATATTGCCGCGGACGCGGCTCCGGCAGCTCGAGCGCGTCGAGAATCCAATCGTAAAGCGGCCGGTGCACTTCGAATTCCAGCGTGCAAATCGAGTGTGTGATGCCTTCGATGTAGTCGCTGAGCGTGTGCGCCCAGTCGTACATCGGGTAAATGCACCATCTGTCGCCGGTGCGATGATGCGGCGTGTGTCGAATGCGATACAGCACTGGATCGCGCAGCCAGACGTTGGCCGCCTTCACATCAATTTTCGCCCGCAATGTGCGCGCGCCGTCTGGAAATTCGCCGGCTTTCATCCGGGCAAACAGATCGAGATTTTCCTCCACCGAGCGATCGCGATAAACGCTGGCCTTGCCCAACCGGCGACAGGCGTCGGTTTCTTCCGGTGTCATATCGCAGACGTACGCCTTGCCTTTGCGGATCAATTCCACCGCATACTGGTAGAACTTGTCGAAGTAATCCGAGGCGTAGAACGGGGCGCCGCCCAGATGTTGATCCGCCCAGCCGTCGATCAACCAGCGCACGTCTGTCATGATGGATTCGACGTACTCCGCTTCCTCCTTCGTCGGGTTGGTGTCGTCCATGCGGATGTTGCAAACCCCGCCAAACTCGCGTGCGATCCCGAAATTGAGACAAATTGATTTTGCGTGCCCGATATGAAGATAGCCGTTGGGTTCGGGTGGGAAACGGGTCACGATCCTCCGGTATTTCCCGACGCGAAGGTCTTCAGCGACAATCTCGCGAATGAAATCTGAAGGTCTGTCTTTTGGCGTTGTCATTTCGATAGCGTTTTGAATTTAGCACAGGCACACCGGGCGTGTTTCGGATTGTGTTCGTTTGCTGTGTCCTCGCAAAAATATCCAGGGATCGTAACCTAAATCATATGCGGCAGAGCACCGAGCGCTACACCCTGGCCGATCTGCAAAGGTGGGAGCAGCTATGCGACGATAG
>Ga0209581_1001133_pt1 | contig 34767 bp, 29 predicted proteins | sample Coa_R2_FD_187160 | JGI IMG/M metagenome (GOLD analysis project Ga0209581, IMG submission 187160) | Surface soil microbial communities from Centralia Pennsylvania, which are recovering from an underground coalmine fire - Coalmine... | ecosystem: Environmental > Terrestrial > Soil > Unclassified ...
GGCTGCGGATATTGGAGCCAGCGCCACTGATGACGGCCGTAATTTCCGCAAGCATGCCCGGGCGATCCTTGGCGCGGATGGAAAGCTGAACGGGAAAAGTGGACGCGCTCTGGCCGCCCCATTCGACGGCGATGCGACGGTCCGTCTGATAGAGCAGATTCTGCACGTTGGGACAAGCCTTGTTGTGAACGGCGACGCCGCGGCCGCGCGTGATATAGCCGGTGATTTCGTCGCCGGGAATCGGATTGCAGCACTTGGCGCGATAGACGAGCAGATCATCGTGGCCTTTTACGATGAGCGGCGCTTCGCCTATGCCGAGCATGCGTTTGACGGTCTTGACCAGGGTGGGCCTGGCTTCCTCGGCTTCGTGCGGCTTGGCGGATTCGCCCAAGACCTTGGCGAGCACCTGGCGGGCGGAGTACTTGCCGAAGCCAACGGCGGCGTGCAGATCCTCAAGCTTCGAGAGGCCATAATCGGCGAGGAGCTTCTGGAAGTCCGTTTCGGGAATTTTCTTCAAGCTGCGGCCAAAGGCGCGCGCTTCCTTTTCGAGAAGCCGGCGCCCCATGTCGGTGGCCTCCTCGCGCTCGTGTAGATTGATCCAATGGCGGATTTTGCTTCTCGCGTGAGAGGACCTGACGAAGCTGAGCCAATCGCGGCTCGGGCCGTGGCCCTTCTGGGTGAGAATTTCCACGACGTCGCCGCTGTGGAGCTCGTGGCGAAGGGAGACAATCTGGCCGTTCACTTTGGCGCCGACGCACTGGTGGCCGACTTCCGTGTGGACAAGATAGGCGAAATCGACGGGAGTCGCGCCGGCGGGAAGTTCGAGCACGCGGCCCTTGGGAGTGAAGGCGTACACCTCGGCGGGAGCCAGGTCCACCTTGAGCGTCGAAAGGAACTCACCGGGCTCCTGAAGCTCTTGCGACCATTCAATCAACTGGCGCATCCAGACGATGCGCTGGTCGTCGCCTTCGGAAACGGGTTTGCCGTCCTTGTATTTCCAGTGGGCGGCGACGCCCTCTTCGGCGATGCGGTGCATCTCCTGAGTGCGAATCTGAACCTCGAAGGGCTGGCCGCCATGAATCAAAGTAGTGTGGAGAGACTGATAGAGGTTGGGACGCGGCATGGCGATGTAGTCCTTGAAGCGGCCGGGGACGGGGCGCCAGATGTGATGGACGACGCCAAGCGCAGCGTAACAATTGCGCTCCGTATCGGTGATGACGCGGACCGCCAAAAGATCGTAAACCTGTTCAAGTCCGCGCTCCTGCCGAACAAGCTTTCGATGGAGCGAATAAAGGCCTTTGACGCGGGCTTCGAGCTCGGCGGGAATTCCGCTTTCCACGAGTTTGGTGCGAATCGTGGACTGAACCTCCTCGAGGAATCGCTTATGAATGGGGGCTTTCGCGGTGACTTCCTTCTGCAGAGCGAGAAAACCTTCCGGCTCGAGGACGCGGAAGGACAGATCTTCCAGCTCATTGCGGACCAGACCCATTCCCAGGCGATGGGCGATGGGCGCGTAGATATCCAGGGTTTCACGGGCGATGCGCTGCTGCTTTTCCGGCTCGAGGAATTCGATGGTGCGCATGTTGTGGAGCCGGTCGGCCAGTTTGACGACCACGACGCGGACGTCGTTCACCATGGCAAGAAGCATCTTGCGGACGTTTTCGGCCTGGCGCGCTTCGGGAGCGACCATGTTGAGGCGGCCGATCTTGGTGACGCCCTCGACCAGGCGCGCGGTTTCCGGGCCGAAGCGGGCTTCGATGCGGGAGACGGGGAATTCCGTGTCCTCAACGACGTCGTGAAGAAGCGCGGCCGCGAGCGAGGTGGCATCCATGCGCAGGTCCGCCAGGATGTGAGCCACTTCGAGGAGGTGGGTGAGATACGGCTCGCCGGATTTGCGGAACTGGCCGCGGTGGCGCTCGGCGGCGATTTCGTAGGCGCGGCGGACGAGCCAAGGGTCGTCCGAGGGGCGATTCTTTTTGAGCTTGGCGAGCAGTTCCTCGAAGCGCGCGTCGAGCCGGCGCTCGGTGCGGTCCTGCTCGAAACTCAGCGGCAGATTGGATGGCGGGGCCATGCCTCATTGTACGCCGGAAGGGGCACGGCGGGCGATAGAGGCGCGGAAGCGGAAACGGTTCGCGGGAGAAAGAGAAGAGGCGCCCGCGAGGAGCGCCTCTTTGAGGTAAATCGATTTATTGCTGCAGGAATTGCGATCAGACCGATCAGGCCGTCGGCGGCGCTTGCGAAGCGCGCTTCTGCTTGATCTCCTTCACCTTGTCCAGCAAATTGTCGGCCTGCTTCTGGAGATCGTCGCGCTCGCTAGCGCTTTCCGCCATGTCGGCCTTGCGGCGCAGGAGCAGGCTCAGATAGGCCATCGCGTCGTCGTAATCGGGACGGATCTGGAGCGCCTTCTGCAGGCTGGAGATGCCTTCATCGACAAGAGGAGCGACCTTGGTCGCATAGTCGGGGCGCACCGAAGCAGGCAGCGGTTCCGTTTCTTTCACCTGTTTCTGCAGATGATCCTTGTTGTACGCGGCGCGCAGTTCCAGGTTCACGCGATTGGCCATTACCCAGTCGATGACGCCGATCCAATAGTACGGCTCGGGGTCATTCGGCTTCAGTTGAATATGCTTTTCGTGATAGGACTTGGACTCTTCGAATTTTTTCGGATCGTAGGGAGTGCCGGCCATGTTGTACAAAAGCGAGCCGATGCCGTCGATGGCGGTGAGATTGCTCGGATCGATTTGCAGTACATCCTGATATTCCTGGATGGCCTGTTTGGCAAAATTGAGATTCTGCTCCGAAGGAGCGCCCGGAATGTACTGGTTGGCGTACGCCGTCGCAAGGTAGAGCCGCGCATTCATCAAGCCCGGGTCGAGTTCCTTGGCCTGCTTGAAATCCTCGACGGCGGTGTCGTACTGGCCGCCCTTGAACGCCTGGACTCCCTTGTTGAGGAGGTCCCGGGCCTTCAGCTTGTTGCAGCCCGACGTCCCCGCGAGCAAAACGAAGACGGCCGCGAGCATGGCGAGTGTCTTGCCGATTCGAGCCACGGGAACCGCGGCGCTATGTTGAACAGAAGCAGTGCTCATCGAAGCATCCATCCCTGCGAGAATTCAAGTCCGCCCTAAGAGGGCCCTATTCCATCACAATTAGCGGGAATGTTCCAGTTCAGGCGTCAACAATCCCACCGAGATTCCCGAGCCGTGCATGACGTCGATCACCCGGGCAACCTTCTGAAACTCGACCGGAGCGTCACCGCGAATAAACGCCACGCGCCGCTCCCGCCGATTGAAAATCTCCTGAAGCCGCGCCGCAAGCCTGTCCCAGTCCACCGGCTCCTGATTGATCCGGAGGGAGCCGTCGAAGAGAACCTGAACGACGATTACCTCCGGCTGCGGCTCGGAAGGCTGATCCACCGGGGGCTGGGGAACTTGCGCGTCCAGCCCCGTCTGGTGATGCGGGATGATCATGAAGATCACCAGCAAAACCAGCAGGATGTCAATCAACGGAACGACGTTCATTTCGGCAAAGACAGAACCGTTGCCGCCAATCCGCATGCCCATGAGTCACCTCGCGCAAATACCCTGCGAGCGAGGAGGACTCTCACAACCCGCGAAAAGCGAAGGCGATTACTGCCCGGCTTCGAGCTTGGCCGTGATCAAGCCGACCTTGTCGATGCCTGCTCCGCGCATGATGTCGATTGCGCGGGCCACGTCCATGAACAGGACGTCGTTATCGCCCTTAACAAAAGCCACCTTCTCCGCGCGCTCCTTGAAGATCTGTTCCAAGCGGGGACCAAGGCCTTCCCAGGTCGTATCCTCGTTGTTGATCTTCAGCTTGCTGCCATCCAGCACCTGAACCACGACGGTCTTGTTTTCGATCTCCTGGTTCTGTTGCTGGTTCGGGTTGGGCTGAGGCACGAGAGCGTCCAGCCCTTTCGGAGTAAGCGGCGTAATGACCATGAAAATGATCAAGAGCACGAGCAGAATGTCGATCAGCGGAACGACGTTCATTTCCGCCATCGCACCGCCTTTGCTTTCACCTACCTGCATCCCCATTGCGAGTCTCCTGTCGGCCCTTCCCTACGAGGGGTTCGAGGCCGTTGCTCCGTGCCGGGTGGGAGCCGGCACGGAAGCGATTCTTTCAGCGAACGAATGGTGTCACGGCTGAGGAACACGCCTAGTCGCCGCTAGGAGGCGGCGTAAGAGGCTGTCCGGGCTGCGGTGCCTTCTGGTTGCGTTCGGTGAGCAGACCGAGCTGATCCACGCCCGCGGAACGAATCTCGTCCACGACGGCAACGACATCCCCGTACTTCGCGCGCGCGTCACTTTTGACGTACACGGTCTTGTCCAGACGGTTCGAGATACGGTCCTTGATCTGTTCGGTCAAATCTTCCTTGTGCATCTGGTTGGCGCCCAGGAAGATGTTCCCGTCGCGGGTGATGGCCACGATGATGGCATCGTCCTTATCCGCGTCCTGCATATCCCGAGCCGTGTCCGTACGGACCAGATCGACCTGCTTGCCCTTCTGCAACATGGGGGTGACCACCATGAAGATGATGAGCAGGACGAGCATGATGTCGGCCATAGGGATGACGTTCGGAGACGCCATCTGGCTGCCCGCTTGAGGCTTGTACCTTCCGCCTTCGGTGTGTTCGCCTTTCCCAGCCATGGCAGAACCTCCTTACTTCTTGGCGCCGCGGCGAAGGATGAAGTAGTTGATCAACTCCATCGAAGAGTTGTCCATCTCGACGTCGAACGCTTCCACCTTATTGGTGAAATAGTTGTAGGCCCACACCGCGGGCACGGCCACGAGAAGGCCTAGAGCGGTCGTGACGAGGGCTTCGGCGATACCGCCCGCGACGGCCGACAAGCCGGTGGCGTGCGACTGCTCGATGCCCTTAAACGCGTTCAAGATGCCGACGACGGTGCCGAACAGTCCGACGAAGGGAGCGGTGGAACCGATCGTGGCGAGGGCGGAAAGGCCGCGCTTCATTTCCGCGTGAACGATTGCGACGGAGCGCTCGAGACCGCGCTTGGCGGCTTCCACGACCTCCGCATCGGAGACCTGCTGGGACGCCGACTGGAACTCGCTCAAGCCGGTGGCAACGACCTTGGCGATGTGGCTCTTCTTGTTGCGCTCGGCGATGGCGATGGCCTCGTCCAGCTTTCCTTCCTTCAGGGCGCCCGCGACCTGCTGCACGAAGATGCGGGACTGCTTGCGCGCGGCGGAGTACATCAGCGCGCGGTCAATCATCACGCCGAAGGAATAGATCGAGAGAATGAAGAGAATGACAACGACGGCCCGGGGAAGAATGCTCATCGAAGCCCACATGCTCCGCAGGTCCCAGGACGTTCCCGTCTGACTCTGCAGAAACATGGCGGCATATACGTACAGAGTGGCTACCATTCGTTTGCTCCTTAGTTCCGTGTGGCCCCGCTGAATACGGGGCCACCGAGAGTGATTGCCGAAATTGTTCCTCGACGCACCGCGCTTGTCCCACGACCGGCGCGGCGCGCCGTTCCTCCTACTGGTTCAAAGAGAAAATCACGTCGATTGTGGTATCGACTTCGACCGGCTCCCCGTTAAGGAGGGTCGGGCGATAACGCCACTGGCGGACCGCATCCAGGGCAGCCTGCACGAGCAAAGGATGCCCGGAGAGGACTTCGAGTTGCTGCACGGTGCCGTCCTTCGCGATGATGGCGTGGAGGCGCACGGTGCCGGAGATGCGCGTCTGGCGCGCGAGCGGCGGATACTGCGGCGTCACGCGGTTGACGAGCATCGCGGCTTGCACGTTGCCGCCCCGGGTGATGCGGGAGACGGTCGGCTTCGGAGGAGGCGGCGCAGCGCCGACACCGCCGATCACGCCACCGATGACTCCGCCCATCTGGCCGCCGGGAACGCCGCCCGGCACGCCGCCGGTCACGCCCATGTCGGCCGGTTCGGCTTCTTCCTTAATGATCTTGACGTCTTTCGGGATGACCTTCGGCGCCATGAGCTGATTGTTCTGAATCAAATGCACCTGCGGCTTCACGCGCACGACCTGAGTGGCCGCGGGAGGCGGCGGTGGAGGCGGCGGAGGCGGAGGCGCAATCAGCATTGCCGTAAGGCTGGTCTTCGGCAGGGCTTCTGTGTAAATCAAAGGAATCAGAATCAGAACGCTTAGAAAAATGACCTGGACAATCATGGACAGAGCCACGGTCCAAGGCTTGTTGGTCTTTTTCGGATTCGGGCTGGAAACCACCATCTCTTCAAACACGGTACTTACCTCCTCCCGGCCGTGGCGAGGCGCCCTGCGGCGGCCTCTCCGTTCCGGGTTTTGTTTCCGGCTGCGGCTCCGGTCCCTGCCGCTGCATCCTGCCCGCGCATCCGGTGCCACCAGACGATGAGAGGAGCAGCGATACCAAAACTGGAGTACGTTCCTACCACAATCCCCACCACCAGAGCAAAGGAGAAAGCACGAAGCACCTGGCCGCCCATCAGGAACAGGACGAGCACGGTGAGGAAAGTCAATCCGCTGGTCAGGATGGTCCGCGAAAGGGTCTGGTTGATGGACTTGTTCACGACGTCCGCAAAGGGCATCTTGCGGAGCAGGCGATTGTTCTCGCGGATGCGGTCAAAAATGACAATCGTGTCGTTCATCGAATAACCAACCAGGGTGAGCAACGCGGCGATCACCGTCAGCGAAATTTCGAAGTGGAGCAGAGAAAAAAATCCCAGCGTGATCAGAACGTCATGAAAAACAGCCAGGACGGCGGCGGCCCCAAAGACCCACTCGAAACGGAAGGCAATATATACCAGCATGCCCGCCAAAGCATAGAGGGTAACGTAAACGGCCTGCTGGCGAAGTTCGGCGCCGACCTTGGGTCCGACGATTTCCACGTTGCGGACGCCAAACGGCGCGAGGCTGAAGGAATCCTTCAGGGTGGAAATGACGGCGGGCGTGACCCCGCTGGCGTTCTTGAGGTCGTCAAAATTGGAGAGAACGCCGTTCGCGTCCTTGTCGCGGTAGGCGAGGATGGCGCGCGCCAAATCCTCATAGCGGTTGCCGGCGGAGGCGCTGAGAAGCAGGGGATCTCTAAGGGTGAGAACCTTAGCCAGGCTGGTCGGGGTGGCGGAGTTGAAGTCCGGCTTGCCCGAGGAGGCGACGCCAAAGGCGTTGTTGAGAGCCGTCAGCACCTTGGTCTTGCTCTCTTCCTGGGCCTGGTCGCCCTGGGAGGACTGCTCGACAAAGATCAGCACCTCGCGGGCCCCAGCGGCGGAGATGCCGCTGCTGATGCTCTGAATCTCGCTATTGCCCAGCCCCTGGGAAGCCAGGCTGGTCCGCAGGTGATCGATATTCGGCGGCTGGGCGAAAATTACATCCACGTTGGTGCCACCCTTGAAGTCAATGCTGTAAAAGAGCCCATGCTTATGCCAAATGGAGAACCAGCCTGCGAGGAGAAGAATAGCGCTCAAGGAATAGAAATACTTCGCTTTGCCCATCCAGTTGATGTTGGGCTCTTTGAAGAACTCAATCATGCCGCTGTTTCTTCCCTTCTTTAGACTCCAACGGGTCCGGGATTGTTCCCGGCGCCGTGGCGGCAACGGAATTCCGCCATGGTCGTCCCCGCGGGCTCAAGAACCAACCCCACGCCCGGTTCAAAGCGAGTAGGAGGCCGTTCTTATACGTTCTAGTACCGCTAAATACTCAATTCCGCCTGCCGGTCCATCTTGGCCAGGTGGTAGTGGAAAATCGCCTTCGAGACGAAGATCGCCGTAAACACGTTGGCGATCAAGCCGATGACCAGGGTGATGGCAAAGCCCCGGATGGGCCCGGTCCCGAACAGAAACAGGAAGACCGCCGAAACGACCGTGGTCACGTGCGTATCGATAATCGTCAGGAAGGCCTTGTCGAAACCGGCCTCGACGGAAGCGGAGGCGGACTTTCCATAGCGCAACTCTTCGCGAATGCGCTCGAAAACCAGAACGTTCGAGTCCACACCCATGCCGATGGTCAAGATGACGCCGGCAATACCCGGAAGGGTCAGAACCGCTCCGGACACCGCAAGAAACGCAAGCAGAATGACCAAGTTTAGGATCAGGGCGAGAACAGCGTTCGCGCCGGACAGGCGGTAGTAAACGAGCATGAACAACATGACCACGATCAAGCTGAGGACTGAAGCCTGGACGCCGTGGCGGATGGAGTCGGCGCCGAGCGACGGGCCGACGGTACGCTCTTCCAGATACTTGATAGATGCAGGCAAGGCGCCAGCGCGGAGAACCAGGGCCAAGTCGTGCGCGGAGTCCTGCGTGAAACTGCCTTCGATCATGCCGGAGTCGTCAATGCGGCCGTTAATCTCCGGAGCGGAATAGACGCAACGGTCGAGAACGATGGCCATCTGCCGGTGAAGATTCGATTCCGTGAAGGGACCAAAGCGTTTGGCGGCGTCTCCAGAAAGCGTGAAATTGACCTGCCACTGGCCGGGATTGTTGGTGCTACGCGTCTCGACGGCGCTGCGAAGATCGCGCCCCGTGACGATGGGAGCGCGATTCAGGAGGTACCAAAGCTGCGCGGCGTTCGGACCAGTTGCGGCGCGGCCCTGCGTGCAACTGGGAGAAAGCTCCGTGCCGGCAGGCAGGACTCCGCCGCTGCTGGCCAGCGCTTCCGTTTCCGAGGTGAATGGTCCGCCGCGGACGAGCTTAAGCTCGAGTTGACCGCCAGCCTGAATCACGGCTTTGGCGCGGGCGGGATCGCCTTCTCCGGGAAGCTGAACGAGAATTTCGTTGTCGTTGCGGCCATGAAACTGGATGGTGGGTTCGGTGAGGCCCAGCGCGTTGATACGACGCTCAATTGTTTCCTTGGACTGATCCATGGTGGACTGCTGAATCTGCGCGATGGCGCTCGAGCGCATGGTCAGGAGATAGCTGTTCTGCTCGCCGGCCGCGCTGGAAATGTCCCAGACGTTGCCGTACTGATTCCGCACCAAATCCGAAAAGGTGGAGTACTGCGAGGAGTCGATGTTGCGCACGAGGATGTGGGTATCGTCCACGCGGCGAATCTCGTCATAGGAGATGTTCTTTTCCTTCAGTTGCGTGCCGAGCCGATCGACCATCTGGTCGGTTTCCTGGGCGATCGCTTCCTGGACCTGGACCTGAAGGATCAGGTGCGTGCCGCCCTGCAGGTCCAGACCGAGATGGATCTGGTGGCTGAAATTGCTCTTAATCTGCGCAAACGACGTGGGAAAGACCGGGTAGCCGATCAAGGCATAAATGCAGACGAGCACCACAACAGCAATGAACAACATCTTCCATTTCAGATTGGGATTCATGATTGTGAACTTGGGCCGCAAAACGGATGCGCCGCACCCTCTTCGTTAAGGTGAAAAACGAAGGAAACTCTCGTGGAACGGCTCCGGCAGGTAAGATGCGGCTCCCGGCCGGAAAGAAGGTTACTTGGCATTTTCCGGGGCCTCCACCTGCGCGACGGCGGAACGGGCGATGCGAATCTTGACGGGGGAGGAGCCGGTGTCCGCAATCTTCAGGATGATGGTTTCTCCGTCGATGGCGTTGATGGTGCCGTAGATGCCGCTTGTGGTGACGACCTTGTCGCCGGATTTCAGGGCCTGCAGCATGGCCTGGGTCTTCTTGCGCTGGCGCTGCTGCGGAAGAATCAGCATCACGTAGAAGATGCCCATCACAATGATCAAGGGCAGGAACATGGAGCCGAACCCGCCCCCGCCGCCCGAAGCTTGTAATAGAAGTGACGCCATCATTGCCGACATTTATCTAATGGATCGATCCGATCCCGTCCTTTTCATCATCTCACGATGAACCGCGAAAACCGAATTTCCGAGAAGGAAGAAAGCCGTCTCGGGCGGGCTGCGCGCAGTCCGCTTCCCCCTAAGTTCTGTGTTCAATTGCCTGCCTGGCTCAGGCAGGCCGAACGGAACCACCACTACCGCGCGGGCATCCTGCGGCCGCGGGAAGCCGAAATTCTCTCTGGCTTTCCGCTCTCAGGCCGGTCCCGCCGCATACTGCGCGCGCATCTCGGACGAGAATTTCGCGAGGTTCCCAAACCCGATAGCCTCGCGGATTTGCCGCATGATGTCAAGGTAAAAGTGGACGTTGTGGTGGGTGGCGAGGACGGCGGCGGTGAACTCGTTCGCAGCGAAAAGATGCCGGAGATACGCGCGCGTGTACCGGCGGCAAACGGAACACGAGCAGGCGGAATCCACCGGCCGCTGGTCGTCCGCGTAGCGCGCGTTTTTGATCAGCACGCGGCCCTCGGAAGTGTAAAGGCAGGCATGGCGCGCCGCGCGGGTCGGCAGAACGCAATCCATCATGTCGATGCCGAGCGCGACGTAGTCCGCGAGCTGTTCAGGCTTGCCCACGCCCATCAGATAGCGCGGGCGGTCTTCCGGAAGCAGCGCTTCGGCTTCCGCGGTCATCTCGCAGGTGAGTTCGTGCGGCTCGCCCACGGCGAGGCCGCCGATCGCGTAACCGGGAAAATCGAGGTCCAGAAGTTGCCGCGCGCTGTCGCGCCGGAGATCGGCAAACGTCGCGCCCTGCACGATGCCGAACTGCCACTGCGCGGGTTGCCCATTCTGTTCGATGCGTTGCCGAAAGTAATCGCGAGCCCGCCGCGCCCACGCTGTGGTGCGTTTGACCGCCGCTTCGGCGATATCGCGCGGCGCGGGCGTCTCGATGCATTCATCCAGAACCATGGCGACGTCCGAACCCAGAGCGAGCTGAATTTCCGCGGCGCGCTCCGGCGTCAGGAGATGCTCCGAGCCATCCAGGTGCGAACGGAACCGGACGCCCTCGTCGGTAATCTTGCGAAGCTGGGAGAGACTGAAGACCTGATAGCCGCCCGAATCCGTGAGGATCGCGCCGTTCCAGGACATGAAGCGGTGCAGGCCGCCGAGCGAGCGGATCAATTCATGCCCGGGGCGCAAATATAAATGATACGTGTTGGCGAGGATGAGCTTCGCGCCCAGCTCTTCCAGCGCTTCGTTCCGCAGCCCTTTGACCGTGGCTTGCGTGCCGACGGGCATAAAGACGGGCGTTTCGACGGCACCGTGCGGAGTCGTGAGCACACCGCGGCGGGCGCCGGTGCCGTCGGTCTTCAACACCTGGAAGGAGAAGCCCACCTCTCCAGTGTATCAGGAGAAGATAAATGCAAATCCCGTTCGAATGAGCTCCCACACGGCCCAAACAACGAATGCGATTCCGATGGCGCTCCCCGTTTTCAATTTACGTGGATTGAAAGCAGCAAACCCGATTCCAATCAGAATAAGGATCCAGAAAGTGAAGAGATCGATGCCCGTGCCAAGAGTGACCAGCCATTTGGCAGTTCCCTCCGGCAAGAAGGATCCCAGATTGGTGGCAACCGGATTTTCCACGTCCACGGTTCCGGGAGGTTTCAGGTACAAGACCAGGATGAAGAGAAGACTGCTAAGAATGGAGACCACAAACGCGTGCGAAACGATGCCGAACGACACCCTGAAGTTCGCGTTGGCTCCGCCCAGGAGATTGAAGGCTCCGAGCATGACGCCGCCCACAATCAGCGTGATGAGAACCGGTCCGAGAAGCCCGAAGCAGTAGGAAATTACCGGCGAGATCTTGGCGCCCATTTCGATTTGCCGGTCCTTTTGCTCCTGGCTCAGTTGGGAGGCCCGCGAGCTCGCTTCGATGCGCTTGCCGGCGATGTCCCGCCAGTCCACCCGCTGATTCAGCGCAAAGGCCACCGCGAGGCCGAGGACGGTCATCAGGGCGACCGGCAAAAGCCAGGAAGGCTTGCGTCCAATATCCTCAAAGGTGGGTTTCGGTGAGAAGAATACGCCGATAATGCGCCCGAGCGGGCTGATCGATGCCTGCGGTTCGGGCGCAGGGGTAGCGGTTGTCGTTGCCATCGAGGACTCCTCCAAGACCGTCGTTAGGATGCTTCTACCCGCTTATTACGAAGGAGGCAAGAAAATATTTCACAAGCAAGACCGGCCGCGAGGCGGCTCAGGCCGGGACGTAGGGAACGGCGGCGAGCAACTGGCGCGTGTATTCATGCTGAGGTGAGTTCAGAATGTTTTCCGCGGTTGCTAGCTCGACGAACTTTCCGGCGCGCATGACCGCGAGCGAGAGCGTTGTCTTGCCGGTGCCCAATTCGCCCAAAAGCCCGCGCGCTTCGCCCGGCTCAATTTGCGCTAAAGTTGCGCGCATAGATCCGGCGAAATGCCGTCAAGGTTGCCGCCGGCTCCCGAGTGGAAGAACAAACTTCAAAGCTGTGTGCGTCGGAGAAAAACCCACGACCTTTACATCCTTCAACCCGGCTTTCCGGCCCGCGGAGATGACCTCAACTTCGGTAATTTCCTTCTTCCCTTTTGGATAGACCATCCACAGGGCGGAGGCTCCCGCCAATTGTTTCGCTGCTGCCGCGACGTAGCGAAGGTCCGTGCGAGTTTCGAGCGCCAGGAAAATGCACTCGGGCGGAATCCCGTCGAAGGTTGTCGAAGTCTTCGCGGCTGCGGATTTCAATTCCTTCTTGAAATCGGGCGCGAATTTTCCGATTAGGATGATGTTTGCGCTGGGCTTTACTCCGAGCTTTTCGATGCGCGACTTGGGATGAAGGATCTTGTGCGCCCACTTTTCCGCGAAATCACCGAGAACAAAAACGACCGAGCCATCCGGAGTCTCCACGCGCAATTCCCCGCCTTTGGCGTTTACGGACTTCATCCTGGCGAAGGGAATCCTCAGCCGGAATGAGTCACTGCGGAAAATGATTTCGTTGGATTCGAGAAGCGCTTTTCCCGCGTGGGTCGCGCGCCCGGTCCGCAAAACGCACGTTGCTTCCTGCCCCATAACGCCCTCCGCCCTGCCCGTTTTTCCACCGTTGCTGATGCGGCTCACTCTACCAGATGCCGTGCCCGCTCAGTGTAAGCTAATTGGTTCCATGGCCATCGCGGCTCCAATCCGCACGGACTGGTCCGTCATCTGGGCCCAGCGCGGCTTCCGCTATTTCTTTGTAGCCATGTTCGTGTCGCTGTTCGGCAGCGGGATGAACTTCGCGGGCGTGAGCTGGTACATCCTGACGGCGACGCATTCGACGCTGGCGGTGAGCCTGCAAGTGATTGTGGTAACGCTGCCCGGGCTGATCGTGCCGTTCCTCGGCGGCGTGCTGATCGACCGCTACGACCGCCGGTATCTGGGCGTGCTCCTCGATTTTGCGCGCGGCATCGTGGTGCTTGCTACGGCGTACATCGCCTGGCGCGCGAATCTAAGGCTCTGGCATCTCTACGCCATGACGCTGGTCACCGGAATGGGCTCGGCGATGTACTGGGCCACGGTCAACGCCCTGGTGCAGGAAGTGATTCCCGCAAGCCAGTTTGCGGGCGCGAATGCCGCGGTGCTCATCGGCATCCAGAGCGGGATGCTGCTCGCGGGATCGTTTGTGGGCTTTTTCTACGACCGCGCCGGCATCGCCGGGATTCTGTGCATCGACGGCCTGACCTACTTCGTGTCCGCATTCTGCCTCTTCCAATTGCGTCGCGGCTACGTTTCTCCGCGCGACCACCAGAGATATCCGCGCGAATATTCCGACAGAACGGAGGCGACCGCCGAAGCGCTGGAGACCGCAGAAAATCCGGAAGTGGCGGAAGCCGGCCTGGGGCTGGCCGTCTATGCGGACCTGAAGGAAGGATTCGCGTATCTGAAAAAGCAGCCGGCCGTTCGGGCTCTGGGAGTGACGCACGCGGTCATGATGGCCGGCGTGGTGAGCGCAAACGTGGTCCTCGTCGCTCTGGCTAATGACATTCTGCACTCCGGCGCGCGCGGCCTGGGATATCTCGAGGCGGGCTGGGCCACGGGTGCGATTGCCGGCGGATTGCTGGCGAGCCAGTTGGCGGGAGCCTGGCGCCTCACCTTGTACGTTGCGGCGCTGGTGGGCCTTGCGACTGGGCACATGGCCGTGCCGTTTGTGGCATTTTTGACCGGCGCCGTCTCTTTGCAGTTTTTCTTTGGAATGTGCCGCGCGTTGGGAGGCGTTGTGGCGCAGTCCACGCTGATGACCATCGTTCCGCGGCAGTTCATGGGGCGCACGCAATCGGCAATCGCCATTCTCACGACCGCCATTCAATTGTTGATGAGCTTCGCCCTCGGCTGGGTGTCCCAGGCCGCGGGAATCGTGTCCGGCTACGCGTTGCTTGCATTCCTGTATCTCCTGGCGACGCTTTCCGGCTTCCGCGCGCGGCAGCTTTTGCAAAGCCGCTGAAAGCCGCCCGCCAAGCTGTTGCCGCTAAAGACAAGACAGTACCTTTGGACTATAGGGGCGGGCAGACGCCGCGGGGGAAGATGGCTGGAAGGGTCTTATCATTCGTTCGGCCAAACGGTTCGCTAAACAGGAGGCCATCGTGGGTCGAAAAATCGGAATTTTGGCGGCGTTGCTGTGCTTCGTTCTGCCGCTCGCGGCGTCTGCCCAGGAGCAGCAACAATCGCTGGGAGATCTGGCAAGGCAGCTTCGCAAGGAAAAAGAGAAGAACTCCACGCAACCGAAAACGGTCATCACGGACGATTCCCTTCCCGGCAAATCGGGGGGTGGACTCAACCTCGACAGCTCAGCCGACGCTCAAACTTTCACCGGCGGCAACAGCGAAGCCATGGACCGGGCATGGGCCGGCCTGAATCGCGCGGATGCCGCGCTGAATCTCCTCGAGCCCATGGACCGGGCGACGCTCGCGAAATTCGCCCTTGCGGAGAACGACCGCGACGTCCCAGGCCGGCGCGAATGGGAAGACAAACTCTACTCCGCCAAGCAGTCCTACATCTCTCATGCCCGCGAGCTCATTCACGAGATGCGCGACCTGCTCACAAAAGCCCAGGCTTTACGGTCCGGCAACGGAACGGGAAAGATCAGCGACGACGACCCGAGCGCGAAAGAGATCGTCTCCCGTGCTCAGCAGCTTATGCAGGACGCCTTTCGAACCCAGGCGTCCTTGCAAGCCGTGGTTTTGGAGGGGCAAGACCTGGCCAAGCGCGCCGCGACGCACTAGCTCCAAACCCTCCCGGCACACGGAAATTCCCGCAAATAGATTCCCGAATTTGTTTGCTTGAAGCTGATCCTAAACTTTAAGCCGTCTGCGGGCTGGCGCTCTGCGGGACGGGCCTCGGCGCAAGTTCTCTTTTTCCCAGCAGCTCCACAACAGCCTGATACAGTTGCGTGCGCAGTGCGAATCGTTCGTTGGCGCGCGTAATGTAGCGGACCGAGAGCTCGATCCCGCCCGCCGCGGGCTTCACGCTCAGCGCGGGAACCATCGGGAATGAGCCGACCTCCTTCGAACCCACGACGCGCTTCCACTCCTGCTCCGCTTTTTGCGCGCTCTCGCGGGTGGCTTCCTGCACCTTCGCCTGAATGGCCTCAATGAGAGGATAAGGATCCTGGCCGGCGGGCAGCATCACCCGCAGCTCATCCCACATCCACTGCCCGGCCGTCGAGAAATTGAAGTAGTGGCCCTCGATGGCGAAATTGTTCGTGAACGTCACGCGCCTGCCGGTGGGATGGCCGGTGTCCGTCCAATTGCCCGTTTCGAGCAGCACGGTGTGGAAGAGCCCGATTTCCACGACTTCGCCCGTCACGCCGTTGATTTCGACCCAATCCCCCAATCGAATGCCGTTCTTGCCCATCAAAACAAACCAGCCGAAGAACCCGACGATGAAGTCCTTGAGCGCGACGGTGAGTCCCGCGCCGGCCAAGCCAAGGAAAGTCCCCAACTGCCCGGGCCGGCCGAAAATCACGAGCAGGATGAGCAGCACGGCCATGACCTGCAGCGTAACGCGCGTAATGGTGCGCAACGTCTGAATCTGGCGCTTGTCGATCCGCAGCCGCGCATAGAGTTTGTCCATCCAACTGTTGAAGAAGATCGCGATCAGAACGACGCCGAGAATGACCGCGATGCCCGTCAGAATCCGCTGGAGGATCGCGAGCTGCCTCTGATTCACCAGGCCGATCCATTGCGCGTAAATGTCCGAGAGCTGCTTCTGGCTTTCGACACGCTTGTCCAAAGTGGAAAGGTTCTGCTGATCCCCCGCAATTCGCTTGGTTCGGGCAATCAATTCGGCGGCGTCCTGATCGGCGGACTGGGTCTTGCCCTTTTCGGCTCCCGAGCCGGAAGAAGCTCCCGCGCCGCTCTCCGCGGCAATGGTTTGCGCGAGCTTGGAGTGGCCCGCAAGCTGCGGCGTATTGAACTTTTCCGCGTCCGTCGCGGCTTCGAGTGCGTCGTGCTCCTCGGTGAGCGTAACAACCGCCGTATCGGCCGCGGTCTTCGCTTGAGCCAATAGCCGCTTCTTCTGATTCAGCGCCGACCATTGCGAGTAACGGTTGACGAGTCCACGCTCCGAAGTGGAAAGAGCGGCGGGGAATGCCGGCGGCGCATTGTGCCCGGCATCGTCGTGCTCCTGCTGCATCTGCTGGATGCGGCCGTGCGGATCGCCGCCGGAACGGATCAGATCCTGCCGGGCATCATCCACCTCGTCCTGATCCAATTCGGCCTGCGCTTTCGCAAGCGCGAGTTGATCATTGAGCGCATCCTTGCGTTCGCCCGAAGCTTTCTCCGCCGCGGCGGTAAGGCGTTTCACCTCCGCCTGGTCCGCTTGAAGTGTCTTTTGCGCTTGCTGGAGCCGCGCTTGAATTTCCTTGGCCTCCGCGGAGAGAGGAGGCGGATACAAAGTCGCCTCGCGCAAGGCTTGTGCAAACGCCAAATCCACCTCGTGATCGGCCGTGTCCAGCGCCGTTTTTGCCAAGGCCTGCTCATCAGGCGTATCGGCGAGCTGCGCCAGCCGTTGCGCCGTTTTCAGGGGCGACTGATCCACCAGCGGCGCCTGAGCGGCTTTCTTCGAGTTATTGGACAAGGCTGCGGTCGCTTCGGAGTTGCGGATTCTGACGAGTCCATAGACCGCAGCTCCAAGCGAAGCGGCAAGCACGAGCGTGAAGGACTTTTGTAGGGTATTCATCCTGCTCCGGTGGGCCGGTAACTATTGTAATACCGTTGCGCGGTCACGCGGGTAGCTTCTCCTCGGCGGACAGCCGGAGTAGCCGGGCCGGCCCCAGACAATCCCGCAAAACACAAACGCCCCGTATTAGCCGGGGCGTTCTTGGTGTTGCGGAAGGTTGCGGCGGATTCCGCCGGGTCTATAGATAATCGCGCGAAGGCCCTTCCAGGAAAGCGCGCAGCTTTCGCGAACGCGAAGGATGCCGCAGCTTGCGCAGCGCCTTCGCTTCGATCTGGCGGATGCGCTCGCGCGTGACGGCGAAAGACTGCCCGACTTCTTCGAGCGTGTGCTCGCTCCCGTCGTCCAGGCCGAAACGCATCTTGATGACCTTTTCCTCGCGCGGCGTCAGCGTCTTCAGCACCGACGACGTTTGCTCCTTCAAATTCAGATTGATGACCGCGTCGGACGGCGAAACCACCGCCTTGTCCTCGATGAAGTCGCCGAGATGCGAATCTTCCTCTTCTCCGATCGGCGTCTCCAGCGAAATCGGCTCCTGCGCGATCTTCAGGATCTTGCGCACCTTGGACACGGGAATGTCCATGCGCTTGGCAATCTCCTCGCTGGTGGGTTCCCGGCCAAGCTCCTGCACGAGCTGGCGGCTGGTGCGCACCAGTTTGTTGATCGTTTCGATCATGTGCACCGGGATGCGGATGGTGCGCGCCTGGTCCGCGATGGCGCGCGTGATTGCCTGGCGAATCCACCACGTCGCGTACGTCGAAAATTTGTAGCCGCGGCGCCACTCGAACTTATCCACCGCCTTCATCAAGCCGATGTTGCCTTCCTGAATCAGGTCGAGGAACTGCAATCCGCGGTTCGTGTATTTCTTCGCGATGGAAACGACCAGGCGCAGGTTGGCTTCGATCAACTCCTTCTTCGCCTGCTCCGCCTCCGCTTCACCGCGCTGGATGAACGTCAGCGTGCGCTTCAGCTCGGTGAGGCCCACCTCGCTCGCCTCTTCGATGTCCTTCAGCTCGGAGCGGCGCGTGCGCAGCTCCTTGCGCGCTTCCGCCGCGACGTCACCCTTCGCCACGTCCACGCGGCGTTCGAGCCTTCCCGCTTCCCGCTCGAGCGACTGCAGCCGTTCCACGGTGCCGCGCATCTTGTCGATCAGCCGCTTCTTCTCGAACGGGTTGAAGTCGATGCCGCGAATCTCCAGCGAAATTTCCACGCGCGTCCGCGCCACGGCCCATTTCGCGCGAATGTAAGCCTTCTTCTTCGATTTCGGCGTTTTTTCGAGCTTGACCGCCTGCTTCAGCGCCGTTTCATAGAGCTTCGCGATCTTGTCGATGTGCTTCAGCGTCTGCTTGGTCTTGTTGGCGATCTTCTCTTCGGTCAGCTCTTCATCGTCGAACTGGACGATCTCCTTGATCGACCGCGCACCCTTGCGCAGGTCCTCGCCCACCGCGATCAGTTCCTTGATCACGATCGGCGAGCGCGTGATGGCCTTCATTACCACGAGCTGTCCGCGCTCGATGCGCTTCGCGATGGCCACTTCGCCCTCGCGCGTGAGCAGCGGAACCGTGCCCATCTCGCGAAGGTACATGCGGACCGGATCGTTCGTCTTCTCGAGCGAGCCCGGCGTCAGATCCAGGTCCGCGCTTTCTTCCGCGTGCAAATCTTCTTTCGCGCCCGGCTCGTGATCGCCGGACTCCACCGAAAGCTCCACGGCGCGCGCGGCCTTCGCCGAAGCGGCATCCTCGTAAATCTCGATGCCGTTGCGCTCGAACGTCGTCAGCAGATCGTCGATTTCCTCGGAAGAATGCACCTCCGCAGGAAGCGAATCGTTCACTTCGTCGTACAGCAGGTAGCCGCGCTCCTTGCCGATGGCAATCAGCTGGCGTACCGCTTCGTATTTTTCTTCCAGAACCTGCGCCACTAACTTCCTCCCGCGATTACAAACCGTTTTTCCAGAGACACCCTCGCGCTCAGTGGGGACATTGCCTTTGCGTGGATCGTCATCAGACAGGCGTGCAGGCGCACTGTGGGGAAAATGATTCCCGCTTCAAAATGTTTTTCGTGAAGTCCTCTGCACCGCGCCACTGATGCTCGCCTGCGCGCGCTGCCCTTGGACGCGCGCCGCTGCTTGCTACCCGCCGCTAACCGCATACATATAGATGCACTTAGGGCGGGAACCGTTACCCGCTCAACCCTTTTACGCTACACGTTCAAGTCTCGCCCCGTCAACCTATTATATGCAGGTGTGCCCTAATCCAGCCCGCCCCGCTTGTGGATTTCTCGCTCGCCTGAGGAAACCCGAACATCGGCGAAGAGGGAGTGGATTTGCGATTTCCGTTCACCGTGCCGCCGCCAGCCTCTTCATCAACTCCTGCTTGCGGGTTAACAGCGTCTTCAAGTCCGCCCCGCTCGGGTTCGCCTCGATTCCCCGCTGCACTTCGGCCAGTTCGCGCTCCACTTGCCTCTTGCGCAGCGTTTCGAGGCAGCTTTCCGCTTCCTCCCATGTGGGCTCCATCGCTTCTTCGAAAAGAATCTCAAAAAACAGCCGCCGGTCGCGCTCCTCCAGCATCGCCGCTACTTCGGAAGGCTGCAGCGGCGCATCGGAAAGGCTCGCCACGATCAGCGCCGCAAAAATCTTTTCCGTCTCCAGTCCGTGATAGAGTTGCGCCGCCTGCAGGTGTTGCGCCAGTTCCTTCCGGAACCCTTCCGCTTCCGCAAGCAAGCGAATCAGCCGCCGCTCCACCGGCTTCGCCGCCCGCCCCACGAGCTCCGGCTGGATTTTCACTTCGCTGCGCCGTTCCGCGGCCGCTTTGCTCAACGCCGCGCGCAGCACCGGTTCCTCCAGGCGAAGCTGCTGCGCGATTCGCGTGGCCCACTCCGACCGCAGAATGCGGTTCGGAATTTTCTGCACGTACGGCAGGAGAAAATTCACGGCATTGCGCTTGCCTTCGGCGGTCGTCAAATCCATCTGCCGCGTGCGCGCAATCAGGTAATCAATGTAGGGCGGAGCTTCTCGCAATTGCCTCCCGTAGGCTTCACCGCCTTTTTCGCGGATGAAAAGATCGGGATCGGCTTTTCTGCCCTCGATTGCCGGCAGGGCCAGAACCCGCACCTCGTACTCCTGCTCCAGGAGCGACACAAGCGATCGTTCCGTAGCCGCCTGGCCGGCCGCGTCCGGATCGTAATTGACCACCACGCGCTTCGTGAACCGGCCCAGCAGCTTGATCTGCGATTCCGCCAGCGACGTCCCGCAGCTTGCCACCACGTTGCTGAACCCCGCCCGCGCCACCGCGATGGCGTCCATGTAACCTTCGACGAGAATCGCAAAATCCTGGCGGCGCAGCGCGTCTTTCGCGCGGTCCAGGTGGTAGAGCACGTTGCTCTTCGAATAGATCGGCGTCTCCGGCGAGTTCAGATACTTCGGCTGATCGTCCCCGAGCGCCCGCGCGCCGAACGCGACAATCTTTCCCGATTCGTTCGCGATGGGAAACGTGACGCGGCGGCGGAAACGATCAAACAAGCGGCCACTTTGGTCCCGCGAGATCAGCCCCGATTCCACCAACAGCTTTTCGTTGTATTTGCCTTTCAGATACCGCAGCAGCGCATCGCCGCCGCTTGGCGCGTAGCCGATTCCGAACCGCGCGAGCGCTTCCTTGTCGAGGCCGCGGTCTTCGAGGTAAGCCCGCGCGGCTTTCCCTTCGAGCGTTCCTTCGAGCTGCTTGACGAAGAAAGTCTGCGCCTCGCGATGGATTTCCACCAGCGCGGCGCGCTGCTGATTCTCCTTGCGCTCCTCCGGCGAACGCTCCTTCGGCCGCGGAATCGGGATTCCGCACTTCTCCGCGACGATTCGCACCGCCTCCGGAAACTGGCACTTCTCCATTTCCATCACGAAGCTGAAAACGTCTCCGCCTTTGCCGCATCCAAAGCAGTGGTAAATCTGCTTCGTCGGGTGCACGGCGAACGAAGGCGTCTTTTCCGCGTGAAAGGGACACAACCCCGTGAAGTTCGCGCCGCTCTTCTTCAGACGCACGTATTCGCCCACCACGCGGACAATGTCCGCCTGCTGCTTCACCCTATCCGTGAATGTCCCCGCTTCCGCCATCTAGGATCGCAATTCTACGACAGTGACGGCTTTGCCGCCGTGCTCCTCAGCCTCGAAGTTCTGTCGCGCGACGAGTGGATGCGTTCTCAAGAATTCCGCCAGTCCTTTTCGCAGCGCGCCCGTGCCATGACCATGAATGATGCGCACTCGCGGAAGATGCGCAAGGACTGCATCATCGAGAAATTTGTCCACGCGTTCGCTCGCCTCTTCAACAGTCAAGCCGATCACGTTGATTTCGTTGACTGACTCCGCCGTGCGCGGTTCGACCTTAACGGAAACGCTGCTTCGTCCTGAAACAGCAACCTGTTTTGCGCCCGGAGCCTCGATGCCTGTGATTTCCTCCAGCGCCACTTTCATGCGCAGCGGCCCGGCTTCGATTTCCACGGAATCGCCGTCCATTCGCCGGAAAATCCCCGGCCGTGAAAATCCCCGCACGCGCACCTTCATTCCCGGCTGCAAATCCTCCGCCCGGACCGCTTCCGCCACAACGCCGCGCGTGCCAAGGTCCTGCTGCGACTCAAAAATCGTCTGCACCACCGCGGCGTTCAACTCGTCTCGCGCTTCGCTCCGCGCTTCCTGCAGCTTGCGCCGCGCCGTCTTCTCGATCTTCGCTTGCAATTCGCGCTCTTTCACCGCCTCGACGACCCGGGCGACGTTCTCCTCGAGGCGCTTCTGCATTTCCGCGAATTGCGCTTCGAGCTCCCGGATGCGCTTCTGCTGGCGTTCGGCCCACTCCCTGCGCAGTTTCTTGCGCTCCTCTTCGAGCGCGTGACGCTCCGCCGCCATCTGCTTCTGCATGCGGTCCAGTTCGTCGCGGCTGCGGTGGAGATACGCAATCAGGTCCGCGGCCTCGCGCGACTCCGGCGTCAGCAGTTCCCTGGCCCGCTCGAGGATTTCCCCGGCCAGGCCGAGCCGCTGCGCGATGGCGAGGCCGCTCGAACCTCCCGGCACGCCCACCATCAACCGGTACGTCGGCCGCAAGTTCACATCGTCGAATTCGACGGCCGCGTTCACGACGCCCGGCGTCGCCGAAGCGTAGGCCTTGAGCCGGTCGTGATGCGTGGTCGCAAGAACAAAGCACTCCTTCGTGCGAAATTCTTCGAGCAGCGCCACCGCCAGCGCCGCCCCTTCCTCCGGCGCCGTTCCGGTTCCCATTTCGTCCACCAGCGTCAGAGAATCCCTGGTCGCCGCGTCCAGCATGCTTTTCAGGTTCAGCATGTGCGCCGAAAACGTGGAAAGATCGGCCGCAATCGACTGTTCGTCGCCGATGTCCACGAGCACCTGGTCAAAGAGCGGCAAGACCGCCCGCTGCGCGGTCACCGGAATGCCGCTTTGCGCGGCGAGCGCGGCCAGGCCGACCGTTTTCAGCGCAACCGTTTTTCCTCCGGTATTCGGGCCGCTGATCACCAGCACGCGCTCCTCTTTGTTCAGCGCAAGGCCCATGGGCACGATGGCGCGCCCCTCGCGCTTCAGTTTGTCTTCCAGAACGGGATGCCGCGCATCCTGCAGCCGCAGCTCGCTTCCGCCGGAAAACTCCGGCATCGCCGCGTCGAACTCCCGCGCGAACCGCCCTCGCGCGAAGACGCTGTCCAGTTCCGCGATGGTTTCCGCCGCCGCAAGCAAGGGTCCCCGCGCGCTTTGCAGGCGCTCCGTCAGTTCCCGCAGAATGCGCAGAATCTCCGCAGCCTCTTCTTCCCCGAGCTGCACGAGCTGGTTGTTCGCCTCCACGGTTTCAAACGGCTCGATGAACACGGTTTGCCCCGTGCCGCTCGCCCCGTGCAGGACGCCGGGCACGCTGCGGCGATGCTCGGCGCGCAACGGAATCACGAATCGCTCGTTGCGCAGCGTCACGTAGTCCTCGCCGGCTCCCGCGTTGCGCGCTCGCAAAATCTGCTTCAGCGCTCTCTGAAGCGAGTCGCGCGTCTGCACGATGCTGGCGCGAATCCGCCGCAGCGCGGGCGAGGCGTCGTCGCTGATCTCCGCGTTAGGAAGCACGCAGCGCCGGATGGCCGCGAGCAACTCGCGGAAGTCGCCCAGCGAAGCGGCGCGCGCGGCGAGCAGCGGAAACTGCGGCGCATCCTCGCGGAACTGCTGGCGCAGCCAGCCCGCGGTTTCCAACAGCGAAGCCGCGTCGAGAAGCTGCACCGCATCGAGCGCCGCGCCCGGACCCTCGATCCGCGCCAGCCAATCCTCCGGATCCGCCAGCCCGCCGAATCCCAGTTCGCGGCCCTGCCGCAGCCACTCGCGCGCTTCGCGAATCAGCGCGAACTCCGCGTTCAGTTGCGCTGAGTCGCGGCGGAAACTCAGCTTTTCCACTGCGCGCCGCCCGGGCGCGCACGTCGTCCTCAATCGCAGCAGCTCTTGCAGCTTGTCGAATTCGAGGACGTCTTGTGCGGAACGCGCCATCGGACTATCGCCGCAATCGCTCGGCCAGGAAGGACGCCGCTTCGTGCGCCGAAGCCACCGTGTGCACGAGCCGTCCATTCGCCTCGCCCCACGGCGCGGGGTGGCCCAGCTCCACTTCGCGCACACGTTCCAGAATAGGCGTCCAGAATTCCCCGAGCACGGCGCAAGGCTTCCCGGTCAGCACGGACTTGTTCAGCATTTCCCAGACTACGGCGAGTTCCACGAGAGTTCCCGTCCCGCCCTTGCACGCCACGAACCCGTCGCCCATGCGCACCAGTTCGAACAAACGTTCCTGCCAGGTCTCGACGCGCACTTCGACGTCGATCCACGCATTGGCTCTTGGCTTGAAGAACTCCGCGGTGACGCCGTAGGTTTTGCCCCCGGCCTCTTTCGCGCCGCGCGAGACCGCCTCCATCACCCCGCCGTATCCTCCGCTGCACACGGCGAAACCGGCGCGCGCCAGCGCCACTCCCAGAGCTTGCGCTTCCGCGTAATCCTCGCTGCCTTCGCGCGGCCGCGAACTTCCGAACACCGTGACGATCCGCTCCCCGTCCATCTCCTTCTCCCCTAGTGCGAATGTTTCATGCCCTTGCAGCACTCAGGCTCGGGCTTGTCGAACTCCTCGATCATCGCTAGGCTCAACGCGTCGAGCGCGTCGCCCGCCTCGTGATTCTTCCCCGCGAGATTGTTGCTCAGGAACGAAAAGATCAGCCGGCGCCCGTTCGGCAAATCCGCGTATCCCGATCGCGACCGCACGTGTTCGACCGAACCGGTCTTCGCGTGCAGCCGGCCCGTCGCCGGACCGTTCTTCAGGTTGTTTTCGAGCGTGCCGTCCACTCCCGCGACGGGAAGCGACGAGAAATACACGGAGAACCACGGCTGCTTTTCCGCGTAGAAGAGCAGCGCCGCAATCGCGCGCGGCGTGACCAGATCGTGACGCGAGAGTCCCGAGCCGTCGGACTGCACGACGTCATCCACCGCGATGCCCGCGGCGGTGTAGAAGTCCTGCGGAAACTTGTACAGGTCCTCCGGCTTGGCCCAGATGCCGGCTTGGCGCGCTGCCGTCCTCAGCAATACCTCCGTGTGCAGATTTTGGCTGATCTTGTTCACCAATTGCAGGGACTCGCCAAGAGGAACGGAAAGATGCTCAGCGAGCACGGTCCTCGTTTCACCCGCGGGAGGGCCGGGAGGAAAGTGCAGCGCCCGCGCTCCTCCGTAGACCTTCACTCCGCGCTCGACAAGCAAACGCTTGAGCATCGCCGCCGCGTGCAGCGCAGGCTCCTGAATCGCCAATACCAGCTTGCGCGGATTGCTCTTCGCCGGAAGCGTCCCGATGAGATTCACCACATTGCTCCCGGGATCGCGCGTCAGCGTCAGGTCGGCTTTCACTCCCTGCGCGGCCGTAACCACCTGAGCGTTCACGGTGAACTCCGGCGCCGCCGGCGAAAGCTCCCCGGTGACCGGGTCGCCCAGCTTCTCGCCGGGCGTTAAGGTCAGCGTCACCGTATTGTCGTCCACGATGATCGCTGAAATCGCGGCGCCGTACTCCCACACCATGTCGTCGATTTCCCAGCCCTCCGGATACCGTTCTCGCGGAAAGTAAGAATCGTCGCCAACGATGTCTCCGGTAATCTCCTTGATTCCCTTCGCGACAATCGCATCGGCCAGTTCGGCGATTACCTTTTCCGGCCCCCCATCGAATTCTTCCTTCAGCACGTACGGAAATTTTCGGTTGGAGAGATTCGGGTCTCCGCGGCCCACCAGAATCAAATCCCCGGTCAATTTGCCATCGTCGGAAACGCTGCCTGCCGTCTCGAGAGTCGTCCGAAACCGGTACTCCGGCCCGAGCTTGGCCAGCGCCAGCGCCGTCGTGAACAGCTTCATGTTGGAAGCCGGAACAAAATACTTGTCGGCGTTCTGCTCGTAGAGCACTTTGCCGGTTTCAGCGTCCTCGACCAGGATTCCCCATTCGCCTTTGCTGACCGGATTCGCTCCGAGGATCGCCTCGACTTTGGCCGAAAAGCCGGAGCTTTCCGTTGTCTCCTGCCCGTGATCGTGCGCCTGGCTCTTGGTGTCCGATGCGCAGCAGGGAGCGGCAGCTTTCGGTTTTTCCTGCGCGGAAGCCGGAGCACAGCTTGTTGCCGCCCACAAAAAGATGGCAGTCATCACGCGCAACGCGTTGCTTGTTTTCCCAACCGGATTCACGGCCGCTCCCTGTAGAAAAATCCGCTCTGTGCAAGTATAGTGCATGGGGTAGACAATACTTCTTCCAGAGCTGCGCTACGCTCTTGCAGCCGCCAGCCGACGGAGTCTGGATGTTTTAACTCCGCAGAAATCGACCAGCCGTTTTCTGCGTGACATTGGAACGGACACTTTCCACTGAGGTGATGCTCGATGAAGCGACTTTTCTCCTGTCTTCTTGCTGTTGCCGTTCTCGCTCTGCCCGTCAACGCCGGCGAGGATAAGAAGGAATCCGAACGCCTCGAAAATTGCGGGCAGGTCCTTAAGGAAATTATGGACATTCCGGACAACATTCCGCAGGACCTAATCGATCAGGCCGAGTGCATCATCGTCTATCCGTCGGTGGTCAAAGCCGCCTTTGGCATTGGAGCGAGTTACGGCCGCGGAGCCATGACCTGCCGAACCGGCGAGCACTTCACGGGGCCCTGGAGCGCCCCCACAATGATGGCCCTGGAAGGCGCCAGCATCGGCTTCCAACTCGGCGGCCAGGCCACGGACTTTGTACTTCTCGTGATGAATCCTCGCGGCGCGCGCGCCATTCTTAGCAGCAAAGTAAAGCTGGGCGCGGACGCATCCGCCGCCGCGGGCCCCAAGGGGCGCAACGCGGAAGCCGCCACCGATGTAACCATGCGCGCTGAAGTGCTCACCTACTCCCGCGCACGCGGGCTCTTTGCCGGGATTTCTCTTGCCGGATCCACGGTTCGTCCGGATAACGGCGCCAATGAAAAGGTCTATGGCAAAAAGGTCGGCGCCAAGGACATCGTCTTCAAGGGGGCCGTCGCCGTTCCCGCTTCGGCCCAAGCCCTGGTCGCGTATCTGAACAAGAAGTCGCCAAAGAACCTTTCAGATCCCAAATCTCTGCAATAACTTACGAGCTTTCTTAAACCGCCAAGGCACCCCGGATTCCCGAGGTGCCTTTTGCTTTGTCCGGCGTGTAAATCAACGCTTGACGCCGGCAATAAAATGACTTACGGTCATATGTGGGCATAGGTCATTATGACAACCACTCCTCTCTCTCGACGCGAACGCCGCAGCGCGGAAAACCGCGAGCGCCTCTTCCGCGCCGCTCTCCAGAAATTTGCCGAGAAGGGTTTTGCCGAAACTACCGTCGAGGACATCACGGAAGCCGCCGACCTTGGCAAAGGCACCTTCTTCAACTACTACCCGAGCAAAGAGCACATCCTGATCGCCTTCGGTGAAATGCAAATCGGCAAGCTCGAGGAATTCGTCCGCGGAATCCGCGGCACGGAGCGGCCCATGCAGGAGATTCTGCACGACATGATCGGCCGCCTGACCGAAGAGCCCATTCGCAACCCGGGTATTGTGCGCGCGCTGATTCAGGCCAATCTTTCTTCCGGTCCGGTCCGCGAAGGCATGGCCCGCCTGCACGTTCGAAACCGGGAACTGCTGGCGGAGCTGATCCGCCGTGGCCAGCAGCGTGGCGAAGTGCGCGGCGACCTTCCGGCGGAGGAGATCGCGCAGGCCTGGCGACAAACCATTTTCGGGACGCTTCTCTTCTGGTCGCTGATCGGCGACCAGTCCCTGCGGGAACGCATCGAGTTCGCGGTCCGCGTCCTGTGGACCGGCATCGCTCCGCGCAATCAAAGCCCGGAGCCGTCCGCGGAAAAGCAAGACGCAAACGCAAGGTGATGTCATGACTCGCAAGCGGATCCTTCTAATCGCACTTCTCGCCGCCGCGGCGCTCACCGCCACGGCACTCTTCGCGAGTTGGTTCCGGCGCGATCCTTCGCTACAGGGTTCCGGAACGGTGGAAGCGCGCAACATTCGCGTCGGCTCCAAGGTCGGTGGACGAATCACCCAGGTGCTCGTGCGCGAGGGCGACACGGTTCAGCCAGGCCAGGTGCTCGTCGCGTTCGACGACAAGGAATTGCAAGCCGCTCTGGAACAGGCGCGGGCCGATGCGTTGAAGACGGAACGCGGTTACCGCGCGGAAGACATCGCGCAAGCGCGCGCCGCCGCCGCACAAGCCAAAGCCGATTACGAACTCAAGAAGAACGGCTACCGCCCGGAGGAAATTGCCGCGGCACAGGCGGAGGTGGATCGTACCACCGCGGAGGAAGCGCGCACGCGGCTCGATTTCCAGCGGTATGATTCGCTCGCGAAGAAAGATTTGGTCTCCAAACAGCAGCGCGACGCCGCCGAAGCCAGTTGGAAAATCGCCTCGGCGCAAAAAGAAAGCGCTTTGCAAAAGCTTCAGGAACTGGAACGCGGATACCGGCCCGAGGAGATCGCTTCGGCGGAAGCGCATTATCACCAGGCGGAAGCAACTTACGAAAAGTATCTGCGCGGCAACCGTGCGGAAGATGTTGCTGCGGCCAAGGCCGCGCTCGCATATCAGGAAGCGCTCTTTCGCGAACGACAGGTTGTGGCTCCGTCTCTTGCCACCGTGGAGGTGCTGGATGTTCGGCCGGGCGATTTGATTCCGCCGAACACGCCGGTGGCGACGCTGCTCGAAAAAGACCAGCTCTACGTGCGGATTTACATTCCCGAAACCGAAATTGGCCGCGTCCGGCTGGGCCAGAAGGCGCAGATTCGCGTTGATTCCTTTCCGAATCAAGTGTTCAACGGCTCGGTTGAACAGATCAATCAGCGGGCCGAGTTCCTTCCGCGAAACGTCCAGACGCGCGACGAGCGCGTTCACCAGGTCTTCGGCGTGAAGGTTCGCATCGAAGATTCCTCGCAACGCATCCGCGCGGGCATGGCCGCCGACGTCGCGCTGACCAACGGAAACTGACTTATGGCCGCCGGGCAATCATCGAACAATGGAGCGGAGTTCGCCGTCTCCGCGGAGCACCTCGTCCGGAAGTTCGGCGATTTCGCCGCGGTCAACGATGTCAGCTTCCGGATTCGCAAAGGAGAAATCTTCGGCTTTCTGGGTCCGAACGGCAGCGGCAAGACCACTGTGATCAAGATGCTCACTGGTTTGCTTCCGCTGACGGCCGGCGCGGCCTGGGTGGAAGGCCTGGACGTGCGAACCGACTCCGAAGCGGTTCGCGAGCGCATCGGCTACATGTCGCAGAACTTCAGCCTCTACAACGATCTCACCGTTTCGGAAAATCTCACATTTTATGGACGTATCTACAGCCTGCCGCCCGAGACACTGAAGCGGCGCATGGGCGAGATCATCGAACTGAACGGGCTTGGTCCGTATTTGAACCGGCTGGCGGCGCAGCTCTCCGGCGGATGGAAGCAGCGCCTCGCGCTCGGATGCGCCATGCTGCACGAACCCAAGCTCCTTTTTCTCGACGAGCCGACCGCGGGAATCGATCCCGTCGCCCGCCGCCAGCTTTGGGACCTCATCTTCGAGCTCTCCGCCCATGGCATCACGTTTTTCGTCACCACGCACTACATGGACGAAGCCGAACGGTGCAATCACGTCGCCTACATCTACTTCAGCAAGATAATCGCCGACGGTACACCCGGCGAATTGAAGCAGCTTCCCGAAGTCCAGCCCGAAGGCACCAAGCGCATTGAAATCGACACGCCGGAAGTCACGCGCGCCTTGCGTCTCGCCCGCCGGATTCCCGGGATTCGCAGCGCGACCATCTTCGGCCAATCCATCCACGCTTTGGTGGACGACGGGCTCGATCTCGGAAGCGTGCATTCCGCGCTGCTGAAGGAGGATATCGTCGCTACGGAAATTCGCCCGCTCGCGCCGAGCCTCGAAGACGTTTTCGTAGAGCTGACCTACAAGCACAAGGAACTGCTGGAGTCGCCCCATGCGTGATTATTTCCGCGGGTTCGGCGCCGTCTTTTACAAAGAAGGTCTTCACGTCCGCCGCGACTTCGCCACGCTGTTCTTCTCTCTAATTATCCCGATTCTGCAGATGATCGTTCTGGGCTTTGGAATTGACACCAACATCCGGCAGATCAACACCGTGGTGCTCAACGCCGACGGCCGCCAGGAAAGCCGCGAACTGCTCGACCGCCTGAAAAATTCGGACACGTTTCACATTCTGCGCTACGTGCAGAGCGACCGCGAATTGAACGACGCCATCGTCTCCGGGCGCGCGCGCGTGGGCATCAAGATACCCGTCGATTATTCCGACCGCCTGCTTCACAACATGGGCGCGCAAGTGCTGGTGCTCATTGACGGTTCGGACTCCTCCGTCGCCGGCCAGGCGATCAGCGTCACCACGGCGATCGGCCTCGACGAATCCCTGCGCCGCGTGCTTTCCGCCAACAGCACTCTTGCCGTGGACATGCGTCCCAAGTTGCTGTTTAATCCCGACTCCCGCTCCCCGAATTTCTTTTTGCCCGGCCTCACTGCCGTACTGCTGCTCAACGTGACAACGTTCCTGACCGCGTTCTCCATCGTCCGCGAAAAGGAACGCGGCACGCTGGAACAGCTTTTCGTCACGCCGGTCCGGCCGATGGGCCTGCTTCTCGGCAAGCTGCTGCCTTATCTGGGCATCGGCTTCTTCGAGCTTTGCCTGATTCTTTTCAGCATGCGCTTCATCTTCTTCGTGCCGATTCACGGCAGCGTGCTGCTTCTGGCGCTTTTCTCCCTGCCCTATATCTTTGTTTCGCTTTCCATCGGCATCCTCATTTCCAGCAAAGCCGGCACGCAGGCGCAAGCCATGCAACTCGCGTTTCTCACCATTCTTCCGAGTATCTTTTTCTCCGGCTATATCTTCCCGCGGGAAACCATGCCGCTGTTCTTCCAATGGCTCAGCTATTTCGTCCCCGCCACATATTTCATCAACATCACCCGCGGCATCATCCTGCGCGGCGCGGGGCTCCAGCACCTCTGGTCGGACGCGCTGGTCCTCTTCTTTATGGGCAGCCTGCTTCTGGTCATTGCCGCGCGGCGCTTTCAAAACAAGATCATCATGGCTTGAGCGGCGGCGCGAATTTTGTCTTTCCCTTCATCGCAGCGTATCCTGCTTCCTTGTTTCCTTCGCGTAAGGAGCGCTCGTGACCTGTCCGGTTTGCAATAAGCGCAAAGCGGTGCGCTTCTGCCCCGCCAAAGCCGAAAAGATCTGCGCGGTCTGCTGCGGGACGGAGCGCGAGGTTTCGATCGGCTGTCCCGCCGATTGCACGTTTCTCATCGCCGCTCACCGTTATGAAGACCAGCACCCCCGCTCGCTTCCTTCCGGCACGCCATTCCTGGAAGAGCGGATCCCGGGCGGAATCCTGCACGAGCACCAGCAGCTCCTGGCCGCTCTCGCCTTTACGATTGCAAAATTCTGCGCCGCGCAGCCCGGCGTGACCGATCCCGACGTGCTCGCCGCACTTCAGGCGCTCGCCGAAACCTACAGGACGCTCGTCAGCGGAATTCTCTATGAGCGGCCGCCCGCAATTCCCCTGCAGCAGGGGCTTTACGCGGCGCTCACAGATTTCCTGAACGGAGTGAAGCAGCAAGCGGCGGCTTCCGGCGTTTCCGGCCTGAAGGATCGCGACATTTTTCACGTATCGGTGTTTCTCTTCCGTATGGGACTGCTGCGCACAAACGGCCGTCCGCGATCGCGTCGCTTCGTCGAGTTTCTACGCGGCCAGTTTCCGCAAGCGCCGGAACTCAAACGGGAAGAATCCCGCATCATCATGCCGTAGTGCGCTTCTGAACATTCTTGTTCAGCCCGCGGCGCAGGACATTTTCCGCTCGCAGCAGCCTCCTTCATTCCCCAGGGCAAGCGCGAGTTGCGCCTGTGCGACGGGCCGCCGCATTTCCTCCCAGGGCCTTCCTGCTAATCCATATTGCCTGCGGATTTTCGTCACGCGCTCGGCGATCTTCTTGCGGTACTCCTCCGGCGCGTACGCTTCCCGCGCGTACCACTTTTCATACTGCTTCGCGAGACGCGGAAATTTCTCACGCAGAAACGGCAGGAACGTCCGCGAGGAAGACGGCATGAGGAACAGCACGCCCGCGTTGAACCATTGCGCTCCGGCTTCCTGCGCCGCCGCGCCGAGCGCTTCCAGTTCTCCCTCCCTGTCCGTAATCCCGGGTAACAGCGGCGAAGCGAATACGCCAACAGAAAGCCCAGCTGCTCGCAATTGCCGCACGGCGGCCAGGCGCAAATCCGGCCGCGGCGCCCTCGGTTCCAGCAATCGAGCGAGCCGGGGCCGCAAAGTGGTCACGGTGAGCGTAAGATGCAGCAGCGACTTTCCGGCGATTTCCTGAAAGACGTCGATGTCCCGCACGATCTGGTTCGACTTGGTGATCAAAGAGATGCTTAACCCTTCGTGGCGCGCCAGCTCCTCGAGGCAGGCTCGCGTCACGCCGTATTCTTTCTCCGCGGGCTGATAGGGATCCGTGGCCGTTCCGATCGCGATGTGCTCCGGCGCTAGGCCTCCGGAAGCCGAGGAAAGATAGGAGTACTTGCGGGCGATCTCCCCGGCGAGCAGCGCCGCCGCGTCCCGCTTCACAAAAATCTTTCGCTCGAACTCGCTTCCGTCCAGTTCCATGTATTCGTGCGTATAGCGCGCGTAGCAATACTTGCAGCCAAATTCGCAGCCGCGATAAGGATTGATGGTCCATTCAAACGGCACGCGCTCCGAATCGCACTTGTTCAGAATCGAGCGCACCGGCAGCAGGAAATATTCCGGCCTCTCCCGCGAACTGCGGCGGCTTTCCGCCGTTGAGGATAAGGCGGCGAGGCGGGCGATGCCGACCAGCGGCGCGTGCGCGCCTGGTGCAGCGGAAGCAGCGACTCTCAGCCTTACGGACGCCGCGCGGCGTGGCATGCCGCCGGTGCCGGTTGCGGGCGGAGGGCAATCCGCCTCGCAATTCGCCGGAGTGCTGCCCAGGACCACAAGCGGGGCAAGCTCGCGGTCCCGTATGCTTGGGCTATGTTCAGGGCCAATCGGGAAGAGACTTTCGGAGTAAGTTGGAACGCGGCGACGCCGGATAGGGAATCCCGGCGCCGGAAAAGGAGAGGAGTCGGAGGGGAGAACTGGAGACATAACCCACCTCGTAGCCTGGCTAGTATTTCGCTTTTTCTTCGCTATGTCAAGACGTTTTTCGCCTTTTCTTTGCCTATGAACCGCGCCCCCATTTTCCGTGGCGCTGGCCAGCGAAACTCCGCCCCTTGTTCCGTGTTCAACGAACTAAGGAACTCGCCTGCCCCAGCCGGATGAGGGCCTGCCAGGGAGGCTTTCCGATGAAAAAGTTCAGCTTGGCGCTTTTGCCGTTCGTCCTAACTATCGCCGCAGCAATAGTTTTGGCACCTTCTGCTTTTGCCGCCGCTTCCCATCCGCATGGCTACCGGCTTTACTGCGCGTCCAACGATTTCTATCAGCACTTCTGCCCAGCCGATACCGACGACGGCGTTGACCTGATTCGCCAGCGCAGCGAAGCTCCATGCGTTTACGGCCGCACCTGGGGAATATCGAGAGGCGGCATCTGGGTGGATCGCGGCTGCCGCGCGGACTTTGCCATCGGCTTCAGGGGACGAGATTACGCCCGCTCCTATCGCGGAGGCCGCATCGTTTACTGCGCTTCGGACGACCTGGGCTTTCACGGTTGCCGCGTGAACACGGATTTCGGAGTGCAGATTCTCCGCCAGCGCAGCGAGGCCCCGTGCATCTACGGCCGCACCTGGGGTTATGACGAGCGCGGCATCTGGGTGGATCGCGGGTGCCGCGCCGACTTTCAGCTTGGCGGCCGTTCGTTCCGTTACCGCGACCGGGACGGCGATTTCGACGACAGACCGTTCTAATCCCGGCGCACTCACAGGTCAGGTTTAGTCCAATCTTGCGCATGGAATGGCTCGGTGCGGACGCTTTGGGCACAAACCTCTGCGCTCCGTCTTGTTCCGCCTCACACTCGTTTCTTAGACTTTAAGTAGCTCCTTTTCCTTGGTTCGATTCTGTTCCTCAAGGCAAACCTGCACGCACCGGAGCGAGTTTTTCAGGTCTGGAGGTTCCTTTGAAGCTGCGTCTGATTCCTTTCACGCTGTTCGCGGGTTCCATCGCCCTCTTTCTCGTGGCTAGTTCGCACGAAACTCCGGCGCGGTCCCTCCCGGCGCCCCAGTCGCAAACCATCACTTGCTCCTCGGACGACATGCACCGGCACGCGTGCACGGCGGACACGCGCGGCGGCGTGCAGCTTGTGCGCCAGCGCAGCGGTTCGCCATGCGATTTCGGCCGGACTTGGGGCTACGATGACAGCGGCATCTGGGTGGACCGCGGCTGCCGCGCCGATTTCCAAACCGGCGTCGCGAACTGGAGCGGCTACGGCCAGAGCTACACGGTCTATTGCGCTTCCGACGACATGGGACGCAACTTCTGTCCCGTGGACACGAGCTACGGGGTCAGCCTCGCGCGCCGCCGCAGTGACGCCGATTGCACGTACGGGCGTACCTGGGGGTACAACCGCCGCGGCATTTGGGTGGATCGCGGGTGCCGCGCGGACTTCCAGCTCGGCAGCGCGGACTGGAACGGCTCGACTCCGGCACAGACCACCACATGCTCCTCGGACGATATGCGGATGCATTACTGCAATGCCGACACCAGCAACGGCGTGCGGCTGATCCGCCAGCGCAGCGATGCCGATTGTCTCTATGGCTCGACCTGGGGCTACGACGACCGCGGCATCTGGGTGGACCGCGGCTGCCGCGCCGACTTTGAAATTGGCGGCGGCGACGACGACGGCGACTGGGACGATCAGCCGTACACCGTCCGCGTCTATTGCGCCTCCGATGACATGCATCGCCATGTTTGTTACACGGGCCGCAACGGCGGCGTGCGGCTCGTAAAGCAGCGCAGCGGTTCGGAATGCGTCGAGGGGCGTACCTGGGGCGCGGATCGCCGGGGCATTTGGGTGGATCGCGGCTGCCGCGCCGATTTTGAAGTTGCCGTCGGAGGCCGCATGCGCCGCGGCGGCGGCGGTGGCAACCCCAACCAGCCGGCATCTACAATTTACTGTGCTTCCGACGACATGCATCGCCACTATTGCTCCGCGGATACGCGCGGCGGCGTGCAGTTGGTCAAACAACACAGCGGCTCCGCTTGCGTGCAGGGCCGTTCCTGGGGCTACGACAGCCAGGGCATTTGGGTGGATCGCGGCTGCCGCGCCGACTTTGAAATCGCGG
>Ga0209581_1001135_pt1 | contig 34702 bp, 36 predicted proteins | sample Coa_R2_FD_187160 | JGI IMG/M metagenome (GOLD analysis project Ga0209581, IMG submission 187160) | Surface soil microbial communities from Centralia Pennsylvania, which are recovering from an underground coalmine fire - Coalmine... | ecosystem: Environmental > Terrestrial > Soil > Unclassified ...
CCGGTTCGACAGCCCGGCCACGTGGACGTAGTTCTGCACCCGGCTCTTCAGGTTGCGCGCCTTGCCGACATACAGCGCATCGCCCTTCTTATCGAGCATGCGGTAGACCCCGGGGCTGGCCGGGACATGCCGCAGCGCGGCGCGGATCGCCTCGGCGCCGGCGGCGATGCCGCCGCCGAAGACCACGGGGGCCGGGGCGTCGGCGATGCCGTCGGGACGCCGGCGCGGGTCGATCGGCGCCGCCGGCCGGCGCCGCGGACGCCCGCGCTGCGCCGGCTCAACCGGCTGAATCGCCCCGCTAATTTCGCCGCCGTCCTGCATATCCACCAAACCTGTGGATAACTCTGTCGAAAACTTCCCGCGTCATCGGCGGGGACTCAACCAATCCCGGGGTTTCGCCACGATTGCCTAAAAAAAAGGCATATCGCCAAACCATTGATTTTTCCAGACATTTCGCATTTTGCCGGTAAACCGTTGGTAACAAACCGTTACGCGATGGTTGCTGCGGGCTGTCGCAAAAGCGTCATCGCCGCTGTGAACAACTTAATGGCCGAAATCCAGATTCAAGGCGAAGATGCGGTTTTCCTATTCGATGGCCGGGGCCGGCGCACGATGCGCCCAGCCGAGGTGCTGGCCGCCGTCGAGCGCGATCATCTGCCCGGTCATCGCCGGCGCGGCAAGGATGAAGCGCAGCGCCGCGGCGATTTCCTGCGGCCCGGTGCCGCGGCGCAGCGGCATCAGCCGGCACTGCTCGGCGAACTGCTCGGGCGACTGGCGCGGGCTCGGCAGGGTCGGGCCGGGGCCGATGCCGTTGACGCGGATGCGCGGGGCCAAGGCCAGGGCCATCGTCCGGGTCAGCGTCCACAGCCCCGATTTGGTCAGCGTGTAGGAGACGAAATAGGGGGTCAGGTTCCACACCCGCTGGTCCAGCAGGTTGACGACGCAGCCTCCGGCGCCGTCGGGCAGGTCCGCGGCAAAGCGTTGAGTGAGCACGAACGGCGCGCGCAAGTTGACCGCCATGTGGCGATCCCAGCTCGCCCGGTCGGCAGTCTCCAGCGTGTCGTTCTCGAATACCGAGGCGTTGTTGACGAGCACCCCGATCGGCCCGAGCGCGGCGGCGGCGCGCGGCAGCAGCTTGGCCGTCGCTTCCTCATCGGCGAGATCGGCGGCGAGGGCTATCGCCTTGCCGCCGGCGGCGGCGATTTCGGCGGCAAGCGCGGTGGCGGCGGCCTCCGAGCGGCGGTAGTGCACCGCGACGGCATAGCCTTCCGCGGCGAGGGCCAGGCACAGCGCCCGGCCGATACGCTGGGCCCCGCCGGTGACCAGCGCGGCGCGCGGCGGCGGCGGCGCCGGATAGGCGCCGCTCGGCGTCTCGTCCCGGGGCGCCTCAGCGCCGGGCACGGCGCTCCTTTCGCGCCCGCATCTTGGCGCGGGCGATCTCGCGGGCCGACATGCCGGCGCGGCCGGCGGTCGAGCGGCCGCGGGTGCCGCCGACCGTCTCCTGCAGCCCGAGCTGGGCCTGTTCGAGGCGGCGGATCTCGTCGCGCAGCCGCGCCGCCTCCTCGAATTCGAGATCGGCGGCGGCGGCGCGCATGCGCTTTTCCAGATCGGCGACGATCGCCGCGAAATCCTTGCCCTGGTAGTGCGCCGCCTCGCTCTCGCCGAGCCCGATCGTCACATGGTCGCGCTCGTAGACGCTGTCGAGAATGTCGGCGATGCCGTGGCGCACGCTTTCCGGGGTGATGCCGTTGGCGGCGTTGAACGCCTGCTGCTTCTCGCGCCGCCGGTTGGTCTCCTCGACCGCCGCGGCGAGGCTGTCGGTCATGCGGTCGGCATAGAGCAGGGCGCGGCCGTCGATATGGCGGGCGGCGCGGCCGATCGTCTGGATCAGCGAGGTGCGCGAGCGCAGGTAACCCTCCTTGTCGGCGTCGAGCACCGCGACCAGCGCGCATTCGGGAATGTCGAGCCCCTCGCGCAGCAGGTTGATGCCGACCAGGATGTCGAACACGCCGAGGCGCAGATCGCGGATGATCTCGATGCGCTCGATCGTATCGACGTCGGAGTGCATGTAGCGCACCCTGAGCCCGGCCTCGTGCAGGTATTCGGTCAGCGCCTCGGCCATCCGCTTGGTCAGGGTGGTCACCAGCACGCGATGGCCCTTGGCGGCGGCCTCGCGGCATTCCGCCATCAGGTCGTCGACCTGGTTCTCGGTCGGGCGGATGATGCAGGGCGGATCGACCAGCCCGGTCGGCCGCACGATCTGCTCGACGAAGACGCCGCCGGCGCGCTCCATCTCCCAGCGCCCCGGCGTCGCCGAGACGAAGATGGTCTGGCCGCGCAGCCTGTCCCATTCCTCGAATTTGAGCGGCCGGTTGTCGGTGCACGAGGGCAGGCGGAAGCCGAATTCGGCGAGCGTCGATTTGCGCGTCCAGTCGCCGCCGAACATGCCGCCGAGCTGCGGCACGGTGACGTGGCTCTCGTCGACGATGACGAGCGCGTCGCGATGCATGTATTCGAAAAAGGTCGGCGGCGGCTCGCCCGGCTTGCGCCCGGTCAGGTAGCGCGAGTAGTTCTCGATGCCGGCGCACGAGCCGGTCGCCTCGATCATCTCGAGGTCGTAGGTGGTGCGCTGTTCGAGCCGCTGCGCTTCGAGCAGCTTGCCGGCGCGGAACAGCTCGTCGAGGCGGATCTTGAGGTCGCGCTTGATCTGCTCGACCGCCTGCAGCAGGGTCGGCCGCGGGGTCACGTAATGGCTGTTGGCGTAGATTTTGATCGAGTTGAGCGCCGCGGTTTTCTCGCCGGTCAGCGGGTCGATCTCATGGATCGCCTCGACCTCGTCGCCGAACAGGCTGATGCGCCAGGCGCGGTCCTCGTAATGCGCCGGGAATATCTCGATCGTGTCGCCGCGCACGCGGAACGAGCCGCGGGTGAAATTGGCGTCGTTGCGGCGATACTGCAGCTCGACAAAGTGCGACAGCAGCCGGTTGCGGTTGATGCGGTCGCCCTTGGCCACCGTTTCGGTCATCTTCGAATAGGTCTCGACCGAGCCGATGCCGTAGATGCATGAGACCGAGGCGACGACGATGACGTCGCGGCGTTCGAGGATCGCCCGCGTCGCCGAATGGCGCATGCGGTCGATCTGTTCGTTGAGCGACGATTCCTTTTCGACATAGGTGTCGGTGCGCGGAACGTACGCCTCGGGCTGGTAGTAATCGTAGTAGGAGACGAAGTATTCGACCGCGTTCTCCGGAAAGAACCCCTTCATCTCGCCGTAGAGCTGCGCCGCCAGGGTCTTGTTCGGGGCGAGGATGATCGCCGGCCGCCCGGTGCGGGCGATGACGTGCGCCATCGTGAAGGTCTTGCCCGAGCCGGTGACGCCGAGCAGCACCTGGTCGCGCTCGCCGCGCTCCAGCCCTTCGCACAGCTCGTCGATCGCCTGCGGCTGGTCCCCCGCCGGGCGGAACTCGGAATGAAGCCGGTACGGTTTGCCGATATCGCCTTCCGGGCGCTCGGCGACGAGCAGCGGCAGCATGCGCTAAAGATAAGGCGGTGCGGTGCGATGCGCCAGCGGCGAGGGCGGTGAAGATCGCGCCGGCGCCGCGACAAAGGAGGCGCCGGCGCGAGCCCGGTCGACCCGGTTAGGGCATCAGAACCTTGTCGACCACCATGATGATGCCATTGCTCTGGAATACGTCGGGGATGGTCACTGTTGCGACGCCGCCCTTAGCGTCGGTGATCATCAGCTTGCCGGCTTTTTCCGATACGATCAGCGGCTCGCCCTCGACGGTCTTCAGCGATACCCGCCCGCCGGCCGTCGTGCGGCAATCCTTGATCAGGGTCGTCGCATCGTAGCGTCCGGGGACCACGTGATAGGTCAGCACCTTGACCAGTTGGTCCTTTTGTTCGGGTTTCAGCAGCGAATCGACCGTGCCGGGCGGCAAGGCGGCAAAGGCCTCGTTGGTCGGAGCGAACACGGTAAACGGCCCCGGTCCCTCCAGGGTCTGCACCAGCCCGGCGGTCTTGACCGCGGCGACGAGCGTTGTGTGATCCTTGGAGTTGACCGCGTTCTGGATGATGTTTTTGGTGGGATACATCGGGGCTCCGCCGACCATCGGGTCGGTTTGCCCGAGGGCCGCGCTCGCGAGCCCCCATGTCAGCGCCAGCGCGGGCGCAAGCAGTTTAAGCTTCATTTTCGAGCCTCTCCGGTTCCGGGCCGCCATCAGCGGCGGCCCACCGCCGGCACTACGCAAGGGCTGCGCGCACGGATGCAGCGGCCCGCAGAAATTTTATGGCCGCGCGAGCATCTTGCCCCGGTACAGCACCGGGCCGGTGGGCAGCCCGGTCGGCGAGCCGCCTGCCGGTTCGCTGCTGATCGCCAGCGTGCCGCCCGGCGCCGGCAGCTTGGCTGCGGCGACCGGCAGCGATCGCCCGCGTCCTTGCGGTACCAACCCAAGCGGCCGCGGCGCCCCGCCGGACAGGCTCCAGAGCTCGAGGGATTGATCGGCGGCGAGCGGCACATCGCGCAGGGCGGTGACCTGCACTTCGCCCAGCCGCGGCCCGGTGATCGCCACCCACGACGGGTCGCCGCGATCGTCGGCCAGCACCGCGACTACGGCGGGGGTCGGAGCCGGCGGCAGCAGCACGAGATACAGCGCCAGCGCAACGCAGATCGCCGCGGCGCCGGCGGCTATGCCCTGCCACAGGGCCAGGCTGCGGACCCAGCGGCGGCCAAGCGCCGGCACGGCGGTCGGGAGTTCGACGGCGATGCGCCGCTCGATCGCGCGCCATACCCGTGCCGGCGGCGCGATCGGCGGGGTCGTGGCATCGAGCGGCGCGAGTCGCGCCTCCCAGGCGGCGACCAGCGCGGCAAGCGCCGGGTCGTCGCGGATCAGGCGCGCGAAGCGGCGGCGGGTGCGCGACGGCATCGTGCCGAGCACATATTCGCCGGCCAGCCTTCGGCGCAGCTCGGGGTCGTCGTATCTCATGGGTCGAGGCATCGCTGCAGCCGTTCGAGACTGCGCCGGATCCAGCTCTTGACCGTGCCCACCGGCGCCTCCAGGCGCGCGGCCAACTCGTTGCGGGTAAACCCATAGAAATAGCTAAGGAGAACCGCGCGGCGCGGCTGCGGTTCAAGCTCGTCCAGGCAGCGCTGCAAGGCGCGCAACTCTGCGCCGCTATCGGTCCGCGCCGCGTCAGCCAGGGCCGCCAGCGCCGTTTCCGGCGCGGGATAACCCTCGGGCCGGCTGCGTCGATGGCGTAGCTGATCGATCGTGCAATGCCGCACGATCGCCGCAAGCCAGCCCATCGCCGGCCCGCGCGCTGGGTCGTAATCGGCGGCGCGTCTCCAAACCGCAGCGAAGGCCTCCTGCAAAATCTCCTCCGCAATATCCCGGCGACCGCTTATTCGCAGCGCGATGGCAAAAAGTTGCGCCGAGGTTTGCGCGTACAGCGTGGCAAAAGCCCGTTGGTCTCCGGCAGCGGTGCGGCGGATCAGCTCTTGCAGTGGCGGCCCCATGCGCCGATCGTACGCGGGCGGCGGCGCGAGAGCCAGCCGCGCACCGGTCGAGGTTGCGATGGATCCGAACTGGCTCCTGTGGGGGCGCGAACTGGCGGCGATCGCGCAGACCGGGCTGGTCTACGCCGCCGATCCGTTCGATCGCGAACGCTACCGGCGGGTGCAGGCGATCGCCGCGCGGATGCTCGCCGAGGGCGCGGGGGCCGAGAGCGGCGCGGTCGCGGCCTGGCTCGCCGCCGAGCGCGGCTATGCGACGCCGAAGGTCGGGGTGCGCGGCGCGGTATTCCGCGACGACGGCGCGATCCTGCTGGTGCGCGAGGTCTCGGACGGGCGCTGGGCGCTGCCCGGCGGCTGGGCCGAAGTCAATGCCGCCCCGGCCGAATCGGTGGCGCGCGAGGTGCGCGAGGAAAGCGGCTTTGCGGTCGTGCCGCGAAAGCTCGCCGCGGTGTTCGACCGCGCCGGCCCGCCGGCGCCGGGCGGCTGGCCGTTCCACATCTACCGGCTGTTCTTTCTCTGCGACATCGTCGGCGGCGCGGCGACGCCGAGCGACGAGACCAGCGAGGTGCGGTTTTTCGGCGAGCACGAAATCCCCGACGATCTGTCGGCCAACCGCAGCTCGCACTACCACATCGCGCGCATGTTCGCGCATTACCGCGATCCGGCGCTGCCGACCGAGTTCGACTAGCGATGCCCCGGCCGAGCCGCCGCTGCGGCGCGGGGCCGGTCCCGGCCGTCCACGGCGCTTCACATCGCCGGTCCCGTGCCTTAGGATCGCGCGTCATTCCCCGGAAGTGAGACCATGCCCTTTCTTGCCGACCGCCTCGCGCGGGTCAAACCCTCGCCGACGATGGCCATCACCGCGCTCGCGACCGAACTGGCGCAGAGCGGGCGCGACATCATCACCCTGTCGCAGGGCGAGCCCGATTTCGACACCCCGGAGAACGTGCGCCGGGCGGCGATCGACGCGATCAACCGCGGCGAGACCCGCTACACCGTGTTCGACGGGCGCTACGAGCTGAAGCAGGCGATCTGCGGCAAGTTCAAGCGCGAGAACGGGCTCGACTACGAGCCCGGCCAGATCACCGTGTCGAGCGGCGGCAAGCAGGTGCTGTACAACGCGCTGGTGGCGACCTTGTCGCCCGGCGACGAGGTGGTGATCCCGGCACCGTACTGGGTGTCCTACCCGGAGATGGTGCTGCTCGCCGACGGCACCCCGGTGCCGGTGCCGTGCCCGCAGAACAACGGCTTCAAACTGCGCCCGGAGGACCTCGACGCGGCGATCACGCCGAAGACCAAGTGGCTGATCCTCAACTCGCCGTCGAACCCGTCGGGCGCGGCCTATACCGAGGCCGATCTGCGCGCCGTCGCCGACGTGCTGCTCGCCCACCCGCATGTCTGGGTGATGACCGACGACATGTACGAGCACCTGATCTACGACGATTTCGTCTACAAGACGATCGCCCAGGTCGAGCCGCGGCTGTACGAGCGGACGCTGACGGTCAACGGCGTGTCGAAGGCCTACTGCATGACCGGCTGGCGCATCGGCTACGGCGGCGGGCCGAAGATGCTGATCAAGGCGATGGGCGCGATCCAGTCGAACTCGACCGCCAACCCGTGCTCGATCAGCCAGGCGGCGGCGATCGAAGCGCTCAACGGGCCGCAGGATTTCATCCCGCGCAACGCGGCGGTGTTCAAGGAGCGCCGCGACCTCGTCGTCGCCGCGCTCAACCAGGTGCCGGGCCTCCACTGCCCGACCCCGGAAGGCGCGTTCTACGTCTACCCGTCCTGCGCCGGGCTGCTCGGCAAGAAGACGCCGGACGGCCAGACCATCGCCAGCGACGAGGATTTCGTCAAATACCTGCTCGCCGCCGAAGGGGTGGCGGTGGTGCACGGCGACGCCTTCGGGCTGGCGCCGCATTTCCGCATCTCCTACGCCTGCTCGACGGAGACGCTGCGCGAGGCGTGCCGGCGCATCGAGCGCGCCTGCCGCGCGCTGACATGAGCGGCGCGGCGCACGACGCCCGGGTTCTCGACCGGCTCGCCGGTCCGGCGCCGGCAGAGAACAGGCGGCTCGGTCTTCCCCTTCGCCGCGACCGCGACACGCCGCAGACCGCCTCCCGCGCCGCCATTTTGACCGCCCGCCGGCCCTAGCCCCGGCAGGCGCCCGCGGCGCCAGATTCCGATTGCCTCGGCAGGGGCGCCGCGCCACTCTCGCGCCCGGGATTTGAGATGGAGGCGCCTATGGCCCAAGGCAGTGCGACCCACCGCTGCGTCGCCCTGGTCGGCCCGTATCTGTCGGGCAAGACGAGCCTGATGGAAGCGCTGCTGTACACCAGCGGCAGCGTCGCCCGGCGCGGCAAGGTGACCGACGGCACCTCGGTCGGCGACCACGCCGCCGAGGCGCGGGCGCGGCAGATGTCGACCGAGCTGAACGTCGCCAACGCGCAGTTCCTCGGCGACCCGTGGACCATCCTCGACTGCCCCGGCAATGTCGAGCTGATCTACGAGGCGCAGCAGGCGATGCTCGCCTGCGACGTCGCCGTCGTCGTCTGCGAGCCCGAGGTCGAGCGCGCGGTGACGGTCAGCGCGCTGCTGCGCTTTCTCGCCCGCCACCAGATCCCGCACATGATCTTCATCAACAAGCTCGACACTTCGAGCGCCCGGGTGCGCGACGTGCTGGCGGCGCTGCAATCGCATTCCGAGCGGCCGCTGGTGCTGCGCCAGGTGCCGCTGCGCACCGGCGACAGCGAGATCACCGGCTATGTCGACCTGGTCAGCGAGCGCGCCTATCGCTACAAGCCCGGCCAGGCCTCCGACCTGATCCCGCTGCCCGACGGGTTCTGGGACAACGAGGGCGACACGCGCACGAGCCTGGTCGAAAAGCTGGCCGATTTCGACGACGCGCTGCTCGAACAGCTGCTCGAAGACGTGCAGCCGTCGAAGGAGGAGATCTACCGCCACCTCGCCCAGGACCTGCGCAAGGGGCTGATCGTGCCGGTGTTCGTCGGCGCGGCGGCGCTGGACCACGGCGTGCGGCGGCTATGGAAGGCGCTGCGGCACGAGGCGCCGGGGCCGCTCGAAACCGCAGCGCGGCTCGGCATCGCCGAAAGCGGCGAGCCGCTCGCCCAGGTGATCAAGACCTATCATCTGCCGCATACCGGCAAATTGTCGCTGGCCCGGGTGTGGCGGGGCGCGATCGCCGAGGGCAACACGCTCAACGGCGTGCGCGTCGCCGGCATCGTGCGGCTGGTCGGGGCGCAGCAGGAAAAGATCGCCTCGGCCGGGGTCGGCGAGGTGGTCGGGCTCGCCCGCATGGAGGAGATTTTGACCGGGGCGGTGCTGACCCCGTCGGGCAAGGCCGAAAAACTGCCGCAGCCGGAGCGGCCGCAGCCGGTGTTCGGGCTGGCGATCCATGCCGAAAAGCGCGGCGACGACGTCAAATTGTCCGGCGCGATCGCCAAACTGATCGACGAGGACCCGGCGCTCGAACTGGAGCAGAACCAGGACACCCGCGAGATGGTGCTGTGGGGCCAGGGCGACGTGCATGTGCAGATCGCCATCGACCGGCTCCGCAACCGCCACAACCTTGCCGTCGTCGGCCACCCGGCGGTGGTGCCCTATCGCGAGACGATCCGCCGCGGCACCCAGCAGCATTCCCGCTTCAAGCGGCAATCGGGCGGGCACGGGCAGTTCGCCGACATCACGATCGAGATCAAGCCGCTGCCGCGCGGCTCCGGCTTCACCTTCACCGACAGCGTGGTCGGCGGCGCCATCCCGCGCAACTACATTCCGGCGGTCGAGGAGGGGATCGTCGAGGCGCTCGGCAACGGGCCGCTCGGCTTCCCGGTGGTGGACGTCGCGGTCAACCTGATCACCGGCCAGTTCCACGCCGTCGACAGCTCGGACATGGCGTTCAAGACCGCCGGACGCCAGGCGATCCAGGAAGCGCTTCCGAAATGCGAGCCGATCCTGCTCGAGCCGATCGACGCGGTCGACATTTCGGTGCCCAATGCCTTCACCGCCCGGGTGCAGCGCCTCGTCTCCGGCCGGCGCGGCCAGATTCTCGGCTACGACGCCAAGGAGGACTGGCCCGGCTGGGATGTCGTGCGCGCCTATCTGCCGCGCAGCGAATTGCACGATCTGATCGTCGAGCTGCGCTCGCTGACCCTTGGCGTCGGCAGCTTCGCCCACCGCTTCGACCACCTCCAGGAACTGACCGGCCGCACCGCGGAAAAGGTCATCGCCAGCCGGGCCCAGGAGGCGGCGCAGTAATCGCGAAAGCGTGACTTGGCGCGGCCCGCCGGGCTGCCCAAATCGCGCACATCGGAAAAGTGGAGCAGGAGCGATGCTGATCCGCAGGCGGCGCGGCTGGGAATTGCCGGAAAGCGCGGCGACCGACGAGGCGCTGTTCCTCAACCGGCGCAAGCTGGTCAAGGCGCTGGCCGCCGGGCCGATCCTTGCCGCCGGGCTGTCCCGCGCCGGCGGGGCCGAGGCGGCGGGCGAGGCGGCCGATCCATCGGCTTCGCTCTACCCGTTCCGGCGCAACCCGAAATACACCGTCGAGCGCAAGCTGACCGACGAGAAATACGTCGAGAGCTACAACAATTTCTACGAGTTCGGCACCGACAAGGACATCGTCGCGCCGGCCCAGGCGCTGCCGATCCGGCCGTGGACGCTGAAGATCGACGGCATGGTGGAGAAGCCGTTCGAGATCGGCATCGACGACCTGTTGAAGAAGATGCCGCTCGAGGAGCGGCTCTACCGCCACCGCTGCGTCGAGGCGTGGTCGTTCACCGTGCCGTGGAGCGGCTTTCCGCTGGCGGCGCTGGTCGCGCTGGCCAAGCCGTTGAGCTCGGCCAAATACATCCGGACCGAGACCTTCATGAACCCGGCGATCGCCCCCGGGCAGAAGCTGTTCTTCTATCCCTGGCCCTATGTCGAGGGGCTGACCATCGCCGAGGCCAACAACGAACTGGCCTTCGTCGCCACCGGCGCCTACGGCAAGCCGATGCCCAAGCAGAACGGCGCGCCGCTGCGCCTTGCGATCCCGTGGAAATACGGCTTCAAGTCGGCCAAGTCGATCGTCCGCATCGAGTTCACCGACAAGCGCCCGAAATCCTACTGGGAGGAGCTGCAGGGCAATGAATACGGGTTCTGGGCCAATGTGAACCCGGCGGTACCGCACCCGCGCTGGAGCCAGGCGACCGAGCGCGTCATCGGCACCGACGAGCGGGTGCCGACCCAGATCTACAACGGTTACGGCGAATACGTCGCCGCGCTCTACGACGGGCTCAAGGGCGAAAAACTGTTCATGTAGTCAGCGCAGGTATTTCTTTTCGTCGGCTTTCATGGCCGCAACGCGCTGCAAGTCGAAGATGTCCTCGACCGAGGCGATCTTCTTGTCGACCAGGTGGATGCCGCGGTCGCGGCGGATTTCGGCGAAGATGCGGCGCATCGCCGCGACCGCCGCCCGGACCGCGTGGTTGGCGTAGATGACGATGGCGATCTTGCCGAGCGCCTCGATCCGCGCCTCGGTCAGGTCGGGATAGGCGGTCGGTACCAGCACCAGCGGGATGGTCCCGGGCCATGCCTCGGTAAAGGCGACGATCTCGTCCGGGGTCTTGCGCCGCGAATGCACCAGCAGCAGGTCGGCGCCGGCCTCGGCGTAGGCGGCACCGCGCCGCAGCGCCTCGTCGAGGCCGAGATCGGCGATCAGCGCCTCGGTGCGGGCGATCACCAGCATGCCGCCGCTCGCCGCCTTGGCCGCCTCGATCTTGCCCTGGAATTCCTCCGCCCGCACCAGCTCCTGGCGCCCGCCGGCGAGCAGGCTGGTGTCCTTGGGGAACATCTTGTCCTCGATGACCACCGCCGCCGCACCCGCCGCGGCGTAAAGGCGCACGACGTGCAGCACGTTGATCGCGTTGCCGTAGCCGGTGTCGAGGTCGGCCACCACCGGCACCGCGACCCGCTCGCCGATCGCCCGCGTCATGTCGAGATGCTGGGTCAGCGACAGCAGGCTGGCGTCGGGCACGCCGTAGGCGGCGGACAATTCGAACCCGCTGGCCCAGATGCCGTCGAACCCCGCCTCCTCGGCAAGCCGCGCGGAGAGCGGGTTGTGCGCCGACATCAGGGTGACGAGGCGGCCGGTCGCGATCTTTTCTTTCAAAAGGTTGGTCATCGCTTTCTAACGCACAAGTTGACGATGGAGCCGGCGTCGTCGAGGGTTTCGACAGCGCGGATCGCGGCGATCAGGCGCCCGGCATCGACGAACGGGGTCGCCGCGGCCAGTTCGGCGACCTTGGCGTCGAGCTCGCGCTCGCTCATCGGCCGTCCCGGCGTCCCGCGGCCGTGGCGGACGAACTGCCGCCGCGTCTCGCCGCCGGCGAGGTCGAGGACCACCTCGGCGGCTTCGACCGGGATCGCCGGATCGGCCTCGGCCGTCACCTTTGCGGCGAGCGCCCGCACCGCCGGTTCGCGGACGCAGCGGTCCTCGTATTGCGCCAGGCCGGCGGCGCCGTAGAGCAAGGCGACGGCGACGCTGTGCTGCAGGCTGACCTTGGCGCTGCGCCCGTCATCGACCGCCGGGCGGTCGGTGCGTTCGAGCAGCAGCGGATGGCCGCGCACGGTGAGCCTGGCGATCGCTTCCGGCGCCGGCACCGCGGGGCGCAGGTCGAGGCAGGCGTCGATGACCGGGAACAGCACGACGCCGCACGGGTAGGGCTTGTAGGCGTTGCGGGCGATCTCCCAGCTCTCCCCCAGCCCCTCGGTGATTGCGGCGAGGTTCACGGTCTCGCTGGTTACCGCGGCAAAGCCGTAGCGGCCCTCGATTGCCTGCTCGGCGGCGGTGAAGTCCTCGGCGGCGAACAGCGCAGCGGCAAGCCCGTTCTTCGCGGCATTGCCGACGCCGATGCTCTTCGACATCGAGCCGAGGCTTTCGACCAGCCCGGCGGATTGCGTCGCGGCGTGGCCGAGCGCCCAGGCCATCCGCCGGCCGTCGAGCCCGAGCAATTTGCCGGCCGCCGCGGCGGCGCCGAAAATGCCGCAGCTCGCGGTGATGTGGTAGCCGCGGCGGTAGTGGTTCGGCATCAGCGCGTTGCCGACCCGGCATTCGGCCTCGACGCCGAGCACCAGCGCGTGCAGCAGCTCGGCGCCCGACACGCGGCGCCCCTCGGCCAGGGCCAGCGCCGCCGGCACCACCGGTGCGCCGGGGTGGATCACCGTCGGCAGGTGGGTGTCGTCGTATTCCAGCACATTGGCGCTGACCGCGTTGAAGAATGCGGCGTGGAGCCGGTCAACCCGCTCGGCCCGGCCGATGATCCCGGCCTGCGCCGGACCGAAATATGGCGACAGGGCGCGGATCGCCAAATCCATCGCCGGGTCGCCGGCACCGCCGAGGGCGCAGCCGACCGAATTGAGCAGCAGCCGCACCGCCTCGTGCCGGACCGGCGCAGGAACGTCGTCCCAGCGCGAGGCCGCGACAAATTCGGCAAGGCTGCGTGTCACCCCCTGCATCGTCATCCCCTCAGCTCAGCACTCCGATCTTCATCCGCTCGATCAGCTCGAAATCGATCGCGGCGCCGAGCCCGGGGCCGGTCGGGGCGTGCACCAGCCCGTCGCTGCCGACCGTGATGTCCTCGGCGAGGCCGTATTTCTGCATCGCGTCGGGCAGCAGCACTTCGAAGAACTCGGTGTTGCGGATCGCCATGATGACGTGGAGGTTGGCGACGTTGTTGAGCGAGTTGCCGCCGTGGTGAACCTCGTAATTCATGCGAAACGCCTCGGCGAGGTGCGCGGTCTTGACCAGGGTGGTAATGCCGCCCTTGACCGCGACGTCGCCGCGCAGCATGTCGGTGGCGCGCTCGGTGATCCACGGCACGTAGGCGTCGAGCCCGCCGATCGGGTATTCGGTGGCGAGGATCGGGATCGTCAGCTTCTCTTTCAGCTTGACGTAGTTGTAGATGTCCTGGTCGTGCAGCGGGTCCTCGTACCAGTAGAACCCCATCTCCTGGATCGCCAGCCCGACCCGCAGCGCCTCCTCGTAGCGGTAGCTCCAGGTCGAATCGAGCATCAGCGTGTAGTCGTCGCCGACCGCCTTTCTGACCGCCTCGCACACCTTCACGTCCTCGCGCCAGTTCTGCGGCGGGTGGATTTTGTAGGCGGCCCAGCCGGTCGACTGGTAATGCCGCGCCTGCTCGACATAGGCCTCGCGGCTGCCGTGAATCTCGGAGCTGGCATAGGCGGCGATGGCGTGGCGGCAGGTGCCGATCAGGCGGTGGATCGGCAGCCCTGCGGCCTTGCCGGCGATGTCCCACAGCGCCACGTCGCAGGCGCCGATGCCGCGCACCGTCGCGGTGCGGACGCGCGCCCACAGCGCCCGGTTGAGCCGCTCGCGGTCGAGCGGGTCTTCGCCCATGAGCTGCGGTTTCAGAAAGCGGATCAGGGCCGGCCCGTCGAGGCTGGCGGGGTTCGACGAGGTGCCGAGAAAGGCGTGGCCCTCGATGCCCTCGTCGGTGACGATGCGCAGCAGGCCGAGATCGCTCTTGCCGGTCGGCCGCGCCGTGTGGCGGCCGTAGCTCGTCGGCGGGATGTCGTTCCAGGCGAACAGCGTGAGGGTGACGTCGGTGATCTTCATGGGCGCTCCCTCCGGCGTGACGCGGTAGTATAGCGGGATGCGGCTCGCGATGCTGGCCCTTGCCGTTCTTGCCGCGGCGCCGGTGTGGGCCGGCGAGCCGCGGGCGCGGCTCGACCTGTCGGTGGCCCCGGTGCCGCCGGCCGATCGCGGCCGGCCGCTGGTCTACACCCCGCCGCGGGCGCCGCTGGCGGGCTGCGCCGCATGGCTCCCCTGCGGCACCCGGCTGTACGGCGAAGTCGACAAGAACGGCGCCGTCGCCGTCGAAATCCCGGCGATGCGCTGGTGAGTCAGGCGCAGCGGTAGCGGCCGATGACGGCGCTGCCGTCCCGTTCGAGCCGGTTGAAGCGGGCGGTCTTGCCGAGCCCGGCGCAATAGCGGCCGGCAAGCGCGGCGGCTTCCGGCAGGGTGGCGTCGCCGCTGTACCAGCGCAGCGTCACCGAGCCGGGGTCGGCGGCGACGATGCGCGGCGGCCCGCCGGTGCAGGCGGCGAGCGCGATGAGAAGGGCGGCGGCGAAGCGGAGCGGCATCACCCGGCAAACGCCGGCGAGGCCGGGTCGTCCGCACTGCTTCGGCGCTTGGAAACCGGCCGGGCGCTTGGCATGCTGGTCCCCTCGACGAAGGGAAACAGGGCCATGCCGAACGATGTCGCGATCGCCGCGCGCTACCTGATCGAGACCCGCGACCTCGAATACCGCGCCGGGCTGGCGGCGCGGCTCTACCGGCCGGTCGGGCCGGGACCGTTCCCGGCGGTGGTCGAGGTCCATGGCGGCGCCTGGGCCTCGGGCGACCGGCTCAACAACGCGCCGCTCGACATCGCTCTCGCCAAGAGCGGGATCGTCGTGCTGGCGATCGATTTCCGCATGCCGCCGCAGCACCGCTATCCCGACTCGATCGCCGACATCAACTACGCGACGCGGTGGCTGAAGGCGCATGCCGGCGAGTTCGCCAGCCGCGCCGACCTGGTCGGCGGGCTCGGCACCTCGAGCGGCGCGCATCAGCTCCTGCTGAGCCTGCTGCGGCCGCACGACCCGCGCTATGCCGCCCTGCCGCTGGCCGAGGCCCCCGAGCTCGACGCGAGCCTGCCGTGGGTGGTGCTGTGCTGGCCGATCTCCGACCCGCTGGCGCGCTACCGCATGGTCAAGGAAAAGGGCAATACCCGCCTCGTCGAGTCGCACGACGCCTATTGGCGCTCGGAGGCCGAGATGGCGGAAGGCAGCCCACAGGCGATCGTCGAGCGCGGCAGCGGGGTGCTGCCGCCGGCGCTGCTGCTGCAGGGCACCGGCGACGACAACGTCACCCCCGACATGGCCGACCGCTTCGCCGCCGCCTGGCGGGCCCGCGGCGGCGTGCTCGAACTGCACAAATTTGCCGGCCAGCCGCATACCTTCGTCGTCCGCGACCCGACCTCGGAAGCCTCGCGCCATGCCTGCGAGCTGGCGCGCGACTTCATCCTCGCCCGGGCCGGCGATCCGCGGCAATCGCCCCGTCCTTGATCACCAGGGCGATGTTTTTCGCCTCGCGCAGCACCGCGATATCGGCCAGCGGGTCGCCGGAGACGACAACGAGGTCGGCGAGCTTGCCCTTTTCGACCGAGCCGAGCTCGGCGGCGCGGCCGCAGCATTCCGCCGCCCACAAGGTCGCCGCCTGAAGCGCCTGCATCGGGGTCATCCCGGCCGCGACCAGGCAGGCCAGCTCGCCCGCATTGGCCGGGTGGCCGTGGCCGCCCGCATCGGTGCCGGCGACGATTTTGACCCCCGCCTTGAGCGCCCGCTGCACCGCCAGCACGTGGTGCTCGCGCAGATCCTCTGCCCGCGCCTTGACGTGCGGCTGCGGCGATTTGCGGTGGTATTCGTAGACCAGCATCGTCGGCACGAAGAAGATGCCGCGCGCCGCCATCCGCTCGAGATGGCGCGGGTCCTCGTCGAGATAGCAGCCGTGCTCGATCGAATCGACCCCGGCCTCGATCGCGATGTCGAGCCCGCGGCCGCCGAGCGCGTGGCACATCACGCGGCGATCGAGCGCATGCGCCTCCTCGACCAGAGCCTGCATCTCGTCGAGATTGAAGGCGCCGTCCTTGGGGCCGTGCCCGGGGCGGGAGCTGGCGCCGCCGGTGGTCGCGCATTTGATCACGTCGGCGCCGGCCCGCACCATGCGGCGCACCACCGGCCGCACGTCGCCGAGGGTCTCGACGACGCCGCTCGGCAGCAGCGGGTCGCGCGGCACGCAGCAACAATCGAGGCTGGCGCCCGACGGGCTGACCGCGTCGCCGATGCCGCCGATCGGCGAGATGATCGAGATCGACAGGATGAGGCGCGGCCCGGCCGCCAGCCCTTCCTCGATCGCCCGCTTGAACCCGGCGTCGAGCCCGCCGGCGTCGCGGATCGTCGTGTAGCCGGCCTCCAGCGTCTGGCGCAGCACCGCGGCGGTGCGCAGATGGCGGGTGCTGTCGGGCTCGTCGATGCCCCAGCGATGGGCCAGGTCGTAGCGGTGGTTGGCCATGTGGTCGTGGCAGTCGATCAGCCCCGGCAACACCGTCTTGCCGGCGCAGTCGACGACCTGCGCGCCGGCGGGAAAGTCGGCGTAACGGCCGGTCTCGACCGCGCGGATGCGGTTGCCGTCGATGACGATCGTGGCGTCGGCAAGCGGCGCCGCGCCGGTGCCGTCGATCAATCGTGCGTTACTCAGCACTATCATCGCGCCCCTCCGATCGCCACGTCTTGCCGCAGGAGGATGCTGCCATGATTTGCCGCGCCGCGAAACGCGCGATCCCGCCGGTGCTGCTGGCGCTCGCCGCCTGCGTCCCGACTCCGGCGGCACAGACCGCGCCGCCGCTTGCGCCCGGCCTGGCCCGGGTGTGGATCGTGCGCGAGCTGGAGCCGGGCACCGACTTCTACGCGCCCTATGTGACCGTCGACGGCGTCTCGATGGGGATCAGCCCGCAATCGAGCGCGTTCTACCGCGACCTGCCGCCGGGACGGCACGTCTTCGACGTCGAGAACTGCCTGCGCCACCCCGAGGCAGCGCGGGTGCTCGAGCTGCGCCCGGGCGAGGTGGCGTCGCTGCAAGTCACCTCGCTGCAGAATTATGCCGGGTGGGACTGCCACCCGATCGACGCCTATTACCTGTCGCCGCTGCCCGACCGGATGCGGCCGTATTACCTGGCCCGGGTCACCTATCTCGGCGCCCGCTAGTCAGAGGTCCGGCCGCCGGGCCCGCCACGGCGTCGCCTGCTCGTAGGCGTGAGCCACGCGCAGCACCGTCGCGTCGTCGAAGCGCTTGCCGACGATCTGGAACGACAGCGGCAGCCCCTCCGCGGTATAGCCGCAGCACACCGACATCGCCGGCGTGCCGGTGACGTTGAACGGCATGGTCAGCGACGGGCGCTCCATCAGCGTGAACTTGCCGACCGCGTCGATCTTCGGCGCCTCGCTCGGCGCCGCCGCGGTCATCACCAGGTCGAGCCCCTCCATTGCCCGGTCGAGTTCGTCGACCAGCTCGCGCCGCCGCCGCACCGCCTGGACGTAGTCGGCGGCGCTGAACAGCCCGGCCAGCACCATGCGGTCGCGGAAGTTCTCGCCGTAATCGGTGAAGCGGGTCTGCAGGTTGGCCTCATGGATCGCATAGGCTTCGGCCATCATGATCATGACGCCGCAGGACGACCATTCGGCCAGTGGCGACAGGGCGATCTCGCGCACCTCGCAGCCCAGCGCTTCAAGCTGCTTTGCCGCCGCGTCCACCGCCTCGCGCGTCGCCGCGTTGGCCTCGTTGTCGCGCGTGTAGAAGTGGCGAACGAGGCCGATCCTGAGCCCCTTGACCGGGCCGTTCAGCGCCGCGCGGTAGTCGGGGATCGGGCAATCGGCGCTCGCCGGGTCGCCGGGGTCGTGCCCGGCCATCGCCTGCAGCATGATCGCGCAATCCTCGGCGGTCCACGCCATCGGCCCGGCATGGTCGAGCGAGAAGGCGAGCGGCAGCACGCCGCGCCGGCTGACCAGGCCGTAGGTCGGCTTGATCCCGGCGAGGCCGCAATAGGCGGACGGCCCGCGGATCGAGCCGCCGGTATCGCTGCCGGTGCCGCACAGCACCAGCCCGGCGGCGACCGCCGCACCGGTGCCGCTCGACGAGCCGCCGGTAAAGCGGGTGGTGTCCCACGGGTTGCGCGCCGGCGGCCACGGCAGATCGAAAGAGGGTCCGCCGAGCGCGAATTCGTGGGTCGCGAGCTTGCCGAGAACGACCGCGCCGGCGGCGCGCAGCTTTGCCACCGAGACCGCGTCGGCCGCCGGCACGTGGTTTTGCATCACCTTGGAATGGCCGGTGGTGGCGACCCCCGCGGTCTCGTAGATGTCCTTGAGCCCGATCGGGATGCCGTGCAGCGGCCCCTTGTAGCGGCCGGCGGCGATCTCGGCCTCGGCGCTGCGGGCCTCCGCGCGCGCCGCGTCGCCGAGCACGCGGATGAAGCTGTTGAGGCGGCCGTCGAGCCGCTCGATGCGCTGGAGCCGGCTCTCGGTCAGTTCGACCGGCGAGAGTTCCTTGCGCTCGATCAGCCGCGCCGCCTCGGCGACGGTCAGATAGTCGGGGACCATGCCTTAGCCTCCTCGCGCCGGACGGGGAAAGGCGACGGTATGGGCCGGCTCGGCGCCGACCGCGCGGGGCTTCCTGACGGCCGCCCGCATCGCCTCGACGTAATGCGAGGCGGCGGCAAGCTCGTCGCGCTCCTTCTCGGGCACGTCGAGCCCGAGCCGGGCGAGGGCGGCGTCGAGTTCCTGTCGGGTCATGGCTGTTTCCCTCCGGCTCTCGCCTCGTGCAGCGGCGAATTGGTTTCGGCCAGCCGGCGCAGCAGCTCGGCCGGGCGCCAGCGCTCGCCGTAGCGCTGGTGCCAGGCGGCGATCTGGTTGTAGACCTCGCGCACCCCGATCGTGTCGGCCCAGTACATCAGCCCGCCGCGGTAGCGCGGAAAGCCGAAGCCGTAAATCCACATCACGTCGATGTCGCTGGCGCGGATCGCGACGCCTTCCTCGAGTATCTTGCACGCCTCGTTGACCGAGGCGAAGAGCAGCCGGCGGAGAATCTCGTCGGCCTCGAATTTGCGCTGCTGCCAGCCGAATTCCGCCGCGGTCTCGCGGATGATGCGATGGACCTCGGGGTCGGGATGCGGGGTGCGGTCGCCCGGCTCGTAGCGGAACCAGCCGGCATTGGTCTTCTGCCCGAGCCGTCCGGCCTCGACGATGCGGTCCGCGATCGGCTGCTTGCGGTAGTTGGGATATTGCTCGGCCCGCCGCTTCCTCGTGTCGTAGCCGATGTCGAGCCCCGACAGGTCCGAGGTGGCGAACGGCCCGATCGGATAGCCGAAATCGACCATCACCTTGTCGATCTCTTCGGGCAAAGCGCCTTCCTCGACGAGGATGTTCATCTCCATGCCGAACGGGGCGCGGCTGCGGTTGGCGAGAAACCCGTCGCCGTTGCCGGCCAGGCCCGAGACCTTGCCGATCTTGCGGCCGAGCGCCATGGCCGTCGCCAGCACGTCGGGCGCGCTCTTGGTTCCCTTCACCACCTCGAACAGCTTCATCACGTTGGCCGGGGCGAAGAAATGCGTGCCGGCGACGTCCTGCGGCCGGCTCGTCGCATTGGCCATGATGTCGATGTCGATGCCCGAGGTGTTGGAAAACAGCAGCGCGCCGGGCTTCATCACCTGGTCGAGCTTTTTGAAGATCTCGACCTTGACCGGGATCTGCTCGAACGCCGCCTCGATGACCACGTCGCAATCCTTCAGGTCGTCGATCGAGGCGACGGGATGGATGCGGGCATAGCGGCGCTCCATCTCGTCCGCGGAGAGGCTGCCGCGCCGGACGCTGGTCTCGTAATTGGCGCGGATGCGCGCCATGCCGCGGTCGAGCGCCTCCCTGGTCGCGTCGGTGATCAGCACGTCCTGGCCGAAATCGGCAAAGCTCATCGCGATGCCGCCGCCCATCGTGCCGGCGCCGATGACGCCGGCCTTGTCGGTCGGGCGCAGCTTGATGTCGGCGGGGATGTCGGGGATTTTGGCGATCTCGCGCTCGGCGAAAAAGGCATAGCGCAGTGCCTTGGCCTCCTCGGACACGACCTGCTCGTCGAACAATCTGCGTTCGAGCGCGCAGCCTTCGTCGAAGGGCAGGGTGCAGGCGGCCTCGACCGCCTCGATGCAGGCATAGGGGGCGCGCTGGTTGCGGGCGCGGCGGGCGATCGCCTTGCGCTGCGCCTCGAACAGGGCCGGGGTGCCCTCGGCGAGCTTCTCGTCGCGGTGGCGGATCACCGGCAGCGGCCGCTTGTCGGCGATGCGCCGGGCAAAGGCGACCGCGGCTTCGCGCAATGTCCCCTCGGCGGCGATCTCGTCGATGATGCCGAGCTTTGCCGCCTCCTCGGCCGGGACATGGCGGCCGGAGGTGATCATCTCCAGCGCCGCCTTCGGGCCGATCAGCCGCGGCAGGCGCTGGGTGCCGCCGGCTCCGGGGAGGATGCCGATCAGGACCTCGGGCAGCCCGACCTTGGCGCTCGGCACGGCGATGCGGTAGTGGCAGGCGAGCGCGGTTTCCAGCCCGCCGCCGAGCGCATAGCCGTGGATCGCCGCGACCACCGGCTTCGCGCTCTGGTCCATCACGTCGTAATGGCGGCGCGCCGGCGCCGGACGCGGCGGCCCCTTGCCGAACTGGCGGATGTCGGCGCCGGCGATAAAGCTGCGCCCGGCGCCGATCAGCACCATCGCCTTGACCGCCGGATCGGCGTTGCCCTGGTCGAGCGCGGCGACGATGCCCTCCGGCACGCCCGGCGACAGCGCGTTGACCGGCGGGTTGTCGACCACGATGACGCCGACGTCGCCGTCCTTCTCGAAGCGGACCAGGGTGGGTTCGGGCATGTCGAGCTCCTTTTGGATTCACAGTGAGGCGGTGAGACGGTGAGGTTCGCGATTATGTACTACGCTGATGTCCGTCCATCGCCGTCCTTCTCGAAGCGGACCAGGGTGGGTTCGGGCATTCGGTTTTCCTTGCCGATTTCGAATTGACCACAGAGGCGGTGAGACAGTGAGTCAGAGATTGACGGCGAGCCGCCTCACACCGTCCTTCAGTACCGGAGTATTGAAGTTCAACAATAGGCCTGTCGCAATGCCGCTCAGCTTAAGGTAGGTCAATACCTGGGCCTCATGGATCGGCATCAGCCGTTCGACCGCCTTCAATTCGACGATTACCTGATTTTCTATAACGAGATCGAGACGGTATCCGCAATCGAGCCGTATCGATTTATAGAATACCGGCAGCGGAACTTGCCGACGATATGCAATCGCCGCTTGATTCAGCTCGTGACAGAGGCATTCCTCATAGGCTGATTCAAGCAGTCCCGGGCCGAGGTGACGGTGGACTTCGATGGCGAGGCCGATGATCTTGCCGGTCAGCGGATCGTTGCGGGCCGCGGTCGTCATGGCACCAGTCTCTCGCTGCCTCACTGCCTCACTGTGAAAGTCACAGCGTCGCCGCGGTCCCCAGAATGACCGTGCTTTGCGACGACAGGACGCCGCCGTTGCCGTGGGCGATCGCGGTCTCGGCGCCGTTCACCTGGCGCGCGCCGCATTCGCCGCGGAGCTGGCGCACCGCCTCGATCAGCAGGAACAGCCCGTACATGCCGGGGTGGCAATAGCTGAGCCCGCCGCCGTTGGTGTTGACCGGCAGGGCGCCGCCCGGGGCGATGCGGCCGCCCTCGACAAAGCCGCCGCCTTCGCCCTTCTTGCAGAAGCCGAGGTCTTCGAGGAACAGGATCGTGTTGATCGTGAAGGCGTCGTAAAGCTCGACGACGTCGATATCGGCCGGTCCGAGCCCGGCCATGGCATAGGCCTCGCGGCCCGACGGCAAGGCGCCGGTGACGGTCAGGTCCGGCATGCTGGAAATGTTGGCGTGGGTGATCGCCGCGCCGTGGCCGAGCACGTAGACCGGCTTTTTCTTCAGGTTCTTCGCCCGGTCGGGGCGGGTCAGCACGATGGCGCCGCCGCCGTCGGTGACAAGGCAGATGTCGCGCACCGTGAACGGATAGCTGACCATGCGCGCGGCGAGCACCTCGTCGATGGTCAGCGGCTTCTTCTCCCAGGCCACCGGGTTCATCAGCGCCCATTGCCGCGCGGCGACCGCGACCGCGGCCATCTGCTCGCGGGTGGTGCCGAATTCGTGCATGTGGCGCGAGGCGGCGAGGGCGTAGGCGGTCGAGGGCAGGAACGGGCGGTACGGGGTCTCGTAGGGGTTGACCTCGCGCACGCTGGCGTTCTGCCGGCCGATGCTGCGCTGGGTCGAGCCGTAGGCGATCACCGCGACGTTGCACAGGCCGAGCTGCAACGCCGCCAGCGCGTGGCCGACATGGAACATGAACGACGAGCCGCCGATGATCGTCGAGTCGATATAGGCCGGCGAGATGCCGAGATATTCGCTGAGGCTGAGGCCCGAGGTGCGGGCCTGCGTCGTGGCGCAGAAGATGCCGTCGACATCCTTGAGGCCGAGCCCGCAATCGTCGAGGGCGCGGGCGACGCCCTGGGCCATCAGGTCGATGACGTTGAACCCCGGCCCGACCTGGCCGAGATCGCTTTCCGCGGCGCCGACGATCGCCGCGCCGCCGCGCTGCAGCCCGCTCACCGCCCGGCCTCCGCCGGTACGAACACGGGATAGGCGGGCTGGTCGCCCTCGGCCGGGTGGATGCGGCAGCGCACCCGCATGCCGATCTTCACCGCCATCGGGTCGATCTCCTCGACCCGGCTCATCAGCCGGAAGCCCTCGTCGCAATCGACCAGCACGATGTTGTGGCCGGGCCCCTGGTAGGGATAGGTCACGGTCGTCGCATAGACCGTGCCGAGCCCGCTGGCGATGCGCCATTCGAGCTCGGTGCTGCCGGTGAACGGACAGACGACGCGCGGATAGAACACGGCGCGGCCCGCTTGCGGGCTCCATTGATAGGCAAGCTCGCCCTTGTCCAGATGAGCCTGGTAGATCGCCAGCGGCGACTGGTCCATCGCCGTCCCTCCCCGCTTCCGCCCCAGCCGGCCGGCATTGTGTCGCCTCGCCGGCGGGCCGACAAGGCGGCGCGTTCAGCCGGCGGCGGGCGCGCGCGTCCGGGCCGCCATGTTCAGCAGGCCGCCGAGCTCGGTGCGCTGGCGGGGCAGCGCCTCGGGATATTCGGCCTGGAGAAACCCGATCAGTTTTTCGCGGACCAGGCATCTGAGGTCCCAGGCGTCGGACGAATTGCGGGCGCTGACCAGGGCGCGCAGCTCGACCGTGCCGCCGGCCGCGTCGGTCACCTGCAGCACCGCGACCTTGCCGTCCCACAGCGGGGTGTCGCGGACGATCTCGTCGAGCCGGGCGCGCAGCCGTTCGACCGGCACGGTGAAGTCGACGTGGAGGATCACCGCGCCGAGCAAATCGGCGGTCTCGTAGGTCCAGTTCTGGAACGGCTTTTCGATGAAGTAGGTGAGGGGCACGATCATCCGCCGCAGGTCCCAGAGGCGGATGACGACATAGGTGCTGGTGATCTGCTCGATCCAGCCCCATTCGCCCTCGACGACGACCGCGTCCTGGAGGCGGATCGGCTGGGTCACCGCGATCTGCACGCCGGCGAGCAGGTTGCTCAGCACCGGCCGCGCGGCAAGGCCGACGACCAGCCCGGCGGCGCCGGCGGAGGCGAACAGGCTGACCCCGTACTGCCGCACCTCGGCGACGGTCATCAGCGCCGCCGAAACCGTGACGATGACCAGCACGGTCTGCGCCGCGCGGCGCAGGATGTTGACCTGGGTGTAGTGCTTGCGCGCCGGCAGGTTGTCCTCGACGTCGATGCGGAACCGCCGCAGGTACAGCTCGACGCCGAGATCGAGCGCCTTTCCCGCCGCCCAGCCGATCGCCAGGATCAGCGCGATCAGCAGCCCGTGCCCGACAAACAGCGTGACCGGCTTTTCGAATTGCGCCGCCGGCAGGGCGATGGCGAGGGCGACGATGACGACAAGGACGCTGGCCGGGCCCTGCGCCCGCGCCAGCAGGGTCCCGGCAAAGGGCTGCCACCGCGCCGCCAGATGGGTCAGCCGCCTGACGAACCAGCGATAGACGCCGAGCGCGAGCAGCGCCGGAACGACCATGATCGCCGCACCGACGAGCCAGTGCGGCAGCCAAGAAAGCACGACCTCCATACCCCCCGTCGCTCCGCTGTTGCTTGGTTCGGCAGGCAAGGCCCGTCAATTACCACAACAGGTGCCGCCGGGCTTTGTTCACAACCGCCGATACGCCCTCCCGCCGCGGATGCGAAAAGGGCGGCCCGCGAGCCGCCCCTCCGAGGCAGCCTGCCCCGCGCCGGCTATTCGCCGGTGTAGCCGAGCCGCAATTGCAGACGGATGCCGCCGATGACGTTGCCCGCGGCGTCGGCGAGCGATATCGCGTGGTGATCGGCCGTTTCGAACAGCTCGCGGGCGCGGTTCAGCGCCTCGTGCTCGGTGCGGAAATACTCCGTGCGCGCCAGTTCTTCGGCCTGAGAGCGGTCGGCCAAGGTCCGGGTCTCGTCATAGGAAATCCGATAGGTCATCTCGTCCCTCATGCGTGAGCTTTGCCCGCGCCGTCCGCCCCGGCGTTTTGCCGCGGCGGCCCGACGCATCACCCGAAATATCCGTGAAGTTCTTCTATGTGCGGACGCGGGCGATCGTACCGGCTGTTTGCGGCACGAATGTGACCATTGGATATCCGCTGCGTAAAACCGGCGAGACTACCGGAAATGTGACAGTTTCACTTAATTGGACCATGGGTTTTTCTGTAAGCGAGCCGTAAGGGTCAGGCCGCTTTCGCCGCCCCCTGGCGCCGGCTGGCGCGGATCAGGTCGGCGGCCTTTTCGGCAATCATGATCGTCGCCGCATTGGTGTTGCCGGAGATCACGGTCGGCATCACCGAGGCGTCGACGACGCGCAGCGCCTCCATTCCGTGCACCCGCAACTCGTTATCGACGACGGCGAGCTCGTGCGTCCCCATCATGCAGGTGGCGACCTGGTGAAAGGTGGTGCTGCCGGTGCGGCGTGCGTGATCGAGCCAGGCCTCGTCGCTGTCGGTCGCCGCGCCCGGCCAGTATTCCGCCTCGACATAGCGCTGCATCGTTGGGGTCTGGAAGATGCGGCGGGCGATCTTGAGCCCGGCGACGATGGTGTCGCGGTCGGCGCGCGCGGACAGGTAGTTCGGCTGGATCGCCGGCGGCACCGCCGGGTCGGGCGAGCGCAGGCGCAGCCAGCCGCGGCTTTCCGGCCGGCACGGGATGCACACCAGCGAGCAGCCGGGGAACGGATGCATCGGCTTGCCCGGCATGTCGAGGCTGCCGGCGAGAAACTGGTACTGCACGTCGGGCGAGGCGAGGCCCTCGCGGGTCCTGGCGAACAGGCCGATCGGCGCCGCCCCCATCATCAAGACGCCCTTGCCGGCGAACAGGTACTGCATCCCGGCCTGGGCCTGGCGCAGCCAGCTCCGCGAGATCTCGTTGATCGTGTTGCCCTTGCGCACCCGGTAGATGACGCGGCAGCCGAGATGGTCCTGCAAATTCTCGCCGACCCCGGGCAGGTCGTGGACGGGCTCGACGCCGTGCTCGCGCAGCAAGGCCGCCGCGCCGACGCCGGACACTTGCAGCAGGTGCGGCGAATTGATCGAGCCGCCCGAAAGCAGCACCTCGCCGCGCGCGCGGATGCGCCGGGTCGCGCCGTGCTGGACATATTCGATGCCGACCGCGCGCTTGCCCTCGAACAGGATGCGGCGGGCGAAGGCGTGCAGCTCGACCCGCAAATTGCGCCGCTTCATCGCCGGGCGCAGATAGGCGAGGGCGGCCGAACAGCGCCGCAGCTTGCGCACCGTGAGCTGGTATTTGCCGACGCCCTCCTGCTCGGCGCCGTTGAAGTCGGGGTTGGCCTTGAACCCGGCCTCGAGCGCGGCGGCGATGAAGGCGTCGTGCAATTCGTGCTCGGCCTTGAGGTCGGAGACCGAGAGCGGCCCGTCGCCGCCGTGGAACTCGTCGGCGCCGCGCTCCTGGCTCTCGGCGCGGCGGAAATAGGGCAGCACGTCGTCGTACGACCAGCCGGTATTGCCCATCTGTCGCCACAGGTCGAAATCCTGGCGCTGGCCGCGGATATAGATCAGCCCGTTGATCGACGACGAGCCGCCGAGCACCTTGCCGCGCGGCCACTGGATGCGGCGGCCGCCGAGCTCGGCCTGCGGCTCGGTCTCGTACTGCCAGGTGATGCCGGGGTTGAAGATGTTGCGGTAGAACCCGGCGGGGATGTGAATCCAGAAATCGCGGTCCCTGCCGCCGGCCTCGAGCAGCGCCACCGAGGTCGACGGATCGGCGCTGAGCCGGTTGGCCAGCACGCAGCCGGCCGAGCCGGCCCCGAGGATGACGAAATCGGCTTCCGAATCGAACTGCATCGCACGCCGCTCCCAGGTTTTTCCGGCCAGTTTAGGCGGCGGCGAAACCGGGGTCGAGCGCCGGGATGGCCGGCTTCTTCGCGCATCCGGGAGCGAAGTTCCAACGAATATAACTTCTCCGCCGAAAAGGCCGCGGCGCGCTTGGTACAATTCTGCAGAGTTTTTTGTTCTTTGGAGGATGCGATGAGCATGGAGAAGGTGTAGGCGTTGAATGACGGGTTCCGGTGGACGATGCAGGGCGGCGTCGTGAGGATGACGGCAGGGGTAGATACCCTGCCATCGGACGTGAAGGCGACGATCGTTCGGCGAGTTGCGACGTTGTCGGCTTTCCCACCGGAGAACGATCTTCGCAGGGAGCACGACTTCGGCGCGTTTGAGGTTCTGGACGGCAGTTCTTTTTGGAAGATCGCGATTACTACGACGAGGCGCTGAAATTGGGATCCGAGTATCCGGCCGATCCCGAGAAAACGGCCCGTGCGCTGATTATCATGCTCGCGGGGAAATGTAGACAGGCTCCCCTGTCCCGCCATGGTTGCGGAAGGTTCTCAATATATTGACAGGGTTAGGACTCGCCGGCTATATATGGTCTCACGATCTTAATGGACGAGTTCCGATGGCTGGAAGCACAAGAAAAAGTGGTGGTCGCGGTCGCAAAGAGACCATTGTGCCGCCGAGCAAGCGCGAGACGACGGACGCGAGCAAGGAGCTTCGCAAAGGGCATCCGTCGGGCGGGAGGACGATGGCCGACCGCTCGGTAGCCGTGCGCCAAGGCGTCGTAAAGGCAAGAAAGAAATGAAGGAAGAAACTCGGCGCGCAGTGGCCTTCATGGCCGCAGCACGAATCCGTGGCAGTGCCGGAAGTTCGGTCTACAGCTATAGCCACGGTCGACATACCGCCATGAGCGGGAATGGGAATCAGGCGTACGATTACGATTCGGGAGCGCACATAAGCGGTTCTGGGAATTCGCTTTACCATTACGAAAATGGTGCGTACGTAAACCTCTCCGTCAGTGGCAGTCATTTCTCCGGTTACGATTATGAGTCCGGGTGCCACTTCCAGGGCACTGTGAACGGCCGATCGGTGCAGTTGTACGATTACGGTGAGGGGCAGTATTTCAATTACCAGGTGTGAAAAGCGTGATAGTGACGGCGAGAAGGCTTTTTACGCGTGAAATGTGTATCGTCTGCGGGCACCTCACCCGCAAAGGCGTCGTCCCGTCAAACGTTATGTTTCATGTTTCCCGCGCGAGAACGTGGTCGTAAGTCTTGATCCACAAATCGTGGAGTGGTCAATTCAAAAATACGAAAGGCTCGCTGCTCCTCCTTTCTCCGTGTATCCGGCCGGCTTGAGACGAGGACACAACGGGTTTTACCGTCTTCGTTCGGTTTGCATCGACGACATCGTCCGTTCGATCCCGCCCAGGCGAATCCGCTGCGCGCGCTGTTCGCGTCGGATTCCGGCAACTCCGCCCCGATCGCACGGAGCTGCCCTATCACAAGGAGCGGCTAACCCGCGTGCAGTTCGGCCCCGGTGCGCGCCTGCAGTTCGGCGAGGCTCAGGCCCGGCACCATGTCGATGACGACAAAGCCGCGCTCGGTCACGTCGATGACGGCGAGTTCGGTATAGACGCGAGTGACGCAGGCCTTTGCGGTCAGCGGGTAGGTACAGCGCCGCAACAGGCGGTGCTCGCCGGTGCGGGTCGTGTGCTCCATCACCGCCCAGATGCGCCGTACCCCGGCGGCGAGGTCCATTGCCCCGCCGATGCCCGGCGCGGTCTCGTCGTCGGAGCGCGCCCAGTTGGCGATGTCGCCGTTCTCGGCGACCTGGAAGGCGCCGAGCACGCACAGGTCGAGATGGCCGCCGCGCACCAGCGCGAAGCTGTCGGCGTGGTGGAGATAGCTGCCGCCGGTGCGCAAAGTGACGTGCTGGCGGCTGGCGTTGATCAGCCAGGGGTTCAGCTCCGCCTCCGGCGGCGCCGGCCCCATGCCGACGATGCCGTTCTCGGAATGGAAGATCACCTCGCGCTCCGCCGGCACGTGATTGGCGATCAGGGTCGGTATCCCGATGCCGAGATTGACCGACCAGCCTTCGGGGATGTCGCGGGCGACCCGCGCCGCCACCGCGTCGCGGCCGAGCGGCCGCCAGGAAGTTTCGGGCACGCTGCGCTCCCTCAATCGAACCGGATCGGCGGGTCGCCGGCGGCGACGTGGACCAGCCGCTGGACGTAGACGCCCGGCGTCACGATCGCCTCGGGCGGCAATTCGCCGAGCTCGGCGACATGCTGGGTCTGGGCGATGGTCAGCCGCCCGGCGGCGGCCATCACCGGGTTGAAGTTGCGCCCGGTGTCGCGATAGACGAGGTTGCCCCAGCGGTCGGCGCGCCACGCCTCGACCAGGGCGACGTCGCCGGTGATCGCGTATTCGAGGATGCATTCGCGCCCGTCGATGACCCGCACCTCCTTGCCCTCGGCCAGCTTGGTGCCGGCCCCGGTCGGGGTGAAGAACGCCGGGATGCCGGCGCCGCCGGCGCGCAGCCGCTCGGCGAGCGTGCCCTGCGGCACGATCTCGAGTTCGATCTCGCCCCTCGCGTAAACCTCCTCGAACAGCACCGAGCCGCGGCTGCGGGCAAAGCTGCAGACGATCTTCCTGACCCGCCCTTCGCCGATCAGCCGGGCGACGCCGTCGCGGCCGCGCCCGGCGGTGTTGTGGACGACGGTGAGGTCGCGCGCGCCCTGCTCGATCAGCCCCTCGACCAGCGCGCGCGGCTCTCCGACCTGGGCGAAGCCGCCGATCAGCACGGTCGAGCCGTCCTTGATGCCGTCGAGCGCCTCCGCCACCGAGCGGACGAATTTGTCGATCATTGCCTTTCTCGCGAGGACCCCCGCCGGCATTATGGACCGGCGCAAAAGCATGCGGCTAGGGGGTGGCGATGTCCGCGGCGTTGATCCTGCTCGGCGACGTCAATCTGATGAATGTCGACGACCCGTGCGTGCCGTTTGCCCGGGTGGGCGCGCGGCTGCGGGCGGCCGACCTGGTTTTCGCCAATCTCGAATGCTGCCTCTACGCGCCGCCGCCCGACCACCGCGTCGAGCACGAAGGCTTCTTCGCCGATCCGGAGATCGCCGGCGCCGCGCTTTGCGACGGCGCAATTGCCGCGGTCGGCCTCGCCAACAACGTCAATTACGGAACCGCGGCGATCCTTGGCTCGATTGCCCGGCTCGACCGGCTCGGCATCGCCCATACCGGCGCCGGGGCCGACCTCGCCGCGGCGCGCGCCCCGGCGGTGGTCGAGCGCGCGGGGCTGCGCTTCGGCTTCGTCCAGCGCAGCGCGGTGTACTGGCCGACCAACCACGAGGCGAGCCTCGGCGGCGCCGGCATCGCCGCGCTGCGCGCGCACACCGCCTACCAGGTGCCGGCGCACAAGACCCGGCCCGAGATCCCGCCGATGAACCGGCCGGGCGTGCCGCCGATCGTCGTGACCTGGCCGGACCGCGACTATCTGCGCGCGTTCTGCGACGACATCGCCGCCCTGCGCGGAGAGGCCGACATCGTCGTCGCCTCGTGCCATTGGGGGCTCGGCGAGGAGGTGCTCGACTACATGGCCGAGACCGCCCATGCCGCGATCGACGCCGGCGCCGACGTCGTCGTCGGCCACGGCCCGCATTATTCGCTGCCGGTCGAGGTCTATCGCGGGCGGCCGATCTTCTACGGGCTCGGCAGCTTCTCGTTCCACACCGGGCACGGCGGCCGGCGCCACGGCGACTGGATCGGCATGATGGCCGAGCTGACGGTCGAGCGGGGGCGGGTGACGGCGGCCGGGTTCCGCTTCGTCCGCCACAACGAGGCGAACGAAACGGTGTTCTGCCCGGCCGAGCGCGAAGCCGCGACGCTGGCGCGGATCGAGGCGAGAAGCGCCGCATACGGGACCGCGCTCGCCGTCGAGGGCGACGCGGTCGCCCTCCGGCTTGCGGCGCCGGGAAAGTAATTGTTAACCGATCGGGGCAACCCTTGCACGCAGGCGTTGGCAGGGGGTCGGCAATGCGCACGATCGGGTTGTTGCTGCTGCTCGTCGGGCTCGGCGGTTGCACCACGCCGTCATCGGTGCCGGGGCAGCCCGCCTATTCCCCGGCCGCGGTCGAACAGCCGCAGCGGGTCGACTTCTTTTACGGCACGGTGATCGACAAGCGCCCCGTCGCCGTCAAATTCGGCAATGGCGGCGGCGCCGGGATCGGCCTGGTTCCGCGGCCGCCGTTGCCGGCGATCGGGGTCGGGTTCGTGCAGGAGCCGAACGGCGTGACCGACACGCTGACGCTCGGCCCGCTCGGCATCTACGCGGAAGGCGCCGTGCCGGACGCGCCGGCGGTGGAATACACGATCCTGCTCGACCGCAAGATCGACCCGCCCGATCCGTTCCTGAACCCGGCGCAGCGCCCGGCGATCGTCGTCGTGCAGAACGATTACGCGAGCGACCTGCCGCCGCGGGTCGGCGAGCGCGCGCTGGTTCGGGTGATCGGCCGGTCCGGCCACGTCATGCGCGCCGATCAGATTCCGCCCGGGGTGGAGCGGCTGGTCAGCGCCGGTCCGCTGCCGGTTCCGCTCGGATACCCGCCCGCGCCGGCGGAGGCACCATGCCCGGTCCATCTCGGCATGGGCGGAACGCCGATGACGCTCTGCCACCCGTATTACCCGCCGACCATCGCGGTCGGCATGCAATGAGCTACAGCGCCAATAACCGGTCGCGCAGTTCGTGGTCGTCGCGGAGCTGGGAGGACGGGCCGGTGTGGCGCACCGCGCCCTTCTCCAGCACGTAGACGCGGTCGGCGAGGGCGAGCGAGAAATCGACGCCCTGCTCGGCGAGGAGGATGGTGAGGCCCTGGCGCTTCAGCTCGCCGATCTGGTTGAGCAGCGCCTCGACGACCAGCGGCGCCAGGCCCTCGGACGGCTCGTCGAGCAGCAGCAGTTCGGGATTGCCCATCAGGGTGCGGGCGATCGTCAGCATCTGCTGCTCGCCGCCCGACAGGAAGCCGCCCTGGCGGTTGCGCAACTCGCGCAATACCGGAAACAGCTCGAACACGGTATCGAGGGTCCAGCGCCCCGGCCGGCTGGCGGCGCGGGCGGCGACGGTCAGGTTCTCCCACACGCTGAGCTCGGCAAAAATCCGCCGGTCCTCGGGGACAAAGCCGATCCCGGCGCGGGCGATGCGGTGCGGCGGCCAGCCGGTGATGTCGGTGCCCTTCCAGCGCACATGCCCGCTGGTCGGCCGCAAGAGGCCCATGACCGAGCGGATTGTCGTCGTCTTGCCGACGCCGTTGCGGCCGAGCAGGCACACGCATTCGCCGGCGGCAACCTCGAGCGAGATGCCGAACAGCACGCGCGACAGGCCGTAGGACGAGTAGATGTCGTCGACTTCGAGCAGCGCGGTCATCGTCCCTCGCCGAGCCCGTGACCGAGATAGACGCGGCGCACCTCGGGGTCGCTGCGCACCGCCTCGGGCGCGCCGTCGGCGATGATCCGGCCCTGATGCAATACCGCGATCTTCTGCGCGATCTGGAACACCACCTCCATGTCGTGCTCGGTGAACAGCAGGGTCAGCTCGCGCTCGCCGGCGATCTTTTCCAGCAGTCGGATCGTGTCGTGCGTCTCGCTCGCCGACATGCCGGCGGTCGGCTCGTCGAGCAGCAGAACACGCGGGTCGCTGGCCAGGGCGAGCCCGAGTTCGAGCTGCTTCTGGTTGCCGTAGCTCAGGGTGCCGGCGATCGTGTTCTCCTGCCCGTCGAGGCCGATCGAGGCGAGCAGGCGGGCGGTCTCGTCGCGGTACAGGCGCTCCGACAGGCCCCAGAAATTGAGCCCGCGCCGGTGGTGGACGAGATAGGCCGCCTGCAGGTTCTCGAACACGGTCAGGTTCGGGAAGATGTTGGTGCGCTGGAACGAGCGGCCGATGCCCATGCGCACGATCTTGTGCGGAGCGGCGCCGGTGATGTCGCGGCCGTCGAGGGTGACGCGGCCGCTGTCGGGCTGCAGATGCCCGGTGATCAGGTTGAACAGGGTCGACTTGCCGGCACCGTTCGGGCCGATCACCGCGGCGATCTGGCGGGTCTCGACCGTCAGGCTGACCTCGGAGACGGCGCGGAACCCGGAAAACGATTTCGACAGCCCGGCGATCTCAAGCACGGCGCCGGCTCCGCAGCCGCGTCCAGAGCAGGTCGATGCCGCCGACGATGCCGCCGGGAAAGCCGAACAGCAGGACCAGCAGGATCGTACCGAGCACGAACGGCCAGTACTGGGTGTAGTCGGTGATGATCTGGTTGAGCCAGACCAGCGCCGCGGCGCCGACCGGGGGTCCCCAGAAATAGCCCATGCCGCCGAGGATCGCCATGATCATCACCTCGGCCGATTTCGCCCAGAACACGTAATCGGCAAACACCCCGCGGCTGAAAATACCGTAGAGAGCGCCGGCGAACCCGGCAAAGGCGCCGGCGACGACAAAGGCGGCGAGCTGATAGGCGCGCACGTTGACGCCGATGAACGCGGCGCGCTCCGGATTGTCGCGGATCGTCGTCAAGACCCGCCCGAACGGCGAGCGCACGACCCGGTGCAGGATCGCCAGCGACACCGCGATGATCGCCACGGCGAGAATGTAGAACTGGTCGCTGGTGCGCAGGTCGCCGAGCCCGGGCAGCGAATTCATCCAGTCGAGGTTGGGGAAGGGGATTTCCGGCAGGCCCTGATCGCCGCCGGTCACGTCGTTCCACTTGTAGCAGATCGCCCAGACGATCTGGGAGAACGCCAGCGTCAGCATCGCGAAATAGAGCTTGATCAGGCGCACGCAGAAATAGCCGGACACCAGCGCGAACAGCGCCGAGCCCAGCCCCGCCGCGGGAAAGGCGAGGACGAACGGCACCTCGTAGGTCTTCATCAGAATGCCGCAGAGATAGGCGCCGACGCCGAAATAGGCGACATGGCCGAACGAGACCAGGCCGGTGGTGCCGAGCAGCAGGTTGAGGCTGACCGCAAACAGGGCGTCGATCGCGATCTGCTCGGCGAGGAAGGTGTCGTAGCGGCTGCCGAACCACGGCACCGCGACGGCGGCGAGAAACAGGATCAGGGTCCAGGGGAGGCGGCGGAGGGTCATCTGAGAGGCTTTCCGAACAGGCCCCACGGCCGCACGATCAATATCACCGCCATCAAGGCGAATACCGAGAACAGCGAGAAGCCGGGAAAGATCAGGATGCCGAACGACAGGACCTGGCCGTAGATCACCGAGCCCCAGAAGGTGCCCCACACCGAGCCCATGCCGCCGATGACGACGACGATAAAGGCCTGGACGATGATCAGCACGTCCATCCCCGGCACGATGCTCTGGATCGGCGTCACCAGCGCCCCCGACAGCCCGGCGAGGAACGAGCTGACGACGAACATGCCGGTGTAGATCGTCCCGACATTGCTGCCGAGCGCATCGAGCATCTCGCGGTCCATCGAGGCGGCGCGCACCATACGCCCGACCCCGGTGCGGTTCAGCACCAGCCAGCCGGCAAAGGCGATCGCCGGGCCGATGACGATGATGAACAGGTTGTAGAGCGGCTGGGTCGTGCCGAACAGCTGGACGCTGCCGCTCAAGGCCGGCGGCCCCGACACCGAAAGCTGGCCGACCCCCCAGAGAAACTTGGCGGCGTCGCCGAGGATCAGGACCAGCGCATAGGTGAACAGAAGCTGATAAAGCTCCTCGCGGCCGTAGAGCGTGCGGAAGAACAGCCGCTCGACTACCGCGCCGAGCAGGGCGACGCCGAGCGCGGCGCCGAGCGCGGCGATCCAGAAGCCGAGCCCTTCGGGGTGCAGCCACTGCACCACCTGCCAGGCGAGGTAGGCGCCGAGCATGTAGAACGAGCCGTGCGCGAAATTGATCACGCGCATGATGCCGAACACCAGCGACAGTCCCGACGCGATCAGGAACAGGAACATCGCGGTGGTCAGGCCGCCCATGAACTGGCTGAACAAAAACGAGGCCGCCACCGCCGGTCGATCCCTCTAGCTATGGCGCGCCGCCCGCCCGGAACCCGTCAGGCGCGGGCGGCGCATGCCCTCAGGCGTGCCGAATTCAGTTCGACGGGAACGAGGCCGG
>Ga0209581_1001137_pt1 | contig 34635 bp, 22 predicted proteins | sample Coa_R2_FD_187160 | JGI IMG/M metagenome (GOLD analysis project Ga0209581, IMG submission 187160) | Surface soil microbial communities from Centralia Pennsylvania, which are recovering from an underground coalmine fire - Coalmine... | ecosystem: Environmental > Terrestrial > Soil > Unclassified ...
GAAGATTTATCAATGACAAGGGAAAGGCGGCAAATACAAAGGCAAAACCTTTCCCCGTTTGCGGCCGGGTGCGGCCTTCCGTTGGTCGGCCCCGAGCTGCGCGAAAAGTTTGGAGTAGACAAAACATCATAGGAGACAAAACATCATAGGAGAATCCTTACAAAGTCCGGGCTTACCAGAGGGCGGCGGCCAAGATTCGGACGCTTTCCGAGAGTCTCGATCAACTCGTCCACGATGAAGCGGATCTTACGCAATTCGCCGGAATCGGCGCCGCCATCGCGAGTGCGATCCGCGAGATCGTTTTGACCGGCGCGCTCACTAAACTGGAAGACCTGCGCGCTTCGGCCTCTCCGGCGGTCAAAACGCTTAACGATCAGCCGAGCCTCGATCCAAAGCGCGTCTTGAGCGTTTACAAAAATCTTGGCATCGCATCTGTCGATGAGCTGCGTGAACGGTTGGATACCGGCGATATCGAGCGACTGTTCGGATCGCGAACGGCCCAACACGTTCGACAGGGACTCACTGAAGCGCATGCCATTCTCCTCTACAAGGCTGACGATCTGCGGCTTGCTCTAGAAGAGTACCTTTTGAATCGGTGTGGCGTTCAGCGGGCAGAGGCCGCTGGCGATTATCGTCGTCGGGTTGAGGTGGTCGAAGAACTGGTGTTCGTCGTGGAGGCAAACGATTTTCCGTCGGTCGTCGCTCACGTCGAGCGCTATGGCGGTCGAACACCACTCATTACCTCGGGGGAGGACCACGCACTGTTCTCAATGTCATCGGGCGTGCTACTTCGGCTTCAGCGGGCCTCCCGTGATGATTGGGGCATTCACATGGTCTCCTGCACGGGGTCAAAGGCGCATTTGAAACAGCTGAACGAGCTCGCGGGCACGTTGCGGCCCGGCAAGTCCGGTGAGATCGCGGTTCCGACTGAGGCAACGTTTTATCGAGGACTTGGGCTTCAGTACATCGAGCCCGAATTGCGGGAGGGCGGAGATGAGATTGAACGTGCGGCCCGCAACGCCTTGCCGCGACCGGTCAACAAAGAAGATTTTCTCGGTGACCTTCACGCGCATACAAGATCCAGCGACGGCGTGAGTTCCATCGAAGAAATGGCTGAAGCCGCCAAGACGCTCGGGTATGAGTACGTCGGCATCACCGATCACTCGCAAAGCCTGAAGATCGCACGCGGTGTCCCGGCGAGCGCTCTGTTGGACCAGATTCGCCAAATTGACAAGCTGAATGGCCGTCTGCGGAACTTCCAAGTACTGAAATCGAGCGAAGTCGATATCCTGCAGGACGGGTCGCTCGATTATCCGGACGAAATCCTGCGGGAACTCGATTACACAGTCTGCTCGATCCATTCGCGGTTCGGCCTGGGCAAGAGGGAGCAAACGGATCGAATTCTTCGGGCGATGGGCAATCCCTTTTTCAACATCCTTGGCCACGCGACCGGTCGCCTGCTGTTGAAGCGTCCCGGTTACGAGGTCGATATGGACCGCATCAACGAACGAGCGCGTCAGAACGGCTGCTGTTTCGAGATCAATTCCAGTCCAGATCGCCTCGATCTTTCGGCCGAGCACGCCCGGCACGCCACAGAGGCCGGCGTAATGATAGCGGTTTCGACGGATGCGCACAGCACGGGGGAGTTCGGACTGATCCGCTGTGGCATCGACCAGGCGCGACGTGCGGGACTGGAAAAGGCCGGACTCCTTAATTGCCAGCCGCTGGCGAAGTTGCGCCGGCATCTTTGGAGCTTCCCTAGAAGATGCGGTATGCGTCGAGGGTCACAGGAGAGAGTTCCGTCCTTCGGACATGCGCCCTCACGGAGCACAAAACCAGTATCATCGACAGGAAGGCAGCATGACCCACTTATTCCTCCTAATTTCGGCCCGGCGGCACGACTGGACGATCAGTCCTCCGCACGATTTCTCCGGTATATCGGGTTCTCAAAGATCTCTGTCTTGAATTGCCTTACAGCGGCTGCCGCGTGATCGACGCCGATCATCTCCCAATAATCGGCAGACGCGTCTATCGCCTTGGATACTTCCGAGAGTGTGAAGGATGGCCTATTCACGTCAATACGCCGACTGCGCAAATAGGCGTCCATCCCGCATCCCCGAAATGAGTTCGGCCCGCCGCCAACCTGTTGTCGATCTTTCATCGTGTGATAACTGTACTTCTTTCCGCGGTGCTCTTCCATCGAGAGCGTGATTGCCGGGATATAGCGCACGAGGTGTTGCGTCGCCGGCGGGCCTTTTTTCAGGATGGCCTCGTGAACGAGATGATTCTGCTCCAATCCCGCGCCCTTCAGTGACAGCCTCATGGCAGCATACGATTGGATGGCACCGCGCCACCACCGACGCCCGCCATACGGAAACCGCGTCGCCGGCTGACGCTCTGTCGACTGATCTTTTTCGTTCTTCATGCTCTGCTCCCATCAGCCGATGTCTAGCCGCCGAAAAGGCGGCCGGGTGTAAGATCTATGGGCGGAGTTTTCGCGGCATGCCCTGGAATCTCAAGATCCAACCGCCCGATTGGCAGCCTCCTTCGTGGAAGCCCGCGGACCTGGCTGCTTCACTCGAGGCCTTGCGCAAGTATGCGGAAGGCTATGCCCAGGCGTCGCTCGACTGGTATTACGCCAAAAAGCCCATGAAGGCGGCCGTTTCGCGCGTGCTGCGAATCCTGACCATTGTCGCCACCGCCGTCGGAGGCTTGATGCCGGTAATCTCCCTGCTGTTCGGCGGTTCTGCGGGAACCGCCACCGAGCACGCGCTCAATAGCCTCCGGATGAATCAGTACGGCTATCTCAGCCTTGGGCTGGCCGCGCTGTTTCTGGCGCTCGACCGCTTCCTGGGAAGCTCCTCCGCGTGGATGCGATTTATCGCCACGGCGGCGGGCATCGAAACGGCGCTCGAGCAGTTCCGCTTCGACTGGGCGAGGTTGACCGCCGCGCTCGGCGGACGCACGCCGACCGGGCCCGAGTTACAGGCATTGGTTTCGCGGATCACCGAATTCAGCTCCGCGGTCAGGAGGTTGGTGGAAAGCGAGACTAGCGCCTGGGTAACGGAGTTCCAGGCCAACCTGGCCGAAATGGAGCGGAGGACCGAAGCCGCTGTCCGGATGGCTCGCGAACAGGCCGGCCAGGCGGAAAAAGGAACGAAGCCACAACTGAGCGCGGCAGCACCGGGCGCCATCGACCTGACCGTGAGCAACGCCGGGGAAACCGATGCCGGCTACGCGGTCTCCGTGGACGACGAGATGGCGAAGAGCGCCGTCGCGAGCCAAACGTGCGGGATCATGGGGATCGCGCCAGGACTGCACGAGTTGTCCGTCTCGGGGAAAATCGGGGGCGTGCCCGCATCTGCTTCCCAAGTGGTCACCGTGAGGCCTGAGGAAGCCACAAAGGTCAGCGTGACGCTCGAGAAAGCGAGGGTCCCGGGCGGGCGTGGTCCGGAAGCCGGACCTGCCTGAAGGGAGGGCGAGAGGGCCGGGAAGCGCAAACCGCCATCGCCGTGCGAGGATCCGCCCGCACACGGCGAGGCCCGTGCCATGGCTACAGCGGGCCGCACACCATCTCTACCAGCGTCGCGGTAAGCTCCTTTGTCTGTGCGCTGCGCGCTGCGCGTTGCGCTTCCTTTGCCAGCGCGCACATCTACTCCGGATTGCCGGCACTGGTGTAAAGGAGTTTGACAAGCTCAACACAAGCCAGTGCGAGGCGATCGCCGTAGGATTCGGGATCTTCGTTCAAAATCCGCGTATAGATGCCGTGCGCCTGTTCGAGAAGCGGATACGCTTTGGCCGGCTGATTCTCCATCTGATGATACAAGGCCAGATCCAAAAGGGTGGATGCAAGATGCACGTCGTATGCGCCGGGATTGTGGTCCCTCAGGACGCGGAACCGGGACAACGCATCGTTGAGGAGAGCCTGCACCGCTGCGTGCCGGCCCGTTTGGGCGTAAAGGAGTCCGAAGTTGTGCAGGGTACCTGACCAACTCGTGTTCGGCAAGGCCGGGTCGGCTTTCGCGGATTCCGCGTAGAGATGCATAGCCTCTCGAAATGCCTGCTCCGCTTCTGGGATGCGTCCGCGCCGAAGCAGGTAGTTCCCGAACTGACTCTGGCAGTCGCCTGCCGATGAAATGCCTAGCCCGGTTCTGGCATCCATGGAACCCTTTGTTACCTCCACTGCCTCCCGATATGAGGCTTCAGCCTGCTCCATTTGGCCGCGCTGTGTGTGAACGAAGCCAGTGCGCAACAGCGTGAGGCCGACGAACATTCCGTATGCGGGGTGCTCCTTCGCTGCAGAGGTAAAGATCTCCAGCGCTTCGCGGTTATAGCGCTCGGCCGCATCGAGATCGCCGGCGTCAATCGCGAGACCAGCAAGTCCGAATTTGGCTCTGCCAAGGATGACGGTCTCGTTGAAAACTCGCCGTTCCGGTCCGGGGATTGCGGCCACAATCGAGTGGAACAGCGCTTCAGCCTTGGATCGGTTTCCGAGGTCTGCCAGCGTGCGTGCGAAACCGGTGCAATAATCCGCCCGGTCAGGGGCGAGGGTGCATGCGCGCTCCACATCCGGGAGCGCCGTAGCAAACTTTAGCTGCATGCGCGAGAGTTGGGACCGGGCGAAGAAGACTGGCGCCGCCAGATCCGGCCGAGGATCAGGGCCGGCAAGGGCGCGATCCAAGAGACGCTGCGCTTCGGCGAAATCGCCGCGGTCGAGCGCGTCGCGCAGTGGCGTCGCCAGCGACGCGTTCAAACCCGCAAGTCCGCGCGCCACATCGCTGCAATCCACTTTTCCGGTGACGGCTATTTCGTGGGCGTCGCTCGCGCACAGACCCCGGCGCGGGGCCCGCGCCGGCGGGGGTGCCGGCTGTTCCGGGGCCTCCAAACGCGCCGCCGGAACCACCGGTTCCACGCCTGGCGGAGCGGCAGCATCCGCGGTACCCTCGCCCAGGAATTTTGACTTTTCAGCCGCCGAGAGATCGCGGGTAAGGCGGCTGCGTGCTTCCGCCTCCAGGGCCGCGGCCCCGAGCGGGTGCGAACGAACCGTGAGACCGAGATCCACGGTTCTTAAGAGTGTTCCGTCGGCGCTGAACCGAACTTCGATCACCTCGCGGCGATGATCCACTCGCGAGAGTTCGATGCCGCTGCGGGAGGATAGCACGCGCGCTGAGTTGTCGCGCCCGGCCACGGCCACGCGCTCTCCGCTGCCGTCGAACGCCACTGAGGTCACGTAGTCGAGGGTCCGGACCGCCCAAATGTTCTGACCCGAGTCGATGTTCCGCAGAGTAACCGAGCCGTCGTACCCGGTGGCGAGAGTGTTGTCCTTGGGTGAGAATGCCACCGCGAATGGAGATCCGGGTCCGCCGAAGCGGTGTTGCTCGGCCCCCGTGCGTAGGTCGAACACGCGCACGTTCCGGTCGAAACTGGCAGTGGCGATCCGGCTCGCATCCGCGCTGAACGACGCCGAGATCACCTGCCCCCAGTGAGGCAGCCTAGCAACCGCCGCGCCTGTACCCGTGTCGAACACCGTGAGCGTGCCGCCGGGGTTGGCGGCGGCGAAGCGCCGCGAAGCGTGGCTGAAGGTCATGCAGGGGATCGCGGGGCTCGCCGCAAACCCCGCCACTACCGCCTTATCGGCTACGCGAATCAGCTTGCCGGTACCGCCCCGCTCTACGGTGGCAAGGTAACGGTCATCATCGCTGAGCTTCAGGCTCTCCACGTTCGCAAGATCCTCGAACCGGGCGGTTTCCGCTCCGCTCGCCACGTCGAAGATCGACACGTGCGACCCGGCGAACGCTATGGCCCAGTTCCGATCCGTGCACGAGACGCCCGCAATCTTCTGGCCGGGGGCGATCTTGAATCCCGGCGCACCGGCGGGACGCGCGTCGTACACTGCCACCACCCCGTCGCCCGCGCTCGAAGCGGCGTACTTACCGTCCGGGCTGAACGCAAAAGCCAGGACCGGCCCTTCATGACCTTTCCGCAGCACCTCGCTTCCGGATCTCATCTCGAGAATGCGTGCGCTTCGATCCCAGCTCGCAGCGCCGACATACGCGCCGTCAGGACTGAACTCCAGCGCAAAAACCAAGCTCCCGTAACGGATGCTGAATTGTTGCTTCCCGTCGCCGCTGAGCACCATAGCGGAACCGTCCGACAGTCCTATGGCGACATGCGTACCCTCCGCGTCCAGCGCCAGCGCCGTGACCGGCGCGCCGTAGGACACGGCGAGGCGCTGAGTACCGGCGTCCAGGCTGTGCACCTGTACGCTTCCGTCCCGCGCTCCAGAAGCCAACCATCTTCCGTCGGCGCTGATGGCAAGTGCGGTAGCGCCGGAATACAGACCCTGGAATGACGCCGCGCGGCGGGCCTTTACGTCCACCTTCAGAACCTCTCCGTTGCGGGCGCCGTAGAGACAGAAGTCGCCGCCCCGGCTGAAAGCGGCCAGCAAAACCGGCTCGCTCAGATGGGAACTCCAGGCAGTCCCGCCCGAGGCTACCGACAGCAACAATCCGTCGCCGGAGTTCGTTCCCGCGGCCACGAATTCGCCGTCAGGGCTGATCGAGGCGACGGCGCCTTTCCCGTGAAGATCCCAGCTCCGCAGTTCCTGCCCTGTCTCGAAGCCAAACACCCTTACTATCCCATCCTCGGTGACGGTCAGCACACGTTTTTCCGCGCTATCCAGGCCGATCGTGGTGAGGGGCGCGGAGCCTGGAAACGATCGGACCTCCTTGTGCGAACGGACGTCAAACAAGCGAGCCTTGCCGTCCAGGCAGGCTGCCGCAACAAATGCGCCGTCGCGGCTGAACGCGACGTTTACCACAGCCCTCCTGTGAGGGAATTGCGCGACGGGCTTGGGCAGAAGAAAGAGAGCCTGGCGGACCGCGTTCTCCGCTTCGGGCGAATCCTCGCGCCGCATGGCTTCCAGCCCCAATAAGACACCGCGCTCCAGCAGGTCTGGTTCGCGGGCTGCCAGTTCGGACTCCGCGATCAGGCGCCTGCTGACAGCGACTCTGCTCTGCTTGCGGGTTTCACGCAGCGACGCCGCCAGGCCGGCCCCAAGCAGCGCGAGCGCCGCGGCAACCCCCATCCAAACGCGCGTGGCTTTTCGGCGCTCCCGGAACTCCTCGTCGATAATCTGTTGTTTGCTGGTGTGCCGCAGCGGGGCAAGCAGGTTCGCAACACAATCCGTGAAGGCAGGGTCCTTTAACGAATGATCATGGCCGGCGCGCAGGGGACGCGCATCGACATAGAGCGGCACTTGCCGGAACACGCCGGCAAGGCAACGAGGCACTGCGGTAGTGGTTTCCCAATCGAAGTCGCCGGTAACGGGATTCCAGCGGATCTCACCGCCCGTCAGAACCACCAGCAGGCGTTCGGCGCTGCCAGGCTCATGAGAAAGCCACGTCTGAATTTCTCGCTGCACCCATTCCGAGGCGGCTGATTCCGGGCACGCCAGAAGAATGAAAAACTCCGAACCGGTCAACTCCCGTTCGATGGAGGACCACAAGGCGGGATTCGCGCTGAGCCCGGCCTGGTCCAGGAAAATTCCCACCTGGTTGCGGACCCGGAACCACTTGCGACCCAGGCTTCGCAACCCACGCCGAAGCGCCATGGCGAGTTGCCGGTCGCGGCCGTGGCTGTAAGAAATGAACCCACTGTTGCGATATGGCGTGCGCGCCGGAAGTTGTTTCTCTGTCACTTCGGTCCTCCTCGCAACGGAATGCCTGATCGTTTGTCCCCTCTCAGCGTCATCGTGCGCTTTACATGCGGATCCGGTTTTTCGCCCGGTACGAGCACCATTCTCAGCTTTTTGCTTTCATGTATGCCTCACCTGTGAGATATGTTTCTCCGCAATTCCGCATATAACGGCGAGAGTTTGATTTTATTCCAGGCCGCCAGGACGGAAAAACGCTCGAAAATCGCGGCCCCGGCTGGAGCCGGCTGCGGGCGGCCTTAGCAGCGCGTGCACGCCGGGCGAGGTGTATACTGGCGCGGTAAGTTCGCTGGTTTTCGATGCCGAAAGTCTTCATCTCCTCGACCAGTGAAGATCTGAAGCCCTGCCGCGAGGCCGCGCGGGACGCGGCCATCCGGGCGGGCTTCGAAGTGGTCATGATGGAGTATTTCAACGCGCAGGGCGAGCGCGTGCCGTACCAGGCCTGCATGGCGAAAGTGGCCGAGTGCGATGTGGTGGTAGCCATCGTCGCGCACCGCTACGGGTGGGCGCCGCCGGATCAGCCGGGGCCGAAGGAGAAGCGGACCAAAAGTATCACCTGGCTGGAGTGCGAGAAGGCTCGGAAACTGAAGCCGCCGCGCGAGGTGCTGGCGTTCCTGGTGAACGAAAAGTGTTCCTGGCCGGCGGAACTGCGCGAGTCCTACCGGCTGGAGCAAGGGGTACCGGCCGAGGAGGTTCTCCGGAACCTGGCCAGGCTCCGGGAGTTCAAGGCCTGGCTGAGCAGCCTGGGGTTCCGCTCCACGTTCACGGATCACAAGGATCTCGCCACCGGGGTGCTGGCGGCGCTGACCGATTGGAAAGAACACCACCGGGATGGCGGGATCGCTCCCGAGCCGGCGCGGGCGAAAGCCGATCCGGCCGAGTACCTGGCGTGGCTGCGCGAGCAGGCGGCGTGGATCGACATCCGGGGCCTTCAGGTGGGCGCCGGGCGGGTGCACCGCTTTCCCATCGATGAGCTGTATATCCCGCTGACCACCGCCGGAGGCGAGGAGCGGAAAAGCGTGCGGCTGGAGGAGGCGCTCGCGCACCAGCGGCTGGTGATCGTGGGCGACCCGGGTGCGGGCAAGACCACCTTTCTGCGGCGGATCGCCTTCGAGCTCTGCCGCAAGCAGCTAGGCGAGGCTGCGGAGACCCCCCTGGCGCTGCCGGTGGCCGGGTTTCCGCTGCTGATCCGCATCGCCGAACTGGAGGAGCACATCGAGAAGTTCCAGCGGGCGGAGGGCGCGCCGGCCAACCGGCATTCGCCCGCCTGGCTGGCGCATTTCCTCCGCGCCTGCAGCCAGGAACACCAGTGGGGACTGGGCGAGGAGTTCTTCCAGGAGAAGCTGCGGGAGAAGACCACGGTGCTGCTGCTGGACGGGCTGGATGAGGCGCCCAGCCGGGTGCGGCGGGAGGAGATGGCGCGGCTGTTCGAGGCCGCCGTGGCAGCCTACGGCCAGTGCCGCTTCGTGGTGACCACGCGGCCGGCCACCTACTGGGGACAAGCGACGCTGGCGAGGTTCCATGAGGTGCAGGTGGAGGAGTTGGGGGCGGAAGCGGTGGAGGGGTTCCTGGGCCACTGGTCGCGGTCGCTGTTTCCCCAGGACGCCGCGGGGGCGGAGAAGCACCGTGGGGAATTGCTGTCCGCGTTGCGGGCGCGGGTGGAGATCCGGAGGATGGCGCGCAACCCGGTGATGCTGACGGCGCTGGCGGTGGTGCACTGGAACGAGCGGCGGCTGCCGGAGCAGCGGGCGGAGATGTACGAATCGATCGTGACGTGGCTGGCGCGGGCGCGGGAGCAGCGGGCGGGGCGGGCGGCGGCGGACCGCTGCCTGGAGTTGCTGGGGCACCTGGGTTTGGGGATGCAGACGGAGGCGCGGGGACGGTTGACGCAGGTGGAGAGAGGCCGCGCCGCCGAGATCGTGGCCTCCCAATTCCGGGAGGCGGGGGAGGGGGATCGGTTCGGGCTGGCGCAGCGGTTTCTGGACGAGGAGGAGGTGGATAGCGGCATCGTGGTGAGCCGGGGCGCGGAGTTGCGCTTCTGGCACCTGACCTTTCAGGAGTACCTGGCGGCGCGGACGGTGGCGGGGCTCTCGGAAGCCGATCAGTTGCAATTGCTATTCGCGGGGGACCGGCTGTACCGGCCGGAGTGGCGGGAGGTGCTGCTGCTGCTGGCGGGAACGCTGGCGGTCAAGCAGGGGCGGGGAAAGGTAGACGGGCTATTCCGGGCGGTGCTGGAGCGGCTGGGGCCGCAGGCGCCGCTGGCGGAGCAAGCCCGCTGCGCGGGGCTGCTGGGGGCGATTCTGGCGGACCTGCGGCCGCTGGCGTATCAACCGCCGGACCACCGCTACCAGAAGGTGCTGGAGGCGGTGCTGGGGATCTCCGAGGCTGGGCCGGTGGAGGGCATCGATCTGCGGGTGCGCCTGGAGGCGGCGGAGGCGCTGGGACAGGCGGGCGATCCGCGGCTGCGGCGGGACAACTGGGTGACCATCCCGGCGGGGTCTTTTCTGATGGGGGCGCAGAAGGAAGACCCGGACGGTCCGAACTACGACGCCGATGCCTATGGCCAGGAAGGACCGGTGCGGGAGGTGCCGCTGGAAGCGTATCAGATGGGGCGGTATCCGGTGACGGTGGAAGAGTACGGGCGGTTCGTGGAAGACGAGGGTTATCAGAATGAGCAGTTCTGGAAGGAGGGCGGCTACGGGGAACGGACACAGCCGGGCAAATGGGAGGAGCAACTGTTGCACCCGAACCGGCCGGTGGTGAATGTGAGCTGGTATGAAGCGGCAGCGTACTGCGCCTGGGCGGGGGGACGGTTGCCCACGGAGGCGGAGTGGGAGCGTGCGGCGCGGGGGACGGAAGGGCGCCGATATCCGTGGGGGCCCGAGCCGCCGGATGCCAGCCGGGCGAACTACGACGAGACGAAGGTGGGGTCGGCGAGTCCGGTGGGATTGTTCCCGCGGGGGGCGACGCCAGCGCCGGAGGGGATCTGTGACCTGGCGGGGAACGTATTTGAATGGGTGGCGGACTGGTACGAACAGGGAAAGACGCGCAGCGTTCGCGGGGGCTCCTGGCTCTTCCAATCGTGGTTCCTGCGGGCGTCGTTCCGCCTCAGGTACGAACCTGAGTACAGGTACGTCAATATCGGTTTTCGTTGCGCCCGGAAAGTTCCTTGATTCTTTTTTCTTTTTCCTTTCCCGGCGCGCAGCGCCGGGCGAAAATTTTTTTGGGAGAGGTATGCCCGGCCAAAGTGACGACGGCGCCCCCGTGGCAGTGAGCAAGGCCTACGATTTCGTGTTGTGGCTGCTGCCGAAAGTGGAGAAGTTTTCCCGCGCGTACCGGTTCACGGTGGGCGAACGGCTGAGCGCCAGCGGGTTGGATGTGCTGCTCCTGCTGGTGGAGGCAGCGTACGCGCCGAGCAAGGAAGATCTGCTGAGCGAAGCCACGCGAAAGGTCAACGCCACGCGCTATCTGCTGCGGCTGGACCTCCATCCCGCGAAGTCACGGATCTACCGGACGGCGGACGGAGTGAGCTTTCTGGGCTGGCGCGTGTTTCCGGACCGCTGCCGCCTGGCGCCGGACAACGTAGTAAGATTCCGGAGAAGGATGCGCGGCCTCCAGTCCGAATACGGACAAGGCAAGCTGGAGTGGCCGGAGGTTCGCCAACGAGTTCAGGCGTGGATCGCGCACGCGGCCCATGGCAACACGTGGAAGCTACGCGAGGGGTTGCTGGCGCAATTCGCGTTCTGGAGGGGCGCGGGGTCTGAGCGTTCGCGGGGGCTCCTGGAACAACCAATCGAGGAACCTGCGGGCGTCGAACCGCAACAGGAACGAACCTGAGAACAGGAACGACAACATCGGGTTTCGTTGCGCCCGGGATGTGGAGCGGGGGCGGCTCAGCCGTCCTCGTGGCCGGAGCCGGAGCGATCCAGGTCGCCGCGGGCGCGCCATTCTCCACTTCCGGACCGCGCGCCCGACGCCGGGAGCCCGGCTCCTGCGTCGAACATAACCCGGTGTCCCGGCCCGGTGGTAGCCGCACGCGAAGCCCGGCCGGGACACCACCGAAGCGCCGCTGACCATGCCCGGCAAGCCAGCCTCCATCCCCACCGTGTTCATCTCCTCGACCGTCGAGGACCTGGAGAGGTTTCGCGCCGCGGCCAGAGACGCGGTGGTGGGGGCGCGCTGCCTGCCGGACATGCAGGAGTACTTCGTGGCGCGCGACCATCCGCCGCTGGCCGAATGCCTGGAGCGCGTGGCGCGGGCCGATGTGCTGGTGGCGATCGTGGCGCACCGCTACGGCTGGGTGCCGGCGGATCAGCCCGGGGGCGGCTGCAAGAGCATCACGTGGCTCGAGGTGGAGCACGCCGCGGGCCGGAACAAGGAGGTGCTGGCGTTCCTCGTGGAGGAGGGCGCGAGCTGGGAGGAAGAGTCCAAAGAGGAATATGAGCTGGTGCGGGCCGCGCGGGAGGGGCGCGTGCTGGAAGTCGCGGCTACGGTCCAGCGCAACGTGGAACAACTGGGGAAATTCAAAGCGTGGCTGAACGGGCGGGGCATCCGGGGCACGTTCACCAATCCCGAGGATTTGCGCGGCAAAGTGCAGGTGGCGCTGCTCGAATGGCGGCAGCGCCACCCCGAATTCGGGGAGACCCCAGCAGGCCCGGAGGCGCCGGAACCCGACCCCGCGAGGTACCTGGCATGGCTGCACGAGCAGACGGCGCGCATCGACATCCGCGGCCTTGAGGTAGGCCGCGGAACGGCGCGTAGCTTTCCCATCGACGAGTTGTATATCCCGCTGACCACCTCTGTAGGCGAGGAACGGAGAAGCGTCCGGCTGGAAGAGGCGCTCGCTCACCAGAAGCTGGTGATCGTGGGCGACCCAGGCTCGGGGAAGACCACCTTTTTGCGCCGGATCGCCTTCGAACTCTGCCGCAGGCTGCTGGGCGAGTCAGGGGAAACCGTCCTGCCGCTGCCGGTGGCGGGATTTCCGCTGCTGATCCGCATCGCCGAACTGGAGGAGCATATCGAGAAGTTCCGGCGAACCGAGGGCGCACCGGCGAACCGCCACTCCCCCGCATGGCTAGCCCATTTCCTTGGAACGCGCAGCCGGGAGCACGAGTGGGGGCTGGGCGAAGAGTTTTTCCTGCACAAGCTCCGATCGAAGAGCACCGCGCTGCTACTAGATGGGCTGGACGAAGCGCCCAACCGCGTCCGGCGCGAGGACATGGCGCGGCTTTTCGAGGCCGCCAAGGCGGCCTACAGCCAGTGCTACATTGTGGTCACCACGCGGCCGGCTACCTACTCCGGACAAACCACGCTCGCGGGATTCCGTGAGGTGCGAGTGGACGAGTTAGGGACCGAAGCGGTCGACGCTTTCCTCGGTCACTGGTCGCGATCGCTGTTCCGTGAAAACGCCTTACGAGCCGAGAAGCACCATAGGGAACTGGGCTCTGCCTTGCGGGCGCGGCTGGAGATCCGGAGGATGGCGCGCAACCCGCTGATGCTGACGGCGCTCGCGGTGGTGCACTGGAACGAGCGGCGCCTGCCGGAGCAGCGGGCGGAGTTGTACGAGTCGATCGTGACGTGGCTGGCGCGGGCGCGGGAGCAACGCCCGGGGCGGGTCTCGGCTGACCGCTGCCTGGAGTTGCTGGGACACCTGGCCTTGGGCATGCAGAGCAAGGTGCGGGGGCGGGTGACGCAGGTGGAGAAAGGCCTCGCCGCCGCGATGGTGGCTGGACAGTTTCAGGAGGCGGGGGAAGCGGAGCGGTTTGGGCTGGCACAGCGGTTTCTGGATGAGGAGGAGGTGGATAGCGGCATCGTGGTGAGTCGGGGCGCCGAGGTGCGCTTCTGGCACCTGACGTTTCAGGAGCACTTGGCGGCGCGGGCGGTGGCAGGGTTTTCGGAAGCCGACCAGTTGAAATTGCTCTTCGATCAGGACCGGTTGTACCGGCCGGAGTGGCGCGAGGTGGTGCTGCTGCTGGCCGGGATCCTGCTGGTGAAGCAGGGGCGAGGAAAGGTGGACGGATTGTTTCAAGCGGCGCTGGACCGGCTGGGGTCACGAAAGTCATTGTCAGACCGTGTCCGCTGCGCGGGACTGCTCGGGGCAATATTGGGGGACCTGCGATCTCTGGCGTACCGGCCACCGGATCAACGCTATGACAACGTACGGGAATCGGTGTGGGGGATCTTCGAGGAGCGAGAGGCGGTGGAGGTCGACTTCCGGGAGCGCTTGAAGGCGTGGGAGGCTCTGGGGCAAGTAGGCGATCCGCGGCTGCGTGGAGACAACTGGGTGACCATTCCAGCGGGCCGGTTTCTGATGGGCGCGCAGAGCAAGGATGCGGGTAAGCCGAACTACGACTCCGCGGCAAAGAACGACGAAGGTCCGGTGAAGGAGGTATGGCTGGAGGCGTTTCAGATCGGGCGGTATCCGGTGACGGTGGAGGAGTACCACAGGTTCATCGAAGACAACGACTCCCAAAACCCAGAGTTTTGGAAAAGCGGGGGCTATGGGAAGAAGAGAAAACCGGTGAAGTGGGAAGACCAACTGCTGCACCCGAACCGGCCCATAGTGCATTTGAGCTGGTATGAAGCGGCGGCGTACTGCGCTTGGGCAGGAGGAAGGCTGCCGAGTGAAGCGGAGTGGGAGCGAGCGGCGCGGGGCAACGAGGGATGGAGGTATCCGTGGGGGAACGAGCCGCCGGATCCCAGCCGGGCCAACTACAACGAGACCCATGTTGGGTCTCCGACGCCAGTGGGGTTGTTCCGGCGGGGGATGACGCCGGAGGGGATCTGTGATCTGGCGGGGAATGTGTGGGAGTGGGTGGCGGACTGGTACGAAAAGGGAAAGACTCGCTGCGTTCGCGGGGGCTCCTGGAACAGCCGATCATCGTTCCTGCGTGCCTCGAACCGCCACAGGGACGGACCGGAGCACTGGAACGACTACATAGGGTTTCGCTGCGCCCGAGAAATTCCTTCCGTCCCAGGGAGACATTGACCATGCCCGGCAAGCCAGCCTCCATCCCCACCGTGTTCATCTCCTCGACCGTCGAGGACCTGGAGAGGTTTCGCGCCGCGGCCAGAGACGCGGTGGTGGGGGCGCGGTGCCTGCCGGACATGCAGGAGTACTTCGTGGCGCGCGACCATCCGCCGCTGGCCGAATGCCTGGAGCGCGTGGCGCGGGCTGATGTGCTGGTGGCGATCGTGGCGCACCGCTACGGCTGGGTGCCGGCGGATCAGCCCGGGGGCGGCTGCAAGAGCATCACGTGGCTCGAGGTGGAGCACGCCGCGGGCCGGAACAAGGAGGTGCTGGCGTTCCTCGTGGAGGAGGGCGCGAGCTGGGAGGAAGAGTCCAAAGAGGAATATGAGCTGGTGCGGGCCGCGCGGGAGGGGCGCGTGCTGGAAGTCGCGGCTACGGTCCAGCGCAACGTGGAACAACTGGGGAAATTCAAAGCGTGGCTGAACGGGCGGGGCATCCGGGGCACGTTCACCAATCCCGAGGATTTGCGCGGCAAAGTGCAGGTGGCGCTGCTCGAATGGCGGCAGCGCCACCCCGAATTCGGGGAGACCCCAGCAGGCCCGGAGGCGCCGGAACCCGACCCCGCGAGGTATCTGGAGGCCTTGCGCGACGAGACCGCCTACATCGAGATTCGCGGTTTGCAGGCGGCCGAGGGGCGGGCCCACCGCTTTCCCATCGGCGATCTCTACATCCCCCTGATTAACGAAGCGGCTCCCGGGCGGGACGGCGGAGAGGGGCGCGGGCGAGGACCCGGAGAAAGCCCCGAGCGCAAGCCGGAGGCGCTGGAGGAAGCGCTGCGCAGCCGGCGCCTGGTGATTGTAGGCGATCCGGGCTCGGGGAAGAGCACGTTTCTGCGGCGGATCGCGCACGGTGTGTGTGGACGGCTGCTGGGCGTAGCGCCCGGAGAGGGGCCCCCCGCCGGGCTGGGCGGCGGGCCGCTGCCGTTTCCCATCCTGGTGCCGGTGGCGTCGCTCTCCGGGCTGCCGGAGGGGCGGACGGAAAGTCTTGCTCCGCTCCTCGATATCCTGGCCAGGCGCGGGCTGGACTACGGCTTGCCCGAACCCTACCTGCGGCGGCGCATCGAGGAGGGGCCCTGCCTGCTGCTGCTCGACGGGCTGGACGAGGCCCCCAGCGAGGCGGCGCGCGAGACGGTGGCGCGGCTGGTGGAACGGGCCGCGCGCGCCTGGGCCCACTGCCGCTTTGTGGTGACGACCCGGCCGCAGGCCTACCGGGACGATACGGCGCTTTCGGGCTTCGACGAGGCGCGCATCGGCGCGCTCGAGGATGAGGCCATGTGCGTCTTCCTGTCGCGGTGGTGCGGGGCTCTTTACCCCGAGAGCCCCCGCAAGGCCGAAGAGCATGCGCAGGAGCTGATTCAGGCCATGCGGGCCAAGCCCGAGATCTGGCGGATGGCCCGCAACCCGGTGATGTTGACCGCGGTGGCGGTGCTGCACTGGAACGAGAAGCGGATGCCGGAACAGCGGGCGGACCTGTACGAGTCGATTCTCGGCTGGCTGGCGAAATCCCGCGAGCGCCGGCCGGGGCGGCCCAGTCCGGAGCGCTGCCTGGCCCTGCTTCAGGAACTGGCATGGGCCATGCAAAGCCGGCCCGGCGGCAGGTGGGTGCAGGCGGAGCGCGAATGGGCGGTGACCGTGCTGGCGCCCAGGTTCCGCGAAGAGAAATCGGACGAGGAGCGGCAGGAGCGCGCCCGCCGCTTCCTGGGGGAAGAGGAACTGGACAGCGGCATCGTGGTCCGGCGCGGAGGGGACGTGCGGTTCTGGCACCCGACGTTTCAGGAGCACCTCGCCGCGCGGGCTTTGGCCGCGTTGGACGCGGAGGAGCGGAATCGCATCCTGTTCGCAGAGCGCCTGGCGTATTCACCGGAGTGGCGGGAAGTGGTGCTGCTGCTGGCGGGGCTGCTGCACGGCAAGCGCGTGGAGCAGGCGGACGCGCTGGTTTCCGCGGCGCTGGATGCGCTGTACCGCGGCTCCGGCTGGCGCGGGGTGCGGCAGAGGCTGGGCGCGGCGCCGCCTCTGGTGGAGAGGTGCCGCTGCGCGGTTCTGCTGGGCGCTATCCTCCGCGATTTGCAGCCGCTGAAGTACCGGCCGTCGGATCCGCGCTGCGAAGGCGTGGTGCGGTCGGTGCTGGATATCTTCGATGTGCAGAAGTCGGCGGGGATTCCGCTGCGGGGGCGCCGGGAGGCCGCCGAAGCCTTGGGTCAGGCGGGGGACCCGCGGCTGCGGCCGGAGAATTCCGAAGAGAACTGGGTGACGATTCCCGCCGGATCGTTTCTGATGGGGGCGGAGAAGGAAGACCCGGGCAAGCCGAACTACGATGCCGGGGCTTATGACGATGAAGGACCGGTGCGGGAGGTGCGGCTGGGGGCGTATCAGATGGGGCGGTATCCGGTGACAGTGGAAGAGTACCGGCGGTTCGTGGAAGACGAGGGTTATCAGAATCAGCAGTTCTGGAAGGAAGGCGGCTATGGGGAACGGACACAGCCGGACGAGTGGGAGGAGCAACTGTTGCACCCGAACCGGCCGGTGGTGAATGTGAACTGGTATGAGGCGGCGGCATACTGTGCCTGGGCCGGAGGGCGGCTGCCCACGGAGGCGGAGTGGGAGCGTGCGGCACGGGGGACGGAGGGGCGCAGATATCCGTGGGGGCCCGAGCCGCCGGATGCCAGCCGGGCGAACTACGACGAGACGAAGGTGGGGACGGCGAGTCCGGTGGGATTGTTCCCGCGGGGGGCGACGCCAGCGCCGGAGGGGATCTGTGACCTGGCGGGGAACGTGTGGGAGTGGGTGGCGGACTGGTACGAAGAGGGAAAGTATCGCAGCGTTCGCGGGGGCTCCTGGCTCTTCCATTCGGGGGACCTGCGGGCGTCGTACCGCTACAGGCTCGGACCTGAGATCAGGGTCGACTACATCGGGTTTCGTTGCGCCCGGGAAATCCCTTGATTCTTTTTTCTTTTTCCTTTCCCGGCGCGCAGCGCCGGGCGAAAAATTTTTTCGGGGAGGCAGGCGGCTATTCTGCGGCCCGGCGCCGGAGTGCGGCGATGATTCCGTCGATCCCCTCGACGTTCTCGCCGCGGCTCGCCCGTGCTTCCCGGATCAGCTCCAGGTTGCGCGCCGTGGTCTTCGGTTCCCAATTCGCGCGAACACTGGCCAGCGCCCGCGCCAGGTGCTGTTGCGCGGCCTGGGGGCGCGACGCCAGGACGGCAAGTTCCAAATTCGTCGCATGATCCCAGTAGTCCGGAGACTTGCCGCGGATGCGGCGGTCCACCGCGAACTGGACGACTCCCAGCAGGCGGTCGCGAGTCTCCAGCGAGGCCTGGCCGCCGCGGATCTCGAGCAGGGTGACGGCGTTGACGCCCGGGTAGGCGTCGCGCGGGTCCGCCTCGAATCCCCGCACATAGGCGTCGATCGCCTGGTCCAGGTGACCGGCCGCCGTAACGGGATCCGCCGCCCTGGTTTCGTCCCAGAGGTCCTTGTAAATCCGCCCGATGAGGCCGCAGGTCTCCGAGTTCGGTCCCTGGTCCCGCTCCACCTGTTCGAGGATCTCCCGGGCGCGCCGGCGGTCCAGGCGCCGGTCCGCCTCCGGCCGCGCCTTGTCGCCGGCCCTGCGGTTGTAAGCGAAGCCGAGTTGCTCGCGGACCAGGACCTGCCGCTTCAGCGTGCCGGGCATACGCTGGTAGAGTTCGATCATCTCCGTCCAGCCTTCCAGGTCTCGAAACGCCAGCATCAAGCCCACTGCGACGTCGGCCTCATGAGCGTCCAGGCCGCCCATTTCATCCATCAGGCGCCGCAGGTCCGCCAGGCCTTCTTTGCGGGGCAGGGCTCGCGCCCGTTCCATGCGCCTCTTGAGGGCTTCGCTGACGCGCACCTGGTCGCGGAAGATGTCGGTCTTGATGTGAGCGATCTCGCCCGGCTTCCAGTCGCCGATCAATTGGAATAGCGGGCTGTCGCAATCCTCCGCGCCCGCCTGCTGCCGCAGGCCGCGCAGCCGTTCCGCCAGGTTCTCGCGCAGCGCGGCGGCTTCGGCATCTTCGAATTTGTTGTCCATGCCGAGATCGTAGGCGAGCGCGCGCAGGAAGTTGACGTCGAACGGGATGGGCTGGCGCCTGGCGAAGATCGGCTGTGTCGTGCGGGGCCGGGCCGTGTGCCGGACGCCCAGTTCGTAAAAGACATTCGGGTTGGCGGTGGTGAGGTCGGCGACGGCGTACTCGCACAAGAGCAGCCGCTCGAACATGGGCTTGTGGATGATGCCGCCGGTCTTCTCCTCGTCGGCCCGGATCGGCTCCATATCGGCGGCTTCGATAGCCGGCTTGATCGCCAGGCGATAAACACGGTCGAAATCGATGTCGGGCCCCCCGGCCGGATCCGGCTTGCAGCCGAACGGCATCAGAACGAAGCAGAGCGGTTGCGGGGACATAAGGATGCATTGAGCATACAGCAGGAGGGCGCCGCGCGGGAGGGGCTACGGGAAGGCGATGCCCGCGCGCCTCAGCGTCGCCGCAATCTCCGGGCTCTGCCTGATCCTGAAGAGCGCCTGTTGCATGCGCGGCGGAACGGGCAAGTTCCTGGCTCTGAGGACCTTCTCCAGCGCGAGAAGCCGGAGCCCCTGGAGGATGAATACGGGCCACCCAACGCGCTCTTTGCCGGCCGTCGAATCCAGGATGTTGAGCGCGATGTCTGCGTATGCCCGGACGGCTTCGGACGGCAGTTCCGCAGTGGAGGGGACTACGCGCCGAAGGGCGCCGAAGGCGCCTGGAACATCTTGCCCTAAGAATGCACTGATTGGATTGTGATGCGGCATATTGTCCTCCAGGCTCCGCTCCCTGACGGTCGCGGCTCGGTCCGGATTGTGGCTGAGCCGCGACTGTAAGGAGCGGTGGGGTTCGCCGGTCATTCGACCGCCGACTTGGTCTGGTAAAAGATCCCAAGGCGAATCCGGCTGTAATTCTGGCCGCCGGTAGTCATCTTGCCCGTGAGGTGATAGCCATCGAAGGCGATTTCGCTTCCCCACTTCCGTCCGGCAAAGAATTGCAATCCCCCGCCGCACAGGATCGAGCCCAGGGAACTGTGGCCGGTCGCGGAGGTGGAATCCCCCGAGACGGAAAAAGTTCCCTTGAGGTTCTGGTGCAGCACGCCGCCGCCAAACTCCGCAAAGGGGCGGATTCTGGACCTGCTGCCAATGAGCCGCAGGCCTCCGTGCAACGAGTACGTGCTGGCCTGGGCGTCCGAGCGAAAGGATCCCACCTGGGCATAGGCCTTACCCGTGTCGATCACCGCGAAGTCCATGAACGGAACCAGGAATCTCCAGGCGCGGACGCCCACGTTGAAGCCGGGCGCGACCAGCGTCCTCTTGTCGGGACTGATCGCCGTGCCCACGCCAGGCACTGAAGCCAAGGCGCGCACCGCCGGCAGCCCGAAGGTCCAGCCGCCGCTTGCGCCGAAGGTCACTGCGCCCGTCTCGGCCACCGTGGCCTGGCCCTGCGCGAACGCCGCGGCTGAAAAGATCACTGAAAGCGACAACCATTTGAATCTCGAATGGAACATTTGCTCATCTCCTGTTAGCTGATCGAGCGGCCACAACGGCCGGCCCGTCGGTCGTGATTTCCAGGCCCCAAGAACCTCGGAGCCCGGGCACGCCGATACATGCAAGCGCCCGGGCGAACATTTCAAGGAAAAGGAGGGCAGTGGTTCTATTCCGGATTCACGGCGAAAGCCGCTGGAAATAGTCTGGCCGGTTCCCGCATACAGTCGCCGGTGGCGAGGAATACCACCAGGAGGAAAAGTTATGACGGCAAGAATTCGGCGGACCTGCGGGCTGATCGGCGGGACGTTGATCCTTTGTCTGGCCGCGGGTTGGGCAGAAGATCTGCAGGTGGGTCCGGCGCGGCGTACGACGGCCGGAAAGGAACAGGCCAAGAACGCGGAAGCAACGGGCGAACCCGCGGGGCGTGGATTATCCGCTCCGCCGGCGGCGGTGAATCTGGGGCCGCTTGCGCCCGGAGATCTTTCTGTAAAGGTTACCCCGCACGGCAACCGCGTGCTGGGGCTGACCCGTAAACTCACGCAGGAACAGATTGCGGCGGGCGTCTGGGAGTATCTGCCTGACAGCCGCCGGGTGTGGCGCTTCAGTTTGCAGTCGCCCGGGGCGCTCGGGCTGCGGGTACACTTCGCGGGGTTCGAGGTGGGCGGCGGCAAGGTCTGGGTGTATGCGATGGATCGCGAGCGCAACCCGCAAGCGATCGGACCATATACCGGCAAAGGCCCCACGGGAACGGGCGACTTTTGGAGCGGGCTGGTCGCACAGGACAGCGCGGTTATCGAGTACCAGCCGGCGCCAGGGGACCAGCGAACCGACCTGCCTTTCCGCGTGGCGGCCGTCAGTCATTTGAGCAGCTCGCCCATCGCCCGGGGCCGGCCGGGGCTCAGGCCGATCGTCCGGCGGCAATCCGGGGAAGGCTTCCGGCCCGCGGCGCAAACCAAGGACGGCTCGTTCGGGCAGGCGCTGGGCTGTGAGCTGGACGTGAACTGCGCCTTGAAAGACTGGCAGTATGCGTCCCTGTCGGTCGGTCTGTTTCTGACTTTCGAGGATGATTATGTGATCGCATGTTCCGGAACGCTGTTGAACAATATGCAGAAGAGTTTCCGGCCATACTTTCTGACGGCGAATCATTGCGTCAGCACCGGTACTGCCGCCGTGAACTCCCTGGTTCTGTGGAACCTGCAGACGAACTTCTGCAACGGCGATGTTCCGGATCTGACAAGCCTGCCGCAGCAGGCCGTGGCGCGGCTCCTGGTGACCCGGCCCATTGATCAGGGGGATTACACTCTGCTATTGCTCAGCGGTTCGGCGCCTCAGAACGCCGTCTATTCCGGCTGGAGAACCCAGGAACCGGGCATGGGGGCTTTTGTGGTGAGCATCCACCATCCGGAGGCTACATGGAAGCGCCTCTCCGCGGGGAACCGGGTGCTGGATCAGGACGTGCAGGTGGTGGATGACCAGGGCAATGTGATGGCGGTCGCTCCGGCCAACCGGTATTACGAGATCAGCTGGTCTGTCGGCGTCACGGAGCCGGGTTCTTCCGGCGCGCCGCTGTTCGATGCGGATAGCTACCTGGTCGGGGTCCTGAGTCACGGCAATGTGGATTGTTCGGGACAGGGCTTCGACGGCTATGGCCGGTTCAGCGGAATGATTACCGACCTTCGGCAATACCTGGTCGATGATAGCTTGTAACGCGGCGGCCGGAGGAGGAACGCGGGCGGCGGCGATATGCCGTGGCCCGCGTCCGGCTACTTCCTCACAATGCCGAAAGAATAGGACTCCAGCTCTTCGAACGTTCCGGAAGAAGAAAGGCCGCCGAGGCTAAGGATGTAATCGTCCGCCGGCAGACTGGCGGAAGGCAGGCTGAAAACGAGCTGGTCCGTCGCGCCGCCCGGTGTGATCTCCTGGCTGGCGACTTCCAGCCCGGCCACAGACCTCAGATAAGCCCGGTAGCGCTCGTACTTGCGCGCCCCCGCGATGTCCAGCTCCAGCCGCACCTGATCGACGCCCGGCGGAATCGCGAGCCGCTTGGGCGCTGCCTCCGACCCTTTCAATACGCCGGGAGACAGAAGAAACGACGCCGCCACGGGCGCGCGGCGCGCCTGCGAGGCAAGTTCGCGCTCCAGGCGGGCGACGTTCTGGCGCAGGGTCGCGGTTTGCCCGCCCAACCATACGGCAACCGCCAGGGAGGCCACACTCAGCGCCGCCGTGGCGAAACCCAACCGGGGGGGAAGCCCGAAGAGGTCAGCGGCCCGCTGCCATAGCGGCCGGGCCACCGACGGGCTCGGGGCGGCCGGGCGCTCCGCGCGCAATGCCTCCAGAATGGTCCGTGTCTGCTCGATTTTGGCGCGCAACTCCGGAGCCGCGAGGTATCGCGCCTCGAACAGCCGGCGCCGGGCGGCCGGGAGAGCGTTGCACAGATAGTCGCGAATCAGCTCGTCTTCGAGCGCGCGCGTTTGCTCGAACCACTCGTCATCCTCAAAGTATCGTTGTTCGACGCTGGCACGCTCCTCGGGCGTCAATTGCCCCAACAGATAGTCGATAAGGTGCTGCTCTTCCGTGCCTGTCAGTGGCATGCTCGGGCTCTCCCTGTTAGTCTAATGCCTGCCATCGCCATCTGATTTCACGTTCCGGCCGGCATCCGCTTGACGCCGCCGGCCAGCGCCTCCCGAACCTTCTGCGTGATCCGGCAAACCCGGATCCGCAGGCCATTTGGGCTGACGTTTAACTGGTGAGCCAGTTGCGCACGGTCCTCCAGATGATATCGTACGAGAATGTCGATCTCGTCGGGCGGGAGCTTGTTCAGGAACTCGTGAGCGAACACTGCCTGCTCCGCCCGGCTTAGACCGGGCCCCAGGTGCGGTTCCGCGGGGGGTAATTCCTCCGGCAATTCTTCATGCCGCGGACGCCGTCTCTCCTCGCGCAGGACATTTTGCGCAATCCCGTAGCAGAACGCATTGACGCCGGAATAGAACTCAGCTCCTTCGGAGCTGCGGCGTAAGGCCCGCAGAAACACCTCGTCGGCCAGGTTTTGAGGATCGCTGCAACCGTTCTGTTGGAAGTAGAAAATCAGCTTCGATCGCAGGGTGTGGTACTTCTGCTCGGCGATCCGGGGGTCCGGATCCAGCCTCGCCAGAAACTGGTTGGCCTCTCGGTCCGACACGGCTTTCTATCGTACTACGCTTGCAGGCGCTGAAATAAGTGCGCGAATCCGGCGCACTTGAGTTATGATCCTGTGTGGTTCCAACCACCGAGGTGGGGAATGCGCGAGGTTGACGGCCTGACAGATGCCGAGAGAAAGTTCCTCCAGGCGGTTTTGTTAAGCACGAGTTATGCCGACCGGCTGCGCGTGGAGTCGGGTGGCGTTACTTTGGCGCGAAGTACGCCGTCGTTTTCGGACGGCTTCCCCCTTCCGGCCCTCGCGGCGCTGCGGCGCAAGCGGTATTTCCGGCTCCTGCAACTGTTCGCGGAACGGTTCCTCCAGTCCGGCAGGGCGGACACCGAGATCCGGCGCCACTATGCGCAGGCCCTGATCGAAACCGGCAACATCGCGCTGGCGATTCACCTGCTCGGGGCGGTAACTGCCGAGGAGCCCCCTGGCTCCCTGGAATGGGGCGAAGCCTATGGCCTTCTCGGCCGGGCGTACAAGCAGCTCTATGCCGGGGCGTCGCCCGGGGACGAGAAATGGCGCAGAACGCAACTCGAAAACGCCGTCACCGCCTACGCTACCGGGTATGGAAAGCTGCGCAGCACTTACCACGGCATTAATCTCGTGGCGCTCCTCATGCGCGCCAGCCGGGATAAGTTCAGCCCTGCCGGCTATGAGGGGGGGGCTGCGAGAGAGATCGCGCAGGGTATCTACGACGAGATTCTACGGAACAAATGGCCTCAAGGCTGGGATTTGGCCACCATTGCCGAGGCGTCCCTCGCTCTGGACCATCCGCCTGACGAGGTGCTGAGCTGGCTCCGGCTGTATGTGATGCGACGCGATGTAGACGCGTTCGAGCTGGCTAGCACCCTCCGCCAGTTTCGGGAGGTCTGGCAAATCAAAGAAGCCGAAGGAGGCTACGCGCCAGCATTGACCTTGCTGCGCAAACACCTGTTCGAGTGCCAGGAAGGCTCCTGCGCGATTGACCCCGCGGCGGTGGGACCGAGCATCGACACCGCCAGGGCGCTGGACAAGGCAGCGCAGGAGGAAGGCATCCGCAGTTACGAATGGTTCCGCGCGGGCCTCGAGCGCAGCCGATCCGTGGCGCAAATCAAAACACGGCGCAACCTTGGAACGGGCTTTCTCGTCAAGGGGTCGGACCTGAACCCGAAATGGGGCGACGATCCGGTCTTCCTGACCAATTCGCACGTCACGCTCAACGATGACATCCGGGAATTTGCCGTATGGTTCGGCGCTTCGGACAAGACCTGCCCGGTCGCCGAGAGGCTATGGTATCTGCCCCACGCGATTCTGGACGCCGCGGTATTCCGGTTGAAGGATTTGCCTCCCGGCGCCCCGTGCTGTCCGGTATCCTTCGAGTCCCCGCCCGCCGATGGAACCGAGCGCGTATATGTCATCGGACACCCGAATGGCGGCGGGCTGAGCATCTCGCTCTACAACAATGTTCTGCTGCGCGCCAATCCACTGGTGCTGCATTACTATACGCCAACGGAGCCGGGCAGTTCCGGCAGCCCCGTATTCGACGAACAATGGAACGCGATCGGACTGCATCACGGCGCCAACCAGGGATTTCTGCCGGACGGCACTCCATTTCAGGCCAATGAAGGCATTGCGATGGATGCTATTCGCTGTGGGGCCATCATGGAGCAACCCACGATGGAGCCAAAGCCGTTTCAGGGTAGTTCTTAGTCCGCTCGTCTGAAGAGTGCCATGATCCGCGTAGGCGCATGGTGCCTGCTGCTTCTGGGCGGCGCCGCCGCCACGCCGCCGGAGATCGAGCCCGGGCAAATCCGCACCGGCCGGCTCACCGGGGCGGAGTCGCAGGCATTCGCCGTGCGTCTGGAGTCCGGTCAGGCCGCCTGGGCTACCCTCCGGCAGTCCGACGCCGATCTTGCGGTGCGAGTCGTGCCGCCGGTTGGCGAGACGGTAGTTGTGGACGGCTTCGAAAGCGGGCTTGAGCCTGTCTCCATCGTGGCGGAAGCCGCCGGAACCTGGCGCCTCGAAATCTATTGCGCCTCGCCATGCGCCCGGCCCTCTGGTTTCGAGCTGAGGCTCGTCTCCATCCATCTGTCCGGCCCCAGCGATCTATTTCGCCGGCGCGCCACGCAGTTATCCACGGATGCTCACCGCCTGGCCGCGAAAGGCGCCGCTGAAGCCCGGCGCCAGTCTTTGCAGGTCGCCGCACAGGCCGCCGACCTTTGGCGCTCGCTCGCAGAGCCGGCCTGGCAGCTTGCCGTGCTCAACGCCGCCGGAGAAACCCGGTATTCGCTCAACGAATACGCTGCCGCCGAACAGTCCTTCCGCGACGCTCTTCCCCTGGCGCGAGGCTTGGACGACCCGATTGAAGCGGACCTGCTCAATAATATTGGGCTCTGCCGCTGGCGCCTGGGCTTCACCGACGAGGCCATCACCGCGCTGCTGGAAGCCCGGGCGCGTTGGCAGAAGCTTCCCAATCGCACCGAAGGAGAGGCCTCCACGCTCTCCAATCTGGGGATGCTCTACTGCCAGACCGGAGACTGCGGGGAAGCTCTCTCGTATTACCTCGAGGCGCTGCATATCCTTTCCGGCCTCAACCGCCTGGATAAAGAGGCCCTGGCGCTCCACAATCTGGGCACGGCCTACGGCATGCTCGGCGATAACGATTCGGCCGCGGACTACATCGAGCGCAGCCTGCCGCTTTTCCGCAAGGCCGCGAGGCGCGCGGGGGAAGGCCGCGCCCTGATGAACCTGGGCTTTGTGCGGCTTGAGCAGGGGCGCGGGGCGGATGCCCGGCGCCTGTTCGAGCAGGCGCTGCCGCTGGTGGGCGAGGACCGCCGCGCGCAAGCCGACATTCTGAATAACCTCTGTAAAGCGGACGTGCTGGCCGGCCATGCCGACCGCGCCCTGGATTTCTGCCGCCGGGCGGTGGACCTGTTCCGCCAGGTTCCGGAGCGGCGGGGGGAAGGCGCGGCATGGAACAATCTCGGCGCCGCGCAGGCCGCGCTCGGCCGGGATGACGAAGCGCTGGCATCCTTCACCCGGGCGCTGGAGTTGCGCCGCGCGGTGAACATTCCCGCCGGGATCGCCGAGACGCTGAGCCGCATGGCGGTGCTCGAAATGGACCGGGGCCGCCTGGAGCCGGCGCTGGCCTACGCCTCCGCATCCGTTGAGATCACCGAATCGCTGCGCGCGCGCGTGACCGCCGAGGCGCTCCGGACCTCTTATTTTGCCACCAAGCAGGCCGGCTACGAGGCCTGGATCGACATTTTGATGCGGCTTCATGCCGCACACCCGGAGGCGGGCTACGACGGGCGCGCGCTCGAAGCCGCGGAGCGCCGCCGGGCCCGCACCCTGATCGACCTGCTACGGGAAGACCGCGGCGAGATCCGCCGTTCCGCCGCTCCGGACCTGCTCTTCCGGGAGCAGGCGCTGCTCCGCCGGCTGAATTACCTCACGCAGCAGAAGACCCAGTTGGAAGGGCGGCCCCACACGCCGGAACAGGAACGCGCCGTCTCCCGGGAGATCGATTCGGCCCTCCGCGAGTATGAGCAAACAGAGGCGCGCATTCTCGCGGAGGACTCGCACTACGCTGGCCTGCTTCACCCCGCACCCGTCACCCTGGCTCAGATCCGGGAGCAGATCGATCCCAGCACGGCGCTGCTCGAATACAGCCTGGGGGAGCGCCGCAGCTATCTCTGGGTGATCCGGCGGGACAGCCTGCAAACGTTCGTGTTGCCACCTCGCGCGCAGATCGAGCCCACGGCCCTTTCGGTGGCCGGTTTGGCCGCGCGCTACCGGGAGCGGCGCCGCAGCCCGGAACTTGAGCGGGAGTTCCAGGCGGCCGTGCGCACCTTGCGTCGGCAGGTGTTCGAGCCTGCGGGGGCGAAGGCGCCCCGCCTGCTGCTGGTGGCCGATGGAGCGCTTGAATACGTGCCCTTCGCCGCGCTGGCCGGCGGCCGCGAAATCGTGCGACTTCCCTCGGCTTCCACGATCGTGGTGCTCCGCAAGGAGGCGGCTGGCCGGAAGCCCAACCCGCCAAGGGTGGCCATCCTGGCGGACCCGGTCTTCGACGCGCTGGATCCGCGCGTACACAATCGCAGCACGCCTCCGGCGGACACCCCGGCGCTGCCCCGGCTGCCGTTTTCACGCCAGGAAGCGGCGGCCATCGAAGCTCTGGTCCCGGGAGCGCGCCGCGTGGAGGCGCTGGATTTCCGCGCCTCCAAGGCGGAGCTCGCGAGCCCCGCCGTGGCGGGCTGCCGCTACGTGCATATTTCCACCCATGCCCTCATCGATACCGCGCGGCCGGAACTCTCCAGCCTGGTGCTATCGCAGGTGGATGAGAACGGCGCGCTGCGGGATGGCCAGGTGCAGCTTTACGAGATCTATAACCTGCGCCTGCCCGCCGACTTGGTGACGCTCAGCGGCTGCCGCACGGGAATCGGCAAAGCGGTGCGCGGCGAAGGCCTGGTGGGGCTCGCGCGGGGGTTCTTCTTCGCCGGGGCGCGCAGCTTGCTGGTGACCCTTTGGCCAGTGGAGGATGAGGCGACTGCGGTCTTCATGCGGGAGTTCTATGGCCGGCTGCTCGGTGAGGAACATCTGCGACCCGCTGCGGCGCTCCGGTACGCGCGCGAGGCGGTAGCGCGCCAGGCGCGCTGGAGCGACCCGTATTTCTGGGCCGGTTTCGTGCTCGAGGGGGAGTGGCGGTAGCGGCGGTTCACTCCAGCAGTTCCAGAATGTGAACGCAGCCCATTTCGTCTCCGGCGACAAAGGTGCGGCCATCAGGCGCCACAGCGCAGGCCCTGATGCTGGCATCGGCCGTGAACGTCGCCAGGCAGCGACCGGTCCCAAGGTCCCACACTTTCAGCGTGTGGTCCCCAGAGGAGGAGACTGCCCGCTGGCCGTCCGGCGTCACGGCCACGCCGAGGACCCCGTCAGAGTGCCCTTCCAACGGGCGCAGCGTGCGACCGCTCTCCAGGTCCCACACCTTCAGCGTGTGGTCCCAAGAGGCGGAGACCGCCTGCTGGCCGTCCGGCGTCACGGTCACGCCGTTGACCCCGGCAGAGTGCCCTTCCAGCGTGCGCAGCGTGCGGCCGCTCGCCAGGTCCCACACCTTCAGCGTGTGGTCACCAGACGCGGAGACCGCCCGCTGGCCGTCCGGCGTCACGGCCACGCCGAGGACCCCGTCAGAATGCCCTGCCAGCAGGCGCAGCGTGCGGCCGCTCTCCAGGTCCCACACCTTCAGCGTTTTGTCGCTAGACGCGGAGACCGCCCGCTGGCCGTCCGGCGTCACGGCCACGCCGAGGACCCCGTCAGAATGCCCTGCCAGCAGGCGCAGCGCGCGGCCGCTCGCCAGGTCCCACACCTTCAGCGTATTGTCGCTAGACGCGGAGACCGCCCGCTGGCCGTCCGGCGTCACGGCCACGCCGAGGACCCCGTCAAAATGCCCTGCCAGCGTGCGCAGTGCGCGGCCGCTCGCCAGGTCCCACACCTTCAGCGTCTCGTCCCAACACGCGGAGACCGCCCGCTGGCCGTCCGGCGTCACCGCCACGCCGTTGACCCCGGCAGAATGCCCTCCCAGCGGGCGCAGCGCGCGGCCGCCCGCCAGGTCCCACACCTTCAGCGTGTGGTCACCAGACGCGGAGACCGTCCGCTGGCCGTCCGGCGTCACCGCCACGCCGCCGACCCCGGCAGAATGCCCTTCCAGCGTGCGCAGCGCGCGGCCGCTCGCCAGGTCCCACACCTTCAGCGTGCGGTCACCAGACGCGGAGACCGCCCGCTGGCCGTCCGGCGTCACCGCCACGCCGTTGACCCCGGCAGAATGCCCTTCCAGCGCGCGCAGCGCGCGGCCCCTCGCCAGGTCCCACACCTTCAGCGTGTGGTCAGCAGACGCGGAGACCGCCCGCTGGCCGTCCGGCGTCACGGCCACGCCGAGGACCCCGTCAGAGTGCCCTTCCAGCGTGCGCAGCGTGCGACCGCTCGCCAGGTCCCACATCTTCAGCGTGTGGTCAGCAGACGCGGAGACCGTCCGCTGGCCGTCCGGCGTCACCGCTACGCCGTTGACCCCGGCAGAATGCCCTTCCAGCCTGCGCAGCGCGCGGCCGCTCGCCAGGTCCCACACCTTCAGCGTGTGGTCACCAGACGCGGAGACCGCCCGCTGGCCGTCCGGCGTCACCGCCACGCTGTAGACCCGGTCAGAATGCCCTTCCAGCGTGCGCAGCGCGCGGCCGCTCGCCAGGTCCCACACCTTCAGCGTGTGGTCACCAGACGCGGAGACCGCCCGCTGGCCGTCCGGCGTCACCGCCACGCTGTAGACCCGGTCAGAATGCCCTTCCAGCGTGCGCAGCGCGTGGCCGCCCCACACCTTCAGCGTGTGGTCCCAAGAGGCGGAGACCGCCCGCTGGCCGTCCGGCGTCACCGCCACGCCGTGGACCCAGTCAGAATGCCCTTTCAGCGTGCTCAGCAATGGGCCTCCAGCCAGCGTTGCCTTCCTCGGCCGCAGCCAGGGGCGCGGGCCGGCCGTGACAGAGGATTTCAGCAGTTGGTCCAGGCGTGGGTCTTCCCCACAAGAAAGCCTGCCCGCCAGTTGCCCAGCCAGTTGCCGGGGATCCTCCCGGATGACGTGGCTCGATACAACGAGCGCGCTTGCTGCCAGCCATGCCGCGGGCTCGGCCGGCAGCCAGTCGTAATCCCGAATGACCCTGCCGACTCCTGCCGCGCGCAGCTTCGCTTCCAGCCAGCGGTAGTCGAACAGCAGGTCCTCCAGTTCTTTCAGGCGCCCGGCCTGGGCCAGGTGCCGCGCCAGGTGCTCGAAGAAATAGCAGTCGTCCGGCCCTTTCCACCACTCGCCGCCACAGCCCGCGCCGTACGCCTCCAGCAGGCGCTCGTGCAGGCCCTTCATTCCCTCCCCGGCCGCGGCCCGCAGATAATCGTGTTGCAGGTCGTGCAGGGCGATTTTTCGTGTTGGCCCGCCATCTTGCAGGCGCAGCAGCGCCTTGTTGTGCAGGCTGGCCAGCAGACTGCGGCTCTGGCGTTCCGAAAGTCCGCCCGTCCACTCCCACAACCGCAGCACCACCGCTTCGGGCGCCACCTCGTCCTCCGGAAGCACGGCCAGTTCCAAGTACCGGGCGCGGTCTGTCTCCGCAAGGGCCTCGACGCTCACCTTCATGGATCGCATGACGCTGCCGTACGGATGATCCAGGTAGTCTAGCTCGGCCGCCCGCAGCGCTGCCAGCAGGTCACCCCACGGCCGTTTGTCGCGCACCTGGGCGCCCGCCAGGGCCAAGGCCAGCGGCAACCCGCCACACTCCCGCACCACACCCTCCGCCTCCGACGGCAGCGCCTCGCGCACCTGCCCGGACCATTCCGCCAGCAGCTCCAGCGCTTCGTCCCGCCCCAGCACTTCAACCGAATGCTCCTGCGCGCCCATGGCAGTTACCAGCGAACGATCGCGGGTTGTGACCAGCAGCCGGCAGCGCGGCCCCAGGACCTTTGCGAACGGACGGGCCTGCTCAAGGTCCCAGACGTCATCCAGCACGAGGAGGCAGGCTTTCCCGTCCAGGGTCTGCCGCAGGCGATCCTCCAGGGCCGGCTGGTCTTCGGAGGATTCCGCTGCCACCTTCAGCGCGGTAAGCGCTCGGGTGATATTCTGTCGGACGACAGCCGCGTCTGCCTCGCGCCCGGCCATCAGCCACAGCACACCTTCCAGGCATGCCCGGCGCGTCTCCGCTGCCCGCGCCAGCGCCACGGCCATCACCGTCTTGCCGATGCCGCCCATGCCGTGCAGAGCCGCCGTCTGCCGGGCGGAAGTGATCACCATGGGACACTGCACATCCGCCAGCACGGCGCCCACCAGCCGCTCCAGGTCCGCCCGCCTCGGCAGAAAGTGCGGAGGCAGCGCCGGGACTGCCGTCAGCAATGGCGCCAGTTCCGCCACCGGCTCCGCCAGCAGACGCAGCAGCTCCTTCCTCGCCCGCCGGTACCCCCGCCACGACTGCCTCCGGAAATCGGGACAGTGCAGGCTCCGAAGGTCCGGTGGCAGCAGCGAATAGTCGCCCAGCCGCAGGATGGGCACCACCCCCTTGGCAAACAGCAGCGCGTGCTCCCACTCCGCCCGCACGTAGTCCGACGCCACCGCGCGCGGACCCACGACCAGCAGCAGCCGGTCGCACGCCTCGATTGCGTCGCGGATTTCCTGGGTGAACTTCAGTCCCCGGCTGGGCATGCACTCCCGGTCCCACCAGACCTTCCAGCCTTTCGCGGTCAGATCGTGATACAGCCGTGCGACGAACGGCTCGTCGTCGCCGCGCGAGTAGGAAAGAAACAAGTCGGCGGCCGCCATACCTCGGGTGACGCTAGTGTATCTCAGTTCCTTCTATGCGCGGCCCAATTCGGACGTTTCCGCCAGCCGAAACCGTCCCGCAGACCGTCGCGAAATATTCCCGCGGCTTGGTGCATACAGTTGCGGCGCGAACGCAAGCGCCAAATCGCGGAGGAAAACATGACGAAACGAACCATCCCGGCGGCCATCGGCCGCTGTCTATTTGTGGCGTTGCTGCTGGCGGCAGCCGCAAACGCCCAACCGCAACCTGGAGACAAAGAAGTGGGCATCGGCGGTCTGGCTTATTTCACCCACACGAGCGACTTCATCGGCAGCGCCACGGCGCTGTTTTCACTGGGCTATTTCCAGTCCAGGAAAAACTACTTCGGTGTCGAACTCGATCCCTCGTTTACTTTTCAGCATGTATCGGGCGGGAGTAACTCGGTCGGTTTGGGGGCCTTTGTGCTGGGCAACTATCGCCGGTTTCTCGGATCGGGAGAAGACCGGAAGGTCTTTCCGTTCGTCGGCGGCGGCGGTGGAGGGTATTTCAACGGAACGATCGGCTCAGGAGCTGGAGTTGAGAAAGCCGGCCTGGCCTTTGCAGAGGTGGGACTGAAGAGCTATCTTTCGCAGAAGACCTCGCTCGAATTCACTTACAAATTCCTGTACGGGACCAGCGGCGGCAATTCATTTCTCGCGAACACCCTCAGCCTGGCGAGCGTCTCGCTGAGGCACATCTTCTAAGGGGGCCCATGAGCACTTGCTTGCGCGGACTGGGCGCACTTCTGCTCGCCGCCGGCTGGTGCGCCGCGCCCGGGCGGGCGCAGAGCGACCTGTTCGGCTATTCCGTGGCCCGGCTGATCCCCATGGGCGCGCACGTCGGCGGAGGGGATTTCAGCGCCGATGGCGCGGCCATGGTTGTTGCCGGCGAGTCCGGCCAACTCTGGCGCGTCGATCCGGCCGATGGCACGGCGCGCCAGTTGGCCCGGCTCCCCGGCCGACTCTCGTCGGTCGCTTTGAGCCGCGACGGGGAAGTGGCACTGGCATGGACATCCGGCGGCTCAACTGCGTGGCTGCTGGGCCGCGGCTCCGGCTGGCTCGAATTGGGACAGCATCGGCGGAAAGTGACCGCCGCGGCACTCGCCCCGGACGGGAAACTGGCGGTGACCAGCGGCGAGGATCGCGCGCTCACCGCCTGGGATCCGGCCTCGGGGGCGGAAGTGTTCCGCTTGGAGAGCCTGGCTTCAAGGCCGCTCCGCTATCTGGGCTTCCGGCGCGGAGGAGCGGCGATCCTCGGCGTTTCCGCCGGCGGCGACATCATCGAATGGGACGTGAACAATCGCCGCGTGTTGCGCCAATTTCAGGATTCCGGCGGGCAGGTGAACTCCGTCGCCGCGTGCGGCGCAATCCTGGCCCTTGAAACGGAGACCACCGGCCTGGCCAGAGGGAACCCGATGCGCGCCGCGCATCCCTCGGATTTCTATCGCGCGAACCGCATCAAGATCTATGACCTGAACCAGGGCGTGGCCATCAAGGAGATCGACGGCATCGAGGGAGAACTGCCGGCTATCTCGTTTTCTCCGGACTGCCGTTTCCTGGCGGCACTACGGCAGCAGGTGAAGAGCGCGTTTGTCAGCATCTATGATTTGCAGCGCGGGGTGGAAACGGCATCGGTGCCCGCGCAGGATGGATCCGCGTTGGCGCGGTTCAGCCCGGACGGCCGCTGGCTGGCCGCAGCCGCTCCCGATGGCCGCCTGGCAATCTACGCGGTGGCGGGAGTGCAGCGTTCCGCTGATCCAGGCGACCTTGCCGGAGTCAAAATCCGCATCACCAGCGCGGACCCCCGGCCGCTGCTCGCGCCGGGCCGCCATCTCGTAATCGCGGTCATGGATCTGGAGGGACGGCAAGTGGATGCGGCCACCGGCACGGCCGTCGCCGATATGCTGCGGAACCGGCTCGTAAGCGCTTCCTGGCTGGAACTGGTCGAACGCGAACGCGTGCAGCGGGTCATCCAGGAGCAAAACTTTCAGAACTCCAGCCGTGCGGACATGGCGACCGCCGTGCGGCTAGGCAGGATCCTGAACGCCAAGAAACTGATCCTCGGAGCGGTGAGCAGACTCGGCACCACCTTCACCATCACGGCGCAGGTCGTGGATGTGGAGACGGCCCGCATCGACGGCATCCGCGAAGTCCTCTGCCAGCGCTGCGCCGTCGAGGATCTGCCGGCGGCCGCCGCCGAACTGGCCGCGGCACTGGCGGGCACCGGCCAATGAACTAAACAGCCGTGTCCTCCTGCTCGATATCGGTACCGACAGTAGCGTCATGAACGCGGTCGCAGTGGCAGAGAAACGAAGTATAATTAGCACCGCTTCTGCGCGCCGTCGGATCTGGCGGCAACTTTAGCAGATTCCGGAGGCCCCTGTGAGCCGGAAGAATAAGAAGGTCTTCCTAAGTTACGGCCATCAGGATCGACCCTTCGTTCGCTTTCTCGCGAGCGACATCCGTGCGACCCGTGTGGAGCTGTGGATAGACGATCTGGAAATCTTGCCAGGCGATTCTCTGATCGGCAAAATTTCGAAGGGCCTTGCAGACTCAGACTATGTTCTGGCGTGCCTCTCTCAGACTTCGGTTCAATCCAACTGGGTCCGCACCGAGCTGGAGATTGCCGCGACGCGTGGTATCCGGGAAAGACGCGCTCTCGTTTTGCCGCTGTTAGTCGATGACGTTGAGTTGAAACACATACCCGCGTTCTTGTCACATCTATGGCTCTATAGCAGAATCTGTGGGCAGAGCGACGACTGAATTACCTGGCTGACAAGCTGTTTGACTGCGACGAATGGGAGCACTTTGAGAGAGCCGCCCCCGGTACCTGCGGTGAAGGGGGAGCTGTG
>Ga0209581_1001143_pt1 | contig 34487 bp, 30 predicted proteins | sample Coa_R2_FD_187160 | JGI IMG/M metagenome (GOLD analysis project Ga0209581, IMG submission 187160) | Surface soil microbial communities from Centralia Pennsylvania, which are recovering from an underground coalmine fire - Coalmine... | ecosystem: Environmental > Terrestrial > Soil > Unclassified ...
AGTGGTTAGCTCGTTGGGCTCATAACCCAAAGGCCGGAGGTTCGAATCCTCCCCCCGCTACTGCGAAACCGGAACCGAATATTCGGGGTCGGCGTAGCACAGCACTTTAGAAAAGCAGACAAAAACAAAAAAGAAAAGACCGACGCGGGATAGAGCAGTGGTTAGCTCGTCGGGCTCATAACCCGGAGGCCGAAGGTTCGAATCCTTCTCCCGCTACTTACCCTGGCGGCGTAGCTCAGTCGGTAGAGCAAGGGACTCATAAGCCCTGTGTCGTTGGTTCGATTCCAACCGCCGCTACCAACTCTCATAATCAGCTTGCAAGCCCATTAACATAAATGGGCTTGCAAGTTTGTTTTCTGGCAGCTCTCTGTGTTTCAAAGCCTATGCCCCTTAAACTTCATAAAGATAATCCTTCATACAGACTGAGGGTATAAGCCGCGATTGGCCTGGAATGAACACACTTCGGTATCTCGTTTAGACTACTTTTTGCTACTCATCTACCTTTCAGATGAAGAAAGTGCAGCTTCAAGCTTGGTAAGATAGGCCAGGTGAGCATCTGAATCAAGGGGCGCACTACTAAAGTAGATATTCTCCTCAGGACGCGTGCCAGCACGTAGCGCAAAGGTGAACGAGGAAGTATCATTAGGCCCTGCTACAACTGCAAGTTCCTTGTTGGCAACCTGTGTTTGCCAGGCCAGCGTTGGTATCAATACCATATTTTTCCCCTTCCCTTGATAGCTACTTATCCTGGATAGGAGATTGCGAATCGGCAATGCAATAACTGCGTCTAGAGGAAAGGGAAATCTGGCTGTAATCTCGCTGTAATTTAATATCTGCTCAGACTGACCAATAACAGGTGACCCATCAGTTGCATGCATTGGAGCCAGAAACAGCTGGAGATGATCGTAGATTTCGCTAATAGCGGACGATGGCCCTGCTACGTCGATTACGATCCGGCGCTGTTCAAAATGCAAGAATCGAATCGGTACCATTTGTTTTTCAGATGATACCCATACACCCATATCAAAGACCATACCTGGTGGGTATACTGCTGGCACTTCACCAAATGTAGCCATAGGGATACCCATCGTTGACGTTTGAAAATGGAAAAGTTGCTGAATTTGCTCCTGTACTGGCTTGATGCTTAACATTGACAGGCGTAGCTCATCAGCGCCGAATTCATAGGCCCTGCGACTTGTAATAATCTTTACCTGTTCTAGCATATCATGCAGCCACCTTTTCTATGCTCTTCTTTGATCGAGCGTAATAAGTTGTCGTTAGAGACTGTGCTGGTGTCGATTGACCTGAGACCGTAGAAGCCATATTGCCACTCAACGGCTGTAATAGTTGCTTCAAGAAGTTGGTATCAAAATCTACAACAGGTGAGGCAACCTGTTTTGTCAAAGCTGTGGTATCCAGCGATGAGGCTGGATTATTCTCTGCTTGCACAGTATGAACCTCTGCCTGCGCTTGAGCTATCGTATGCAGCCACTCATTGTAAGCCTCCTGCGTTCGTGGCGCCTCTGGATGGGCTATAGCATACTCGCGCAGGGCGCTAACTGGCACAAGCGTAATATCGAGAGGAACCATGCCACAAGCAAGGGCAGCTTCCACGTAACGACGAAGAGACATAGAGCCTTCCGTATCTGCTTCCAATCGCGCAATAGAAGCCTGCTTTGTATTGAGTAGCTCGGCCACCTGCTCCTGTGTAAGTCCTGCTTGCTTGCGAGCATAGAAAAGCGCCCTCACCGCAGTAGATAAGAAGCCAGCTTTGAGATATTCTCGCGAAAACTCCTGACCTGCCTGCTCGTCAGTCATCATCTCCGCTATAAAGTCAGCAGTGGTTGGGGCTGGAACATCTGAGTTGTTTCCCATTACTTTTCTCCTTTTATGCTCTCCCAGTATACATCTGCTCGTGCAATGGCAAGGTTGACTTCATCAGGTTCACTCTGTCGCTGTTTCTTGAATGCATATATCCAACACGCACGCTGGCCATCATAATAAAACATTACAACGGCACGATAAGAGAGATTTCTACGATTTGGACCTACATATATCTGATAAAGCCGATACGGTCGATGTACACCTTTGTATGGTTTAAAATTGTACAGGGCATATAATTCGTCGTCTGTTACTCCTCTGTACCATGCATTCTGAAAATCTCTAATATCGTTCATGATCTTCGCGGCAGCATCAGGTCCAAAACCTCTGATTTCTTTCTGAAATCGAGACTCAACTAGAAATATCGTTTCACTTCTCGGACCCACAAAGAGGCCACCCTTCCATGCGTCCTTTGTATACGCCTCAAATGGCATACAGGCGCTCAAAAATTGTGGTTGGGCAGGTTGACCTCTTACCTTCGCTAACCACGACCAGAGTATAACATATTTGTTATAAAATATCTACGTTTCTCCCGGTCGTTTTCTGCCTCATTTTCCGTACCCTCCCTTGCGCAAAAACCTCCGCCTGCCGGGAATACTGTATTGACATGAAATGAGCAGGCGGCTATGATGCAGGAAATTCTGGAGGAGGGGGCAATGCAGAACTGGCCGTACTTCAAGTGGGAGTACCTGAGCGTGACGCTGAGCTATACCGGGCGGCAGGTGGAGGGCCAGGCCGAGTTCCTGCCGCGCTGGGTCAACGGGCAGGAACTGGAAAACTGGCAGCACATCCCTCACTACACCACCTTTCTCAACCAGCTCGGTGAGGAAGGCTGGGAACTTGTCGCCATTTCTGGCAGCAACCTCTTTTTCAAGCGGCCAAAGCGGTGGCAGGCGAGCATCTAGCAGCGCCCGTCGTATAAGAACTGCTGCCAGCGCGTCCGGCCAGGCCCGCTTGCGCAATTTGCTCGCTCCAGCTATGATCTAAACAGGATTATCGTTCGCTGGCGAACATATGAGAGCAAAAGGAGCGTGAGCATGTCGGATTTGAACAACCCGCAACTCTTACAACAGGCCGAGCAGGAAAAAAAGAGACGCTTTATTCCCAGAGGCTTCATCACCCTCGCCATCGGCATCATCCTGCTCGCTATCGGTTTGCTACTCAACACCGGCGTGCGTTCCCTGGAAGGCGTGCTGGTCGGCGTTGGCATCATCGTTATCATCATCGGCATTATCATGATCTTGATCGGCCTGATTCGACCTGTCACGCCTGACCAGATCAATTCTCCTCCTCAATAAGAGAGGCAGTTACGCGCGCTCCAGCCCCTGCTCAATCGCTGTGTCATCTTGCTTATGCTCCTCTGCCTGCTTGCGCGGGCGTCCGGGCAGGGTGAAGGCCAGCAGGATGGTGACGACGGCCAGCCAGAAGGTGACGAGGTAGGCGTCGTTGAGGGCCTGATTGAAGTCCAGCGGGATGAGCCGCGCCAGAAGCTGACCGAGGGCCGCGCCCTGAGCGGCGGTCGCAGGCAGGCCGTGCTGCTGTAAGCTCTGCGCCAGGTGGAGCAACTGCTGCCCGATGCCGGTAGCCGGATTGTGCAGGTCGCGCATCGTCTGCGCGCTGTACGCGGTGAACTGATGCGTGAAGATCGCGCCGAGCATGGCGATGCCGAAGGACTGGAAAACGTTGCGCGTCGCGTTGAGCAGCGAACTGGCGCGGGGCAGCTGCGCCGGCTTGAGACCGAGCAGCGCGGTCGTCAGCGTGGTTTGCAGTACGAAGCCCAGAGCAATGCCGCGCACAGCCACGATCTGCATGACTTCCAGAAACGAGGTATCGACGGTCAGGTGCGCCAGCTCCCACGTATTGATTGCCAGCAGGATGCTGCCAGTAAGGATGAGCCAGCGCCCACCGAGCCGGTTGTAGAGCGCGCCCGCGATGGGTGTGACGATGCCCGAAGAGATGGCAAGCGGCAATACAAGTAGACCGGCCTGCAAGGGGGTCTGGCCGCGCAGGCTTTGCAGATAGATGGGCAGCAGGAATTCCGCGCCAAAGAGGGCACTGGAACTGACCCAGCCCACAATATTGGCGAAGGCGTAAGTACGCTTCAGGAAGAGGCGCAGATCAAGCAGCGGCTCGCGAGCGCGCAACTCGACGATGACGAAGGCGAGAAAGGCCACAATGCCAACGCTGAGCAGCGTCAAAATGCGTGGCGATGTCCAGCCGTCGCTGCCACCGCGCTGGATAGCGTAGAGCAGGGTGCCGAAGCTGATGGTGGAGAGGATGATGCCCGGAACGTCCAGCTTCGCCGCCGTGCCGCGCACCTGCTCGCGCAACCAGAAACTGCCCAGAGCGATACCGGCAATGCCGATGGGGATATTTATCAGGAAAATGTAGCGCCAGTCCAGGTATTGCACAAAGTAGCCGCCAAGCACAGGGCCACTGGCAGGCGCAACGATCAACGGAATACCATAAACGCCGAAGGCGAGGCCACGCTCGCGTTCCGGGAAGGCGCCGAAAAGCAGTGAGATGCCCAGCGGGCCGAGCATGCCGCCGCCAAGTCCCTGCAAGGCGCGGAAAGCCACCAGTAGCGGCAGCGAGGGCGCGAACGAGCAGAGCAGCGACCCCGCCACGAAGAGGCCGAGCGAGACCAGGTACATCCGCTTGATGCCGAAACGCTCGGAGAGATAGCCCGCCAGCGGCGTGATGATGCCCAGCGCCAGGATATAGGCCGTCAGCACGCCGTCCACCTGGTCAACCGGTGCCTTCTGGCCCCCGGCGGCAAAGACCCTTTGCAGCGTTGGCAGCGCAACATTTACCGCCGTCGAATCGAGAATGACCATGAAGGTGCCGAAGACAACGGAAGCCATCACCTTCCATTTGTAGTTGCGATCTCCGCCTTCCCCACCTTTGCTACCATTGCCGCCAGTCTCCATACCCGTTTGTACATTCGCAAACTCAACGCTATCTCCACGTCGTTCCTGCTTTTGCGCTGAATATTCAGATTCAGGTGTCGCCACGAAAAACCTCCTACAGAAAACAAGCTTACTTATCGTTTGATAAGTAAACGGCAAAAATTTTTTATGCCTCTGGATATGACTGCCGCACATCCTCAAGCTCTCGGTCAGGATAGGCCAGCCCGTGGAGCAGGACGCGCACGATCATACTGGCCCGTTGCTCATCACCGGCAAAGAGAATGCTGTGGCTCTGCTGCGCCGCCTCTTCGCCATGTGCGCGCTCGTCGGGCCGTCCGCCGCCAGGCTGGCGCGCGATCATACTCAGGAGGAGATACGCAGCTGTGATGGCATCTACGCCGCCATGTTCCCGGTCGCGCAGCAAGCCCTCCTCGATACCGGCGGCAAAGACGGTGGCGATGGGCGCGACGATACCCGTCCGAAAGATGTTCGCCAGCGTTGCCCGCGCCTCCTCCGAAAGCTCGTGACGGATATCGTGCAGCATGATATCCAGGTCGTGCTGCCCGCTGTTCAACAGGTAGACCACAATGCGCTGCAGTCGCTCGGAGACGCTTTCACCGCGCCGCGCAATACGTTCCAGGGCCGCGCGCATCTTCGCCACCTCCTCGTGCATCATTGCCACGTACAGCTCCTGCTTATCATGAAAGTAGTGGTAGAGCGCAGGCTGCGTCAGCCCGCAGGCGCTGGCAATCTGCCGCGTCGTCACGGCACGATAGCCGAACTCCATAAACAACTGCTGGGCTGTGCGCAAGATGGTGCGCAGGGTCTCTTCCGCGTCTTCAAACTGCGGCTCCCGCACGCCTCTCCTCTGTCCGCGAACCATATGTCTTATCGCTCCTCTGTCAGTAGCTTATCGCTTGATAAGCAGTATACAGAGAAAAAGACGTTGTGTCAAGGGGAAACGGGTCATTTGCTCGATCCTAACCGATTCTTAAGCCTCCTTCCGAAAAATCATAACCCCGCAATAAGACATTCTGGCTAATTTTCAGGGTTGTCAGCGTGGACTGGCACATGCTGATATACAATACCCGCAGGTAGATGATATATCTGAATAATCTAAACTAGAAAACGGAGCAGTATGGGGTTTTCCCGGATAGCCGCTATGTTCTTCGTATTCGTCCTCATCGGCAGCCTGGCGCTGGCGGGCGTGGGGGCGGTGGCCGTGATCGGCCCGGTGCTGGCACACGGCACGCAGGTGGAACACGAAGACGGCAACATTATACAGCTTGGCCCCGGTGAGGATTTCGTGCTGGCAACGGCGAGCGGGCAGATGTTGCACTTTCAATGCGGCAGCCAGTGCCGCGCCTCGCTTGCCCATTTGCAACGCCATCTGCGCGAACACGCCCATACCGATGTGTACTATATTCACGGCCCCGGCGGCACCCTTGTCGCGCTGGATGTAGATTGAACAGGGCTGATGGTTGGTCACAGTAGAACCGAGAGAGCATGAGCAGAGAGAACAAAGCAGGCATCAGTAGATCGTATGTGGAGAGCGCCGATATCGTCATTGTCGGCAATGGCATCGCCGGACTGACGGCGGCGGTGGAAGCGCGGCGGCTGGCACCGGATGCGCGCATCGTCATCATCACCGACCAGTGCCATCCGACGATCAATACGCCCGCGCTCAAGCAGTTCGCAACGGGCAAACTGGAGCGGGAGCAGTTACTGGCTTACCCGGCAGGCACCGAACGGGAGCAACGTATCCATGTCATCCAGGCCCACGTCGAATCGATCAACGCGCAGGGCAAGTATCTCTGTCTGGAAGGCGGGGGCGGCTTTGGCTACGGCTCGCTGCTCATCGCCACCGGCAGTAAGCCCAATGGCCTGCCTGCCGCTACGCCGGGCCGCGATTTCGATGGCGTCCTCACTCTGCACCGTCTCGCAGACTACCTGGATCTGCGGCGCAGGCTCTGCGAAGTCAGCCAGGCGGTTGTCATCGGCGGCGGCGTGCATGCCATAGAGACCGTGATGGGCTTGCTTTCCTGGGGCATTACCGTCCACTGGCTCGTGCGCAGCGCAACCATCATGCCGCGCGTCCTCGATCAACCGGCGTCGTCTCTGGTGCTGGAACACATCCAGCGGGCCGGCGCGAAAATCTCTCTGGAAACGGAGGTCGCGGGCATCGTTGGCAGGGTCGGCGCGGTCGCAGGGGTGATTACGAACCAGAATCAGTTGATTCCCTGCCAGATGGTGCTGGTCTGCACCGGCACGCGGCCCAACGCGGCCCTGGCGAAACACTGCACGGAGCCGATGCTGTGCAAAAACGGCATTCTGGTCGATGACCACCTGCGCACCAGCGTGCGTGACATCTACGCTGCCGGGGACGTGGCCGCGCTCAAAAATCCACAGACGGGCAGCTACGAGCCGCGCGCTCAGTGGTATTCCGCCGTGCTGGAAGGCCGCATCGCCGCCACCGCCATGATCGACGACCTGGGAGGCCGTCAATCCGACCGTAGGGGAGGATCACAGAGCGAGAGAGCAGCCTCTTCCTTCGGCGTCCCCTGGCACGCGACGCACCTGGGCGAACTCTCCATGCTTACCGTCGGCAACCCCCTGCACTGGTCGGACGAGATCACCACGCTGACCGATAGCAGCAAAGGTTGCTATCGCCTGATGGCCCTTGCCGGAGACCGCCTCGTCGGCTACCTCTCGCTCGGCCCCAAACAGCCCGATAGCCTGGCCATCAAGCGTATCATCGACGATGGTCTGCCCGTCGGCTCTATCAAAAAGGCGTTGCTCAAAGGCACCCTCGATGCCCGCGCCTACCTCTCGCAGCGTCGTTCGGAGGCCGCTCATGACCTCGTGACCACCGGCAAGTTGCCCGATCTGGCTCCGGTTGCCAGTACAGGGAAAGGCGCGTCCGTTATGCGCGTCCTGTCGTCCACCGCCTCGCTGCCTGCTGCTGCCCCCGTTCCCATGCCAGGCGTAAAACAGGGACAGGCAAGCAAAACAGTCCGCTTACCCGAAACAGGGCCGTTGCGCGCAGCCGCCGCGCCCGTCCCTGCACCCATGCCTGTCCCGGTACCTGCTCCGCTCGCCGCTCCCTCTGCCGTTCCGCGTTACACGGTCCCGCTCGCCATTGTGGAAAGTGAAGAGATCAGCCCTTTCACCGGTAACCTTCCTGCCGTCGCGAAGCCTGCTGCCAGCCCGTCCGGCAGCAAGCGATTCCAACCGCGCCCGCAGCCGCAGGGAACCGCACGCGGACGATCTTCTTCAGGGCAGAAGCTCCTGCCTGCCAGCGCCAGACTGCCCGCTATCAATGTCAATAGCAAAGAAAAGCGACCACTGCGCAATCTGTGGTCGTATGGCGACAGACGGCCCGTCGTCACGAATCATGGCGGAGGTCACAGCAAAAGTGATACCGCCAGACGCACCGCATCGGCGCACTAGCCATCTGGAAAGGAGAGAGAGACCAGGCAATGCGAGATTCCGTGCTGTTGCATAAGACGGGGCCGCAGGTAGCGCAGGAGTTGCAGGCGTGCATCGGCTGTAACGAATGCCTGCTGGTCTGCCCGGCCCTGGCCGAACCCATCACCATTGATGTGTTGAACCGCGAGACGCTCTCCGGGCCAATCTCGAAGCCGGTGGCGCGCTATGCTCGCGCCTGCTACCAGTGTGGGGCCTGCGTTGCGCCGTGTCCCGTTGGCCTGCATCGCGATGCCATGATGATGTGGCTCAAAGTGCGCCTGCTGCGCTCCGGGCGGGAGGAGTAGCCATGCGCCCGGCATATCGTGAGACCGCGGGCGGGAACGAACAGGGAGAAAGAGGCTACCCCCTGCTGTTTTTCTCCGGCAGTCGCTCCTGGCTGCTCGCCCTGCTCTTTACGCTGTTGATTCTCGGCCTGAGCGTCGCTTTCTTTGTCTGGTACGCGCATCACAGCAGCGACCTCTCGCCCGATAGCATCGCGGGCTACGGCTATGCCATCGCCGGTACCACCTGCCTGGTGCTGGCCGCGACGCTTTACAGCATTCGCCGCCGCGCGCGCAAGCGAGCTATCGGCCAGCTCAACGCCGCGCTCAACTGGCATGTCTTTCTGGGCATCCTCGGCCTTGCCTTGCTCTTCATGCATTCCTTCGGCAACTTCAACCCGCGTAGCGGCACCTATGCCCTCTACGGTATGATCGCCCTCGTCATCAGCGGCTTCGTCGGGCGCGCCCTTGATCGCGTCATGCCCCGGCTCATCGCTCGCGAAGTGCGCAAGGCTCTCACCGAACAGGGGGAGGACCGCATCGAGCGTATTTCACAGCAGTTGCAGGCGATCGTCGTCCATAACAACGAGCAGGTACGAACGTTCTCGACAGGCGGCGTTGCCAGCAGTCGGGATACCTCACTCGTACCGGCGCCGGGGCCACGCGCACCCCTGCCTCTGCCATTCGAGCCATCAAAGCAGGCTCTGCATACTCCCTGGGATCTGGCCTACATCTCGCTTGAGGCCACACCCCAGGAGTTGAGCGTCGACGCGCCGCAGTATCGCTTCATCCCCGACAGAAAAAGCAATCTTACCCGGCCCGGCGCCCTGCTACCCGGCGCGCAGGAACACATCTCAGAGCTGGAGCGCGTGCGGCAGGCCATGCAGCGCGAGCAGTTCTACCGCTACGTCATTCACTACTGGCGCGTCTTCCACGTCGCCCTCGCCCTGCTCACCATCGGCCTGACCGTCTGGCATCTCGTCTACGCCGCGCAGTTGCTCCTGCCAGCATTGTTGCACTGATTTGAACAGATGTGCCAGAATGTGCAACCTGTGTCACGCCTCGCTCGTAATAGGAGCAGATACAGGAGGAGAGAGATGATGACACAGGAACAACTGTACAGAGGGGCAAAACTGCTCGCGCACCCCAGACGCTTGCAAATGCTGCTGCACATCGGCAAATCGTTTAAATTTATCGGCTCCCTGGTGAGCGACCGGCGCATCGCCCTCTGGCGCAAGGCGCTGTTCTTCGGCGCCATTGCCCTGCTGCTGATCGTGCTGTTCTTCCCCGACCTGCTGGGCGAGTTCGTCATGAACACGGTCTTGCCCCTGCTCGGCAGTATCGTGGGCATCCCGTTGGACGCGGGCTTCGACTGGGCCGCGTTCATCCTGGCTGTCCCTGTCTTACTGCGCCTCTTCCCCGCCGACCTCATGGCTGAACACTATCACAACATCTTTGGATAGTTCTATCCCGGTCACATACGAATCACGTCTTTGCTGGTGGGAGGACGGAATTTTGTGCCGGTGTTGATAAAGACGAAGGTTTGCACCTGCGTGCGGAAGAGGATATGTACAAGCATGTCCGGCTTGCCGTCGCCTGTCACATCGCGAAATTCCACCGTCACGGGCGTGAGATCGCCGCCGGTTCCACCGCCCTGCTGGCGAATGTAGTAGGGGACGACATAGCTCATCGCGTTCTGCGGGTTCCCCGCCGGAAATTCAATCACGATGGCCTGCCCGTGCAGGTTCATGGCGATAAAATGGCTGGGGTGCTGCGTGCTGTCGCCATGGCCGACCACCGCGTCTATCTGATAGGTGCGCGGGTTGCCGTAGCGCAGGTCGTCGTACCTGTCCAGCCCCCAGGCCAGCACGGACGAGCCAACCACCCAGAGCAGCAGCATGGCGATCATGCCAATGCCGAGCGGCAGCAGCCAGTGGACACGCCGCGCCGCTTTCTCGTCCGGCTCGTTATAGAGCCACGAAGCGCGCGTTCCCGCCGTCGTAGCCGCCTTACCCGCTCGCTGCCCCGTGCGGCGCGGAATGGGCGTCACCGGCGCGCCTGCCGGGCCTCGATTCGCCCGGTTTGGCCCCGGCAGCGGGCGCAGCTTCACCGCGCTGTTGGGTGGACGAGGGGGGTCCAGCAATACAGTTCCTGTCTCGGCTTCTCCATCATCAAACGCATCATCGGTCTCCGGCGCAGCCTGCTCGCTGCGGACAGAGTAAATAGACGGCGATGGCCCGATGTTCGCATCATCCATCTCCCCGGTCCGGCGCCGCCGCGCCTGCTCCCCACTCTGTGGCATGAGCACTCCTTTTCTATTCGGCTCAATTTCTCTGTGCTGTGCTACTATGCTACAGTTTCTCTACTCTACTCTCCACTCCACTCACCACGAGTGAAGCCGTTCCACAGAATAGTATACTACATTCTGCCTGCTCTCTCCATCTTTAAGACGGCGCGGAGCCAGAAGCCTGTCAACAACGCTCTTACATCTGCTGTCAACAGACAAAACGTATGAATACACAGCAATTTGTAGCAAATTGTACCATTACGTTTCTCCGAACGTCTACTATTTCTCACTTCCCTGTTACTTTTGGGTCATAATCTCGTTCTTTCGGGTCAGAAGTCGACATCCAGTCCGTGTTCTTCCAGGTAGCGGCGCATCTTTTGCAGGCCCAGCCGCATGCGCCCTTTGACCGTTCCCAGGGGGAGATTGCAGCGTTGCGCGATCTCAAAATGGGTGCGGCCCTCGAAATAGCTCTCTTCGATCACCTGTCGCTGCTCGCGGGGCAGTGAGGCCAGCGCCTGGCGAATCAGCAGGCTGCGCTCGCGTTGCCACGCCTCTTCCCACACGTCCGGCTGCTCGCTGGCGGGGTCTTGCTCGCCCTCGCGCCCCCGCTCCTCCTCTCGCTCATCCCTTTGCAGCGACTTCCACTGCTGCTCGCGATAGGCTGCCGAACGCACGCGGTCAATAGCCCGATTGTGGACAATGGCCTGCAACCAGCTATGCACGCTGCCGTACTGGCGCTGATAGGAAGCGGCCTTGCGCCAGATCGAGAGAAAGACTTCCTGCACGATATCTTCGCTGGCCGCGCTCTCTTCCAGAATGCGATATGCCAGTGAGTAGGCGTAGCGGTGATAGCGCGTGTAGAGAAGCTCCATTGCCCACTCTTCTCCCTGGCTGATGGCACGCAGGATATCCTCGTCGCTCATCTGCTCGCGCGGGGGCGCCTGGACAGGTGCCGCGCTCGTCTTTGCCGGGTGTTGTAACGGCGTCAATGGATATGCTTGCTTCTGTTCGCGCGGCGCAATGGTCGGCATCAGGGCCGGGGCATCCAGTACCAGTGTCGTCATCTGCTTGCTCCTTCTTGCTGCTCTCTCTTCTCTTTCCTGCCGGGGTGGCGCCAGGTCGCCGCGCCCCTCTCGTTCTCTGTAGCAGCAAGTGTACCGGGGCGATATTACCCTGGCTTTGCTCTCCGATTACCGGGCGATTACCGGGGCAAATATTCCGTTTAAGCTGAGCAGTTTTCCGCAATAATGCCGAATCTATTGACAGTTTCTGTGTCGATACGTTAATATGCATGCAAAGCTGTAGAAATTTGCATGTAATAGTCCTCTTATTTCAGCTTTTTTCAGAAAGGTGTGGTTGGTTGGACGGGGCAGGGATGCCCCTGTGCGTATGTTGGAAGATGCAGTTGCTCGCCTGGACGGTCCTTCAGGAGGTCGAGTATGATCGGCGCAACCACATTACTTGAAGTTTCCACCCTGGGTCGCTTTGAGGTTCATCGCGGTCAGGAGCCTCTTGTCGGCGGCAACTGGAGCCGCCGCAAAGTGCGTGATCTTTTCAAGCTCCTGCTTTCTGCCGAGCAGCACCGCCTGCACCGAGAACAGGTGCAGGAGATTCTCTGGCCCGCCTCTCCTCTGGAACAGGCCGGTAATTCCTTCGGCAAGACCCTCTATTTATTGCGCCGCGCCCTCGAACCTGAGCTGGCTGCTGGCAAGGGCGGCGCTTCGATCTACGTCCTGCTCGACCGCGACACCGTGATGCTGCTGCCGGAGCATATGCGCATCGATGCCGACCTCTTCGAGATCACGGCGAAGCAACTGCAGGGCAGGCTGCGCAGCCGTTCCGCCCGCCAGGATGAGACGTTGCTCGACGAGTGCGAGCGCGTGCTGAACCTCTACGGCGGCGATTTCCTGCCGGAAGACCTCTATGAAGACTGGGCGACGCGTCGCCGCGACCGCCTGCGCCGCCTCTACTGCTCCCTGCTGGAGAGCGCCGCCGAACTGGCCCTGGCACATACGAAGGGGCAGCGCGCGAGCGAATACCTGCTCACCCTGCTGGAATACAACCCGGCAGACGAGCAGACGCACCGCCAGTTGATGCAGACCTACGCACGCATGGGCCGCCGCCGCGACGCCGTGAACCAGTACCAGCGCCTGCGCGACGTGCTGCGCGAGGAATTGCGCACCAACCCCCTGCCAGAGACCACAGAACTCTTTCGTTCCATTCAGGCCGGGCGCGTCCCCGTCGATTTAATGGATACGCGCCCTCCCGGCAACCCCCTGACGAGCGGCGATGCCTCTGACGCGAAGCGGCACGCTCATGCCGAAAGCGATGTGAGTATCGCTTCCAGACAGCCGGAGGGCGGGGAGCAGCCGATGGCCCGCTCCCCCGATCATGAACGACCGCCGGTCGCGCCATCGCTTGAAACGATGCCCACACCGAACCACGCGGCGGCGCAAAGCAAAACGGAAGAGCCAGCGACGGACGCAAGCCAGCTTGACCCCGACCGTATTTTGCGCGCCGCGCTGGTGGGCCGCGAGGAAGAGATAGCGCGGCTGCAGCGCGCGTACCAGCAGGCATGCGCCGGGCAGCGCCGCGTCTGCTTCATCAGCGGCGAGCCGGGCATTGGCAAGTCGCGGCTGGCGCAGGAGTTCACGACGTGGGGTGAGACGCAGCAGGCCACTGTCCTGTGGGGCTACTGCTACGAAATGAGCGGCTCGCTGCCCTACCAGCCAATAGCAGACGCCATCAGTTCACACGTGCGCGCGTGCAGCCCGCAGCAGCTCCGACAGTTGCCCGGCAGTAGCGCCGTTGACCTGGCGAAGATCGCCCCGGAGGTGCGGTTCAAGCTGCCCGATCTGCCGCAACCGGAGCCGCTGGGGCCGGAGGCCGAGCGGCGCAACCTCTACAGCGCCGTCGCCCACTACTTCAACGCCCTGGCTGCTGAGCGCCCGCTTATCCTCATCCTCGATGACCTGCAATGGGCCGACGCTGCCACCATGCAACTGCTCAACTTCCTGACCTTGCAGAGTACCGCCAGCGGCCCCGCCGACAGTCCTACCGTCGGCAGCCGCCAGGCCGCGCCCCTCTACATCCCGCTCTACCGCGCCGACGAGGTGCATGAAAGCCATCCCCTGCGCAGTCTCGTCGCCTCACTGTCGCGCGGCGGCACGGGTGAGGAACTGCGCCTGCAGCGGCTCAGCGAGGCCCAGGTGCATCAATTGCTGGTCAACATGGCCGGACACGAGGTGCGCCCCGTCTTCTCCGCCGAAATTTACCGCCAGACGGAGGGCAACCCTTTCTTTATCGGCGAGGCCATTCGCACGCTCATCCTCGAGGGCAAAATCAAGCGCAACGGCGACCGCTGGCAGGCCACTGTGGATATCGAAGAACTGGGCATCCCCGCCAGCGTGCGCCTGCTCATCGAGCGCCGCCTGGTTCATCTCTCGCTCGCATGCCGCGCCAGTATGGCCCTTGCCGCCGTGCTGGGCCGCCAGTTCAGTTCGGCCCTGCTCTCCGAGGCCAGCAAACTGACGGAAGACCTGCTGGCCGCGCAGATCGACGAGGCCATCCAGGCTCAGGTACTCACACCCCTCGGCGGCAGCCTGACAGCAGGGCCGCTCGATAGTGGGCGCGAAGACGCGGAAAACGCCCTCAAACGGCAGGAAGATAGCGACCTGGCCTTCACGCATGATAAGATTCGCGAGGTGCTATACCAGTCGCTGAACCCGCTGCGCCGCCGCGCGCTCCACCGGCAGGCCGCGCTGGCCATAGAAGCTCGCTACGCCGACGTCTTGCATCTCTACTACAGCACGCTCGCCTATCACTACCAGATGGCCGAGGACGGGCCGCAGGCGGTCAGCTACCTGCTCAAAGCTACGGAGGTCGCTACAAGCGTCTATGCCTTTCTCAATGCCGCCAGCTACCTGAAAACGGTCCTCGACCTGCTCACCGGCGAAGAGGAACGCCCGCGCCGGGCCGAACTGCTCCAGCGCCTCTCAGGCATCCTGCTCTATACCGGGCGGCTGGACGAGGCCATCAATGCCGGGCAGGCGGCTGCCCTGCTCTGGCGCGACCTCGGTGATAGCATCCGGCAGGCCGAGGTCTACCTTGACCTCTCTTTCCTGGGCCACTGGCAGGGGCGCGAACTGGAATCGGTGCGCTACATCAAAGAGGCCCTGGCCTGCCTGGAACGCGCTCCGGGCAAAACGCTGCTGCTCGCTAAAGCTTATGTGCAGTGGGGACTGGCCGCGACGGTGATGGGCGAGCCGGTGCTGGCACGCGAAAAGCTGCGCCAGGCCGACGAACTGCACGGGCAAAGCGGGGAAAGCGACCCCTTCATTCTCGTCGTCTCCCTCTGGTCACTGAGCTGGTGCGCCTATCTCACGGAGACGCCGGAGCAGATGCTCAGCTATGCCCGACAGGGCGCGGAAGTCTGCCGCAGCTCGCACAAGCCCGACTGGGAGCCGATGATGAACTATTCGGCGGCCTGGGCCTGCATGCTGCTCGGTCGGCTGGCCGAGGGCGAGCAACTGGCGCAGGAGGCGTTGCAGAAGGCGCAGCAGCATGGCGTAGTCGGCGCGCAGGGCTGGGCCAACCTCGTGCTGGCCTTCCTCGCCATCCAGCGCGGAAACTGGGAGGAGGCGCGCATCTGCGGCGAGCGTGCCAACGCCATCGCCACCATGCTGCACGATGCCGACCTGCAGGCCCGCGTCCTCTGGGGGAGAAGCGTCTGTGCCGGCTGGGAAAACGACTGGCCGCGCGCCGTCACCGACATCCTGCAAGCTCTGGAGGTGGCGAAAAAAGAGGGCGAGACCTCGATGGTCTACCCCCACCTGCTGGCGCAGGCCGCCAAAGCCCATCTCTACATCGACAAACTCGACGAGGCGCAGCACTATCTTAATCAGGCCAGAGAACTCTCGCTCAGCCGCCAGTACCGGCAGTTACCCGCCCTCATCCAGCGACTGCAAGGCCGCCTCTGGCAGGCCAGAGGCTGGTTCGACGAGGCTGAGGTCTGCTTCGAGCGCGCCCTTAACGCTCTGCAAACGCTGGGCGACCCCATCGAATACGCCCGCACCCAGGAAGCCTACGGCCTGCTCTACCTCATGCGCAACCACGCAGGCGACGCGGCCAGAGCCAGGCAACTTCTCGAAAGCGCGCGCCAGACTTTCCGCAGGCTCGGCGTCAACGGTTAACATGTTAAGCAGGGTAAATCGCCAGGTGGGAGAATTGCGCCTGCGCCCCCGCGCTCGCCTGGGGCAGGTTGGAGACAAAGAGGGCTATCGACCCTGCTCTGTAACTGGCATCGGTCAGTTGCCGGATCAGTTGTCCGTTCACAATCAGGGAAAGCGACGCTCCCTTTGCCACAATCATTATGTGGTTGACTTTGCCGACTTTCTGGATGGCGGCGTTGAGGGTGTAACCGACCAGTTTTGTGGCGCTGGACACGCCGTCGGCGTTCACCATCCCCTTGAAGATGGCGTAGGAGCCGTCTCCGTAGAGTTCAAAGCGGTAATAGGTCGCCAGATCGCTGCGTGCATTGGCCGTGCCACGGATATAGACGCCATAGCCGTTGTTCTGATCCCCCTTTGTCAGCGCGGCATTGATCACCAGCGTGAAATCACCATAGCTGCGCTCGCCGGGCAGCAGTTCCCAGAGTAGTTTGTGCTGGTCGCTCTCCAGCGTCAGCCCGCTATTGCCCACCGAGACGCTGTAGGTGCCGGGCGCGCTTTGCAGGTTCCAGCCCGACGCATCGTTGACCAGCGGGTCGGCAAAAAGCGGGTTGCCTTTCGGTACGCTATAGGTTGTTTGCTGTGAGGAGCTGTTATGCGCGAAGAGCTTTGCCAGCATCGTGGGCGTTACGCCTGCGCCGTGCAGCCCTGCGAGAGCTAAGACCAGGACGGCGAGCAGCGTGACGACGAAATAGAGCCGCGCGGCTCGTTTTCTGTCGCCCGCGCGCTCCTCTTGCCTCCTGCGTGCAGCTTGCGCGTCGGCAGGCACGGCGATTTCAACCCGCGTTGGCTGATTGCTGATCCCCGCCTGCCGATTGCCAGCAGTCGGATCGCCTGCCCACCCTCGCTGAGCTTGAGCGGGCGGCGTCATCCAGGGCTGTTGATTGCTCCCTGCCCGCACCGCGCCGGGCATATACGGCGGGACAACAGGAGCGATAGCATAACCGCAGTTGTAACATATCCCCGTTTGCGGCGGTAGCGCGGCCCGACAGCGCGGGCAAAACTGGTATGGCTGGTTTTGATACGAGACAGACATGCAGAATCCTCAAAAGAAGAATATATCTTCATTTATTTTCATAGAACGCTCTCAATTCGCTTATTCAGAGTATGCCATCCCATGCCAGAATGCTCAAATTGAGTGCAGTCTGACGGTACTTTCAGGGGATGTTTGCGCGCCATCAGGCATAGTTGCGCGGTCAGGATGCATTATTATAAAGGAGGAGGCAATGCATCCATGAGGAGAATGAAAAAAGGAATCATTATTAGCACAACTATGCTGTTAATAGTTGTTATCCTTGCCAGCATGCTATGGGTACTGACGCCCAGATTCGCACCTGGCCCGGCCCGGCCCGCGGCACGCTCGCTGGCGGATGACCTGCCGCGCTCGAACGAGGTGCCGCTTTCCTCGCATCGCGCGTTCTCAAGCGCGGCTGTGACCAACGCGACGACCTACGAACCCTGGGGCATCGCCTTTGACTACGTGCATGGCTTTGTCTGGCTGGCCGAGCCGGGCTGCGAGCCGACGCCGAAATGCCAGACGAAGATGCAGGGGGCGATCAGCCAGTACGCGCTGGCCGACGGCAGCTTCATTCAGGACTTCCAGGAACCCGTCGGCTATAGCAGCCCGCTCTTTCTCGCCGTCGATGCCGCCGGAAATGTCTGGTTCACGCAGCCGGATAGCGACGCCATCGGCGAGTTTGTGCCGCAGAACCAGAGCTGGCAGCAGTGGCCCGTCAGGAAAGGCAGCGCCCCCTACGACCTGACCTTCGATACGCAGGGTAATCTCTGGTTCACCGAGTTCGCTGCCAACCGCATCGGTTTCTTCAACCCGCGCACGCAGACCCTGGTTGAAACCGCGATTCCTACGCCAGATAGCCAGCCCTATGGCATCACGCTTGACCGGGGCGGCAACGTCTGGTTTACCGAGAACCGCGATGGGCTGGGGCAAATTGGCAGCTTCACGCCTGCTGCATCTGGCGCCGTCAAGATCACCGAACATGCCGTCAACGCCATCCGCCCGCACCTGATCGTCACCGACAGCGGCGGTAACATCTGGTATAGCGACGGCTTTAGCGGCCACATCGGCAAATTTGATCCGCGCAGTGGCCACAGCACGATCTTCCATGTCTATTTCGGCGCTTGCACGCCTGCCAGTTGCACGGGAACCCACATTTCCGGCATCGCCGCCGATTCGCAGGGTCGCATCTGGTTCACCGACTCGCTCAGCCAGCGCATCGGCTACCTCATCCCCGCCAGCGGGCAGGTGGTGGCGCGCACTCTCAAGTATGCCAACGCCCACCCCAACGACGGGCTGGCAGTAGACCGCGAGGGCCGCGTCTGGTTCACCGAGCAATTCGCCCACACCCTCACCATGTGGCCGGCCAGCGCCGTATAATTTGCCTGTCCTCCTTCCGGCTATCCCGCCGCCAGCTTGCCCCGGTTGTGGAAATTACCCCTGCTTGCCGCGTACCAGCGAGGTGAGGATGCCGATAGCGGCGATGGCGGCGCAGCTAATAAAGGTATAGTGGAAAGCGGTGGCGAAGGTGGCATCCAGTTGCTGCACGACCGGCGAGGGCAGTCGTTGCGTGGTAACGAGGATGTGACCGGCCAGCGCGCCGCCCAGACTGGCGAAGATGGCTCCGGCCAGCGCCACGCTCAGGCTCTGGCCCACCACGCGCCCGGTTGCCAGGAAGCCGGCGGCGCTGCCCTGTAACTGGCGCGGGGCCGCGCCCATCAGCGCGCTGTTATTGGGCGACTGGAAGAGCGCCTGGCCGAGGCCGGTGAAGACCAGCCGCCAGATAATATCCCAGAGCGAACTCTGCGCGTTGAGCTGGCTGATGAAGACCAGCCCGATACAGGCAATGGCCAGGCCGCCGGCCGCCAGCCAGCGCGTGCCGATGCGATCGGAAAGCTGGCCGCTGAACGGCGCCACCACCGCGATGGTCAGCGGCAGCGGCGTCAGCAGCAGACCGGCCTTCAAGGTATCGAAGTGACGCAGTTCCTCAAGATAGAAGGGCAGCATGAAGCTGACGGCAAACAGGGCCAGGAAGCTCAAAATCAGGCTCAGGTTAGCCGAGAGAAAGACGCGATTGTTCAGGAGCGAAAACTTGATGACCGGGTCCGCCGCGCGCTGCTCAACAAAGTACAGCGCCACCAGCGCGAGCGCGCCGATGACCAGCGAACTGATCAGCCCGGGCGAGTTCCAGCCCCATTCCTGGCCGAAAGAGAGGCCCAGCGTGATCGAAGCCAGCCCCAGCGCCAGCAGCAGCGCGCCCCAGGGGTCGAAGCGCGCGTGGCCCCAGTGCGGGCGCTCGGTCAGGATGCGCAGGGTCAGCAGGAAGCCGATGATGCCGATGGGGACGTTGACGTAGAAAATCCAGCGCCATGTCCAGTACTGTGTGATGATGCCGCCCAGCGTTGGCCCGACGCTTACGCCCAGCGCCACGATGACCGCGTTCATGCCCAGCGCCCGCCCACGCTCGTTGGCGGGGAAGGCGCGCGTCAGCATGGCCGCACTGATCGCCATGAGCAAGGCGCCGCCCAGCCCCTGCAAGGCTCGTGAGGCGATGAGCAGACCCAGCGAAGGCGCGGCCCCGCTCAGGGCCGAGCCAATTGTGAAGACAGCCAGGCCCGCCACCCAGATCGGCTTGTGACCGATCATATCGGCCAGCCGCCCGATAGTCAGCAGCACGGCAGCAATAATAATCAGATAGGCGATAATCACCCATTCCACCGCGCCCGTCAGCCCCACGCCGAAGGCACGCGCGATGGCCGGCAGGCTGATATTGACAATTGACGAATCGAGCGTCGCCATAAAAATACCGATGGCCACAATCGCCAGCACCGCCCATTTTCCGGCTCGCTCTGACGGCTCTCCGACATCCGCCGCTACTGTCGCCAGCGCCTGCGCTTTTGCCTCTGTCTCCGCTTCCGGCTTCGCTCCGTTTACCATCTCAAGCGTGTCTTTCGATGTTTCCTGTTGTTTCATAGTCTCTCGCATTTCCCTGAGTGTCCGCATCCATACCTTTTCGTATTATCTAACATTTTGACAGGTATAACCAGCTCACACCTTGTACTTTCGGCCAGTTTTTCATAATCACGATTCTTCAAGCCGTTTCAGTTGCATTCTGGCCCGGCGCGCTTTCTTGCCTCAACAGGGCGATCAGGAGTATGATGAGAGAGAAAGCGACAGATAAGAGAAAGCGAGGGAACATCATGATGACGAAAGGTCAGGGGCTGGGCTTTCTGGGAGCAGTTCTCCTTTTCCTGCTCGGCGCCTTGCTCTCCATAGCGTACACGCGACCGGGCAACCTGCATTACAGCGGCCTGGCCTTCCTCTTCGTGGGCCTTGCCCTCTTTACCGGCACCCTCACCTCCTGGCTCAACGAACGCCACCACCGCACCTCTCTGCTCGCCATCGGCCTCGGCCTCGCCCTGCTCCTCTTTTTCATCGCTCTCGTCTTTGGCCTCTGGTCGTATTTTTATTAGGCAGGTAGGCCAGCATATGCAGGAAGGCCAGTCATCAGTGTGATGGCTGGCCTCCCCCTTTACAGGTGTTTCTCGCCCGCGAATCGCTTTCGGCTGCTAGCGCGTGATAAAGGTCACGCCGGGGCCGGGAGCAAACTGGACGTATTGCACGGAGTAGGGGTTGGCGCCCCAGCTCATGTTGCTGGCAATCACATCGCCGTTGCTCAGGATGCTCTCCACAACGGCGACATGGCCGCCGCCGTAGGCTCCCTGTACCCAGGGCTGCAGGTCAATGATGGCCCCCACAGTGGGCTGGCTGGAAACGTGCCAGCCGAAGGCGTAGGCGTCAGCCGTCCATTGCCAGGCCTCCGCATTGATACGCCAGGGGACATAATAGCCATGCAGTTCGAAATACCGCTGGTTGGCCCACCACGTGCAGGCCGGATACGGGAAGGGATTGCTATAGCCAACCGGCGCGCTGCTTGAACCGCTATTATAGACGACCGGCGCGCCTGTGCTGCTCGTGGCCGGTGCCGATGCAGTCGAAGAACTTCTGCCGGGGATGCAGACAACCTGGTTGACGTAAATCAGATCAGGATTCGCGATATGGTTATAGGACGCGAGCGTCGCCCAGCTCGTGCCGTAGCGAGCCGCGATCCCACTGAGTGTATCACCGCTGACAACAGTATAGGTTGAGCTGCCAGCCGGACATGATGTATCAGTATGCGCACTGGCCACGCCAGTGTTTGCGCCGAGCATCACGGCCAGCAACAGTAGGCCCATCACCCCTGCTACACAACTCTTGACTACGAAATTTCCTCCTCTGTGTTGCTGGAATATGTTCCAGACGTGTCGTTGCATTTGCACCTTTCTTTCCTCCTTCAACTTCAATCTTCAACGCAAAATCCATTATCCCCACAACACAGATGCGGGCTACAATAGCCCGCACCCGGTTGCAGCGATAACCGTGCATAGCATAACATCTTTTTTATGATACATGCCGATACACGATGAAACATATTACTATTTTCCCGGTACAATAGTCCTGTAGAGACAATGCTTATACTACTCTATCTATGAAAAAGGTATTCAGGGCAAATGCTTTTTCTGTAATTTTATGATGTCTGGTTATATTTTAACGGTGTGAGGAGCGGAGATGATGGAGAAAAAACCAGAAATAAGCTGCGCTTCTGTCACTTTTGCACCGGTAAGGCAAATAGCAAGATATAAGAAAGAAGTTATAGGTTGTGTTTATTCCGCTTTGCGGGCTGAGGTAGCTACCAGCAGGATGCTCACCATGACGAGCAGCATACCGCCAACTTTTGCCAGCGTCAGGCTTTCGCCGAGGAAGAAGGAGGAAAGGACGAGCGTGACGGCGGGTATGAGGAGGTCAGAGTAGGCGGTGCGAATGGCCCCGATGCGGCGAATGAGCCAGAACATGAGGAAGAAGCTGATGCAGCTACAGAAAATGGAGAGGTAGAGCAGCGCGCCGAGGGCAGTCCAGGTGGGCGAGAAGGGATAACCGCGTTCAAACAGCAGGCCCAGCAATGTGATGAACAGCCCGCTATAGAGCAGTTGCCAGCAGGTCAGCACCAGGACGGGAACGTCGGGGCTATGCGTTCTGGCCGCGCGCATACCGAGGCCGTAGATAACGGATGAGCCAAGCACTGCCAGTTCAGCCACCAGCGCGGCTCCGCTGCTGGCGAAAATCGGCCCTGCCTGCATCTGCGTGCCGGGCCAGAAGGGGACACGACCGAGCAGGACGATCACAATGCCACACATGCCCAGACAAAGGCTGCTCAGCAGGCGCCAGCCGCGAACCTCGCCCGCGACGCCGATACTGAAGAGAGAGGTGAAAATCGGGGTGGTTGACCACATGAGGGTGAGGACACCGGCAGGAGCGTAGGGAGCGGCGGCAAAGAAGGTACTGCTGGGAATGCCGACCATCAGCAGGGAGATGAGAAAGACCTGGCCATGCTGCCGCCACGTTATCGCCAGCGTCTTACGCTGGAGCAGCGCGATGACAGCGATGATGCAAAACGCGAGGCAGAAGCGCAGGCCGGAGAGCAAGAGCGGCGGCACATAGGCCACGCCGATTTTCGCCACCACCGGAAATGATCCCCACAGCAGCACCATCACAACAAAGCCGAGCAGGCTTGCAAAGCGTGGGTCGCGCTTGATGTTGAGCATAGCGAAATTACACGACTTCGTCAGGATTGATGCCAAGCGAACGCAGCTTCTCCGCCAGTGCCTGCGCGCGCCGGGCCTCTTCTTCCGCCTTCTTGATCGCCTCCTGCGCCCGTTGAGCTTCTCTGGCGGCTTTCGCGGCTTCCTCTTCGGCCCGTTGAGCTTCTCTGGCGGCTTTCGCGGCTTCCTCTTCGGCGAGCGAGGCCTGGGCCTCTTCTCCGGTCAGGCACAGGTTCATCTCACGATCATAGAGGCGCAGGTAATTGCCCTCCGGGGCAAGCCAGCATTGCAACTGTTTGCTCCACAGCCAGCCCGCTTTATCAGGGGTCATGGCGACCATCTCTTTGCTGCGATCATTGAGTTGCCAGCCATAGAGACGGAGAGAAGTTCCGCGTTTGATGGGTGGGACACAGGGATCATAGGCAAAGTATTCTTGCACCCCCATCCTGCCATACTTCCACGGCTTTTCGTAGATATCCTTTTGCCAGGTCTCTTCTGAGAGAATCTCAAAGACGACGTGCGGGGCTGGCCCCGTTCGGCCCACCGTCCAGCTCCGCATGTGCTGAAACGGCACACTTTTAATAATCGCCAGATCGGGAGCAAGCGGATATTCTCTAAAATTGAGCGTTTGATAGAAATTGAGATTATTATAGATGCTGCACGCCTGTTCGCGGAACAACCGGCTCAGGACGGCAGAGAGATAGGTAATGAGGGTCGCGTGCAACGAGGTTTCCCCCATCAGATCCTCCTCGGTGGGGTGAGAATCGTAGTAGTATTGCACCTGATCGGTGATCTCTCGCGCCATCGTATTCTCCTTTCCGGTTGTCAGCAACGAATCGCACGCTCTACGCTCCCCCGACGTATTCGCCCCCCGTGTAGCGGGCTGCTTCTATCATACCATATCCTCGATGCGCTTTACAAGGCACCCCAGCAACATGACATGTGTGCGCAGATGTTTTGATACCTGTGTTTCCACTTGCAGGAGAGGAACGAATCCGCTATCATAGGGGAAGAACGAAAGAGATGTGTTTTGTCCTGAATGGAGCATTATCATGGGCATGATTGCCGTCCTCGCTTATATCATCGATTGGGGCTGGTTGCGTATTGGCCCGCCCTATATCTATATCAACATCAACCCCGTTCTCGCGCAGATCGGCCCACTGGCGCTGCACTGGTACGGGATGATGTATGTAGTGGGCATTCTTGTCGGGCTGTGGGCCATTCGCGGCTATACCAGACGGAAGGGGATCAGCGGAGATTTGCTCTACCGCTTGCTCTGGTGGTGTATCGTCGCAGGTTTGATCGGCGGTCGTCTCTACTTCGTGATTCAGCAGCCAGACCTGTGGCAGGACTACATTCTCCAGCCCTGGCGCATCCTGGCGACGTGGGAAGGCGGCATGGCCTTCTTCGGGGCCATCTTCCTGGTCATTGCCGTGCTGTTCTGGCGCGCCCATGTTGAGCGCGTCAACCCTCTGGTGCTGGTCGATGCCGGCGTCATTTTCGCCACTGCCGGCCAGATTTTCGGGCGCATCGGCAACCTGATCAACGGCGACATCATCGGCTTCCCCAGCACCCTGCCCTGGTCGACGGTCTACCAGAACCCGCATAGCTTCGCCTGCCTGCAAGCCACCACCTGCAATGTCCCGGTGCAGCCTGCCGCGGCCTACGAAATTCTCTCCAACCTCATCATGCTGGCGATCCTCTACCTGCTTGCCAGCCGGGTGCGGCGGCCCGGCATCCTCGCGCTGGTCTACCTCTTCGGCTACTGTATCTCCCAGTTCCTGCTCTTCTTCGTGCGCGCCAACGTCGTCGTCACCTTCCTCGGCCTCGACTGGGGCCTGAAGCAGGCGCAGTGGACCTCCATCGTCCTCTTCATCCTGCTGATCCCTATCAGCTACATCGTCCTGCGCGTCCTCCCCTACTCAAGGCCCGTCCCAGCGGGCGAGGTAGCCGCTACCTATGGCATCCCGCAGAAGCAAAAGCAGGAACCGGAACCGGAAGAGAAGCCTGAGTCGGACGCGAAGCCAGAGGGGATGCAGGAGACAGAATCTGAGGAGCAGCAGCCTGAAGCCGAAGATGAGCTTCAACCCTCCGAGGTTGTGAGTGATAGCGGCAAGCGACCAGGAGCCGCGAAAGTAGAGGGCGATATAGCGGCTGCGGGTGAGGGGTAGGCGAGAGGTTTCATAAATGCGAGGTGAGGATGGCTAACAAGTCCATCCTCACCTTTTTTTGTTGGGAGACCCGTGCAAGATTATATTTTCCCATTGGGAGAAAAAATGCTGTACCCCTGTCTAAAGGCTGCTATAATGGGCAGTAGCTCTTGACAGATCGGGGTGACTGTGGTAAAATAGAACATATATTCTAAAAAAGGACGGGATGGTATGATAGCACTACTAGAGGACTCGCAAATGCCAGTGCAGCTGCGTACACAACCTCAAAGACAAACAGGGGCAGGGCGTCCTATTTCCTGGTTTGTAGATGAACAGGTAAGCAGCGGCGTCTGGCGAGAAGAGGAAATTCCGCCAGAGGTATCGGGGCTTACTCGTCCCATCAAGGTGTTTCGCGCTCCGAGGAAAACTAGCTTCATCATGTATGATTGGCATGGTGATAAACAAACATTTTGTCCACCTATGTGGTGGGATCTGGCTATCGGTTCAGGTGCATGTGGGCTAGGATGCAGGTCTTGCTTCTTAATGCTCACTCACCGAATCAAACGTGACCCTTCTCGCCATCTGCTCTACGACAATCTGGAAGACTTTGTACACGCTGCTGAGAAATGGCTGACCGATCCCGCGCGCCGTAGACAGCACACACTTGGTGTAGGCATTGATCGCTCAGATTCATTGCTGTACGAGGGTGTTATGCCGCATGTACGTACTCTGGCGCCTCTCTTTTCCAATCCAGAGAGGAATCTCGCTGGTAACAAACTTATTTTACTGACAAAAACGGCCAATACCCATTATCTTGCCGATATTCCTGCTGAACAGCGTAGCAATGTGGTTGTAAGTTTCAGCCTTAATCCAGAACCTGTGGCTGATTTGTGGGAAGGAAAATGGCCGGATACTGGTGAACGCATCACACCATCTATCTCCAAACGCCTGGAAGCCGTTCGCTACGCGCAAGACTTAGGCTTTGAGGTGCGGGTACGAGTTGACCCTATTTTCACGCCTGAGCAGTGGGAAGAACACTATGCAGCATTCATCGCCGATGTCAAATCGCTTGGCATCAACTTCCGTTACTGGACATTAGGCACGTATCGCGAGAAGAATGGGCAGCTTGACGGATGGAGAGAACGCTGGGGACTTTTGCCAATGGAATGGCAACTGCACGACACAGAATTAGTGAAAGATGGTACTCACCGGCATCTTCCCGAAGCTCGGCGCATAGAGATTTATACAAAAGTACGAGACTTGATTCGTTGCGAATTTCCAAAAGCGCGCATCAGCCTCTGCAAAGAGACCCATACAGTAAGACGGGCATTGGCTCTGTGCAACGCTGATTGCAATTGCTTAGTCTGATTTCTGGAAGGTAAAGCGTGTAGTATCTTGACTGAGAGGCCCATCAATTTTAAGGATGCGGCCTTCTTGTTGCAATTTTTTTAGTGCGTCACTCAGGTGCTTGCTCGTAATTTTTCCGAACCAATTGGTAAGGACAGCTGTGTAAATTTGGATTCTGGTAAGGATTTGTCCTTTCCCTGCTTCCCAGATATCTTCCTTGAGCCTTTCAGCTTTATGACGATCAATCTCCTCCTGCGTAGGGTCTATAGAAAACAATGAGAGTTGGTAAGGTTGGCTCTCCTTAAATTCCTGTAATTGCCGCTGGTAATCTTCCTCGACCCTGTAGACAACTTCACTAGCAAGAGTGATACCCTTTGGATGAGCTGTGGCGAAAACCAGATAGTATTTGACTTTCCCTTCCAAAGTTCTTATTGGATAGATATCTGCAAAACCTGTTCTTCTTAATTTTCTAAACTCATCTACTAAAAGCTCTTTATAAAGACTCAGGGCGTTTTGAAATCGCTCTTCAACAGTTCTACCAGCAAGCCGTTTATTAAGATAATCCTTGTCTGCAATTCCAAAAACACTCGCCAGTGTCTCTAAATATTGCTCAGCATTAGGAACTTGAGAGTCGAAAAAACCGCGAAGGCGCAAAGCTGTTTGAGCATCGAAGCGAATCCACAAATCTGTGGACGCATAAGTACTCCGGTTAATAATTTTTTCCACACCTACCCAGTCAATACCTTTCAGGCCGAAAGGATCTAAAAAACAAATAGTTGGTTGATTACCTATCTCCCTCAAAATACGGCTAATATTACTTGTGAAGGTACCCTGAAGGTTTAAAACGAGGTTACCAAATTGGGCAGTTGCTGACTGAAGATTGGTAAAGCGTTTTTTATTCTCTTCAATGTTAATGCATGTCAAAGAGTAAGGCTTTGCCTCTCTTTTGTACTGCTGAGCAAGTTCTGCAATTCTCACGGGCGATCCTTTAGAGCCATCATCATAGATACCCTCACCGGCAAAACCATCAATATAGTAAACCTGGCCGATAATTCCCATGATTTTAGAGGCCGCCGCAACATAGTTTTCTAAAAGCTGGAGCTTACGTTCTGACCAATCTTTCAAGTCATCAAAAAAGTCAGGATTAGTCGGCGTCAACTGGTCCTCCTGCATGTCAGGCTTGTTGTGGGATTATTACAGATTATAATAACATGTACAGTTAAAATTTGCAATATCTTTGAAGGAACTCAGATAATAGAGAATCTAAAGGTGCCTGATCTGACTGATAATCAAGTAAAAGTCAGTCCAGGCACCTTTCTGGCAGCCTTATCGCTTTTTTTACTGGGCCTGCGCCGCGGCTCGCTCTGCTTTTTCCGCTTTGCGGCGTTTGGCGCGGTCGCTCAGTCCGTTGGCGTCCTCTTCGCCGTGCGCGGCTTTCTCGCTGGCGGGTTCGAGGGCGGCGGCGAGAACATCGCGAATTTCGTTGGCGAAGACGAAGGTCATCTTCTCGCGCAGCTCCTTCGGGATGTCCTCCATGACGTCCGGCTCGTTGCGTCTGGGCAGGATGACCGTGCGAATACCGGAGCGATAGGCCGCCAGCACCTTTTCCTTGACGCCGCCGATGGGCAGGACGCGACCGCGTAGCGTGATCTCGCCGGTCATGGCGACATCCGAACGCACCTTGCGCCCGCTGGCCAGCGAGACCAGCACGGTCGCCATCGTCACGCCGGCCGAGGGGCCGTCTTTGGGGATGGCCCCGGCAGGGACGTGGATGTGGACGTTCTGGTTCGCGTAGACGTTTTCGGGCAGGCCGAGCATCTGCGCGTTGGAACGCACATAGGTCAGTGCCGTCATGGCCGATTCTTTCATCACGTCGCCCAGCTGGCCGGTGAGCGTCAGGCGCGTCTCGCGGTCGGGCATGGTCGCGGCCTCGATGAAGATGATCTCGCCGCCGACAGGCGTCCAGACCAGGCCGGTGGCGATGCCGGGGCGGTCAATGCGTTCCGCCGCCTCCTCGAAGAAACGCTGGCGGCCCAGGTATTCGGGTACCTGCTCAGCGTCGACATGGATGGGCGGCTGCTTGCCCTCGGCCACCTGCGTCGCGACCTTGCGGCAGAGCGAGCCGATCTCGCGTTCCAGGTTGCGCACGCCCGCCTCACGCGTATAGTCGCGAATGACGCGGCGCAGGGCATCATCGGTAACGGTCAATTCATCTGGCTTCAGGCCGTTGGCTTCCAGTTGCTTGGGCAGCAGGTACTGGCGAGCGATGTGCAGTTTCTGCTCCTCCGTGTAGCCGGAGAGTTCCAGAATCTCCATGCGGTCGCGCAGGGGCGCGGGAATGGGTTCCAGCGCGTTGGCGGTGGCGATGAAGAAGACCTTTGACAGATCGAAGGGCAGGTCCAGGTAGTTGTCGCGGAAGTTGAAGTTCTGCTCCGGGTCGAGGACTTCCAGCAGGGCCGATGACGGGTCGCCACGCCAGTCCGCGCCGACCTTGTCCACCTCATCGAGCATGATGACGGGGTCGTTGGTGTCGACGCGGCGCAGCGTCTGGATGATGCGGCCCGGCATGGCGCCGATATAGGTGCGGCGGTGGCCGCGAATCTCGGCCTCGTCGCGAATGCCGCCCAGCGACATGCGCGCGAACTTGCGGCCCAGCGCCCGCGCAATCGACTGCCCCAGCGAAGTCTTGCCCACGCCCGGCGGGCCGACGAAGCAGAGGATCGGTTCGCGGTTGATCTGACGCAGAGCCTCCTGCGGCAGCAACGGCTCCGAGGGCTTGATGTCCTCGGTCTCAACGCCGCGTTCGGTGGTTCCCAGTTCCTCGCTGCGTTTCTTCTCTTCCGCCATGCGATCTTCCTTCAGGCGGCGCACGGCCAGGTATTCGAGGATGCGTGCTTTGATCTTTTCCAGGTCGTAGTGGTCTTGATTGAGTACCTGGCGAGCCTTCACCACGTCAATCTCCCCACCCGTGCTGCGGCTCCACGGCAGGCTGACCAGCAGTTCCAGATAGGTGCGGATAATGCTGTATTCGGGCGAGACACTGGGCAGTTTCTCCAGGCGCGAAAGCTCGCGATTGGCCTCTTTCAGCGCCTCTTCGGGCATGTGAGCCTCGTCGATCTTCTTGCGCAGTTCGTTGACCGTTGCAACCTCTTCGTTCTCCTCGCCCAGTTCGCGCTGGATGGCCTTCAACTGCTCGCGCAGCAGGTATTCACGCTGCACCTTGCCGATCTCTTCCTGCGCGTTGTTCTGAATCTTCCTGCCCAGTTCGAGGATTTCCAGTTCGTGGCTCAGGTAGGCGCTGAGTTCACGCAGCTTCTCGCGCACGGAATCGAGTTCGAGCAGCTTCTGGCGCAGTTCCAGATCCATTGGCATGAAGGTGGCGATGACGTAGACGACCTGCACCGGCTCCTCAAGGTTGAGGGTGGCAGAGGCCACGCCCTCCGGCACGTTCTGTACCAGCGAGACATACCGCTGGAAGTAGCCGATGACATTGCGCTTGAGTGCCTCGATCTCCGTGTCATCCTCCTGCACTTCCGGGCGCGGGGTGACATGGGCCATCAGGTAGGGCTTCTCCTGCGTGAATTCGCCGATATCGACGCGCTCAAGGCCCTGCACAATGATCTGTACGGTGCCGTCGAGCATGCGAATCATGCGGGCCACGCGCGAAACGGTGCCGACCTTGAAGATGTCCTTTGGCCCTGCCTGCTCAATTGTCGCCGATTTCTGCGCCACCAGCACGACCAGCCGGTCGCCGCGCATGACATCATCGATCAGGCGAATGGAGCGTTCCTGCCCCACACCCAGTGGCTGCACGGTGAAAGGATAGATGACGGTATCTTTGAGCGGAAGGACGGGCAGGATTGCGGGGATGTTCAATTTCCCCTCTTCCTCATCCTCTTCGCGCCGCCGCCGTTCGTTTTCCTCGCGTTGGCGGCGCTCGCTACGGCTAGTGGCCGCGCGGCGCGTCGGCTCTGCTCTGGGTGTCCTGCGCCTCCTGACCTTCTCTACCACCTCTGGCGCCTCACCTTCTGGAGTCGGCTCCTCCTGTTCGCCTTCGGTGGGGGCAGTTGGGGCCTGCTCAGAGGCGTCAGGGGTGGCCGACGTGTCTGCGTTGGTGGCAAACTGCTGTTCCTCTTCCTGCTGCTGTTCCTCTTCAGGTTCCTGGTTTTTCATTGTGTCTTCCATACAACCTTCTCATCAAAATGGAATGATTTCTCTTCTCTTCTACTATTCTTTCCTGTGTTGTGTAGATATACGTTGCGGGGCGGCCTGCGGTAACTTTTTTGGCAGGTCTACCCATAGGAAACCGTTCTGGTAGCGAGCCGAGACGTGTTCACGGTCGAAAGGTGAGAGGATGAGAACCTCTACGCGGAACGGGCCATAACGAATCTGGGCTTCGTGGTAAAGATATTCACCCTGTTCGCTGTCATCGTGCCGTTCGCCGCTGACGATGAGCGCATCTTCGTAGAGAGTGACTTCGAAATCATCCTCAGATAGCCCCGCCAGTTCAATTTTTATCGTCACCATATCCGCCGATTCACGGATATCGGCCATCGGTCGCCAGGTCGTCGAATGCTGAATGACAGATTGCTGGCTCTGTCGTAGTGCGTCGTGCAGGATTTCGCGGTAATAGCGTTCCAGTTGCTGCTGTGACCCGTTCCCGTACCGGTAGGTCGCGTATCGATAGCGCAATCGCATTGTCCGTTCCCCCTAAATAGAAGCCCTCGCAATACCTCGCGGGATACCTGGCCGCAGGTATCCTCCACTAACAAACACGGAGGCAAGAAGCTGCCTGATACAGAGTAGGAAATGAGGAAAAGGCAAAAGGTGTAGAACGATGAACAGGTTACGTACAGAGACAGGAACCGGCTTCTTTCTTTCACCCTTCGCCTTTTCCTCGTTTCGGCGTTTTCAGGTAAGAACCTCGCTACGTTGCTCTACGTCCGGCCTATTCACTCGCTCGGCAGGTCTTTTTCTCCCTCGGCGAGCGCCTTCTGGCACTCCGGGCAGAGATACTCGAACTCGGAATGGCTATCGGAGAGAACGTCGCTCTGGATGATGCGAGCGTAGCGGAGACGAGTTGCCTTATTGCAGCGCGCACAGGTCACATAGGTTTCTGCTATGGCGGTTCGTCTGGTTCCAAGGATATCTTCCTGCATGGACGATACCTGCCTTTCTTTCTTGCTGTGTGTTCCAAAAGACGGAAAAAGGGTCTTAACCGGTTCGGTTGTATACGCATGTCTTCAGACGCCGTTGTCGAGAAGAACCCATTTGATTATGGCACGTGGAACGCGAAATTGCAAGTGCGTTTGACGCTGCTGACCGAATGTGCTACTATGTTTCTATATTCGTCAAGAATATCTATCTTGTTCAGGTTTTCGTGAGATGCAGGCCGCGTACCCCGACCAGAGACGAAGGCGGATATCCATGATGACGCGATTGAAACAGTGGTTGCAAAAGCTATTTTCCTGGTGGCGTTGGTGGGAAGAGCCAGAACCGCCTGCTCCCCCTGCCAGTACCTCGTCTGAGCGTGTAGAGCAGTGGAAAGAACCTGGGCCGCAGATTCACCCGTACTCGCCTGTCGCGGGCGAACACTGGGATGACGAATTTTCTCTTTCATCACCTCCCTCGCAGTTGGAGGCGGGGCGAGAGAACACGACCGCGTCGGCGGGCGGAGAAAAAGCCGTTCCGAGCATTCCGCTCTCATCGGCGTCACTGCCTCCATCGTTGTCGGCGATGGCTCCGCCATCATTTACGGCGGCCAATGCGCAGGCGGAATCGGAGCCAGCGCCGGAAGTGGAACACCATTTAGCATTCCTGCGCTACCTTGTCCTCAAAGGGATCGTCAACGAAGGCTTCCCGGAAGACCAGCCACCGCCACAATATCCGTAGCCAGAAAGTGCAGGCCTGCACTTTCTGGACTGGTTATTCTCTGCTTATTCGCTCTTGCTTTCCGGTTCGGTAATCGTGACCATGCTGCCATCGGCATTGAGCATGACGATCTCACCTGCAGGTTGGGCCTGCGCGCGGGTCCCCATCTCAGAGCCGTTAGCGGCGTTCTCTGATGGCAACTCGATCTGCTGATCCTGCTCGTTGTTCTGGCCGACGAAACGGCGCACAATGATGAAGGTGACGACGCCTGCGGCAACAACCCCGGCGCTGAAGCCTACGATGGAAAGCATGCGCCCGCGTTTCTGCACCAGTTCGCTGCCGCGCTCGCTGAGGTCTTGAGCGACCTTGCCGGTGCGCTTCGTAATTTCCTGGGTCAGCGAATCGGCGCGGTCTTTGATGTCTCCGGTAATCTGCTCGCCGCGTTTGAGGACATCCTGACCCCAGGCACGGCCAGCTTTGCGCATCTGTTTTGCCAGTTTCGCGCGCTGGCGGGCCTCTTCGCGCAAGGCCTTACGCAATTGCTCGGCCTGCTGCTGCAACTGCTGCGCCTGCTTGCGCAACTGCTGCGCCTGTGCCGCTGCCTGCTGTCGGCTCGTCAGCGTCAGTTCTTCGAGCCGCTGCTGCGCCTCCTGCACCTTCCCTTTGACGGCGGTCTGCACCTGCGCCGCCGGTTGACTGCCCTTGTTGGCGCGGTTGCGGACGCGCTCAAGTAATGTACCAACAATGGGGCCAAGCGTTGTTATTGTGAGAACCCCTACGCGCAACCACTGGCTCCCCTTCTGCATCATCTCCTGAGTCTTTGTCTTTGTAGCCATACAACCCTCCTCTCTGCTTCATACAAAATATGGGGTGAAAAACACACCAACTCATAGTATGTCAGGTTCAAGTGCCGTATGTCAAGAGAAATAGAAGGGCTTTTCAGAAAAGACGACTATCGGTCCTGGCTGGCAACCTCGCTGAGGCGCAGGACGAGGCGACAAAAGTGCAGCATAGAGGCAGCCGATTCTAGATACGCCTCTTCATCATCGATTTCGTCGCCGCTAGCTGCCGCCTGCGAGCGCCGCAGGGCGCGTAAGACGATCAGCACATCTTCCTTGAGGGATTTCTCCAGGTCGCCGCGCTGCATCAAGTGAATGACCTGGGAGACAATGGTATCAACTTCGCGACGCATCTCATTGAGATCCTCCAGCCAGGCTTCTTCATCCTCCTCTTCCGCCTCCTCGCTATCCTCAAGAAAGGCCGTCTCGGCTAATGGGTCTTCTTCCAGGAAAGCATCGCGGGAGGGATTGGAGCGATGAATGCCTGGGCCACCACTGCGGCAGCGCCTTGCACGGCGATGGGTGCCGGGTTCCTCTTGCGTTACCCCTAAATTGCGAAGCAGAACGGCCAGTTCTTCTTCCCAGCCAGCCATAAAGCATCCTCCTTGTGAAACAACCGCAAGGACTACGTGATCCAGGATGCGCCTTGAGGTCAGGTGCAACCTTCCAGGTGCCAGTGATGTCAATCCGGCGTGGCGCCTATGTGCAGCGCCCGCTTCACCGTATTCGTATCTACGTGCCAACTTTCTTCTCAAGGCAGTGTAACACAGTGTGTCATCCTTGTAAATGGGATTTTTTTCTGTTCCGCTTAGCCCGGATGGCGTTTCTTTATACAGGCTATGTTATAATGAAGGTCAATGTTACCGGCAAGTCGGGTGAGCAAGGAGGAATTTGTCTATGCCCGCAACAGGTGAAAATCAGGAAGAGAGTCAGAACCAGGAAAGCATGCCCATTGTCGCCTGTATCACGGTGGGGCCATTTCAGGAGAATTGCTATCTCTACGCCTGCCCACAGACGCGAGAAGCGGTGATTATCGACCCTGGTGACGAGGCGGAGAGCATCCTCAAGACCATTACTGAACTGCAACTGATCCCCCGCTATATTGTGAATACGCACGGCCATATCGATCATATCGGGGCCATCGATGCCGTTCACGCGGTTTATCCTGTGCCACTGGCAATTCATGCCGATGATGTACACATGTATACGGATGAGCGCGTGGCGCGGCAATATGGAAAAAAAGCGCCACTGGTAGCGACAAAGCCGGATATCCTCTTGAAAGAGGGAGACCGTCTGACATTCGGCACGCTTTCGCTGGAAGTCATTGAGACGCCCGGCCACACGCGCGGCGGTATCTGTCTGCTGAGCCGTCCCTACTGTGTCTTCAGCGGCGATACCCTCTTCTATCGCGGCATCGGGCGCACCGACTTCGAGGGTGGCAGCTACGAGCAGATCGTTGCCTCGATTCGCAACAAGCTGTATACGCTCGACGACGATCTGGTGGTCTTTCCCGGACATGGCGGGCCGACCACCATTATAGAAGAGAAATTTGAGAATCCCTTTGTAAACGTA
>Ga0209581_1001146_pt1 | contig 34438 bp, 25 predicted proteins | sample Coa_R2_FD_187160 | JGI IMG/M metagenome (GOLD analysis project Ga0209581, IMG submission 187160) | Surface soil microbial communities from Centralia Pennsylvania, which are recovering from an underground coalmine fire - Coalmine... | ecosystem: Environmental > Terrestrial > Soil > Unclassified ...
TGGTTGCGCTCGGCTGCTATTTTTTATTCGTGCACCGGCGCATTGCGGCTTTATAAATTGGGGGTGACGTGCGCTTTGAGCGAGAATTGGAATTCGCCTGCCGGGCGGCTGCCGCCTCCGCTGATCTGGCGTTGCGGATGCAGCCGTCCATTGTGGCGCAGGAGAAGCAGGACGGCTCCCCGGTGACGCAAGCTGATCAGGAATGTGAGGGCCTGATCGCGCGGACGATTGAAGAGACGTTTCCAGAGGACGGCATCGTCGGGGAAGAAGGGACGCGCAAAATATCATCCAGCGGCCGCAGGTGGATTGTAGACCCCATCGACGGTACGCGCGATTTTATTCGCGGCAATCAGTTCTGGGCCGTGCTGATTGCCCTTGAAGCGCACGGCGAACCCCGGGTCGGCGTGGCGCATCTGCCGCTCATCGGAAACACCTACTTCGGCGTGAGCGGCGGCGGCGCATTCCGCGACGGCGCGCCCATTCGCGCCTCCGGCGTCGATCGCCTGGATCGCGCAGTTGTTTGCCCCAATGGTATGCAGGGGATGGTCACGGAACGCTACGGACCTGAGCTGCTGAGCTGGCTGGCTCGCTGCTGGGCCGTGCGCAGCCTCGGCGGGTGCTTGGACGCGATGATGGTGGCGTCCGGACGCGCCGACGCCTACTTTGAGCGCAAAGCCGAGATCTGGGACCTGGCGCCCTTGCGCGTGATCCTTGAGGAAGCGGGAGCGGTGTTTCTCGCGCCGGACGGCTCAAACCGCATCGACGGCGGAAGCGCCGCTGCGTGCGCTCCGGGCATCGAAGCCGAAGTCCGCGCCTTCTATTGCCGCTGATCCACATGCTGCCCTTCAAACTCGTCTGGTCTCCCGGCTACGACCTTCACCTTGGCCGCCATATATTCCCTGCTGAGAAGTACCAGATGATCCGCGACCGTCTGCTTCGTGAGCGCGTCGCAGGGCCGGACGATTTCATCGAGCCTGCTCCGGCAAGCGACGACGACGCGCTCCTGGTGCACACGCCGGCCTGGGTCCGCGCTCTCGAGAACGGAACGCTGAGCATCGAGGAAAGGCTTCGGCTCGAGATCCCATGTTCGCGGGAAACTGTCGAAGCCTTCTGGCTGATGACGGGCGGAACGATCGCCGCCGCCCGGAACGCACTGCGCGACCGCATTGGGGTCAATCTCGGCGGCGGGTTTCACCACGCTTTTCCAGACCATGGCGAAGGCTTCTGCGCCATCCATGACGTCGCCATCGCCATCCGCCGGCTCCAGCAGGACGGCGCCATCCGCAAAGCGATGGTGGTCGATTGCGACGTCCATCATGGCAACGGCACCGCGCAAATCTTCTCTGGCGATTCGACAGTCTTCACATTGTCGATTCACCAGTGGAACAACTACCCTTCCGAAAAGCCGCCGTCGAACATTGACATTCACCTGGAAGACGGCTTGGGCGACGACGAGTATCTCAAGCGGCTGCGAACGCATTATGAGGGCGCCCTTGCGGAGTTCCGGCCTGATCTGCTCATGTACATCGCTGGCGCAGATCCGTTTATGGAGGACCAACTCGGCGGCCTGCTGCTGACGCTCGATGGCCTCGCCCGCCGCGATGAGCTGGTAATCAACCGCGCCGTCATGGCCGGCGTTCCAGTGTGCATAACTTTAGCCGGCGGGTACTCGTTCAACGTGAACGACACCGTGGCCATCCACATGAACACGATCAAAGCGGCCGCAGAAATCCTCCGTGCGCTTGCAGCATGACACGCTGGCGTCCTCATCATTCATCCGCGGCTTTACGATACAGGTATGCCCGATTCGCCCGCCATCGCGGTGCGCGATCTTCGCAAGATGTACGGCAACAAGGCCGCCGTGGATGGGCTGACGCTCGAAGTCCCGCGCGGCTGCTTCTTCGGCTTTCTCGGTCCTAACGGCGCCGGCAAAACAACCACGATTCGCATGCTCATGGGTCTCGCTCCGCCCACCTCGGGCGAAATCGAAATTCTGGGGTTGCGCTTGCCCGAACAGGCTCTAGACATCAAGCGCCGGATCGGCTTGGTACCCGATGAATCGCTCCTGTTTGATCAACTGACCGGACCGGAGTTCATCGAATTTGCCGGCCGGGTCTACGGCTTGGATCGGAAAGTAGCGCGCGAGCGCTCCCGTGAACTGTTCGAGCTGTTCGAACTCGCAGGCGCGGAGCAGAAGCTGATCTCAGAATATTCGAAGGGCATGAGAAAGCGGGTTGCCATGGCTGCGGCGCTCATCCACCGTCCGCAACTCTACCTCATGGACGAGCCGTTCGAGGGCGTGGACGCAGTCGGCGCACGGCTCATGAAAGATATTCTCCTCGAGCAGGTCCGGCATGGCGCGACCATTTTCCTCACCTCGCATGTGCTGGAGGTTGTCGAACGCCTGTGCGACCGCGTCGCGATCATCCATGAAGGACGACTGCTGCTGAATGAGCGCATGGCTGCGCTGCGCGCCGGCGCCGAGACGCTCGAAGATATTTTCGTTCGCCTGGTCGGAGGCGAGCGCAGCGCGGAAACGCTGGACTGGCTATGAACGCCCAGACCCGGGCGATCTGGTGGGCGCAGTGGCGCGTGATGTGGAATACATACTCGCGCGCGCCAAAGCTGGGAAACGCGTTCGGTCTGGCGTTAGGGGGCGTGTGGTACGGAGCATGGCTGGCGCTCGCGGGCATGGCGTTCCGGCTGCTTTCGAAACCCGGCGCACTCGGAGCGGCGGTGGAAGCGGCGGCGCCGGGTCTGCTGCTGATTTTTCTGTACTGGCAGCTTGTTCCGCTGCTGATGGCCGCTACCGGGGCGGCGCTGGACATGCGCAAGGTGATCGTCTACCCCATTCCCCAGGAGCAACTGTTTTGGATCGAGGTTCTCCTGCGGGCAACGGCCAGCTTCGAAATGCTGTTGATTGTGGTCGGGGCGGCTCTGGGCGCGCTATTCAATCCGCTTCTGCCGCCGTGGGCCGCATTGGCCGCCATCCCCTTCATCGCCTTCAACCTTCTGCTTTCGGCCGGTATCCGGGAAGTCCTGAGCCGCGTCTTTGCGCGTCGCCGGATTCGCGAGATCGCCGTGTTCCTGTTTGTGATCACAGCGGCGCTGCCGCAGCTCCTGTTACGTCATGCTTCGCCGGCCTGGCTTTCGGCGGCTTGGGTTCATATCGCGGGCCCCGTGTGGCCCTGGTCGGCCTGCGCCGCCATTCTGGTTGGCCATCGCAGCCCTGTCGCGGTCGCGTCGCTTCTGGCGTGGACCGCGGCCGCCTATGTCTTTGGCCGGCGGCAGTTCGAACGCGGGCTGCGCTTCGATGCGGACGCCGCCGGCGCCACACCCATCGCCGCGCGCCCTCTCCTTGGGTCGTGGCGCGATCGTGTGTTCCGCTGGCCCTCCTCGATCTTTCCGGACCCGCTCGGGGCTCTGGCAGAGAAGGAGCTGCGGACGCTGGCCCGCTCCCCCCGGTTCCGCCTGGTCTTCCTGATGGGCTTCACCTTCGGCCTGCTGATCTGGCTTCCAATGGCAATCGGCGGCAGCCCGTCGCGCGGCGTGCTGGCTGGACATTACCTGACGATGATCTCCGTATACGCCCTGCTCCTGCTCGGCGACGTCTGCTTCTGGAACAGCCTGGGCTTCGACCGCGGCGCGGCCCAGGCTTACTTTGCGATGCCCGCGCCGTTCAAGACCGTGCTGCTTGCCAAGAACATCGTCTCGGTGTTCTTCGTCCTGCTCGAAATCTCCGCGATTATCGCCGTTTGCGCAGCGCTGCGCACGCCCATGAGCGGGGCTGCGCTGGTCGAAGCATACAGCGTCACCATGATCGTCAGTCTCTACCTGCTCGGGATCGGAAACCTGATTTCCGTCTACAATCCGCGCGCCGCCGATCCTTCCCGGAGCATGCGGTCCCGCGCCGCAGGACGAGTGCAAGCTCTTCTGGTTTTTGTGTACCCGCTGGCCGCCGCGCCGGTGCTGCTGGCTTACGCCGCGCAGTATGCGTTCGACAGCGCAATCGCGTTCTATGTCGTACTCGGCTTCTCAGCTCTCATCGGCGCTGCCGTGTACTGGGTGGCCATGGACTCGGCGGCCGGCATGGCCCAGCGAGATGCGGAAAGAATTGTTGCGGCGCTGTCAAGAGGCGACGGGCCGATTGAGGCGTAAATCAGGTCAGAACAAGCCGGGCTGGGGCTCGTCCGGAATCCGGTCAGCCGGCTGGATAAACGCCAGATACTCGGCTCTTGCCTTGCTTCGCGCCGGCAGCCAGCGATAGGCCGGCGTCCCGAAGAGTGAGTTCCTTTCGATCATCTGGCGACGCGGTTCGGGCATCGGCGAGACGCCGAACTCCATACCCCGCGTCAGCGTTCGTCCGTTCCACGGCGGGTTCTTGCGGCTGTAGTTCTCCTCCCAGACGCCCAGCCAGGGAAAATCGGCGCGCTTCCATACATACCCAAACAGCACCCGCGCGGACGGCGAGAACGCGAGGAAGTAGGCCTGCTCGCGATGCGGGTCCATCAGCGTTGTGGCAAACCGGCCCGAGGACGGCGAATCCGGAAACACTTCTAGATCCCCTGGCCATTCGAAATCGCGTCCGTCCAGAGTGCGGGAACGCGTGCCCGGAGCGCGGAATTGCGTGCGTCCCTTTTCAAGAAATGGCGGTCCCATCGTCACATGCTGCGTCCAGGCGATGGGAATATCGAGCGCCGCCAGGTTTTCAACCGATTCTGAAATCCGCAGAACCCCATTCGGTTCCAGACGGATGCGGCGCTCAAAGGCGAGCTGTGCGGCGGGCAGCTGCGTCCGCGACAGGAGTTCGCTTGCGCTCGTTTCAATCTCATACGGCGCAATCGAGGCTTCGCCGTGAACGGTCAGCCCCGCCCGGGCCTCCTCCGGAGACGGCGGACCAAAAATTCCCAGACAAAGATTGTGCCCAAAAATTCCGGCCAGCAACTTGCTCTCGGCGTCATTCCCGTATTCGGGATGCGCGGCTTGATTGTAAGTGGAAGGCTCGATCGACGGCCAGGGCGGAGTCCACAGTGGGTTCACGCCGGATGGCTTGTGGAGAATTTCAGCGATATGCCCTCCCTCCACCGTGACCGTCACTCGGACCTGGTCATTCTCGATCTGGCGGGCGCGCCGGTTGTGGTATCGAACTTCGGGCATCGTAGAACATTGTATGCGGCGGCGCGCGGGAGTCGGCCGGCGCAAGCCCTCCAGCATGTCAAAAATTTCAGCGTCCAGAAAGGCATCCTGCGAAAGGCACGGCGCGTCAAAAAAGTAGAAAACAATTGCGAATTTTCTTGTATTGAGATCGAAGGCCCGCTAATCTGAGATTTCAGCTTCGATCACAGTACTTAATTCGGTGAGCGACATGGCCGCCAGTATGTTGCCGGTGCGCGAATTCGCGCCAGTAAGCCTGTCCGATACGGAATGGCTGCCCCGTCCAGAGCACCCGCAGCCGCAGTTCCAGCGTCCAGAGTGGCTGAATCTGAACGGGTCGTGGGAGTTCGAATTCGACGATGACAACGCGGGCCTGGACGAGAACTGGGCGGTGGCGGACAAGCCGTTCAGCCGATCCATTCTGGTTCCGTTTTGTTTTGAGAGCCCGCTGAGCGGGGTCGGCGAAAACGCGTTCCACCCCTATGTGTGGTATCGCCGCAGGTTCCACACGCCGGAAGCTTGGACGGGGCGGCGTGTGCTGTTACATTTCGGCGCGGTCGACTACAAAGCTAGGGTGTGGGTGAATGGTTACTATGCTGGCGAGCATGAGGGCGGCCACACGCCTTTCCGCTTCGACATTACGGCGCTCCTCCGCGGGAACGAGAACACCATCACTGTTCGCGTCGAGGACCCTCCCACTGACCGGTATCTCCCGCGGGGCAAACAGCACTGGGAGGCTCACAGCGCCAGCATTTTCTATACCCGGACTACCGGAATCTGGCAGACCGTGTGGCTCGAGGCCGTCGGCCAAAGCTACCTGGAGGCGGTGCAGATCGACGCCGCTCTGAACGGCTCTGTCACGTTTGAAGCCCGAGTTGCCAGGCCTGCCGATGACGTTCACTTCGCCGTCGTCGTGCGGCAGGGCGATCGCATTTTGACAATGACGATGGTCCAGCTCGCGGGCGCCCGTGCGACCGCAGGCGTGGTGATCCGCGATCCGGGTCTGTGGTCGCCCGATAACCCGAACCTGTACGACGTTACGTTCGAGCTGCGACGCGGTGAAGAGCTGCTGGACCGCGTTGAATCGTACTTCGGATTCCGCAGCGTCGCCGTCCGGAACGGTCGCGTGGTGCTGAACGGCAACCCAATCTACCTCAAAATGGTCCTCGACCAGGGCTACTGGCCGGAGACCAACATTACGCCGCCCTCGGACGAAGCCATTCAGGCAGACATCCGGCTCACTAAAGAGATGGGCTTCAACGGCGTCCGCAAGCATCAAAAGATCGAGGATCCGAGGTATTTGTATTGGGCCGACAAAATGGGCCTGCTCGTTTCGGCGGAGATGGCCAACGCCTACCTCTACGACTCCACGTATGTTGGCCGGCTCACGAACGAATGGATGGAAGCGATCCAACGCGATTACAACCATCCCTCGATCATTCTCTGGGTGCCGCTGAACGAAAGCTGGGGCGTTCCGAACGTCGCCGATCCAAGGCAGCAGGCGCATATGCGCGCGATGTATCATCTGACGAAATCGCTCGATCCCCACCGGTTGGTGATTGACAACGACGGTTGGGAGCACACCGAGGACACGGATCTGTTCGCCATTCACGACTACACGCGCACGGGCGAGCAGCTCTATGCGCGCTTCCATGAGTGCCCCTCGGACCAGGTTCCGCTGCCGCTGATGGGCAAGCTGTACCTCGCGCCCGGCTGCAAATACAACGGAACGCCGCTGTTCCTCTCCGAATTCGGCGGCGTCGCCTTCATTCCTGAGGGCGACCGCACCCCCGAGAACTCGTGGGGCTACTCGGGCATCGAGCCCTCCCGCCAAGCCGCGCTCGACCGTATCCGCGGCCTGTATGAGGCCGTCGCCAAACTGCCGCGATTCGCGGGCGTCTGCTATACCCAGTTGTGCGACGTCGAGCAGGAAATCAACGGCCTGCTCACCTACGATCGCCGGCCGAAGTTTGATCTCCGCGAGATCCGGCGCATCAACGACCTGCTTGCATAGTTCCGCCCGAGGCGCAGCTTTCGGGGTTTAGAAGACGAACTTCAGCGCAAGCTGCCCGATGCGGGGATCCCCAGCGCCTTTGATGCTCCCGAAGCCGGCGCTCGAGAAGGTTGTCCCCGGATTGTTGAAGTTCACGCGATTCAACAGATTGAAAAACTCTGCCCGGAACTGGACGCGGCAGCGTTCGCGCAAAAACGGAAAATCCTTGAATAGCCCGCCGTCGTAGGTGATCGAGTTGGGGCCGCGAACCGCGCCCTTCCCCACAGTTCCGAAAGCGCCCACAGGCGGCAATCCGAAAGCCGCCGGGTTCAGCCAGTCTACGCACGGCGCAGCCTTGCCGCAGGCGCCGGCGCCGTAAATCGCGCTATTCAGCGCCACGGCGCGGTCGCTGCCCAAACCCGTGCCCGACTGATCCTTGCCCGCCATGATCGTCAGCGGCGCGCCGGACTGCGCCGAGAACAGTCCGGTCAGGTCCCATCCGCCTGCGATGTAGCGCACCACGGCGGGCGCATTCGACAGCCGCGGCAGATTCCAGACGAAATTCGCCACCAGCCGGTGCGTGTGATCGAATTCGGAGGGGCCGTAGTCGAACTGATGCCGCCCCGGCATGTACCACGGAATCGGCGACAGCCCGCCCGACACCACTGTGCTGGCGCTCTGACCCCACGGTATGTCATCCAGCGATTTTGACCAGGTGTAGTTGGCTTGCAGCGTCAGACCCTTGGTGAAGCGCTTTTGCACCGTCGCCTGGAGCGAGTTGTAGTGGGAATTAATGTCGTCGGAGGACTGAGCAATGCTCGTAAACTGCGGATACAGCCGGCGCTGGTCCGTACTCAGAGCGCTGCCGGGGATGTAGACGGCCGGCGACAGTTCGATGGTTTCAAGCAGATGGCTAGCATGCGATCCGACATAGGCCAGACGCACCATCCAATCCGCGCCAAGCTGCTGCTCGATCGCGAGATTGTAGTTGTAGGCCACCGGAGTCTGATACACGCTCCCGTTCGCAGGATCGTAGGTCACCGCCAGCAACGGCAGCGGGAACGCGATGTTGCGCGGCGGAGGGAACGGAGCGGGAAACGGATTCGTGATGCCGAGATACGGGTTGCTGAACGGGCCTTGTGGATCTGTAAGCGTGATTTGCGTGCTGAATGGCGTGACGTCCACGAAGCGGTTGTTGTAAATGCCATCCTGCATCGAGTCGTAGAACATGCCAAACCCGCCCCGGATGCTGGTGCGGCCGTCGCCTTTGACGTCGTAAGCAAATCCGATCCGCGGCGCGAAGTTTTTGTAATTGGCCAGAATCCCGTATTTCGGCGCGCCGGCGTCGCCGGGAAACAGCAAGCCCGGAGGCGCATTGTCAAACTGCTGCGATTTCACGCCGGCGGCGTACGCATCGGGCTTGAACAGCTCAACCCTGCCGTGCGTCTCTTTCCAGGGGAAGAACGGATCCCAGCGCAGGCCCAGGTTGAGAGTCAACTTGCGAGTCACGTGAAAATCATCCTGAAAAAACAGCCCGACCGTGTTCACCAGGTTGTCTTTGAACTCTCCATTGCCCTGGCGGAAGGTTCTCAGCTTGCCGAGCACAAAGCTGGCGAGCGCGAGGTTGGTGTAATCCGCCGTGAAGCTGAACTGTCCGGGTTGCAGGAACTGGTTCCGCAAGATCACCTGGGCGCGTCCGACATCTGCGCCAAAGACCATGGAATGCCGTCCGGACACCCAGCTCACGGCGTCGTTCAGGCTGTACTGGTTGCGCGTGAACGTCGCTGGATCCGTCTGGCCGATGCTGAAGAAGCCGCTTACAGACAGGCTCTCCAGAATCTTGTCGCCAGGCGGTTCGTAGATGTTTACCCCTAAAGTTGCGGCGTTGATGCTGCCGGCCGCAGGACCGCGCTGCGATACCTCGCGGGCGACGCTGAACCGGAATTCGTTGAGGATGTTCGGCGTGAAGATGTGGTTTTCGTTCAGCATCACGTTATGCGAATCGATCACCGTGAAGTTGGTGTTGCTGAGATAATTGCTCAAATTGAGAAACGGCTGGTTATAGAAGCGATCGAAGAAATACCGCACGGACAGGTGGTCCTGTTCGCCGAGCGTCTGATCAACACGCGCCACCATTTCATCGAAATTCTGCGCCGTCGGCTGTCCGTAGAAGACCAGGCCGTTGCCGCCGACTGACGGGAGATACTTGGATAATGCATGCGCGGCCGGATCGAGGCGATTGCTCGGAATGATGTTGCCGGGGAACGGCTTCCCCGTCACAGGATCGAGAATTGTGATCGCCTTGCCTTGTGGATTGTTCGGATTTGCGGCATCCAGATACGCAGAGAAGTCGCCCGCCCAGTTGGCCTGGGTTGGAACGTAGGCATTGGACGCCGTGCTGACATTGCGAATGCGCGTACCCTGGTATCCCGCAAAGAAGAAGGTCTTGTTCTTGCCGTTGTACAGGCGCGGCAGCGTTACCGGACCGCCGAAAGTTCCGCCGAACTGGTTGCGCTTCAATTGGTCGCGCGAGGAGGCAAAGAAGTTGCGTGCGTTAAACGCGGCGTTGCGGTTGAACTCGAATAAATCGCCGTGAAAATCGTTGCTGCCGGATTTGGTGATGATGTTCACCACTCCGCCGGCGTTGCCGCCATAACGCGCCGAGTAGTTGCTGGTCTGCACACTGAATTCCTGCAATGCGTCGGGAAATGGAAAGGGCTGGTTGACGTTCGTATAGATATCGTTGTTATTAGCGCCGTCCAGCCGGAAACTGGTCTGGTTCTGGCGCGAGCCGTTCATCGAAACTGTCACGGCGACGGGAAAGGTTTTCGTGCTGCCTTGATCGACATCGCCGGCAGGCGCCAGCACCGCCCCCGGAGATATCAACGCCAGCGTCGCAGCATTTCTTCCATTCAGCGGAAGACCGATAATGCGGTGCTCATCGACGACCGCGCCCATCGTAGCCGTGGTCGTATTGACCTGCGGCGGCGGCGCTTCGACATTCACGGTTTGACTGGACTGCTGCACATTGAGCGTGAAGTTAACGGTGGCGCTCTGGTCGGCCTGCAGCAGAACGCCTTTCCGCTCGGCGGGAGCAAACCCGGCGCTTTGCACCGAAACCGTGTAGCTCGAAGGCTGGAGCGAGGGAAACACATAGTAGCCTTGCGCGTTCGTCGTTGTATCACGCGTAAACGACGTCCGCTCGTCGGTGATCCTGACCTTGGCCTCCGGTACCACAGCCCCGGTCGGATCTGTGATGGTTCCGACAACCGATCCAAGACCTTGTGCATGTGCGACCCAGGCCAGTGTGAGGAGCCCGAGAGCGGGCGCAGAGCGGCGCACCCAAAGACGAGACAACAACACCTTGAAACCTCCCAAGGGCAAAAAGCCCTGTTTGCTCATGAACGTAGCATCAGGCGCGGAAAGCGTCAATCAGGCCGCGGCTGTAACAGGCCTCGGCTGAAGACGTACAGGACGCCGCGGAGCTGCCGGGCGCTCTCGCCCCGCGTAATCGCCGAATGGGCGCGGGCGTCAGGTCTGCTTCATTTTTGGGACCCGGTCCAGGACGCCCATACTTGCTGCTGATACGCGGCGGCCTTGCCGAGAACGCTGGCCGCGTCCAGCGTCAACATTCGCCGGTCGCGGACAATCAGACGACCGTTGACCATGACATCGTTCACGTCTCCGGCCTTTAGCGAATACACGATTAACGAATAGATGTTGTACATCGGCGTCGCGTTCGGTCCGTCCAGACGGATGGTGATCAGGTCGGCGCGCTTGCCGGGCTCTATGGATCCGATCTGTTTCTCAAGTCCAAGAGCCCGCGCTCCGATGATGGTGGCCATCTCGAGCGCCTCGCGCGCCGGCAACGCCTCCGCGTCCATGAGCGTCACCTTTTGAAGCTTTGCCGCGAGCGGCATTTCCTTCATCAAGTCCGCATCATCATTGCTGCCCGCGAAGCCGTCGGTGCCAAGGCCCATCGCGATTCCGAGCGACAGGATTTTGACCACAGGCGCGACGCCGCTGGCCAGCTTGGCGTTGCTTGTGGGGCAATGGGCCAGTCCGGCGCCATGCTTCTTGAGAATGGCGAGATCCGCATCGTCAAGCCACACGCCGTGCGCCGCCAGCACCGGTCCGTCCAATACGCCCAAGGACTCAAGCAGCTGCGTGGGGCTCATACCCCGTTTGGCGCGCGTCTCTTCATTTTCGCGGCGCGTCTCTGAAAGATGAATAAGCAGCGGAGCGCCGTACTTGTTGGCAAGCGCACGCGCGGACTTCAGGACGTCATCGCCGGTCGTGTATACTGCATGCGGCGCAACCGCAGGCGTAATCAGCGGATCGTTTCGGAAGCGCCGGAGGTAGCGCTCCGTCCCGGCCAGCGCATCCGCAGCCGTTTTGTAATCCGGCGCCGGGAACCCGATGATCGTCTGGCCAAGCACGCCGCGCAGCCCCGCTTCCTTGACGGCGTCCGCAAGCGCGTCCTCGAAGTAATACATGTCCGCGAACGTGGTGGTTCCGGCCAGCGCCATTTCGAAGCACGCAAGCCGCGTCCCCCAGCGCACGAATTCCGCGTTCACGTTCTTCGCCTCGGCCGGGAAAATATATTTCTCGAGCCAGTCCTGAAGACGCTTGTCGTCGGCGATGCCGCGGAAGAGCGACATCGGCGCGTGCGTGTGCGCGTCGATCAGTCCCGGCGCTATGAGCGCATTGGGCCGGTCCAGACGGCGCCCGGCCGCGAATCGCCGCTCGATTTCCGCCCGCGGACCCACGGCGGCAATGTGGTCGCCCTGAATCGCGACCGCGCCGTTCTCGATGACGCGCCGCTGCGCGTCCATGGTGACGACGTAGCGCGCGGTCCAGATCCGGTCGGCGGTCTGCGCCGCCAGCACCGCGGCGCACGCGAGAGCAAGACTACAGAAACGACGCATCAAACGGCCTCGGAAACAGATCGCGCATGCGAAACGCCTCGGCGCGGCCAGCCAGGTTGACCAGCGTGATCTCGATATCGCCGCAAAATTCCCACAGGATTTGACGGCAGGCGCCGCAGGGCGGCGTCAGCGCCTCCGTATCCGCCGCAACAACCGCCCGCCGGAACTGGCGCGCGCCCTCCGATATCGCCTTGAACACCGCCACGCGCTCGGCGCACAGCGTGAGCCCGTAGGTCGCACTCTCCACGTTGCAGCCGGTATGAATCCGCCCGCTCGAGTCCTCCAACGCCGCGCCCACCCGGAAGTGCGAAAACGGCGCGCAGGCATGTTCTCTGGCGGCCAGGGCGGCCTGAATCAGCGGGTCCATCGGCGTCGCGCTCACGCCGGAAGTCGCGGAACCAGCGCACGCAACAACTTCACCAGCGTACCACGCACGCGCGCGCCCGTCTCCAGCACCTCTTCGTGGCTGATCTTTTGCGGCAGGATTCCCGCCGCCGCATTCGTCACGCACGAAATTGCCAGCGACCGGATTCCCATGTGATTGGCGACAATGACCTCCGGCGCGGTCGACATCCCCACCAGATCCGCTCCGATGAGCCGCAAAAATCGGATCTCCGCCGGCGTCTCATAACTCGGTCCCAACATCGCGGCGTATACGCCTTCGCCAAGCTCGATGCCCAGTTCCGACGCCGTCTCCTTGGCGATGCGGCGGCACTCGGCGCAGTAGGCGTCCGACATATCAGGGAACCGCGGTCCGAGGGAGTCGTCATTCGGACCGATCAGCGGATTGACGCCCTGAAGATTGATGTGATCGGAAATCAGCGCCAGGTCGCCCGGGCGGAAGCTCGGATTGATCCCGCCCGCCGCGTTGGTGAACACGATCGTCCGGATGCCCAGACGGCCGAGCGTTCGTACTCCAAACGTGACCTGCGCCGGCGAATACCCTTCGTAGTAGTGCGCGCGGCCGGATAGAACCAGCAAATCGACGCCTTCGAGTTTTCCGGCGACCAGTCGTCCCGCATGCCCGACCGCCGTCGACCTGGGCCAGTCCGGAATCTCCGCGTATGGAATCACCACCGCCTCGACCACCTCTTCTGCGAATGCTCCCAGACCGCTTCCCAGTACAACCGCAATTCTGGGGCTGACCTTCACTCGCGAACGGATGTAGTCGACCGGCGCGCTCACAACAGGACGCCCGCGATGCACGCCGACATGAAATTCGCCATCGTCCCGGCTGCCACCGCAAGCAGCCCGAATCGCGCCAGGTCCGATTTCCGGTTCGGCGCCAGCGCGCCGATGCCGCCGATTTGTATCGCGATCGAGCTCAGGTTGGCAAAGCCGCAAAGCGCATAGGTTGCTATCGTGAACGAACGCGGATCCAGCGTCGATTTGATTTTGCCCAGATCGATGAACGCTACAAATTCATTCAAGATCAAACGTTCGCCTAACAGGTTCCCGATGCTGCCGGCGTCTTTCCAGCTCACCCCCAGCAGCCAGGACACCGGCGCGAATAACGCTCCCAGCACCGTCTGCATCGACGGAGGGAACCACCCCATGTACGGCAGCGAATGAATTCCGCCCAGGATCCCGTTGATGAGCGCGATCAGCGCGATGAACGCGATCAGCATTCCGGCGATGTTCAATGCCAGGCTGAGTCCATCGCCCGCCCCGCGCGCCGCGGCGTCAATCACATTCACGCCCGGCTTCTCCACTTCGATGCGCACGCTGCCCGATGTCTCGGGCTTCTGTGTTTCCGGCTTCAACATTTTCGCCAGCATCAGCGTCGCCGGCGCGGTGAGAATCACAGCCGTGAGCAGGTGCCTGATGTCAACTCCGGCAACGCGCACATAAGCCGCCATGACCGCCCCCGACACGTGCGCCATCCCGCTGGTCATAACCGTGAAGAGCTCGGACTCGGTCATGTTCGGCAGAAAGGGCCGGATCGTCAGCGGCGCTTCTGTTTGCCCCATAAAGATGCTTGCCGCGACATTAGTCGATTCCGCGCCGCTGGTCGCAAATACGCGCTGCATCGCCACGGCCATGGCGCGCACGAATAACTGCATGACGCCGAAATAATACAGAATCGCGAAGAACGAAGCGATAAAGATCACGATCGGCAGCACCTGGAATGCAAACACCAAGCCAACAGGCGGCTGATTGACGCCCAACTTCCCGAATACGAACTGGCTCCCCTCATCGGCGTACGACAGCATGTGATTCACTCCGTCGCTGATGGACTTGAACACCCAGGCGAACGGAGTTTTCAGCACCAGAAATGCAAAAGCAAACTGAAGGCCCAGACCCCACACCACGACCCGGGGCCGAATGGCGCGCCGGTTCGAAGAAAACAGCCACGCGATGCCGACGATCGCAACCAGGCCGAGAAGGCCAGTAAAACGCCCCATGTGGAATTGTCAGTCGTCCGTTGCCAGTTGTCGGCAATTCGGCGCCCCGGTCCACGGACTCTGTAACCCCGTCCCAGCGCGCCGACAGGCGACCACTGACAATTGCCTCAACCTACTACTTCCAGAATCAGCTCGCGATCTTCCGGCGGCTGAGCAGAAATCCGAAATGCATCCTCAATAAGCTGCGCCGCCTCGTCCAGCCGGTCCTCGCGGGTGTAATACAGACGGCACAACACCGCCCCGGCATCCACCTTCTGCCCCGTCTTGACCTCGAGAATAACGCCTACGGCCGGATCGATCGTATCTTCCTTGCGATCGCGCCCGGCGCCGATCATCGACGACGCCAGCCCGATATATTCAGCCTCGATCGCGCTCACGTAGCCCGCTCGCGGCGAGGTGATCTCCCGAACGCCCGTCGCGTTGGGCAGCAGATCAAAACGGTCCAGAACTTGTGGATTGCCGCCCTGCGCCTGGATTACCTCTTTAAACTTGCGGTATCCCGATCCGTCCAGAAGCCGCGCTTGCGCGATCTCCCGCGCCTCCTCCAGCGTCGGCGCAATCTTGCCCAGGTAGATCATCCGCGCGGCGAGTTCCAGTGAGATCCGCGTCAGATCCGTGGGGCCCGCGTTCTGGAGCGTTTGCGACACCTCCATGATCTCCAGCGCATTGCCGACGGCGTATCCCAGCGGCTGGTTCATATCCGTAATCAACGCCTGGACGCGCTTGTCCATCCGCCGGCCGATCCCCACCATCATCTGGGCGAGCCGCCGTGCGTCGATCTGCCGCTTCATGAATGCGCCGGAACCCACTTTAACATCCAGCACCAGGGCGTCCAGGCCCACCGCCAGCTTCTTGGACATAATCGACGACGCGATCAGCGGAATGGACTCGACCGTGGCGGTCGCATCCCGCAGCGCGTACAGTTTCCCATCCGCTGGAGCGATCTCGGCCGTCTGGCCGATGAAGGCCAGCTTATGCCGGACCAGGTGATCGCGGAACTCGTCCACGCTCAAGTCCGTACGGAAGCCGGGAATCGATTCGAGTTTGTCCAGGGTACCCCCCGTGTGCCCCAGCGCCCGGCCGGAAATCATCGGAATCACCACGCCCGCTGCCGCCGCCAGCGGCGCTGCAATCAAGCTCGTCTTGTCGCCCACTCCGCCCGTCGAATGCTTATCGACCTTGACGCCCGGGACTCCTGACAGGTCCAGCGTCTGGCCCGACTCGACCATGCGCTGGGTCAGCGTGGTCACCTCGCGGTCTGACATGCCGGAGAAAAATGTCGCCATCAGAAAGGCGGACATCTGATAATCCGGGATCTCGTCGCGAGTGTATCCCTCAATTAGAAACGCGATCTCGTCCGGCGATAGCTCCTCACCGTCTCTTTTGCGATGGATCAGGTCGACTGTACGCATTATGCGACCTTCAGCGTAGCATCTTATATCTTTGAAAGTAAACGAACTGCGAGCGGTGAACCGAGCCGCGAACCGGCGGGGCCGTGAGCGGCGCAAGCCTCCTTACCCGCTTAATTCCGGAAGACTGTAGCGATATTTCCCCGCGAACACATCCCCAAACACGCTCAGCAGCGGCTGGTGGAGGAAGGCGTTGTCCGCCAATATATGCGCCCCGCGCAGATCCACTGGTCGGCCTCGCATGTCGCTCGCCTCCCCGCCCGCCTCGCGGACCAACAGCAGCCCAGCGGCCATGTCCCACGGATTCAATCCGAACTCCCAGAACGCATCCAGGCGTCCGCACGCTACGTACGCCAGATCGAGCGCAGCCGACCCGGCGCGCCGCACACCGTGGGTCATCATCGCCAGTTGATAGTAAAAATGGATATTGATATTCTCATGCCGCTTGCGGCTGGGAAAACCGGTCGCGACCAGCGCTTCCGTCAGTTGGCCGGCCGTTGACACCCGGATCCTCGCGCCGTTCAGATACGCCCCCCCGCCGCGCTCGGCCGCAACCATCTCCTGCCGCGACGGATCGAAGACCACGCCCGCTATCAATTCGCCCTTCTGCTCCAGCGCCAGCGTCACGTTATAGACAGGAAATCCGTGAGCAAAATTCGTGGTCCCGTCCAGCGGATCCACATACCAGCGGAACTCCGAGCCGGAATCATACCCGCTGCCTTCTTCCGCTACAACGCTGTGGCTCGGGTACTCCGATCGCAGCCGCTCCACGATCAGGCGCTCCGAGGCGCGGTCCGCCTCGGTCACCAAGTCGTATTCGCCCTTGAGCTCGAAAGCAACGCGGCGATCGAACATCGCCGCCAACACCGCCCCCGCCTCCCGGGCGATTGCCAGCGCGGTTTCTAAGTACGAAGACAAGCGGGAGTTACTCCCGCTCAAATAAATACTTGATATCGTGCTTGAAAATAAACAGATTCGGCTGCCCCTCGCGCGTCAGCCGGATGAACGAGTGGTCGTAATACTCGATTACGCCGGAAACTTCCTCGTTGCTCGTCAGCCGCACGCAAACAGGCGTGCCTTTATCGATGAGACGCTTCAGATATTTCGGTTCCTCGAACGTCTGTTCCGGCGGCTTGACCTTCTTTTTCTTTTCTCCTGACGGCGATCTTGTTGGCATATCGGTCGTTCCGGCTCTTGCTGTACGTTCCAGTCTCGCCGCCGGCGCAGGATTCCGCGGAAGCGCAAGCCGCTGCGGCGCCCTGGTCAGCGGCGGCGGCCTCGGAATCACCATAATAGCCAGTGCGATATTGCGCCTGCAAACCCGGCCTGTTCAATGCGATTTTCAGCCGGTGAAACCGGTCTTTGGTGGCCGGAACGCCCTTCGGATAGAAACCGAGAACGTATTGCGTGCGCAAATCGCGCAGAATATCGCCGAATGCCCGGTCGAGCTCCGCGCCCACCGAAGGCGCAAAGACGCGCCCGCCAGTCGCCGCAGCAAGTGTGGTGAGCGCATTCTCCCCGCCGATGTTGCGGCCCGCGTCGTTGGTAATCGGTACTACGAGAATCGGATACACAATTGCATCGGCCAGCTGAACGGCCTCAAGCGCCTGGTGATAGGTCTTCGAGCTCGTCGTGTCCCCCCCATCGGTCACCACAATCATCGCGTGACGGCCGCCACGGTCGCCCAGGTCCTGCGACGCAAGATACATCGCGTCGTACATCGAGGTTCCGCCCTCCGGCTTCAATCGCCTCAGGGCCTGCTCCAGCCGGTCCAGCCGCCGGGTATACGAACATTGCAGCGTCACCTGCCAGTTGAACGTGTACAGCGCCGCCGTATCGTCCGGATTGCCCTCTCGTAGGAGCGTCTTCAGAAACCGGTTCACCGAGTCCGTTTCGTATTTCAGCTCGATGGCCGTAGACCCGCTCGTATCCACCAGAATCGCCGCCGATAACGGCTGCTCCGATTCCCGGTCGAAGACCGCGATCTGCTGCTCCACGCCGTTGTCGAATACCCGAAAATCGCTCTTATTGAGAGAGCCGACCGGGTTCCCGTTCATGTCCTTCACGGTGGCGAGTATACGCACCAGCCTGACGTTGGAACGATAGACCGGCTGCGCGGCCAGCGAGCCCACAGCCACAATCGCCGCCGCCAAGACTACCGGTTGCGTACAGATTCGTCCCACTCGCCCTCAACCCAGACTTCGCCGTCTTCGAAGTATTCCTTTTTCCAGATCGGAACCAGCCGCTTGAGACGGTTGATGCCTTCGAGCGCTGCATCGAATGCCTGCTTCCGGTGTGGCGCGGTGACAATTACCGCAACGCTGGTCGCGCCGATTTCCATGCGGCCCAGGCGATGCACCATCGCGATTCGTCCGATGGCGTACCTCCCGGCCAGCTCGCGCCCGATATTCGCCATCACCTTGATCGCCATTGGCTCATAGCATTCATAGTCGAGATACCGCGTCGCCCTGCCCCCGGTATTGTTCCGGACCACGCCTTCAAAATTCACAATCGCGCCATCCTCGCCGCGCAGCAGCCGCGCCGCCACCTCTCGCGTGTCGATGACGTCACGCGTGAGGGCGAAGAAATGTCCCGCTTCGTCTTCCACAACGTGCGTATATGCACCCAGCCCGCCGCTCACAGGCGGCAACAGAGCGATCTCATCGCCCTCTGACACCGGAGACGCCAGCGGAGTGAACTCATGGTTCCTCGCCAAAACAATGCTCCCCCGCATTGCGCCAATCCTGGCGTCGTGCGATGAATAATACTGAAACACATCAGCCATCCGGCTCCCCTCAGGCAACTCCAGGACCTCCTCGCAACGGCCCAGAATCTCCTTTAACTGGCCGAAAAACAGGACTTTAACTCGCACGCTGTCAATACTAACAGACTGGCGCGAGAGGTCCCCGGTTTCAAAAACATCCGCCCCGCCGCCGCCCGAACGCAAAGCCCGGAACGGCTGCCCGCAGTGAAACTTGAAAGCGCCACGCGTGTCAAAGAATCGTGGGTTCATTGGTTCGGTGGAGCGCCGTCGCGGCGCTGCTGTGGATTGTTCGCCTCCAGGCTCAGACGCCAGCATCTTTCGCCGGCCGGCGGGTCGTGGAAGTACAGTATTCGCCCGCGCAGCAGCCGCTGGATCCGGTCGACCTCGCCCGGGCCCAGGCGGTGAAGACCGGCGATCCGCTGGATCTCGACGCCGTTGGACGCGCAATCGATCAGCTTTACGCCACCGGCCGCTACGAAGACATCCAGGTGGAAGCCGAGCCCGCCGAGGGCGGCATCATAGTCCGCTTTGTCACCGTCGAACGCTGGTTCGTCGGCCACGTCGGCGCCCAGGGAAAAATCTCAGCGCCTCCGAACCGCGGACAGATCTCCGTCAGCACCGAATTGAATCTCGGCGCCCCGTACGATCCCAATTCGCTCAAAGCCGCGGAAGACAACATCGTCCGGCTTTTTCGCGAAAACGGTTTGTATGAAGCCGCCATCCGGCCCGATACCCGCAAAGACCCGCATGGGCAGCAGATCAACGTGACCTTCGTTGTGACGCCCGGCAAGCGCGCTAAATACGAAATGCCCATCCTTCAGGGCGACCCTAAGCTGCCCGACCAGACGATCGTCGCCGCCACCGGCTGGAGGATGCGCTTCATCCATTGGTGGCGCGAGGTCACCCAGGCGCGCACCCGGAACGGAATCAACGGCATCCTTTCGAAGTATCAAAAAAAAGACCGCCTGGAGGCGGACGTCCAAATCTCGAAAATGGACTATGACGCCGCCCGCCGCCGCGTCAAGCCAACTTTGAATATCAACGCCGGCCCCACCGTGAAAATTCGCGCCATCGAGGCCAAAGTATCCGGCCGCGCCATGCGGAAGTATGTGCCGATTTATCAGGAGCGACGCGTCGACAACGACCTCATTGTCGAAGGCGCCCGCAACCTGGCGAACTACTTCGAAGCTCAGGGCTATTACGATGTCGACGTCAAGCCTCGGCCCAACCAGCTCAAAGATGACCAGCTGCTCATCGAGTACGCTATCGCCAAAGGCGAGCGCCACAAACTGGTGGAAGTCAATATTGAAGGCAACAAGTATTTCGACGCCGAAACGATTCGCGAGCGCATGTTCCTCGAACCCGCCGGCTTCATTCGCTTCCGCCACGGCCGCTACAGCAGGTCGATGCGCGCCAAAGACGAGGAAAATATCGCCAATCTCTACAAGTCAAATGGATTCCGCGACGTCAAGGTCACCAGCACGACCATCGACGACTACAAGGGCAAAAAAGGCGATATGTCGATCACGTTCCATATCGACGAGGGCCCCCAGTGGTTTGTCGACAACCTTGAGATCGAAGGAATGAAACAAATCCCGCCAAGCGAGGTGCAGTACCTGCTCGCCTCTAATGCGGGGCAGCCGTACAGCGCCGTCAACATCGCCGCTGACCGCACCGCCATCCTGACAACGTATTTCAATCGCGGTTTTCCCAGCGCAACTTTTGAATATTCGGAACAGGCCTCCGGCGCGCCCCACCACGTAAACTTGAAATATAAGATCACCGAAGGCGATCAGCAATTCGTTCGCGACATTCTCATCAACGGAGTCCGGCGGACCAGCCCACAGCTCATCCAAAATCACATGGAACTGCACCCCGGCGATCCGCTGTCGCTGAGCGCCATGACCAACGCGCAGAAGACGCTTTATGACACCGGCGTTTTCGCCAAGGTGGATACGGCGATACAAAACCCGGATGGGAACGAAACGCGAAAATATGTGCTCTACGATATCGTCGAAGCCGCGCGCTATACCCTCAACCTGGGCGTCGGCGCCGAGATTGCGCAAATTGGACCGACGGCGCCCAACGTCAGCACCCCCACGCCGTCCACCGGATTCAGCCCCCGTTTCTCGCTCGACATCAGCCGCATCAATATGTTCGGCCGCGGGCACTTGGCCACGGTTCGCGGCCGCGTATCGAATATCGAGCAGATGGGTTCGGTCGACTATGTCATGCCCCGCTTTCGGGACGTCTCCGGACGGAATGTCACGATTACGGCGCTCTACGACTTCCGGCGCGACATCCGCACCTTTGCCTCCAAACGCGCAGAAGCCTCCGTCCAGGTAGCGCAGCAGGTCTCCAAACCCACGACTCTGCTGTTTCGGCTCACCTACCGCCGCGTCAGCATCAGCGAGGTGGTGATCCCGACCCTGCTGGTTCCACAGCTTCTCCAACCCATTCGCCTCGGAATGTTTTCAATCAATCTCTCACAAGACCGGCGCGACAACTCCGCCGATGCGCACCGCGGCATGTTCAATACCGCGAACTTCGATGTCGCCACCAAAGTCCTGGGATCGCAGCGCAGCTTTGTTCGCGGACTCTTCCGCAACGCCACGTATCATCCGTTTCAGCACGGCCAATGGGTGCTGGCGCGTCAGACCCAATTTGGCGTCATCCTGCCGTTCGCCGCGCCTGCGGGCTTGACAAATGCCCAGTCCGTTCCGCTCCCCGAACGGTTCTTCGCGGGAGGAGCCAACTCGATCCGCGCATTCGCCTGGAATCAGGCCGGTCCACGGGATATCGGAACGCCGGCAGGTCCCGGCGCTCCCGCCACGCTGCCTACCGGATTCCCTCTGGGCGGAAACGCCCTCCTGATCAACAGCCTCGAATTGCGTTTTCCACTCATCGGCGAAAACATTCAAGGCGTGCTGTTCGAGGATGCAGGCAATGTTTACGACACCCTCAAGGATATTTCCTTCCGCGCGCGGCAGCGCAATCTCCAGGATTTCAATTACATGGTCCACGCCGTCGGATTCGGCGTCCGCTACCGCACGCCCATCGGGCCCGTCCGCGTGGATCTCGCCTACGCCATCAACCCGCCCGGCTTCGTCGGATTTAAGGGAACCACTCAGGAACTGCTCCAGTGCAACCCCAACCTTCCCCCGAACCAGTTGCCTTCGTTTTGCACTCCTGTGCAGCAGAATGTCGGACATGTCCAGTTCTTTTTCTCCATCGGGCAGGCGTTCTGATGGCGGCGATCGGCGTCATCCTGATCATGGCTGCAACTTCAACAATCGTTCAGGGCGCGACGATCATCGATCGCATCGCGATTCTCGTTGGAAACTCCGTCATCAAGGACAGCGATATCGATCGCGATATCCGCATCACTGACTTCCTGAATCGCGATCCGCTAGAGTTCAGCTCCGCGGCCCGCAAGCGCGCGGCGGACCGCCTCGTGAACCAGGCGCTCATTCGCCGCGAAATCGAGGTCGCGCAGTACCCCTACGCGACTGATCAGGACGTCAACACCTTCCTTGAGCAGATCCGCAGGCAGCGGTTCAAAAATGACGCCGAGTACCGGCATGCGCTCGAAGAGTACGGCATCTCTGAAGCGCAGCTCCGGCGAGCCCTTAAATGGCAGCTCACCGTGCTGCACTTCATCGACATGCGCTTCCGGCCCGGCGTACTGATCACCGACCAGGAAGTGACCGAGTATTACAACTCGCACCTCGCCGCCTTGACCCGCGAAAACGGGGGCAAACCGCCCAATCTCGAAGAGGCGCGCGCGAGCATCGAATATCAACTCGCCGGTGAGCGCGTCAATCAGCAGTTCGAAGCGTGGCTCGAGGAAACCCGAAAGAACGCCAACGTGCAATATCGCGAGACATCTTTAAAATGAGCAAGCCTGCCAGAATCGCCAGTATCCTTGCGCTCTCTATTGCCAGCCTGATCGTCGTCATCTTCATAGCCGCCATCATCGTCGTGCAGACGGCGTGGTTCCAGAATTTCGTGCGCGAGAAAATCATTGCCGTTACCGAGGAGTCTACAGGCGGCAAGGTGGACCTTGCCTCCTTTACCTTCGATCCCTGGCATCTGCGCGCCGTCATCCGCGGCTTCGTCATTCACGGCGCGGAACCGGCCGCGGCCCCGCCGCTGTTCCAGGCCAAAATGCTCCAAGTCGATCTGAAGATCCTGGCCAGCTTGGAACACACCGTGGATCTGCGCCAGTTGATCATCGATCAGCCGGCTGCGGATGTCATCGTGTACCCGGACGGCAGCACGAACATACCCTCGCCGAAGGTAAAGAAGAAGTCCGATAAGTCCGGTCTCGAGACCGTCGTCGACCTGGCCATCGGCAAGTTCGATCTGCGCAACGGGTCGTTCATTTTCGCCGATAAGAAAATTCCGCTCAATGCCAAGGGCGAGAACCTGACCGCGCAGCTCTTCTACAACACTGTGAATCCCTCCTATCAGGGCCGCGTCTCAATACAGCCTCTCATCGTCGACTACGCCCATCATCAGCCGCTCGATCTGAACGTCACCGTACCCGTCACGCTCGCCAAGGACAGCATCACCGTTCAGGACGCGAAAATCGGCACGGCCCACTCCGGGCTCGTTCTCAACGCTTCCATCAAGAACATGAACTCGCCGGCGACCTCGGCGCGTCTCAACGGAAAAGTCGCGCTGAGAGACATTGAGCAGGTCAGCGGATTGAAAATCTCCGATCAGGCGGGAAAAACTCTCCCCGGCATCGTCGATGCTGAAATCGCCGTCAACATGGACCAGAACAGCATCCGCATCGATGCCGGCCGGCTTACGCTCGGCGAATCGAGCATCGAAGCATCCGGCCCCCTGAAGGACCCCTCCGGTCAGGGCTCGCTGGCCATCAAAAGCAGTCTTGCGCTCGGCCAGCTCGGCCGCCTCTTCGAACTCCCGCAGCGGCCCGAAGGCGTCGTGCATTTGAACGCCAACGCCAAGCTCGGCGGCAACAAGGAATACCTGGTCGCCGGCAACGTAGTGGGCCGTAATCTCGCCTTTCGCCAGGACGGCAAGCGGTACAGCAACATCGACCTCGTCTCCGCTCTTCACGTCGATCCCCATCGCATCGAGCTGAACGGACTGAAGCTCGACGCCTTCGGCGGCGAACTCGCCGGCAACGTCGCCGTGGCCGATATGCGCCGCGTGGACCTGGACGCGAATCTGCGAAACCTCGACCTGAACACCGCAGCCCGGGCCTTCACCGGAAAGGATATCGGCTATGACGGCATCGTCTCCGGCCCCATCAAAGCATCTGGCGATTTGAAAGCTCCCGGCGCCACTGGCTTCGTCGCCAATGCGAACCTGACCATTGCCCCGGGCCCCCGCGGCCAGCCCGTCTCCGGCCGCATCGTCGCCCACTACAACGGCGCCGTTGGCGCGGTTCAACTCGATAACAGCTACCTCGCCCTGGCCCACTCGCGCCTGAATCTTTCCGGATCTCTCGGCCAGACCGTCCACGTACATTTCACGTCATCCAACCTGAACGACTTTCTGGCCGCGCTGCGCATCTCCTCGCCGCAGGCCAAAGAAATGCCCGTCGCGCTCAAGCCCGGCAGCGCGATCACCTTCGACGGGACCATCTCCGGCGCGCTCGCCGCGCCTCAGATCGCAGGACGCGTCGCCATGGGTCCGTTCACCGCCGAAGGGCGCGCTTTCGACAAGCTCGCCGCCGACCTGAGCGCGTCGCCTTCGAACGCCGCGCTTCAAAATGCCGTCATCACCAGAGGACCGTCGCAGATCTATGCGAACGCGACCATCGGACTGCGCGACTGGAAGGCCTTGCCCCGGAATCCCGTAAACGTCAATGCCGGAATCCGCAATGGCGATCTCGCCGACCTGGTCGCACTCGCCGGTCAGAAGAATATCGACGTCGCCGGCGCCCTGAATGCGACCGCCCACATCGGAGGCACGCTCGGCAATCCGCAAGGCGGCGCCAACATCACCATCGCCAACGGCGCGGCCTATGGACAGCCCATCGATCGCGCACAGGCCCAAATCAACTTTTCCGATCAGCTCGTCACGCTCCAAAACGCCTCCCTGATCTCTGGACCCTCGCGCATCGAGGCCTCCGCAACGTTCCGCCATCCCCACGATTCCTTCAGCACCGGCCACATTGACGCGCGCGTCGCCACGAATCAGGTTCAACTCGCCCACATCAAGCCGGTCGCCGAGCGCCGTCCCGGCCTGTCCGGCGCGCTGAATGCCAACGCGTCCGTATCGGCCAACCTCAAGGACGTGAACGGCAAGACCGAGTTCCAACTCCAGGCTGTTAACGGCGATTTCAACATCCGCGGCTTGCAGGCGGATGGCAACCGCTACGGCGATCTGACCGCCACGGCCCGCACCACCGGCAATGTCGTCAACTATCGCGTCGTCTCCGATTTCGCCGGTTCCACCATCGACGCCGCTGGCGAAACGCGGCTCGTTACCGACTACCCGACCACGCTCGATGCATCCATCCGCGCGCTGCCCATCCAACGCGCCCTCGCGATTGCCGGCAGATCCGACCTTCCCGCCGCCGGAAATCTCACCGGCAACGTGCGCCTGGCCGGCACAATCGCAAAACCGCAAGCCAATGTCGACGTAACGCTGGCCAACGCGGTTCTTTACGACGAGCCCTTCCACCGCATCGACGTGCGGGCCAGCTACGCGCCCCAAGCGATCGACGTCCCGGCGTTGAACATCGTCGCGCCCGCCGGAACCATACAACTTTCAGCCCACTACACGCATGCGCCCGACGACCTGGAACATGGCGCCGTAAAAATCAACATCAAAAGCAGCGATATCAGCCTGGGTCAATTCCGGACAATCCAGAAGTTCCGCCCGGGCCTTGGCGGAACCCTTCGCCTGGTCGCCGATGCCGCCGCAACCGTCCGGCGCGGCCCGGACAACAAGCTCCAGGCGCTGCTGTCCACTCTCAACGGCAACATGGATGTAACCACCCTCAGCATCAACAAACGTAATCTCGGAAATATTCGCTTGGCGGCCAATACCCGCGGCGATTCCTTGTCCTGGAGCCTCGATTCCAACCTTGCCGGATCCAAAATTGAAGGCAGTGGTCGCGCAACGCTCCGCGATGACTACCCCGTTGACGGCCGGCTGACCTTCGCCCATCTCACTTACTCCGGCCTGGCCCCCCTCATGCAGCCCGGCAACGAAACGTCGTCCGCGTTTGAAGTCGTATTGGACGGCGACGCCTCCGTGAACGGCCCCATTCTCAAAATCGACGCGCTCGCGGGGAAATTCGAGCTCACGCGCCTCAACGTCAGCGCAAAGACAACCCCGGCCGCCCGGCCCGTCACGTTCCAGAATCAAGGTCCAATCGTCCTCACCTTGCGGAAATCCATGATCACCATCGCCGCCGCGCACATTACCGGACGCCAGACCGACATCAAAATAGGCGGCGCGGCCTCGCTCAACCCCTCCGCGCCCATGGACATCACGGTGGCCGCCAATACCGACCTCGGCATTCTCGAAGACATCAGCCGCGACATCTACTCGTCCGGGGCGATCGCGCTCAATGCCGTCGTGCGCGGCTCGGTCGCCAAGCCCTTGATCAACGGACGCCTCGACCTGAAGAATGCGTCCTTCAACTACGCCAGCATGCCCAACGGCATCGCGAATGCAAACGGCGCAATCCTGTTCAACGGCACGAGCGCCACAATACAGCAGTTCACCGCGGAGTCCGGCGGAGGCAAACTGACAGCCAGCGGCTTCCTCAGCTTCGGCGGACCTCTGCTCGCCTACGGACTGAAAGCCACGGCAACCGACGTCCGCGTGCGCTATTCCGGCGCCAGCGTAACTTCCAACGCGAACGTCAGCCTGTCCGGCACGTCGGAACGCAGCATCGTTTCCGGAACTGTCACCATCCGACAGATCGGCTTCGCGCCGCAGCAGGATTTCGGATCGTTGCTCAATCAGGGCGGGGGCCCGCCGCAAGCGCCTTCTGCGCCCAGCGGGCCGCTTGCCGGAATGCGTCTCGATGTCCGGATTCGCACCGCGCCCGACGTATCCTTCCAGACGCCTCTCGCGCAAAATCTTCAGGCCAGCGCAAACCTGACTCTGCGCGGCACCGCGTCGCAGCCCGGTATGCTCGGACGCGTATCCATCACCCAGGGCCAGCTCATCTTCTTTGGCAGCAAATACACGGTCAATCAGGGCTCCATCAACTTCTACGACCCGAACAACATCAAGCCCGTCCTCAACATCGATCTCCAGACCAACGCCAAAGGGGTCGACGTGGTCCTGAATATCTCCGGACCCGTGGACAATATGAAGCTCACCTACCACTCCGATCCGCCGCTGCAATTCCAGGAGCTGGTGGCGCTGCTCGCCACCGGCAGGACGCCAACCTCGGATCCAACCCTGCTCGCCAACCAGCCGTCCACCCCGCCGCAGTCCTTCCAGCAGATGGGCGAGTCAGCCATCGTCAGCCAGGCCATCGCGAATCCCCTTTCGAACCGCCTGGAACGAGTTTTCGGCGTGAGCCAGTTGAAGATCGACCCCACCTTCGTCAGCGGTTCCGAACTGCCGCAGGCGCGCCTGACCTTGCAGCAGCAGATTACCAGCAATCTCACGTTCACTTACATCACCAACCTGCAACAGTCCAACGACCTCATTATCCGCATCGAATGGGCGCTCAGCCCGCGCTGGTCCGCAATCGCAACGCGTGAAGAGAATGGAATGTTCGGCATCGACTTCTTCTACAAGCGGAGATTCCGGTAACGCGCGCTTCCCGGCGCGGAATCTGACCGTTCCCCGCATCCCGGCGTCAACCGGCCGCCGCGCTTGAGACAGCGCAGGAAAGACCCCAGCCCGATAACGTACAATGAAAGCCCATGAAGCGAGTTTCTCTCCTGTTGCTGTTCGCCGCCTTGCTCGCGATTGGCTACCTCGGCGCCGACGAGAATATCGCCGTGAGCGGTCAGGGCAAGATGAAATTCAAGGTGCTCTACAGATCCGATCACCTTCCGCCCGAAGCGCAAAAAGTGCTCAAAGGCGCTCACGGCGGCTTCACCGTGGATCTTCGCAAGGGCAAGGGAGAGACTTACTTCGCGCTGAAAGGCGCCGGCATTGTCCAGATCAGCGCAGATCTCAAGTCCACCCGCATGGTTGACACTCCCGAGGAGCTGAAAAACACCAATCTCCACAACGCCACCATCTGGCATGCTCCGGACGGCGCGTCCCACCTGCTGTTCCCAGGCAATGAGGCGAATAAGGTCTTCGTGACTGGGTTGGACGGCAAGCTCGACGCCGTCTTGAAGACCCCGGAGCCCGGCGTCGACCTGGGCAGCCAGGTCCCCAATGACTATTTCAAGTCCAATGGGAACTTTGTGCCAACCGACGTTGAGCAGTTGGATGGCAAGCTGTACATCACCACAGGTTACTCAAAGCTGGACTACGTACTCACCGCTCGAATTCTCAAGACCGCTCCGCTGGAGCTGGCCTGGAACAATCTCTCATTCGGTGGAAAGGGAAAAGGACCGGGCCAGTTTGATACCGGCCATGGAATCACTGTCCCGCCCAATTTGAAGCGCCTTGACATTGCCGATCGCGCAAATGGCGAAATCGATCGGTTCAGCCCCGATGGCAAGTACCTCTCTACCGTCAACATGCCCAAAGACTCCTTCCCCTGCGACATTTACTACCTCGGCCAATATGCGGTCGTCGCTTCGCTGAACAACCCTGACAAGACCAAGGGAGCCGCCATTTACATTCTCGAAAATGACAAAGTGATCTCCACCATACTGCCAAAGGAGGAACTCGGCCTTTCCAACTTTATGCACATCCACAATGCCGTGCTCCGCCAGATCGGCAACAGGTATTACATCATCGCCCAGGCCTGGAATCCGGGCGATTTTGCTATTCTCGAGCAGGTCTTCTAGCAGCAGGCGGCCGTCTCACCCGCAAGCTCTGTAAAGGGCCTCCGCCCGCCGCGATTGGAACGCCGGATTGCCTTGGGCGATAGCCTCACGGCCGGCTTTGGGCCGAGTCCGCTGCCGCTGTGATCGCCGGCCCTCCCGACGGCGGTCGCGCACCGCCAGACGTGGATACAGCCGCCCTGACGAAGTGGTTCGCTGCCCCGATAGGATTGAATTATGCGCGGCAAGTGGGTCTGGATCGCCGCGGTCGCCGTTCTGGCTGCGATCGCCGCCGGAGCGCTGTCATGGGCGCGCAAGAGCGGGCCGCGGCGGCGCGTGAGCGCGCAGGCGTCGACCCCGGCGGGTCCGCCGGCGTTGACCGAAGTCAGCCTGCGAGGCAGAATCCAGGCGCAGCAGGTAATCTCAGTGCCCGCGCCGGTCGACGGCGCAATTGAAGCCTTCTCTGCCGATGTCGGGCAGGAAGTGTTCGAGGGGCAGATCCTCGCTCAGATTCGGAATACAAAGGCGGATTCCGTCTTGGAAGTGGCGAACGAGGAAGCCGGCAAGGCGCGCGAGCGCGTGACCTCCACGCAGGGCGAGATTACCTCGGCGCGTCTGGAGCTGTCGCGCGCCAACGCGGACGCGGCGCGCGCGAAATCGGAGCTCGAACGCGCCGAAAAGACCTATCTGAGGCAACAAATGCTGCTCCGCGAGGGCGCGACGCCGCGACTGATGTTCGAAAAGGCGGAACGCGAGTACAACGCCGCCAAAAGTGAGGCGGACATCAAGGAAGCTGTTGCTCGCGCGGCTCAGGATCGTTTGGATGAACTCAATCGCAATCTAGACCTGTTCCAGCGCATGTTGAATGACAAAAGCGCGGCGTTGGAGCAAGCCAAGGCGGACATCGCCGCCGGTGAAGTCCGGTCGCCCGTGGATGGATTGGTTGTGGCAAGGCGGGGTCAACCCGGCGAGATAGTCAACCGGTCGATTCCGGATCTGTTTCAAATCGCCGTGGCGACATCCGCCCTGGAGGTTGTTGCGGATGCGCAGCCGGCCGCCCTCAGCCGCATTCGCCCTGGCCAGGCGGCAGCGATCATCCTGCCGGAGGCGCCCAACGGCGAGATTGCCGGCTCCGTGCGGGAAGTCCGAGACGGCCAGGTCGTCATCAGCTTCATCAGCCCGACGCCGGCAATTAGACCGGGCTTGAGCGCCCAGGTGCGCATCAAGTTAACATAGAAGTTCAGGTCACGACGGATTTCACCCCACGGGTCGCGCCCCGCGAGGCCAAATGCAATTTCTTACAAACAGTTTGATCGAGCTGATCACGCAAACATCCACTAACTTGCCGCCGGACGTGCGAGCGGCCATGTCAGAGGCCCTTCGCGGCGAAACGCCCGGAACACAGGCTGCCCAGGCGCTCAATGTTATCGCGCTCAATACCGATATGGCGCTCGACGAGCAAGGTCCCATTTGCCAGGATACCGGCATGCCGACCTTCTTGGTCCATACGCCTGTCGGCGTGGATCAGATTGCGTTCGCCGAAGCCATACGCGCAGCTGTCGCCGAAGCTACCCGGCGCGGCAAACTGCGCCCCAATTCCGTGGATTCTCTGACCGGCAAAAACAGCGGCGATAATCTCGGAGCGGAAACGCCCGTGATTCATTTCGAGCAGTGGCGGCGCCAGGACATTGAGGTCAAGCTGATTCTGAAGGGCGGCGGGTGCGAGAACAAGAATATTCAATACTCGTTGCCCGCCGAGCTGCCCCATCTGGGCCGCGCTGGTCGCGACTTGGAAGGCGTGCGCAAGTGTATCCTGCACGCCGTGTGGCAGGCGCAAGGCCAGGGCTGCGCGCCGGGCGCGGTGGGCGTGTGCATAGGCAGTGATCGCGCGCATGGCTACGCGCTCGCAAAATATCAACTGTTCCGAACCCTGGACGACGTGAACCCCGTGCCGGAGCTGGCTGATCTCGAAGCGGAGATCCTGGAGGAGGCGAATCGTCTGGGCGTCGGAGCGATGGGTTTCGGCGGGAAAACGTCCCTGATCGGCTGCAAAATAACGGCTGCGAACCGTCTGCCCGCGAGTTTCTTCGTGTCCGTAGCCTACGAATGCTGGGCCTTTCGCCGGCTGGGCGTCACCCTCGACGCGCACACCGGCGCAATCACCGGATGGCTGTATCGCGACCCGGACCGACCCGTGGAACGCATGGCGCGCGGGTCGGGCTTTCCGCTGACCGGCCGTGAAATCGTGCTGACCCCCCCGCTCACCGAAGAGCAGGTGCGCGCATTAAAGGTTGGCGACGTTGTCCTGATCACCGGTGAAATGTATACGGGTCGCGACCAGGTGCACGCGTATCTGATCAAGCACGCGCCTCCGGTCAGCCTGAATGGCGCTGCGCTGTATCACTGCGGGCCCGTCATGCTGAAACAAGGCGATCAGTGGGTCGCCAAGGCCGCCGGTCCGACAACCAGCATCCGCGAAGAGCCGTATCAGGCCGACATCATCAGGCGGTACGGCGTGCGAGCCGTGATCGGCAAGGGCGGCATGGGTCCCAGCACCCTGGAGGCGCTCAAGGATTTCGGAGCCGTATATCTGAACGGAATCGGCGGCGCGGCGCAGTATTACGCGCGGACCATCGAGAAAGTGCTCGGCGTGCATCTGCTCGAGGAGTTCGGAATCCCGGAAGCGATGTGGCATTTGCGCGTGAACGCCTTCCCCGCGATTGTGACCATGGATGCCCACGGCCGCAGTTTACATGCCGCCGTCGAGCAACAGACCGCGCAAGAGCTTCAGGCTCTGCAGAACGCGTAACGCAGCATCGCGTTTGCTAAACTGGTTTCAGTTCCTCTACGGCCAGGTAGCTCAGATGGTAGAGCGCAGCCCTGAAAAGGCTGGCGTCGGCGGTTCGATTCCGTCCCTGGCCACCATCAGCATCACACGTTCGTTCGTCGCACCGGCGCCGCTTAGCGCTCAATTCACATCGGTCCGGATGGCTGGACCAGCCTTCGGGCGCCGCAGCCGGCGACTCAGCTTGGCGTTGCCAATTCTCGATCTACTTCCTTGAAAAAATCCGTCCAACCCTCGAAGCCGCCCTCCAGCGTAGGCCACCAGCAGCGCGCCTGTGCACAGACTCCCTTCTCCAGGCAGAATCAGGCAAAATCTGGCAGGATGATCGTCAGAGAGGATCTGGTCATGGCGGAAGCCCGCAAGCTGGCGTCGAGCGAGCCTCGACGGCGGCATGACCGTAGCGTGACCGCAGCGCAAGTTCGCATCTAAAAGCTCGTCCCCAGGCGGGCCCATCCTCCCCGCCGGGCAGATCCGCCTCGATATATAATCGGCTCGCTTGGGAATGGGCCTATGAACCGTGACTTCGGCGCGCACTTCGCGGCGTGGTTCCTGATTGCAATTCCGTTGGTGCTGATCTCGGGATTTCGCCTGAAAGCCACCGAAGGCTGGTTTGCGGCCGCCAGGAGCGGACCCGCCATCTTCTTCTACAGCTTCGTCGCCATCCTCTTCGTCGCGCTCGCCGGCGCCCTGTTCGACGTATTCATCGTCCCTGCGATTCTCAGCCGCGTCCGCCAGCGCGGCCACGGCCGGACCTAGCGGGCGTACATCCTTGGAATCCGCCGGACCTATTTGATCTCCAGGATCTCTTTCTCCTTCGCCTTCGCCGCCTGGTCCAGCTTCTGAATGTTGGCGTCCGTCATCTTTTGAATCTCATCCCAGCGCCCGGCGCTCCTCATCCTCGCTGATGAGCTGCTCCTTCAGCAGCCTTTTCAGTTGCTCATTGGCATCCCGGCGGATTACGACTCAATACGCTAGACCGAGGCCGCTTTCCTGTGTTTCGCATGATAGGCATCCAGATTTTTTCCCCAGCGTTCCAGCAGATCGAGAATCGGCTCGAGCTGGCGGCCTAGCGGCGTAAGCGCGTACTCGACTTTCGGCGGAACCTCTGGATAGACTGTGCGTTTGACCACGCCGTCGCGCTCCAGTTGACGGAGTTGCTGCGTGAGCATTTGTTGCGTTGCCTCCGGTATGAGCCGCCGGAGCTCGGAAAAGCGCCTGGTGCCAAACCGGAGATAGTAGACAATCAGCGGTTTCCACTTGCCGCCCAATGCACCAACAGCGGTTTTTACTGGACAGACCTGCGGATCGGATTTTTTGCGCGCACTCATAGTATGTTTTTTGTTACTATAGCAGAATTTTATGCGTACTTGTCATGTTGACCAGTTACATAGAAAATATGGTCATGACGTGCGAATCGACGCTAAATCAGCAAACGACAAAACTTGGCATGACCGGTCAGATCTTGTTGCAGCCAGCGACTGCGGCTGGATTGCGCCTGAGAAACCGCGTCGCGGTTGCGCCGATGACCCGCGTCAGCGCGACTCTGGAAGGTGTCCCGACCGAGCGAATGGCTCGCTATTACGCGGCCTATGCGAAGGGCGAGTTTGGCGTGATCATCACCGAAGGCATTTATCCGGATCGCGAATACGGCCCAGGTTATCTTCGGCAGCCCGGTCTCGTCACCAAAGAGCAGGTCGCTGGATGGCGCCGGGTTACAGAATGCGTTCACAGAGAGGGTGGGCTGATTTTTGCCCAGCTTATGCACGCCGGAGCGCTTTCGCAGTGTCTCGATCGGACGGTTGCGCCTTCCGCTGTGAAGCCCAGGGGCGAGAAGATGCCGGAATACGGAGGCGAAGGGCCGTTTCCGATACCACGCGAGATGACGCGCGAGGAAATCAATGCGGCTATAGCGAGCTTTGCCGATGCGGCAGCTCACGCGCGCGAAGCCGGCTTCGATGGTGTTGAGATTCACGGCGCTAACGGTTATCTGATCGATCAGTTCATCACGGAATATACGAACCAGCGCAGCGATGAGTATGGCGGCGATGTTCACGGCCGCATCCGGTTTGCATGTGAAATATTGCACGCCGTACGCGCGCGAGTGGGCGTCAGTTTCCCGGTAGGCATTCGTGTGTCCCAGACAAAGGTCAACGACTTCTCGTATCGCTGGAGGGAACCGGATGCCAGTGTGATCTTCGCTGCTCTGAAAACTGCGGGCGCTTCCTACATACACATCGCCAGCGAAGGCCGCGACTGGTGGGAAACCGCACGTCTGAACCCAGGCGGAGCAACCATAACCGAACTGGCCCGGCGCATTTCGGGTCTGCCGGTCATTGCGAACGGCGGAATGCACAACGTCCAGATCGCGGAACGGTTGATTGGCGAAGGCCAGGCCGATCTGGTCTCAATCGGACGCGGCGCTCTTGCCAACCCCGACTGGCCTGCGCGCCTGCGGAAAGGGGAACCATTCCGATCGTTTCAGGCGGAGTTAATTCATCCCAGCGCCACCCTGGAACATGCCGACGAATGGCTTGCACGGCACTCTCGGTAATTGCTACACGAACGTATCGTCCGAGCCCGTATCGAAGCTGCTGTCATCGACATCCATAGTCGAATCGTCATACGGCGCGCTGTCGTCTACTTGCGTGTCGTCGGGCAGCATATCGTCGGATGTGTTGGCGTCGGCGAAATTGGAGCCGCTCTCGTCGCCGCGATAATCTACGTCGGCTGCGGATGATCTCCTCGGCTTCGGGATCGCGCTGTTGACCTGCTCCCGATAATCTCCTCCAGTCATAATTTGGAAGGCTCCCTTGAAGACAGCAAAAGGAGCTTTCGAAATGAAGAAGACGAAGTTCAGCGAAGAGCAGATGATCGGGGCCGTGAAGCAGCTCGAAGCCGGGCGCTCGGCCCGGGACTCGCCCGGGAGTTGGGCATCAGCGACCAGACGCTGTACAACTGGCGAGCCAAGTACAGCGGCCTGGAGGTCAATGAGGCGCGGCGTCTGCGGGCGCTCGAGGACGAGAACCGGCGGTTGAAGACGA
>Ga0209581_1001153_pt1 | contig 34167 bp, 31 predicted proteins | sample Coa_R2_FD_187160 | JGI IMG/M metagenome (GOLD analysis project Ga0209581, IMG submission 187160) | Surface soil microbial communities from Centralia Pennsylvania, which are recovering from an underground coalmine fire - Coalmine... | ecosystem: Environmental > Terrestrial > Soil > Unclassified ...
TCGGTGACGAAGACCTTTTCCGGCGCGTTGCGCACGCTCGCCGGATCGTTGACCACCAACGTGTTCGGATGGATGCGCTCGAGCAGATGCGTGCTGGTGATGTAGGCGAGATCGAAGGGCGGATCCTGGCGCAGCAGCACCACGTCGAATTCGGTCAGCTCGGCCCGCCGCGGCGCAGCGAGCTTGAAATGATCGCCGGCGACGTCGCGCACGCTCAGGCCCTCGACCATGGCCGATACCTTGCCGTCGAGCAGCGCCAGCCGGTCGGGCGTGTAATAGGAGAGCGTATGGCCGCGACGTTGCGCCTCCAGCAGCAGCGCAAAGGTGGAGTCGCCCTTGATGTTGATCCTCTCGATCGGATCCATCTGTACCGCGATTTTCAGGCTCATCGACGCCCTTCCAGCGAGAGAAATTTAAGGAAAACAAATCGTTAATACATTACCGGCATTGTGCCGGGCGGGGAACCTGCACGGGGGGTGGGGGCCATAGCGTGACTTTGCCGAAGCTTTCCATAGCCGCCAAGCTTTATGTGATTTTCGCCTTGATGGCCGCCATTACCCTGGCGCTGTCAGTGGTCGCCGTGCACAACTCGCGCACCCACGCCGCGCTCACCGACGAATTCGACTCGGCCAATAACGGCAGCCTCAACGTCGAGCGGGTCAGAGGGCTGATCTTCGCCGTGCAGTCGGCCGCGCGCGGCGTCGCCATGTCGCCCGACGTCAAGGCGGCGGCGCCGTATTTGGCCGATCTCGGCCAGTTCAACGACGCCATCGATTCCGTCATCGCGGTGTGGCAGACCACGGTGCGCCAGGAGGACGCCAAGTACTTCAGCGAGTTCTCCATCCGCCTCTCCGAATTCCAGAATTTTGCCCCCGAGCTTGCACGCATCGCCAACGAATCCGGCACGGCGGCGGCGCGCGACTGGGCGGAAAAGAACTTCCCGGCCGACGCTCACAACCGGCTGACGCGCGATCTCGAGAAACTCAGCCAGCGCTATACCGAACGCGCGCGGCATACTTACGCCGCGATGAGCATCGGCATCGCCAGCACCGGCGTGCAATTGTCGCTGCTTGCCGCGTTTGCGGTGCTGCTGGCGCTCGCCGGCGTGCTCGTCATCTCGCGCGGCATCGCGCGGCCGATCAGCGAGATCACGCGCGTCACCGAGGCGGTCGCGGCCAACGAAGCGCAGATCGCGGTGCCCTATGCCGAGCGCCGCGACGAGATCGGCGCGCTGGCTCGCTCGATCGCCGTGTTCCAGCGCGCCATGCGGCACAACGAGGAGCTCAACCGCACCGTCGTCGACGATGCCGAGGCGCGCACGCGCCGCCAGGAACAGATGTCGGCCGAGATCAGCCGCTTTTCCGCCGAGGTTGAGGCGACGCTCGCCGAGCTCGGCCGCATTTCCGATCAGATGCTCGCCGCCTCGACCCAGCTCGCCGGCGTCGCCGACGACGCGTCCGCCAAGACCGCGCGCGCTTCATCGGCGTCGGCCGAGGCCTCAGCCAATGTCCGCGATATCGCCTCCGCCGCCGACGAGCTGTCGGCCTCCGTCAACGAGATCGACCGTCAGGTCGCGCAGTCCAACGCCATCGCCACCAAGGCGGTGAACGAGGCCGGCCGCACCAACATCGCCGTCAAGGAGCTCGACGAGGCGGCGGCGCGCATCGGCGACGTCGTCAAGCTCATCACCGACATCGCCGAGCAGACCAATCTGCTGGCGCTCAATGCCACCATCGAGGCGGCGCGCGCCGGCGAAGCCGGCCGCGGCTTTGCCGTGGTGGCGGGCGAGGTCAAGGCGCTCGCCGGGCAAACCAGCCGCGCCACCGAGGAGATCGCGGCGCAGATCGCCGGCATGCAGCGCGCCACCACGCGCTCGATCGACGCGATCAATGCCATTGAGGCGATCATCCGCGAGATCGGCGAGATCAGCAGCGCCATCGCCGCCGCGGTCACCGAGCAGGGCGCGGCGACGCAGGAAATCGCCCGCAGCGTCGAGACCGCGGCCAAGCGCACGGTCGAAACCGCCGGCGAGGTCACCATGGTCGACCGCGCCACCGAGGAAACCCGCGCCAGCGCCGGCGCGGTCAAGACCGTGGCCGACGATTTGGGCCTGGTCGCCGGCCGTATCCGCGCCCAGGTCGACCAGTTCTTCGAACGCCTCTCCGCCTAGGTCGTTTCGAACGCCGCCGGAATGTGCCGCGGCAGCTTGCCCGGCGCCACCAGGATCGCGTCAAACCGGATATCGCGCACGCTGTCGTCGGGATTGGCGGCGAGCCAGATCTCGGCGGCGGCGGCAATGCGGCGCTGTTGCCGCGCGTTGACGGATTCGGCGGCCTCGTCGAGATCGGCGCGCGCCTTGACCTCGACGAAGATCAGAAGCTGCCGCCGCCGCGCGACAATGTCGATTTCGCCCAGCGGCGACTTGAAACGGCGCGCCAGAATGCGGAAGCCCTTGGCGATCAGCAACGCCGCCGCGCGGCTTTCGGCGGAAAGGCCGAGATGAAAGGCCAGCTGTCGCTCCGGCCGCGGCGCGGGCTTGAGCGGCGCCGCCTTGGGCAGACCGTCACCGCGCCGCGCCATCGCTACCGTCCTTGCCGAGCGCGAGCGCGCGCTGATAGACCTCGCGGCGCGGCCTTCCGCTGGCGAGCGCGACTTCGCCGACCGCGTCCTTGAGCGAGACCCGCGTCAGCGCCCGCCGCAGCATGTCGTCGACGTCGGCGTTTGCCGTCTCGGCTTCTTCCGGCGGCGCCACCACAATGACGATCTCGCCGCGCGTCTCGCCGCCGGCGGCATAGTCGTGCGCCAGCGTTGCAAGATCGCCGCGGCGGACCTCCTCGTGCAGCTTGGTGAGCTCGCGGCAGATCGCGGCCGCGCGCGGGCCCAATCCTGCCGCCAGATCGGCGAGCGCGGCGGCCAGCCGCGGCCCGCTCTCGAACAGCACCAATGTGGCGGGAATGCTTGCCAGCGCGGCGATGCGCTTCTGCCGGGCGGCCTGCTTGGCCGGCAGGAAGCCCTCGAAGAAAAAGCGGTCGGTCGGCAGACCGGCGACGCTCAAGGCCGTCAGTACCGATGACGCGCCGGGGATCGCGGTCACGGCGTGGCCGGCGTCCTGCGCCGCGCGCACCAGCTTGTAGCCCGGATCGGAGATCAGCGGCGTGCCGGCGTCCGACACCAGCGCCACTGCCTCGCCGCCGGCAAGCCGCGCCAGAAGCTGCGGCCGCGCCTCGGCGGCGTTGTGCTCGTGATAGGGCGTCAGCGGCGTGGCGATGCCGTAGCGGTCGGCGAGCTTGCGGGTGACGCGGGTGTCCTCGCAGGCGATGACGTCGCAGCCGGCCAGCGTTTCCAGCGCGCGCAGCGTAACGTCGCCGAGATGGCCGATCGGCGTCGCCACCAGATAGAGGCCCGGCGGGGCTTTGCCGGCCCCGACGGCAGGGTTCGGGGCCGCGTCGCTGCGTTGCCTTTTGCCTTTTTCCGCCATGTCTGCGACTCTAAAGGGCGGCTTTGGCGCCGTCATTTCGCGCCAAATTCCCTTTCTTTTTCATTGCCTTAACTTTTGCGCGACAAACTCGCGGTTTATGTTTAGGACTTAACACCCTAACCGGTCGCCATGGGGAACAATGTCGGGGACGCCACGCAAGCCAAGCGGGTTGCTCACGCGCAGAGGTGTGCTGCGCGGCGCCTTGTGCGCGAGCACGGCGCTGGCGCTGTCGGCCTGCGCCGACAACAAATTTGATCTCGGCGATTTCGGCAAGTTCGGCAGCACGTCGCCGACCGCGCCGCCGGCGCCCGGGCCCGGCGCGCAGATCGGCCAGGGCCAGGTGCGGGTCGGCCTGATCCTGCCGCTGTCGGGACCGAGCGGCGCCGGCGTCGGCACGTCGCTGAAGAATGCCGCCGAGATGGCGCTGTCCGATTTCAAGAACCCCGACCTGCAACTGCTGGTGAAGGACGACGGTGGCACGCCGCAGGGCGCGCAAGCCGGCGCCCAGGCTGCCATCAACGAAGGCGCCGAGATCGTGCTCGGCCCGTTGTTTGCGCAGTCGGTGCGTGCGGTGTCGCAGGTGACGCGTGCGCGCAACATCCCGGTGATCGCCTTCTCGACCGACGCCAGCGTCGCGTCGCAGGGCGTCTATCTGCTGAGCTTCCTGCCGGAAACCGACGTGCGGCGCATCGTCGAATACGCCGCCTCGCGCGGCAAGCGCTCGTTCGCGGCCTTGATTCCCGAGAACGCCTATGGCGCGGTGGTGGAAGCGGCGTTCCAGCAGGAGGTGCCGCGGCACGGCGGCCGCATCGTGGTGCTGCAAAAGTATCCGCTCGATCCGAGCAAGATCGCGGAGCCGGTGCATGCGGTGGCGCAGGCCGCGACCCAGGTCGACAGCGTCTTCATCCCCGACAATGCCGACTCCGTCGTGCAGCTGGTGCAGACCTTGAACGCCGATCACGTCAATCTGAAACGGCTGCAATTGCTCGGCACCGGGGTGTGGGACGATCCGCACATCTTCTCGACGCCGGCGCTGCACGGCGCGCTCTATCCGGGGCCCGACCCAAACGCGTTCCGCACTTTCTCGGCGCAGTATCGCGCCCGCTACGGCCAGGATCCGGTGCGCGCCGCGACGCTCGCCTACGATGCCGTGGCGCTGGTCGCGGCGCTGGTGAAGACGCAAGGGCCGCAGCGCTTCAGCGAGGCGGTGCTGACCAATTCGTCGGGCTTCTCCGGCAAGGACGGGCTGTTCCGCTTCCGTGCCGACGGCACCAACGAGCGCGGGCTCGCAGTGCTGCGCGTCGGCCCGACCGGGCCGCAAGTGGTGGCGCCGCCGCCGCGCGCTTTCGGCCCGGCGGCCTAGGGTGCCGCTGACGAATTAGCTAAGCCGCGAGATCTGCGACCACCGCGTCGAGCAGCGGAAAGCCCGACTGCGTGACGCGCAGGCGTCCGTCGGACGTCGTCTCCACCGCGCCTTCTTTGTGCAGCAGCGCGATGCGCTCGGGGTCGATCTCGCGACCGCACAAGGCGACATAGCGCGCGGTCTCGATGCCTTCGGCAAGCCGCAGGCCCATCAGCAGATATTCGTCGGCGCGCTCGCCGGGCGTCAGCGCCTCGTCGACGGTGAGGCCGTCGCCGGTCGCCAGCACGCGCATCAGCCAGGTTTCCGGCCGCCGTTCGGTTTCGGTGGCGTAGCGGCGCGGGCCGATATTGAGCCGGCCGTGGGCGCCGGGTCCGATGCCGGCATATTCGTGGCCGCGCCAATAGATCAGATTGTGCCGGCACTCGGCGCCCGGCCGCGCATGGTTGGAAATTTCATAGGCCGGCAGGCCGGCGTCGGCGCAGATGCTCTGCGTCAGATCGTACAGGTCGCGCCCAAGGTCCTCGTTGGGAATCGTCAGCTTGCCGGCGGCATGCAAGGCGGAAAATGGCGTGTCCGGCTCGATGGTGAGCTGATAGAGCGAGACATGGTCGGCCGCCTCGCCAAGCGCGCGCTTGAGCTCGGCCGCCCAGGCTTGAAGCGTCTGGCGCGGCCGCGCGTAGATCATGTCGAACGAGTAGCGCGGGAAGATCGAGCGCGCCACGGCGAGCGCCTCGATCGCGTCCTGCGCGCTGTGCAGCCGGCCGAGTTCCTTGAGCACGGCATCGTCGAGCGACTGCACGCCGAGCGAGACGCGGTTGACGCCGGCGGCGCGGTAGCCGCGGAAGCGTGCGGCCTCGACGCTCGACGGATTGGCCTCGAGCGTGATCTCGGCGTCCGGCGCCAGACGCCAGTTCTTGGCGATGGCGTCGAGAATGGCTTGCACCGAGGACGGCTGCATCAGCGACGGCGTGCCGCCGCCGAAGAACACGCTCGACACCGTGCGCGCGCCGATGCGCTCGGCGGTGGTCGCGATCTCGCGCTCATAGGCGCGCACGAAGCGCGCTTCGTCGATGCCGCCGTGGCGGACGTGACTGTTGAAGTCACAATACGGACATTTGGACAGGCAGAACGGCCAGTGCACGTAGACGGCAAACGGCGCGTTCGGACGGTTTGTCATGTTAACCATATTAAGCCGCATCGGGCCTGCGTTGCCAGCGCCTCGGCGCTGTCGCTGCGGACAAGTCGTTAAAATTGTAATGAATTGTCGCAGCGCAAGAGGCGGGCTCAAGCTTGGCGCAGGCACGCTTCGGCGAGCGCGATGAAGGCGCGGGCGCGGTGCGACAGGCCCCGGCCCTTGGGTGGCAGCCCATGTTTTTCCTCCGCGCTCATTTGTCCGAATGTGCGGTCGAAGCCGTCAGGCAGAAACAGCGGATCGTAGCCGAAGCCCTTGTCGCCGCGCGGCGGCCAGACGACGACGCCGTCGACGCTGCCCTCAAAATCTTCGACATGGCCGTCGGGCCAGGCAAGGCACAACGCGGCGATGAAGTGGGCGCGGCGCCGGTCCGGTGTGCGTGCATTGCGTTCGATTAAAAGTGTCTGCACCCGGTTCATGGCGGCGCGGAAGTCCTTGTCGGGTCCGGCCCAGCGCGCCGAGTGAATGCCGGGCTCGCCGCCGAGGGCATCGACCGAAAGGCCCGAGTCGTCGGCGAACGCCGGCTTGCCGGTTGCCTTCGCCGCGGTGAGCGCCTTGATGCGCGCATTCTGCGCGAACGTCGTTCCGGTCTCGACGGGCTCGCCGAGGCCGAGCTCGCCCGCCGATTGCACCGCGACGCCGTAGGGCGCCAGCAGCTCGCGCATTTCCTTGAGCTTGCCCGGATTGTGGGTGGCGATCACCACAGGCGAGGTGAGTTGGCGATGCATTGAACTGTCATGCCCGGCCTTGTGCCGGGCATCTCGCTTGGGAAGGCACGGCAGTGCGTCCCTTATCGGGATGGCCGGGTCAAGCCCGGCCATGACGAAATAATCAGCTCACTGCCAGCTTCTGCAGATCGACCAGCTTGCCGATGCCCTTGCGGGCGAGCGCGAGCAGCGCCAGGAATTGATCCTCGCTGAACGGCGTCTTCTCCGCCGTCGCCTGCACCTCGACCAGATTGCCGGAGCCGGTCATGACGAAGTTGGCGTCGGTTTCGGCTTCCGAGTCCTCGGCGTAGTCGAGGTCGAGCACGGCCGTGTTCTTGAACACGCCGCACGACACGGCGGCAATATGATCGCGCAGCACTTGCGTCTTGGTCATGTCGCGCGCCTTCATCCAGGCGAGGCAGTCGGCGAGCGCCACCCAGGCGCCGGTGATCGAGGCGGTGCGCGTGCCGCCGTCGGCCTGGATGACGTCGCAGTCGATCGTGATCTGGCGTTCGCCGAGTGCGATGAGGTCGACCACCGAACGCAGCGAACGGCCGATCAGGCGCTGGATCTCGACGGTGCGGCCGCCCTGCTTGCCGGCGGAGGCCTCGCGGCGGGTGCGCTCGGCGGTGGCGCGCGGCAGCATGCCGTATTCGGCGGTGACCCAGCCGCGGCCCTGACCCTTGAGCCAGGGCGGCAGGCGCTCTTCCAGGCTCGCCGTCACCAGCACATGGGTGTCGCCGAATTTCACGAAACAGGAGCCCTCGGCGTATTTGACGACGCCGCGCTCCAGCGAAACGCTGCGCAATTCGTCGACTTGCCGCCCGCTCGGCCGCATCCGGCACCTCGTCAATTCGGTCGCTGCCGTTTTACGGAGCGGCGGCGAAACCGGCAAGCGCTCAATTTCACTTGGCCTTCTCAATCTTGGTGACGATGAACTGGCCGTTGACGTGCTCGGCGTCGAACTTGACCTTGTCGCCGGCCTTGACCGCCGTGAGCATGGCCGGGTCCTGCACGCCGTAGACCATGGTCATGCCGTCATCCATGTCGAATTTCTTCATCGGGCCGTGCTTGATGGTGATCTTTTTTGCCGAGGCATCGACCTTCTTCACCTCGCCGTCGGTCAGGGCCTGCGCACAGGCAAATTGGGCGTTCAGCGCGAGCGCCGCCGCCAGGGCCGCCGTATAGAGCGTTCTTTTCATCGTCTGGTTCCTTGGTTTCTATTTCACCGTGACAGTGCCGCGCATGCCGGCTTCGCGATGGCCGGGGATCAGGCAGGCGAACTCGAAGGTGCCGCCTTTGCTGAAACGCCAGAGAATCTCCGCGGTCTTGCCGGGGTCGACGCTCTTAGCATTCGGGTCGTCGTGCTCCATGTCGGGATATTTCATCATCAGCTTGGCGTGCTTGTCGTTGTCGGCAACGCTCGCCAGCGTGAATTCATGCTTGAGCGTGCCCAGGTTCCTGATGATGAAGCGAACCTGCTCGCCTTTCTTGACGTCGACACGGTCCGGGACGAATGCCATCTTGCCGTCGCCATCCCGCATCGTCACCTCGACGAGGCGCGCCGGCTTGTTCGGATCGCCGGGAACTCCGGCAGAATAATGTTCGCCTTCGTGCGCGGCGGCAAAGTTTGCGATCATCAAGATGGCAAGGCCTGCGGCAGTCGCTTTGGCTTTCATGACGGTATTGCTCCTGGTCAGTGCGCGTTGTGATCGGCGCGCGGCTTGACGACGGTCACTTCGATCTCGCCGGCGGCGCGCGGTGCGGCGCCTTGCCGGCGCGGCGGTTCGGCCGCGCCGTCGTCAACCCGATGCGCCACGGTGCCGGGCGGGTGCTTGTACGGGCCGGGGTCCCTGTAGTCGCCGCGGGCGAGGCCTTCGCGCACCTTGACCACCGAGAACATGCCGCCCATTTCCAGCGGGCCGTACTGGCCGAAGCCGGTCATCATCGGCAGCGTATTGTCCGGCATCGGCATTTCCATTTCGCCCATCTCGGCCATGCCGGCCGAACCCATCGCCATGTAGTCCGGCACCAGCTTGCGGATCGTCTTGGTGAGATCCTTCTGCGCCGCGCCGATGAAGGTCCTGACGTCGTGGCCCATGGCGTTCATGGTGTGGTGCGACTTGTGGCAGTGGATCGCCCAGTCGCCGGGCGCGGTGGCGTCGAACTCGAAGGCGCGCATGGCGCCGACCGGCACGTCGGTCGTCACCTCGGGACGCCGTGCGCTCTCCCTGATCCAGCCGCCGTCGGTGCAGGTGACCTCGAAGTGCGGCCCGTGCATGTGGATCGGGTGATTGGTCATGGTGAGGTTGCCGATGCGCACGCGCACGCGGTCGCCCTGCCGCACCACCAATGGGTCGATGCCGGGGAACACCCGGGAGTTCCAGGTCCACAGATTGAAGTCGGTCATGGTGGTGACCTTGGGCAGCGAACCGCCGGGATCGATGTCGTAAGTCGCCATCAGGAAGACGAAGTCGCGGTCGACCCGATAAAGCTTTGGGTCGCGCGGGTGCACGACGAAGAACCCCATCATGCCCATGGCCATCTGCACCATCTCGTCGGCATGCGGGTGGTACATGAACGTCCCGCTTTTCTGGATGACGAACTCGTAGACGAAAGTCTGCCCCGGCTTGATGTGCGGCTGCGTCAGGCCGCCGACGCCGTCCATGCCGTTCGGCACCAGCATGCCGTGCCAGTGCACGGTGGTGTGCTCGGGCAATTTGTTGGTGACGAAGATACGTACCTTGTCGCCCTCGACGCATTCCAGCGTCGGTCCGGGCGACTGGCCGTTGTAACCCCAGAGATTGGCGGTCATGCCGGGGGCGATCTCTCGCTTGACCGGCTCGGCGACGAGGTGAAATTCCTTCCAATCGCCGTTCATGCGCCACGGCAGGGTCCAGCCGTTGAGCGTCACCACCGCTTGGTAGTCTTGCCCGTTGGATGGATTGAGCGGCGGCTGCATCGCCGGCGAGGATGCAATGACGGCCTCTGGAATGGCCGCTGCCTGGACCCGCCCGCTGATCGCGGCCGCGCCGGCGAGAATGGCGGAGCCGCCAATAAGATTGCGGCGTGAGATCATGGTGTTCTCCTCGTTCTTCATTGGTCGGCCGCGGCAAGAGACCTGCCGGCGGTATCGGTCGCCGTCGCGGAGGCGCCGCCGGCGATCGTTGCCGCGAGATTGGAGCCCGCCAGCCAGAAGTCGCGCAGCGCGTCGACGGCGGCGGCGTTGGCTGCGATGCGCTGGCGCGCGTCCGTCAGCAGCGCAAACACGTCGACCTGCATGGCGCCGTAGCGCAGCATCATCTCGTCGGAGATGGTCTTGCGCAGCGGCAGGATCTCGCGCTGATAGCGCGATGCGATGTCGTAGCTCGCGCGATAGCCGCGATAGGCCTCTCGCGCTTCAGAGCGGACATTGACGGCCATCTCCGCCAGTTTGTTGACCGCTTGCAGGTAGGTCTGCTCCGCCTCGCGCACGCGCGTTGCGCCGAAATCGAAAACCGGGATTTCGAACGTTACGGTGAAGCCGCGGCTGTGCGCATGCAGGCCGGTATCGTGCTCATCCTTGATGCGGTCGACGTAGCCGCCCTCCAGCACGTTGACGAAGCGCGTGGCCGCCGTGAGGCCATAGGACTTGGCCAGCAGGTCGAGCTCGATGCGGGCGATCTGCAAATCGACGCGGCGGTTCAACGCCTCCTGCTCGACCTGCGGCAGACGCGCGGCGTGGCCGGGCAGCGCCGGAAGCGCCTTCGGCAGCGTGAATTTCAGGTCGGGGCCGGAAAATCCGAGCACCCGGACCAAGCGCTCGCGCTCGGACGAGGCACGCTGGCGCGCCATCGCCAGCTGGGCGGCGACTTCGGCATGAAACGATTGCTCGCGCGCCAGATCGAGCTTGTTCATGGCGCCGGTCTCGGCAAGGCGCTTGGCGAGCTGTGCGGAGCTGTCCGCCGCCGCTTCCGCCTGGACCAGCAGTTCGGCCGACTGGTTGGCGGCAACCGCACGATAGAAAGCCGCGCGCGCGCGATTGGCGACACGCAGCGTTTCCAGCGCGGCGGCAAGCTGCGCCTGGCGGAAGCGGCCGGCGGCGATCTCCGCGCGCGCCGGCAAGGTCACGAGGGCAAGGATATCCCCGACGATCTGGCGTTCGAGCTCGGTTTCGACCGAGCCGGACGCGCGCAGCACCGAAACCTGCGGATTGGGCGGCAAAGACTGCCGCACCCTGACGGCTTCGGCGACGCCGAGCTCATTATATGCGGCTTGCAGACCGCGATTGTTGAGCAGCGCGATCTGCACCGCCGCGTCAGCCGTCAGCGGCCGGCCGATCAGATGCCGTGCGCGCGCGGTTGCCGCCGCTGCATCGTCCTCGGTCCGGACAAGGACGATGTCCTTGCCCAGTTCCGTGCGCGCCACGTCCGCGGCGACATCCAGGCCGCCGTCAGGCGAAAAGGTCTGACAAGCGGCGAGCGCGAGCAGGCTGGCGAGCGCGCCCGCCATGCGCTTGTGGGCCGCTGCCGGCCCGAACCAGGCAAACATACCAATCCCTCATCCGTCGATTGATGACGAGCGCGCGCGGCCTGTACGGCCGGCGGCTTTCGCTTCAACTCAAAGCGACGGATGGGATCGCGGCGGCCGATCGATACGGTCGGAGCCCCGCCCAGTCAGGCTGTCGGCGGCGAGCGACGACCGCTGCATGGCGGGGTGGTGCGGGGTGGGGAGGACGACAAGGTCGGGCGCAATCGCGCTCACGCTGAAAAGACCGCAGCATCTGTCGGAATGGTCGCCGTCGTCGTGCTTGCCGGCGGGATGCTGGTGCGTCGTGCCGTCGTGGTGGACCTGGACAGCCGCCGCGACTTGATCGTCCTGCGTCAGGCAATGCGCCGGAATGGCGCCATGGCTGAAGGCGAGAACGGCCGTCGGCGTCGCCAGGCACAGTGCATAGAGCCCGACAAGCAGAGCCGCCGTGCGCCAACGCCGTTTCCCTGTTAACCAGCCGAACATGCGCTTCCAGCAACGAAAGGTTTCTCGAGATGCGGAAATGTCCGGTGAAACTGCCATTATAGTTGCATAGCGGCAAGCCCGGCTTGAACAAGGCCGCCGGAATGGTCAATTGTGGGCCGGACCGAAGGAGTTAAACGTGGCCTCGCACGACGTCCCGATCGGCGCAACGCAGGTGAGCCTCGCCTCGCTTAATGAGCGCTCGCGCGAGATTTTCCGCCAGATCGTCGAGAGCTACCTGGCGACCGGCGAGCCGCTCGGCTCGCGCAATCTGTCGCGTATTCTGCCGATCCCGCTGTCGCCGGCCTCGGTGCGCAACGTGATGTCGGACCTCGAGCAGCTCGGCCTCATCTACGCGCCGCACACCTCGGCCGGCCGGCTGCCGACCGAGCTCGGTCTGCGCTTCTTCGTCGACGCGCTGATGGAGGTCGGCGACCTCACCGAAAGCGACCGGCGCAGCATCGAGGCGCAGGTCGCCGGTTCCGGCACCGGCAAGTCGCTGGAGGCGATCCTCACCGAGGCCTCGCAGATGCTGTCGGGGCTCACGCGTTCGGCCGGCATCGTGCTCACCGCCAAGAGCAATGTGCGCCTCAAGCACATCGAATTCGTCCGGCTCGAGCCGGAGCGCGCGCTCGCCGTGCTGGTGGCCGAGGACGGCCAGGTCGAGAACCGGGTGCTCAACGTGCCGCCGGGCCTGCCGACCTCGGCGCTGGTCGAGGCCGCCAATTTCCTCAATGCCCGCATCCGCGGCAAGTCGCTCGCCGAATTGCGCAACGAGATCGAGACCGCGGTCAAGGAGGGCCAGGCCGAGCTCGATGCGCTGACGCAGAAGATCATCGCCGCGGGGCTGGCCAGCTGGTCGGGCGGCGACGCCGAGGAGCGCCAGCTCATCGTACGCGGCCACGCCAACCTGCTCGAGGACCTGCGCGCCGCCGAGGATCTCGAGCGGGTGCGGGCGCTGTTCGATGCGCTGGAGACCAAACGCGGCGTCATCGACCTGCTCGGCCGCGCCGAGCGCGCCGACGGCGTGCGCATCTTCATCGGCTCGGAAAACAAGCTGTTCTCGCTGTCCGGTTCCTCCACCATTATCGCGCCCTACCGCGACAACCGGGGCAGCATCGTCGGCGTTATCGGGGTGATCGGGCCGACCCGGCTCAATTACGCCCGGGTCATCCCGATGGTCGATTACACGGCGCGGGTCGTGAGCAAGCTGCTGTCGGGTTAAATGCTTGATTTTTGCCGGAAGAGTCCTGATATGCGAGCCATCCGACCGATTGTGATGGATAAAGCACCATGACGGACCCGACCGCTCGCCAGGGCGCCGAGGCAGTGGCCGAGACGGAGCAAGGCCAGTCGGCCGCGCCAGCTGATGCGCCGGCGCAGGCCGCCGCCGATCCCCTGGCCGAGGCCCAGCGCGAGGCCGCCGAATACAAGGACCGGCTGCTGCGCACGCTCGCCGAGATGGAAAACCTGCGCAAACGCACCGAGCGCGAGGTCGTCGATGCCCGGCACTACGGCATTGCCGGCTTCGCCCGCGACGTGCTCGGCGTCGCCGACAACATGGACCGGGCGCTGCAGGCGCTCGACAGCGAATTGCGGGAAAAGGCGGACGCTGCGATCAAGGTTCTGCTCGACGGCGTCGAGCTGACCGAACGCGAGCTGCACAAGGTGCTGGAGAAGCATGGCGTGCGCAAGTTTTCGCCGCAGGCCGAGAAGTTCGATCCCAACGTCCACCAGGCGATGCTGGAGCTGGAAACGAGCGACGTGCCCCCCGGTCATGTCGCGCAGGTCATCCAGGCCGGCTACATGATCGGCGAACGCGTGCTGCGGCCGGCGATGGTCGCGGTCGCCAAGGCCGCCAAGCCGCAGCCTTCGGCCAACGACAATTCGGTAAACTGATTATTCGGCGGGCTGCGAGCGGCCTTTGAGGGGCGGCGCGGCGATGGTGTGCCGCACTGCCGGCAGTGCCAGCCGTGCCAGCACCGGGATCACCAGCAGGCTGCAGATCGGCGACAGCAGCATGCCGCCGACGATGACGCAGGCCAGCGGCTGCTGCACCTGCGAGCCGATGCCGGTCGACAGCGCCGCCGGCACCAGGCCGATGCAGGCCGACAGGCCGGTCATGAAGATCTGCCGCATGCGGGTCTGCGCCGCCTTGACGATGCCCTCGTCGCGGCTCAGGCCCTCGTCCATGCCGCGGCGGATGTAGGACACCAGCAGTATGCCGTCCATCGCCGACACGCCGAACAACGAGATGAAGCCGACCGCCGCCGAGACGCTGGCGTTCAGTCCCATGACGTAGAGCCCCAGCACGCCGCCGCAGGCGGCGAACGGAATGCCAGCGAGCGCCAGCAGGCTGTCGCGCACCGAGTTGAACAGGCTGTAGAGCAGCATCATGATCAGCAGCAGGCTGAGCGGCACGATGATGGCAAGCCGCTTCTTCGCCTCGACCAGCGCGCCGAACTCGCCCGACCATTCCAGCCGATAGCCCGGCTTGAGCGTGACGGTTTTGGCGACGCGCGCCTGCGCCTCGGCCACGGCGGAACCGAGATCGCGGCCGCGCACGCTGTACTTGATCGGCACGAAGCGCTGCGTGTTCTGCCGGTAGATGTAGGCGGCGCCGGTTTCGAGCCGGACGCTGGCGACGTCGCCGAGCGCGATATAGGTGGTCGGCGCCTTTGGATCGGAATTGGGCAGCGCCACCGGCACCGAGCGAATGGCGTCGATATTGTCGCGGTATTGCGAGGCGAGCCGCACGGTGAGCGGGAAGTTCCATTCGCCCTCGTAGACGCGGGTGACCTCCTGGCCGCCGATCGCGGCCTGCACCACGGTGTTCATGTCGTTGACGGTGATGCCGTAGCGCGCCGCCCTGGCGCGGTCGACCTGGATCACGAGGTTGGGCTGGCCGAGCAGGTTGAAGGCGCCGGCGTCGGTGATGCCCGGCACCTTGGAGATTTCGGCGGTGACCTGCTTCGACAGGCGCTCGAGCTCGTCGAGGTCGGGGCCGAAAATCTTGACCGAGTTCTCGCCTTTCACCCCCGATACGGCTTCCTCGATATTGTCCTCGATGTACTGCGAGAAGTTGAAGTCGATGCCGATGAACTCGCTTTCCAGCTGCGCGGCCAATTCCTTCACCAGCCGCTTCTTGGTCCAGCCCGGCGGCCATTGATCCGCTGGCTTGAGCGGCACGAAGAACTCGGCGACGAAGGAGCCGTCCGGATCGGTGGCGTCGTCGCCGCGGCCCTGTTCGGAAACGACGGTGCGGACCGGCGGATAGCTCAGGATGATCTTGCGGATCTGATCGACGGTGGATTGCCCGGCCTCGAGCGTGATGGTCGGCGGCAGCATGCCGCGGATCCAGAGGTTGCCCTCCTCGAGCTTCGGCAGGAACTCGGTGCCGAGATTGGCGGCGAGCACGCCGCCGATGAGGAGAAAGCCGCCGGCAACGACCGCGGCCCGCGGCGCGTGGCGCACGGCGAGGACCAGCACCCGCTCGTAGAGCGCGCGGATGCGCCGGACCAGGAAGGTCTCGACTTCGGCGAGCTTGTCCGGCAGCAGAATCGAGGACATGACCGGCGTCACCGTGAAGGTCGCGATCACGGCGCCGAGCAGCGCATAGGCGTAGGTGCGCGCCATCGGCCCGAAGATCTGGCCCTCGACGCCCTGCATGGTGAACAGCGGCAGGAACGCCGCGATCGTGATGATCACCGAGAAGAAGATGGCGCGGTCGACCTCGACCGCGGCGGTGAGCACGCGGTGCAGCTTGTCGCTCAGCCGGCCTTCGCGGCCGAACTCGTGGCGCGCGTGATGGGCCAGATGGCGGAAGACGTTCTCCACCATGATGACGGTGCCGTCGACGATGATGCCGAGGTCGATGGCGCCGACCGACAGGAGATTGGCGGAGTCGCCGCGCAGCACCGTGATAATGACGGCGAGAAACAGCGCCACCGGAATGGTCGCGGAAACGATCAGCGCACAGCGCAGGTTGCCGAGGAATATCCACTGGATGAAGAAGATGAGCACGATGCCGAACAGCATGTTGTGCAGCACCGTGTTCACGGTCACGGCGACGAGATCGCCGCGGTCGTAGAACGTGTCGATCTTGACGCCCGCCGGCAGGCTGCCGTCGCTGTTGATGCGCTCGATCGCCTCGCGCACCCGCGTCACCACGTCCATGGTGCGCTCGAGCTTCTGCATCAGCACGATGCCGAACAGGATCTCGCTCTGGTCGTCGCGGCCGGCAATGCCGAGCCGCGGCATGAAGCCGACCTGCACCTTGGCGACGTCGGACAGCAGCACCGGCAGGCCGTTCTGCTGGGTGATGACGATGTTGCCGATGTCGCCGGTCGAGGTCAGCGTGCCGATGCCGCGCACGTTGACCGACTGCTCGCCGACGGCGATGGTGCGGCCGCCGACATTGGCGTTGCTGGTCGAGATCGCATTGATGATCTGCGGCAGCGTCAGGCCGTAGGCGCGCATGCGGGCGAGGTCGATCTCGGCCTGGTACTCCTTGGTGCGCCCGCCCATGACGGCGATGTCGGCGATGCCCGGCACGACCCGCAGCTTACGCTCGACCACCCAGTCCTGCAGCGTCTTGAGCTCCGTCAGGCTCATGCCCGGCGGGCCCTTGAGCTGATAGCGCATGATTTCGCTGATGCCGCCGGCGGGCGAGATCACCGGCGTCACGGCGCTCGGCAGCGCCGCGTCCTTGAGCCGGTTGGTGACCTGCTGGCGGACGAAATTGTAGTCGCGGCCGTACTCGAATTGCAGCCGGATGAAGCCGAGCGCGAACACGGTGTTCGAGCGGATGTAGCTCAGGCCCGGCGTCGAGGCGACCGCGATCTCGAGCGGGATGGTGACGTAGCGCTCGACCTCCTCCGGCGACTGGCCCGGGTATTGCGCGATGATCTCGATGATCGGCGGCGCCGGATCGGGATAGGCCTCGACGTTAAGGGTGCGGAACGCGGCGTAGCCGAGGCCGAGAAAGGCGGCGAATGCCACCAGCGCCAGCGGGCGCCGCGACAGGCAGAACGAGATCAGCTGGCGCAGCATTGCCGCTCAGGTCCCGGCCGCGGCGCGATCGACGAACAGGCTGCCTTTGCCGATGACCTTCTCGCCGACCTCGAGACCTTCGCGCACCTCGACGCTGCCGCCGTTGGACAGCCCGGTCTTGATGGCGCGCTGCTCGATCGAGTGGTCGTCGTGCACGACCCAGACGCGCGCCGATTGGCCGTCGAAGATGACCGCCTCGCGCGGCACCGCCGGCGACAGGTCGCCCTCGTCGGTCAGGATGGCGACGCTGGCGAACATCTCAGGCCGCAGCAGGCCCTTGCTGTTGTCGATCGTCGCCCGCACCATCAGGCGGCGGGTGCTGGGATCGAGAGACGCCGCGACGTAGCGGATGTTCGCCGTGAAGACCTGGTCGGGATAGGCCAGCACGGTGAAGCGCATCGCCTGTCCGACGTGGACCTTGGGCGCCTCGGACTCGCGCAAATAGGCGATGAGCCAGACGGTCGACAGGTCGCCGATGATGAAGGTCGCATCGTTGGCGGCGGCGCTGTTCGAGGTGGTGTTGACGTACTGGCCGGGGCCGACCCTGCGCTGCACCACCGTTCCGGCGATCGGCGAATAGATCGTCGCCAGCGTGCTCATCTCGCCGGTGTCGGCGAACTTGGCGATTTCCTCGTTGGTTTTGCCGAGGATGCGCAGCCGGTTGCGCACCGCCTCGAGCGCGATTTGCGCGGCGTGCAGGTCGTTCTGCGCCGCGAGCGCGGTCGCCTCGGCCTGCTGCAGGTCGCGCAGCGCGCCGGCTTTGGTGGCGTAGAGCGACTTGTTCTGCTGCTCGATGATCTTGGCGAGGTTGAGCGCGGCCTGCGCCTTGTTGAGGCCGGCGATGGCGGTGATGAAATCGTTCTCCGCCTGCACCATGTCCGGCGACTCGATCGCGAACAGGGCCTGGCCGGCGGTCACCGTGTCGCCGGGCTTGGCGAACAGCTTCACGACGCGGCCGGCATAAGGCGAGTAGACGAGCGTCGCGCGGTCTTCGTCGACCGAGATCTTGCCTTCGGTGACATGCTCGGCGCGGAACAGCTGCTTGGTCACCGGCTCGATGTGGAGCGCAGCCCACTGCTTCTCTGTCGGGTAGTAGAGGTTGCCGACCTTGCGCGCCGGTGCCGCGAGCTCGGCCTCGGACATTTTTTCGGCGCGATGGGCGAGGGTTGTCGCCATGACGCCGGCAGAGACGGCCACAATTGCCGCAACGGCAACAATTGCACCGTTGCGCACCCGTTTCCGCGGCAGTGTCACCCGCGCCAAAATCGACGGCCAACGCAAAAAAGTTACCCCCGGCGCCCCCAGCGACCGGCCGCGTTATAGGCGCAGACCGCGGCGAGCGAAAATAATCATTGTGTAAACGTCACTTAACGCGCGCCCCCGCGCCGCCCGCCGCGGCCGCGCCGGTCCGATCCCGCCGGAACCGGAGCCTGTTTTTTCAGGCGATTTTTGCAGGGCCGTCGCAAATGCGATGTAATTCGGGCCTCGGTGGCGCTAACCAAAGCCGGCGGAAGTTTGGGTGCGGACGATGGTCGGACTTTGGAAACTCGCTGCCGGGTGCGGCATCGTGTCCGCCCTCGCGCTCGCGGGGCCGCCGGTCGAGGCCCAGTACTACCCCTGGCCCTATGCCGGCCCGGACGCCAACGGCATCACCAACCCGTCCGTCGCCACCAGCCTGCCCGCCAACGGCGATCCCTGGGGGGCGCGCCGGGCGCTGGCTGCCCGCGGCATCACCTATAATTTCGTCTGGACCAACGACCTGCTCGCCAACGTCGCCGGCGGCAACAGGCGCGGCGCCATCGGCCAGGGCAAGCTCGACGACCAGTTCACGGTCGATCTCGACAAGCTCGCCGGGCTGAAGGACCTCACCTTCTACACCAACGTCTTCGAGATCTATAACAGCGGCCGCATCCGCCGCGACTATGTCGGCAGCATCAATACCATCGCCGCCATCGAGGCGACGCCGACGGTGCGCCTGTCCGAGCTCTGGCTGGAGCAGAAATTCTGGGGCGGCGCCGCGAGCCTGCGCGCCGGCCAGCTCGCCGCCGACGTCGAATTCTTCTACAGCAACCTCAACACGATGTTCCTGCAGAGCGACTGGCCGACCATCGGCGCGCAGAACCTGCCGAGCGGCGGCCCGGCCTATCCGCTGTCGACGCCCGGCGCGCGCCTCAAATTCGATTACGGCGACAACGTCTCGCTGCTGTTTGCCATCTTCAACGGCGATCCGGCGGGCCCGTGTCCCGGCGCCGATCCGGACACCTGCAACCGCTACGGCCTGAATTTCCGGCTGCGCGATCCGGCCTTCATGATCGGCGAAGCGCAGTGGCGCACGAACTACGGCAAGAGCGACACCGGGCTTGCCACCACCTTCAAGATCGGCGGCTGGCGCCATCTCGGCCTGTTCATGGATCAGGCCAGTCCCGACGTCTTTCACCGCGGCGACTACGGCGTCTATGTCGTGCTCGATCAGCAGCTGTGGCGGCCGGCCGGCTTCGGGCCGGAGCAGGGCATCTCGGTGTTCACGCGCGCCTCGGTCAGCCCGGCCGACCGCAATCAGATCGTTGCCGAAGTCGACGGCGGCATCGTCTTCGCCGGGCTCACGCCCGGCCGGCCCGACGACCGCTTCGGCGCCAGCGTCATCTATTCGCGCTTCTCGCACGACCTGCGCGCCAGTCCCGACAACCAGATCGCGCCGGGCCTTCCCGGCCTCTATCCCGACTACGAGACCAACCTCGAATTCACCTACCTCGCGCAGATCGTGCCGGGCTGGACGGTGCAGCCGGTCTACACCCGGATCTGGCATCCGAGCGGCCAGCCGGGTCATGACGCGCAGGTCATCGGCCTGCGCTCGATCGTCAATTTCTGACAAGCCCGCAATCGCGCCGGCGTCCCGCGACGCGCGTCCGCCTCTAGCGCGGAGCGAGGCCGTCGCGCACCGCGCGGAAGCGCGGGAACAGCGCGTCCCAATTGTCCTTGTGCACGGCGCCGATCACGCGCAGGAAGCCGCCGCCGCCGAAGCGCAGCCATTGCACCACCGCGAGCTGCTTGCCGTCGATGCCGAGCGCGGTGGCGCGCACTTCGTAGCCCGGCGCGCCGCCGATGCGCATGGCCTCCGCCGAGGTGACGGTGAGATCGCGCAGCGGCGCCCTCTCCAAGAGATCGCGGGCAAAGCGGGCGCGATCGTCGGGCTTTTCCGGCCCGCCGCGGCCGACCGAAATGATCACATAGGGGTTCGCGATCATGTCCTCGCTCGGCCCCTCGATCAGGATGGCGCCGTCGGCGGGCACGACCTTCATGACGCGGAAGCCGGCGAGCTCCTTGATCTGGAAGGGCAGCGTGCCGAGCTGCTCGTCGAGCGGCGGCGGCCGCAGGCTGACGCTCTCCAGCGCCTTGCGGATCACGGCGTCGGAATAGACGTCGCGCGCGGCCTCCGGCACCTCGACCCTGATGAGGAAGGCGGCGTTGGGAAACAGCGGCAGCAGTCCGTTGGCGGCGAGAAACCACTTGCGCATCTTGACGCCGTTCTCGCTGCTGTCGCCGCTGATGAGGACGCCGATGCCGCTGTTGAACGGGAAGCTCTCGCGTTTGACGTCGCTGAGGCCGACCTGGTTTTTGGCGAACACCGAGCGCTCGAGGTTGTCGTAAGCGGCGAGCGGCACCTGCAAGATGCCGATGGTGACCTTGCGCTCGGCGTCCTCGAAGCCGAGGAAGCGCGTGCTCGGCTTGAGGTCGCCGGGCGGCGTCAGGCCGATCTGCGAGCCGGTCGGAAACACCGTCTCGGCCGCCGCCCCCGCGGCCGACAGGGCGAGCCCGGCGGCGAAAAGGACTGCGAGGAACCGTGGGCGGAACATGACGATTTTCAAGGTTGACGCCACTTTCATGCGTAGTTTGGCACAAGTTCGGCCAAAGGCCGCGGGCTTGGCCCGAAACAGCTTATTAACGCCGCGCCGGTAGGTTGCCGAAAGGACCCGTTCACCCAAGCCGGCCCATGACTTCCGCGCGCCCAGAGGTTCAGTACAGCATCGTCGTTCCTATTTTCAACGAGGAAGCTGTGCTGCCGATCCTGCTCAAGCGGCTCGATACGCTGCTCGACAGCCTCGAGGCGCCGGCCGAAGCCATCCTGGTCGACGACGGCAGCACCGATTGCAGCGGCATCGTCATGCGCGCCCGCGCCAAGGACGACCCGCGTTACCGCTTCATCGGCCTGACGCGCAACTTCGGCCACCAAATCGCCATCACCGCCGGCATGGACGCGGCGAGCGGCAAGGCCGTGATCGTCATGGACGCCGACCTGCAGGATCCGCCCGAAGTCATCATGGAGATGATCGCGCGCTGGAAGGAGGGCTACGACGTCGTCTATGCCCGCCGCGTGTCGCGCGCCGGCGAGAGCGCGTTCAAGCGCTTCACCGCCGCGGCCTTCTACCGGCTGCTGAGCCGGCTGTCGTCGGTCGACATCCCGCAGGACGTCGGCGACTTCCGCCTGGTCGACCGCAAGGTGCTCGACGCCTTCCTCGCCATGCCGGAACAGGACCGTTTCGTGCGCGGCATGTTCGCCTGGCTCGGCTTCCGCCAGACCGCGGTCGACTTTCACCGCCCGGCGCGCGCCGCCGGCGACACCAAGTATCCGTTCTGGAAGATGCTGCGGCTCGCGGTCAACGCCGTCGTCGGCTTTTCCGATGCGCCGCTCAAGCTCGCGATCTGGATCGGGCTTGCGGTGTCGGCGCTGGCGCTCTGCGTCGGGCTCTACGCGGTGGTGCGCTATCTCGAGAACGAGGTCATCACCGGCTGGACCTCGACGATCGTCATCGTCTCCTTCCTGTCGGGCATCAACCTGCTGATGAGCGGCATCATGGGCCTCTACATCGGCCGCATTCATGCCGAGGTGAAGCGCCGCCCGCTTTACGTCGTCGAGGACCGCATCGGCTTTGCCCCGGGCCGCGCCGAGGAGCAGCCGGCGGCGCGCCGGATCGCCGGATGAGCACGCTGTCGGCCGAAGCGCGCGCGACGCATCCGGCGTTGCCGCGCGTCATGCCGCTGCTCATGGTCGCGCTCGCCGCCGTCGTGCTGCGGCACTTCGTGGTGGCCAATTGCGACGTCAGCTGGGACCTCACCGTCGCCGACAAGATGCTCGACGGCGAGCGCCTCTACACCGACATCATCGAGGTCAATCCGCCGGCGACCATCTACCTCTATATGCTGCCGGCGATCATCGGCCGGCTGTCGGGCCTGCCGGCGGAATTTTTCGTCGATGCTTTGGTGTTCGCCGCCGCGGGCGCAAGCCTGTGGCTGTCGGGCCGCATTCTGGCGCGGGCCAAGCCGCTCGGCGTCGACCGCGGCGAGCTGGCGACGGTGGCGGCGGCGGTGCTGCTCATCATCCCGGCGCACACGTTCGGCGAGCGCGAGCACATCGTGCTGATCGCCTTCCTGCCGGTGCTTGCGGTCGCCGTGCTGCGCGCCGAGGGCAAGCGGCCCGACTTCTGGATGATGGTTGTCGCCGGCCTCGGCGGCGGCGTCATCGCCATCATCAAGCCGTTCTTCGCCGTTCCCATCATCTGCACGGCGGCGGGCTCCGCCTGGTGCGCGCGCTCGTGGCGGCCGGTCCTGGCGCTGGAGAACTTTATCGCCGCCGCCATGCTCGCCGCCTATTCGGCGGCGGTCGCCGCCGCGTTCCCGCAATTCTTCGCCGACGTCATGCCGCTGGTGCTGGCGGTCTACGTTCCCGCCAAGCTGCCGCTGTCCGAGATGCTGTTGCGCTATGCGACGCCGTTGTGGTTGACGGCGTGGGCGCTTACCGCGCTGATCAAGCGCCGCACCATCGTCGAGCCGCCATTGCTGCTGCTGCTCGCCGCGTCGGCGGGCTTTGCGCTGGCATTCTACATCCAGCAGAAAGGCTGGCCCTATCAGTCCTATCCGATGATCGGCCTGGCGCTGATCGGCTTCGTGCCGGCCTTTCTCGAACGCTGGCGCGGCGACGCGTCTGACACCAACCGGCACGGCCGCATGGCGCTCGCCTTGCTCGCCGGCCTCATCGTCGGCGGCTCGTTCTCCTGGATGAACAGCTCACTCGTGGTCTCCGATCTCGCCCGCGAAGTGCGCGCCATCAAGCCGCATCCGAAGATCCTGACGCTGTCGATCGACCTGTCGGTCGGCTTTCCGTTGACCCGCGAGGTCGAGGGCACCTGGGTCGGCCGCGTCGCCTCGTTGTGGGTGACGGCCGACGTCTGGCACCAGCAGCTCGCCGGCGCGCGCGATGCCGCCACGCTGGCGACGCTCAAGGCCTATGCCGAGCGCGACCGGCGCATGTTCACCGAAGACGTCGTGCGCGGCCGGCCGGACATTATCCTGGTCGATCACCGCCAGCAGGTGCCGTGGGCGGCGTGGCTCGCCTCCTATGCGCCGCTCGCCGAGGCGATGACGGCCTATCGCAAGGTCCGCACCCTGGGCGAGATCGACATCCTCGCCCGCACCGAAGGCGGCTAGCATCATGGGTCTTGCCGCGCTGTCGCTTCCCGCCAGGCGGCTCGCCATGCCGCGGCTGCTGCCGCTCATCCTGGTCTTCGCCGCGGCCGTGGCGCTGCGCGCCGTCATCCCGGTCAACCCCGACGTCAGCTGGGGCCTGACCATGGCCGACAAGTGGCTCGCCGGCGGCAAGCTTTATGTCGACATCGTCGAGGTCAATCCGCCGGCGACGCTGTTTCTCTATGTCGCGCCGGCCGTGCTTGCGCACGCCACCGGCTTGAGCGCGGAAGTCCTTGTCGACGCGCTGGTGCTGCTCGCTGCGGCGCTCAGCGTATTTGTGTCGGCGCGCATCCTGCGGACCCTGCGCTCGCTCGATGCCGACCAGGGCCGGATGCTGGCGGCGATCGCCGCCGCGGTCCTGACCGTGCTGCCGGCGCGCGCCTTCGCCGAGCGCGAGCACTTGGCATTGATCGCCATCTTGCCGCTGCTGGCGGCGGCTTGGCTGCGCGCCGAACATGAAGCGCCGTCCTGGCGCGCCATCTTGATTGCCGGCGTCGGCGCCGGCATCACCGCGATCATCAAGCCGTATTTCATCGCCGCGATCGTTTGCACCAGCGCGGCCGCGGCCTGGTCGGCGCGCTCCTGGCGCGTGCTGTTCGCCGCCGAGAACTGGATCGCGGCGGCGCTGCTCGCCGCCTACGTCGCCTTCGTCTTCCTCGCCTATCCGGTCTACTACTCCGACATGCTGCCGCTGCTCGCCGCCGTCTATATTCCGGTGAAGGAGCCGCTCGGCGTTTTCCTGCAGCATGCCGCGCTGCCGCTCTGGGCGCTGCTGCTGCTGGCGGTTTGGAGTCTTGCGCGCAGCGCCGCGCTGCGGCCGCCGCTTGTGCTGCTGCTCGCGGCTTCGGCCGGATTTGCCGTCGCCTATGTCGTGCAGCAGAAGGGCTGGCCCAATCACGCCTATCCGACGCTGGGGCTCGCGCTGCTCGCCTTCGGCCAAGCGCTGGTGACATCGCCGGCCGAGCGGGGCGCGCATCGGATCGCCGCTTACACCGGCCTTGCGGTCGCGGGCATCGCCTTCTACTGGATGGGCATTGTCGACAGCAGGGCGGCGCTCGCCGGCGCCATCCGCGCCGTCAGCCCGTACGCCAAGGTGCTCGCCATCTCGCCGGACCTGACCGTCGGGCACCCGGCGGTGCGCTCGGCCGGCGGCACCTGGGTCGGCCATGTCTCGGCGCTCTGGATCACCCAGGGCGCGCTGATGGCGCGGGCAAAAGGCGGGCTCGATGCCGCCGCGGCGGCGAGCCTCGATGCCTATGCCGCGCGCGACCGCGCCATGCTCGACGACGACATTAACCGGCATCGGCCGGACGTGATCCTGGCCGAGCGCGAGCCGGCCTATGACTGGCTCGCCTGGGCGCGGTCGGACCCGGTGCTGGCCGGGGATCTGGCGCCGTACCGGGTCGAGCGCACGATCGGCGACATCGTGGTGCTGCGCCGCGCCGGCCCGTAAAAAAAACCGTCCGAAGCAGAGCACCTTGCACACCCCTAGGCCCCTCCTATATGAGCCCTAAGCTGCGGAAACCCGCGGCGAATCGCGTATCCAGGGGGCTGGATCAGGGGGTTAAGCGGATGAGCCGCGCAACCCTTCTCGGGCGCCAAATAACCTTGTGGCCCGGCCGGCCTGCCGCAATTTGAGAGGAAGAACCATGGGGAAGGTCATCGGCATCGACCTCGGCACCACGAATTCGTGCGTCGCCGTCATGGAAGGCAAGAATCCCAAAGTCATCGAGAACGCCGAGGGCATGCGCACCACGCCTTCGATCGTCGCCTTTACGGATGACGGCGAGCGTCTCGTCGGCCAGCCGGCCAAGCGCCAGGCGGTCACCAATCCGGAAAAGACCATCTTCGCGGTCAAGCGCCTGATCGGGCGCCGCTACGACGACCCGATGGTCGAGAAGGACAAGAAGCTCGTCCCCTACAAGATCGCCAAGGCGTCGAACGGCGACGCCTGGGTCGAGGCGGACAGCAAGCCCTATTCGCCCTCGCAGATCTCCGCCTTCATCCTGCAGAAGATGAAGGAGACGGCGGAAGCCTATCTCGGGCAGAAGGTCGAGCAAGCGGTCATCACCGTGCCGGCCTACTTCAACGACGCGCAACGTCAGGCCACCAAGGACGCCGGCAAGATCGCCGGCCTCGAGGTGCTGCGCATCATCAACGAGCCGACCGCGGCCGCGCTCGCCTACGGCCTCGACAAGCAGAAGACCGGCACCATCGCGGTCTACGACCTCGGCGGCGGCACCTTCGATATCTCGATTCTCGAGATCGGCGACGGCGTGTTCGAGGTGAAGTCGACCAACGGCGACACCTTCCTCGGCGGCGAAGACTTCGACATGCGCCTCGTCAACTATCTCGCCGACGAGTTCCAGAAGGAGCAGGGCATCGACCTGCGCCGCGACAAGCTGGCGCTGCAACGCCTCAAGGAAGCGGCCGAGAAGGCCAAGATCGAGCTGTCGTCGACGACACAGACCGAGATCAACCTGCCGTTCATCACGGCGGACGCGTCCGGTCCCAAGCACCTGACCATGAAGCTGACCCGCGCCAAGTTCGAGGCGCTGGTCGACGACCTGATCCAGAAGACCATCCAGCCCTGCAAGCAGGCGCTCAAGGACGCCGGCGTCGGCGCCGCCGAGATCAACGAGGTCGTGCTGGTCGGCGGCATGACGCGCATGCCCAAGGTGCAGGAAGTCGTCAAGCAATTGTTCGGCAAGGAGCCGCACAAGGGCGTCAACCCGGATGAAGTGGTCGCGGTGGGCGCCGCCATCCAGGCCGGCGTGCTGCAGGGCGACGTCAAGGACGTGCTGTTGCTCGACGTCACGCCGCTGTCGCTCGGCATCGAGACGCTGGGCGGCGTCTTCACCCGCATCATCGACCGCAACACCACCATCCCGACCAAGAAGAGCCAGGTGTTCTCGACCGCGGAAGACAATCAGAACGCGGTGACCATCCGCGTCTTCCAGGGCGAGCGCGAGATGGCGGCCGACAACAAGCTGCTCGGCCAGTTCGATCTCGTCGGCATTCCGCCGGCGCCGCGCGGCATGCCGCAGATCGAGGTCACCTTCGACATCGACGCCAACGGCATCGTCAACGTCTCGGCCAAGGACAAGGCGACGGCCAAGGAGCAGCAGATCCGCATCCAGGCCTCCGGCGGCCTGTCGGAAGCCGACATCGACAAGATGATCAAGGACGCCGAGTCGCACGCCGAAGAGGACAAGAAGCGCAAGGCGCAGGTCGAGGCCAAGAACCACGCCGAGGCGCTGGTGCATTCGACCGAGAAGGCGCTCGCCGAGCACGGCTCCAAGGTCGGCGACGCCGAACGCACGGCGATCGAAAACGCCATGGCGGATCTCAAGGAAGCCCTCAAGGGCGACGACGCCAACGCGATCCAGCAGAAGACCAACGCGCTGGCGCAGGCCTCGATGAAGCTCGGCGAGGCCATGTACAAGCAGCAGGCCGAGGCGCAAGCCGGCGCGAAGCCCGGCGCCGAAGGCGGCGAGCAGAAGAAGGAAGACGTCGTCGACGCGGAATTCACCGAGGTCGACGACGACAAGAACAACAAGAAGTCGGCGTAACGCCGGCTTCGGACGTGCCGATGTGTGCGCCACACGCACGGTTCACCTCCCCCCTTGCGGGGGAGGTCGGCCGCCAACGGGCCGGCGCGAAGTGCCGCCCGACGATAAACTCCACGGTCGGGAGGGGGGTATTCTCCCGCGGCGCCTCGGCTAGAAATCTACCCCCCTCCCTAACCCTGCCCCGCAAGCGGGGAGGGGACAGGCTGTGCCGCGTCGCGTCGTTCGTCTCTCAAACGACAACCAGTTGACGGAAAGCGGCATGTCCAAGCGCGACTACTACGAAGTCCTGGGTGTGACGCGCACCTGCAGCGAGGCCGAGCTCAAGGCCGCCTTCCGCAAGCTCGCCATGCAGCACCACCCGGACCGCAACCCGGGCGACAAGGACTGCGAGCACAGGTTCAAGGAAATCAACGAGGCCTACGACGTCTTGAAGGACGGCGACAAGCGCGCCGCCTATGACCGCTTCGGCCACGCCGCCTTCGAGCACGGCGGGCCCGGCGCGCACGGCTTCGGCGCCGACTTCGGCTCGACCTTCGCCGACATCTTCGAAGGCATCTTCGGCATGGCCGGCGCGCGCGGCCGCGCCTCCGGCCGCGAGCGCGGCTCCGACCTGCGCTACAACATGGAGATCAGCCTCGACGAAGCCTTCACCGGCAAGACCGCGCAGGTCCGCATCCCGACCTCGGTGACCTGCGAAGTCTGCTCCGGCTCCGGCGCCAAGGCCGGCACCAGGCCGAAGCCGTGCGCGACCTGCGGCGGCGCCGGCAAGATCAGGCATGCGCAGGGCTTCTTCACGCTCGAGCGCACCTGCCCGGCCTGCCAGGGCCGCGGCCAGGTCATCGACGATCCGTGCCCGACCTGCTCGGGCGCGGGCCGCGTCATGCGCGAGCGCACGCTGTCGGTGAACATTCCGGCCGGTGTCGAGGACGGCACCCGCATCAGGCTTGCCGGCGAGGGCGAGGCGGGCCTGCGCGGGGGACCTGCCGGCGATCTCTATATTTTCCTGTCGATCGAGCCGCACGAATTCTTCCAGCGCGACGGCGCCGATCTGCACTGCCGCGTGCCGATCTCGATGGTTGCGGCCGCGCTCGGCGGCGAGTTCGAGGTGCCGGCCATCGACGGCAGCAAGGCGCGCGTCAAAATTCCGGCCGGCACGCAGACCGGCCGGCGTTTCCGCCTGTCGGGCAAGGGCATGCCGGTGCTGCGGGCGAAGCAGACCGGCGACATGTACGTTCAGGTCGTGGTCGAAACGCCGCAAAACCTGACCAAGCGCCAGCGCGAATTGCTGGCCGAGTTCGACAAGCTGTCGTCGGCTACCACCCAGCCGGAATCGGCGGGTTTCTTCAGTCGAGTCAAGGAGTTTCTGGACGGCCTGGGGAGTCGGGACAGCCATTCCGGCTGACACCTTGACCCTGCGCCTGCCGCCCTATACGGAACTTCGGTTGCAGTCTAAGCTTTAAGTCCTGCCGTCCCGCACGCGTGACCCGCCAATGCCTCCGCAGTCCATCGTCCGCGTCGCCAAGAAGCCGCTGCGTCTCGATGACGAGATGCAGTTCATCCGCACATGGATCGAGAAGCCGCTGTCGACCGGCGCCGTCATGCCGTCGAGCAAGGCGCTGGCGCGCACCATGGCGCGCTATGTCGATCCCGCCGCCGCCGGCCCGGTGATCGAACTCGGCCCCGGCACCGGCCCGGTGACCGAAGCCATGGTCGAGCGCGGCATCGATCCGTCCCGCCTCATCCTGGTCGAATTCAATCCGGACTTCTGCCGGCTGCTGCGCACCCGCTATCCGCGGGCGACCGTGGTGCAGGGCGACGCCTATCGCCTGCGCCGGCTGCTCGAGACCTACGTGAAGTCGCCGGCGAGCGCGGTGGTCTCCGGCCTGCCGCTGGTGACCAAGCCGGTGCGCACGCGCATCCGCCTGATCGCGGACGCCATGGCGCTGCTTAAGCCCGGCGCGCCCTTCGTGCAGTTCACCTACGCCATGGTGACGCCGATCCCCAAGGCGCTGAGCGGCATCAAGGCGGAAGCCTCCGAGCTGATCTGGCTCAACGTGCCGCCGGCGCGCGTATGGGTCTATCGCGGGGAATGACCCCTCGGTGTCATCCAGTCAGTTGTCATGGCCGGGCTTGTCCCGGCCATCTCGTTTAGGGGCGCACGGTACCCGCCTGATCGGGATTGCCGGGGCATAAGGGCGTTCACGCCCGTCTTCGACGGGCTAGGCCCGGCAATGACGGCGGGTGGGGTGCGTGTTATTCAAAGCGGGTCCGCATCCGGAGCCGCCGATGGCGAACCCGAAAATCCTGGTGATCCCCGGCTCGACGCGCACCGGCTCGCACAATGTGCGGCTGGCGGCGCTGGCGGAGAAGGAGCTGACGCTGATCGATGCCGACGTCACCCGCATCTCGCTGCAGGATTATCCGCTGCCGATCTACGATGCCGACGCCGACGACCGCGCCGGCCAGCCGGCGAGCGCGATCGAACTCAAGCACATGATCACGGCGCATCACGGCGTCTTCATCGCCAGCCCGGAATATTCCGCCTCGGTGACGCCGCTTTTGAAGAACGCCATCGACTGGGTGTCGCGGGTGCGCGAGAGGGGCGATCCGACCTATGCCGCCTTCAAGAACCGGGTATTCGCCATCGCCTCGGCCTCGCCGGGACGCATCGGCGGCCTGCGCTCGCTGATGGCGCTGCGGCAGATCCTCGAGCTCGGCTGCGGCGCCTTCGTCATCCCCGAGCAGGTGGCGATCCCCAATGCCGAGCAGGCCTTCAACGACATGGACGAGATCGTCGACACCGGCCTTGCCAATCTGCTGCGCGCGGAGCTGGCGCGGCTGGTCGACATGGCGCGGCTCATGATGGGATAGGTCATTCCCGGGATGGCGCGAAGCGCCAGGCCCGGAATCCGGATGCGTGTACCGCGGCCGTTTCTGGAGTCCGGGTTCGCGCCTGCGGCGCGCCCGGAATGACGAGGAGGGAGGGAGCGTGAGGTGACATTGGACGCCCGCGAAAGGCTGATCGTGGCGCTCGACCTGCCCTCGGTGCAGGCGGCCGAGCGCATGGTGGCGCGTCTCGGCGACAGCGTCGTGTTCTACAAGATCGGCTATCAGCTCGCCTTCGCCGGCGGTTTGCCGTTCGCCGCGGGACTGATCGCGGCCGGCAAGCAGGTGTTCCTCGATCTCAAGCTGCACGATATCGGCAACACGGTGGAAAAGGGCGTCGAAAGCGTGGCGCAGATGGGGGCGACCTTCCTCACCGTGCACGGCTATCCGCAGACCATGAAGGCGGCGGTGAACGGCCGGCGCAATTCGTCGCTGCGCATTCTCGCCGTCACCGTGCTCACCTCCTACGACGACGCCGACCTCGCCGCCGCAGGCTACGACATGAGCGTGCCCGAACTCGCCGCCGCGCGCGCGCAACAGGCGCGCGACATCGGCGTCGACGGCCTGGTGTGCTCGGCGGAGGAGGCGGCGGCCTTACGCGGCATCGCCGGTCCCGGCATGGTGCTGGTGACGCCGGGCATCCGCCCGGCCGGCAGCGCCTCAGGCGATCAGAAGCGCGTCATGACGCCCGCCCTCGCCATCGAGGCCGGCGCCGATTATCTGGTGGTCGGCCGGCCGATCGTCGAAGCGGCCGATCCGAAAAAAGCCGCCGACGCGATCGTCGCCGAGATCGAGCAAGCAACAACGAAGTAGGGAGAAGAGAATGCCGAAGGGGTACTGGATTGGCCGCATCGATGTGAAAGACGAGGAGGGCTACAAGCCCTACGTCGCCGCCAACGGACCGATCTTCAAGAAATTCGGCGCCAAGCTGATCGTGCGCGGCGGGCCGTTTGACTGCGTGGAAGGCAGCGCCCGGTCGCGCAACGTGGTGATCGAATTTCCCGACCTGGCGACCGCGAAGGCCTGTTATCGCTCGCCAGAATATCAGGAGAACATCAAGCGGCGGCAGCCCTATTCCACCGCCGATATCATCATTATCGAGGGCTACGACGGATAGCAGTGACGTCATTCCGGGGCGCGGCCGTCAGGCCGCGAGCCCGGAATTCATAACCCCGGCGCTGCGGAGTATGGATTCCGGGTCCGCTCGCTTAGCTCGCGTCCCGGAATGACAAGTTTGGTTCGGCCCGCTATACCGGCCCTGTCCGGGAGCCTAAAGCAATGGCCGACATGCGTTTGATCGTGGCGGGGGCGGGCGGGCGCATGGGGCGCACGCTGGTCAAGGCCATTGCCGACGTGAAGGGCTTTGCGCTGGCCGGCGCGCTGGAAGACGCGCGCTCGCCGCTGATCGGCTGGGACGCCGGCACGCTCGCGGGTCAACCGGAAAACGGCGTCAAGCTCAGCGGCGACGCCGCGGCGCTGATCGGCAAGGCCGACGGCATCGTCGACTTCACCGCGCCGGTCGCCACCGTCGCCTTCGCCGAGCTCGCCGCCAAGGCCGGCAAGGTGCACATCATCGGCACCACCGGCTTGAGCGCAGCCGACGAGGCCAGGATCAAGGCGGCCGCCAAGACGGCGGTGATCGTCAAGTCCGGCAATATGAGCCTCGGCGTCAATCTGCTGGCGGCGCTGACCAAGCGCGTGGCCAAGACGCTCGACAATTCCTTCGACATCGAAATCCTGGAAATGCATCACAACCAGAAGGTCGATGCGCCGTCCGGCACCGCGCTGATGCTCGGCCGCGCGGCGGCGGAAGGCCGCGGCATCGACCTCGACAAGCACAAGATCATGAGCCGCGAGGGCCACACCGGCGCGCGCAAGGCGGGCGACATCGGCTTTGCCGCGCTGCGCGGCGGTTCGGTCGTCGGCGAGCACAGCGTCATCTTTGCCGGCCCGGCCGAGCGGCTCGAACTCGCGCACAAAGCCGAGGACCGCATGATCTTCGCCCGCGGCGCGCTGCACGCGGCGCTGTGGGCGCGGGCGCAGAAGCCGGGGCTTTATTCGATGGCCGACGTGCTCGGTCTTGCGGATTTCTAGGGGCCGTCAATGACGCCGGAACAGATCATGCGTGGCCGCGCGCGCGGCGCCGTCTTCATCGGCATCGGGATTGCGGCGCTGATGGCGGCCTACCGATTTGCCACGACCGCCTCGCCGGAAGGACCCTGGTCGCCCTTTATGCCCTTCATCTTCGGTGCCGGCGGCGCGATCTGCATCGGCCTCGGCGTGTTCATGCTGAGCAGCCTGCGCAACGTGCAGGTCGAGTCCGCCAAGGCCGATGTGAACAATCCGCGGGGCACGACCGTTATGACGCTGTTTGCGATCGGCCTTGCGGCGCTTGTGGGCGACTTCTTTGCGGACCGCCTGCCGCTGGGCGAGGGGCCCAAGTTCGCGGTGGGCGCCGTCTTGTTGATCGTCATGCTCGGCTGCTTTATTGCCGCCGCCCGCATCGTCCGCTCGAGCCGGGCCGCAACAGGGACCAGCAAGTAATGTCAGACCGCCTCCTCGTGCTTGTTCGCCATGGCGAAAGCGACTGGAACAAGAAGAACCTGTTTACCGGCTGGCGCGACGTCGATCTCACCGAGCAGGGCATCAAGGAGGCGCGCGAGGCCGGCCGCAAGCTCAAGGCGCAAGGGCTCAAATTTGACGTCGCCTTCACCTCGGCGCTGACGCGCGCGCAGCGCACGCTCGACCTGATGCTGGAGGAGCTCGGCCAGACCGCCATTCCCGTGTTCAAGAACCAGGCGCTCAACGAGCGCGACTACGGCGACCTGTCAGGCCTCAACAAGGACGACGCCCGCAAGAAATGGGGCGAGGAGCAGGTGCACATCTGGCGCCGCTCCTACGACATCGCGCCGCCCGGCGGCGAATCCTTGCGCGACACCGCGGCGCGCGTGCTGCCCTATTACATCCAGGACATCCTGCCGCGCGTGCTGCGCGGCGATCGCGTGCTGGTGTCGGCGCACGGCAATTCGCTGCGCGCGCTGGTGATGGTGCTCGACAAGCACACCACCGAGAGCATCACAAAGTTGAATCTGGCGACCGGCGTGCCGATGATCTACCGGCTCAACGCCGATTCGACGGTGGCCTCGAAGCTCGATCTGGCGGCGTAGCAAGGCGCGCATCACGCGCTCTCTTCACCTCCCCCTCCAGGGGAGGGTGGAAAGAAAGTCATTCACGCCGCCACTTTGCCGGCTTCCCAGCCGAGCATGGCGCTCTTGCGCGTCAGGCCCCAGTGGTAGCCGGTGATGTCGCCGTTCTTGCCGATGACGCGATGGCAGGGCACCACGAAGCAGATCGGGTTCTTGCCGACGGCGGCGCCGACCGCGCGCGCAGCCTTCGGCGCCCCGGCCTTGGCGGCGAGATCCGAATAGGTCGTCAGCTTGCCCATCGGCACGTCGAGCAGGCGCTCCCAGACGCGGACCTCGAAGTCGGTGCCGATCAGGATGACGCGCAGCGGCTGGTCCTTGCGCCACAGCGCGGCGTCGAAAATGCGCCGTGCGGTCGGCGCGGTGGCGGCGAAGTCCTCGACGTATTTCGCCTTCGGCCAGCGCGAGCGCATGTCGTTGAGCGCGGCGCGCTCCTTGCCGGCGTCGGCGAGCGCAAGGCCCGCAAGTCCGCGCGGCGTCGTCATGACGAGCGCCATGCCGAACGGGCAGGGGTGAAAGCCGTAGGTCAAGGTCGTGCCTTCGCCGCCGGCCTTCCATTCGCCGGGCGACATCGATTCGTGGGTGACGAAGAGATCGTGCAGCCGCCCCGGACCGGACAGGCCGACTTCGTAGGCGGTGTCGAGCACGCTCGCCGAGGAGCGCAGCAACTCGCGCGCGGCGTTGAGCGTGATCGCCTGCAGGAACGCCTTCGGCGTCAGCCCGCACCAGCGGCGGAACAGGTGATGCAGCTCGGTCGGCGTGACGCCGGCGGCGCCGGCGATCTTTTCGATGTCGGGCTGGGCCCGCCAAGCCCCGCGGATATGGGCGATGGCGCGCCGCACCACGTCGTAATCGGCCGCCGCGGTGGCCAGCGGCGAGATCGTGTGCAGACGGCTTCCCGCCGCCGTGGTTTCAAGGGTCATGTCCATGACCAGTATCTAGGCTTGTGCAGCGGCCGCAACCACCCGATTTCTGGCATCTGCCGCCATTCCGGGACCGCCCGAAGGCGGGACCCGCCATGATCCCTGCCTGTGATGATGGATTGCGGGTTCGCTCGTTTCGCTCGCGCCCCGCAATGACGGAGAATTTATAGCAGCGTCCGCGTGACGCCACGCCGGGCCTCGCCGAGCGCCTCGCCCAGCGCCTTGGCGAAGCTCGCTTTCTCGGCGGGCGCGAGAAAGCCGCCGATGGTCAGTTCCC
>Ga0209581_1001157_pt1 | contig 34082 bp, 40 predicted proteins | sample Coa_R2_FD_187160 | JGI IMG/M metagenome (GOLD analysis project Ga0209581, IMG submission 187160) | Surface soil microbial communities from Centralia Pennsylvania, which are recovering from an underground coalmine fire - Coalmine... | ecosystem: Environmental > Terrestrial > Soil > Unclassified ...
GAAGTCAAGGACACCTCCCTGCGCGTGCCGCACGGTGAGCGCGGCAAGGTCGTCGAGGTTAAGGTCTTCTCGCGCGAGAATAACGATGAACTCTCTCCGGGCGTCAACCAGCTTGTGCGCGTCAGCATCGCGCAGAAACGCAAGATCGGCGCGGGCGACAAGATGGCCGGACGCCATGGCAATAAAGGCGTAATCTCGCGGGTGCTGCCCATCGAGGATATGCCATTCCTGCCGGATGGCACGCCGGTGGATATCATTCTGAATCCCCTGGGTGTGCCGCACCGCATGAATATCGGTCAAATTATGGAAACGCACCTGGGCTGGGCGGCCTCGGCGCTGGGCATCAAGATAGCTACCCCGGTCTTCGACGGCGCGACCGAAGAGGATATCGAGGACTATCTGGAGAAAGCCGGCCTGCCGCGCAGCGGTAAGGCGCAGTTGTTTGATGGACGTACAGGCGAGCCGTTCGATCACCCGGTGACGGTCGGCTATACCTATATGTTGAAACTGGCACACCTGGTTGAAGATAAGGTTCACGCCCGCTCAACCGGCCCATACAGCCTGATCACGCAGCAGCCCCTGGGCGGTAAAGCTCAGTTCGGCGGCCAGCGCTTCGGCGAGATGGAGGTCTGGGCCCTGGAAGCCTATGGCGCCGCTAATATCCTCCAGGAGATCCTCACGGTCAAGTCAGACGACGTGGTGGGCCGCGTCAAAACCTACGAGGCGATCGTGAAGGGCGAGAATATCATGGAGCCGGGGGTGCCGGAGTCCTTTAAGGTGTTGGTCAAAGAATTGCAGAGTCTGGGCATTAACGTCGAGGTTCTCAATGAAGATGAGCAGAAGATCCAGTTCGTCGAGGACACCTCGAACGATGTCATGCCCGAACTGGGAATTAACCTGTCCGGTTTCGAGGGAGATCAGTAGCTCCTTTTCGCTTGTGCAAAAGAGGCCGCCAGAGCGCTGTTTGCACAGGCGGAACAAGGGACAATTCAGCACCAGGAGGCAGCATGCTTGAAGTAAACGATTTTAACGCTATCCGTATTAGCCTGGCCAGCCCTGAGCAGATTCGTAGCTGGAGCTATGGCGAGGTGACGAAACCGGAAACTATCAATTACCGCACACTCAAGCCGGAGAAGGATGGGCTTTTCTGCGAACGCATCTTCGGCCCTACGAAGGACTGGGAGTGCTACTGCGGAAAATATAAACGTGTCCGTTTTAAGGGAATCGTCTGCGATAAGTGTGGCGTCGAGGTGGCCCGCTCGAAGGTCCGCCGCGAACGTATGGGCCACATCGAACTGGCCTCGCCGGTCAGCCACATCTGGTACTTTAAAGGCACGCCCAGCCGCATTGGTCTGCTCCTGGACCTCTCGCCGCGCAACCTGGAGCGTATCCTTTACTTTGCCCTGTATGTGGTCACGCATATCGATGAGGATGCCCGTCAGGCCGAGCTGATGCGCCTGGACGAGGAACTCATCGCTCTGGAGCAGAACCTGGATGAGAAGGTGGTCGAGCGCGTCGAGAGCCTGAAGGCCCAGCGCGACAGCGAAACCCAGAGCGTGCAGTCCCGTCTCGCCGAGGGCAAGCTCGAGATCGAGAGCCGCCGCGAACAGGACCTGGAGGCCGCGCGCGCCGCTGAGAGCGAGATCCGCACAATCCTGCGCGATCTGATGGGCCAGGAGGCCGAGGAGGATATCCTCTTCGATCTTACCGGCCAGCCGATCGTGAAGGCCGGCGATACAATCACTCCCAGGCACCTGGAGATCCTCGAACGCGTGGCGGAAACCAGCCGCAACGATATCTCGGAGAATGCGCATCGCGAGATCCTCGATCTCGAGGCAAGCATGAAGCGCGACTCCGAGAGGATGGGACTGGACTACCAGAACCAGATCGATAACGCGCAGTCGCAGATGGAATCCCAGCGCACCGACCGCCGCCAGCGCATCGAACAACTGCGCCGCGACCTGGAGGGGCTGAAGAAGATGGACCTCCTGCAAGAGGGTCGCTATCGCGAACTGCGCGATGCCTTCGGCTCGTCCGTCTTCCGCGCCGGGATGGGCGCGGAGGCTGTGCGCGAGCTGATCAGCGATATCGACCTGGACAAACTGGCCAGCGATCTGCGCAATGAAATTAGCTCGACCGTCGGACAGAGGCGCAAGAAAGCGACCAAGCGCCTGAAGGTCGTTGAGGCCTTCCGTAAGTCTGAGACGTCGCCGGAGTGGATGATTCTGACCGTTCTGCCGGTGCTGCCGCCCGACCTGCGCCCGATGGTGCAGTTGGATGGTGGGCGCTTCGCAACCTCCGATCTCAACGATCTCTACCGGCGCGTGATTAATCGCAACAACCGCCTCAAACGCCTGCTGGAGCTGGGCGCGCCTGAGATCATCATTCGCAACGAGAAGCGCATGCTGCAGGAGGCATGCGATGCCCTGATCGATAATGGGCGCCGTGGCCGCGCAGTCGCTGGCTCCGGCAATCACAAGCTCAAGAGCCTGTCGGATATGCTCAAGGGCAAGCAGGGCCGCTTCCGCCAGAACCTGCTGGGCAAGCGTGTGGACTACTCTGGCCGCTCGGTGATCGTGGTTGGTCCCGATCTGAAGCTGCACCAGTGTGGTCTGCCCAAGAAGATGGCGCTGGAGCTCTTCAAGCCGTTTGTCATGCGTAAACTGGTGGAACAGAACTTCGCGCACAACATCAAGAGCGCCAAACGCTTCGTCGAGCGCGTCAAGCCGGAGGTCTGGGACGTGCTGGAGGAGGTCATTAAGGATCACCCGGTGCTGCTGAACCGCGCTCCCACGCTGCACCGCCTGGGCATTCAGGCATTCGAGGCGGTGCTGGTTGAGGGCAGCGCCATCCAGCTCCACCCGCTCGTCTGCTCGGCCTTTAACGCCGACTTCGACGGGGACCAGATGGCCGTCCACGTTCCTCTGTCCGACAAGGCTCAGGATGAGGCGCGACGCTTTATGCTCTCGACGCGCAACCTGCTGCACCCGGCCACCGGCGAGCCTTCGATCGGCGCCAGCCAGGATATGGTGCTGGGCTGCTTCTACCTGACGCAGGATCGCCCGAACAAGAAGGGCGAGGGGCGCATCTTTACCGACACAACCGAGGCGTTGCTGGCCTTCCATCACGGCATCATCGATCTCCAGGCGCCAATCAAGGTCCGCCTGGGCGATGTCGATGTCTACAACGATGGGCCACCGGCCAAACCCGTCGCCTCCCATGGCAGGCTGGTAGAGACTACCGTAGGCCGCATCATTTTCAATGAAGCGCTGCCTGAGCGCTTGCGCTTTAAGAACTACGCCATGAAAAAAGAGAACCTCAAGCAGGTGATTGGCGAGTGCTTTAAAGAGTATGGCCGCGTCAGAACAGCCGAGCTGGCTGACGAGATCAAGCGCCTCGGCTTCTCGTATGCCACCCGCGCCGGCGCGAGCATCGCGATCAGCGATGTGATCGTGCCACCGGGCAAGCAGGACGAGCTGGCGAAGGCCGACGCCAAGATCGCCGAGTTGGAAGAGCAGTACCGCGATGGTCTGATCACCGACAACGAGAAATACCAGCAGACGGTCGATGCCTGGAACGAGGCCACCGAGAACATCACCAAGATGGTTGAAGGCGTGCTCGATCCTTATGGCTCGATCTACACCATCGCCAAGTCGGGCGCGACCAAGGCGAAGTTCCAGCAGATCCGCCAGCTTTCGGGCATGCGCGGTCTGATGGCCAGCCCGTCCGGCAAAATCATCGACGTGCCGATCCGTGGAAACTTCCGCGAGGGCCTGAGCGTGCTGGAGTACTTCATCAGTAGTCACGGCGCGCGTAAGGGTCTGGCCGACACCGCCCTGCGAACCGCCGAGTCCGGCTATCTGACCCGGCGCCTGATCGATGTGTCGCAGGATGTGATCGTCACCGAAGAGGACTGCGGCACCACCGAGGGCATCCTGGTCACGAATGCCGATAGCCGGGATATGATGCTGCCCGACATGCGCGACCGCCTGAAGGGGCGCATCCTGCTGGAGCCCATTCCTGGCCTGGACAACGTTGCGCCGGGCGACGAACTGACCGAAGAGATCGTCGAGCAGATCATGAACCTGGGCGTCGAGGCTGTGCGCGTGCGTTCGGTTCTCGGCTGCCTGACCCATCGCGGCGTCTGCCGCAAGTGCTATGGCTTCGACCTGGCGGCCAACGAACTCGTCAGACTGGGCGCAGCGGTTGGCATTATCGCAGCCCAATCGATCGGCGAGCCTGGCACGCAGTTGACCATGCGTACCTTCCACACCGGCGGCATCGCAGGCGCACAGGGAGACATCACTCAAGGTCTGCCACGCGTCGAGGAACTCTTCGAGGCCCGCGTGCCGAAAGATAAGGCCGAGATCAGCGAGATCGATGGCGTCGTCGAGATCATCAAAGATGAGGCCACCGGTCAGCGCACCGTGCGCGTGGTTTCGACCAACGTCTTCTTTGACGAGTACCAACTGCCGCAGGGCAGCCAGGTGCTGGTCGCCGACCAGGAGCATGTGCAGAAGGACCAGATCATCGCACTGATGCCCGCCGAGAACGGGAACGAGCCAATCCCCGTCCCCGCGCGCACCGAGGGCGATGCCCTGCTCAACGCCGACGGCATGCTCAGCATCCGCTTTGAGGAGCGCGAGGAGCGTTCGTATCCCATCCCGGCGGCGCGCAACATCGTCGTCAGCCAGGGACAGAAGATCCAGGCCGGCACACAGATCACCGCAGGCCAGCGCGATCCACAGGACGTGCTGCGCATCCAGGGCCGCGAAGCGGTGCAGTTGTACCTGGTCAAAGAGGTGCAGAAGGTCTACCGCAACACCGGTGTGTATATCAACGATAAACACATCGAGGTCATCTGCCGCCAGATGCTGCGGCGCGTCAAGGTAGACGAGCCGGGCGACACCGAGATGCTGCCCAACGACCTGGTCGATCGCTTCGACTACGCCGACACCAACGCGCGCGTCCTGGCCGAAGGTGGCGAGCCGGCGACCGCCCAGACCGTCCTGCTGGGTGTCACCAAAGCATCGCTCAACACCGATAGCTGGCTGGCCGCGGCCTCCTTCCAGGAGACCACCCGCGTGCTGACCGAAGCGGCAATCGAGGCGCAGACCGATCACCTGGTCGGCCTGAAGGAGAATGTCATCATCGGCAAGCTCATTCCCGCCGGCTCCGGCATCGCCCAGCGCCGCCGCGAGCAGATCGCCCGCCAGCAGGCCGCGGCTGCTCGCCTCAACGCGCAGCCGAGCGTTGCCAGCGTAGGCGTCGGAGCAGGCGCCGGCGCTGGTACTCTTGGCCTGACCCTTGACAGCCTGGATAATGAGTGATAGTATAGTTTCGGATTTTTATAAAAGTTGAAAACTCTCGTCATGCCCGGCATCGCCTGGCGGCTTGTGCTGAGGCAACCGGGCGGAACGGGCATGGCGCGCTATCCCCAGGGTTGTGGTTCAGGGGAGAGAGGGCGACGTTCCCCCCTGCGGGTTTGCCCGCGAAGTCTGATGAAGAGAGTTCTAACGCTTTCTGGAACACGTATCTTGTAAGAGAGATTGGGCGCGAACAATCCGGTCGTGCCTGTTAGGATGATAGGGAGAATCGTTCATTGCCGACGATCAATCAACTGATCCGTAAGGGCCGTTCTCAGAAGAAGAGCAAGGTGAAGGCCCCGGCGCTGCTGTACTCGTACAATGCGCTGAAGAACCGGACAACACGCCTGAAGGGATCGCCACAGAAACGTGGCGTGTGTACCCAGGTGCGCACCATGACTCCTAAGAAGCCGAATTCGGCCATGCGCAAGATCGCTCGCGTGCGGTTGAGCAATCAGATGGAGGTCACGGCGTATATTCCTGGTGAAGGGCATAACCTGCAAGAGCACTCCGTCGTTCTGATTCGTGGTGGTCGCGTGAAGGATCTGCCGAGCGTGCGCTATCACATCGTCCGTGGCACGCTGGATAGCGACGGGGTTTCTAAGCGCCGACGCGGTCGCTCCAAGTATGGGGCCAAACGACCGAAACCCGGCCAGGGCGCTGCCCCGGCAAAGGGAAAGAAATAGCACAAAAAAAGAAGAACGATACCACCTGAACGCCTCAGGTAGGTCGGAATAAGGTTCATCGCTACACTCATTAAGTAAGAGGAACGTTCCTCCCCGGTGTACGATGAGAAGCGGGTGTTCTCCTCTGCTCAATTTTCGACCTGAACACGTTGTGCAGATGGAAAGGCACCCGTGCGGAGGCGTCCGTTGAAGATTGCAGATACCCGTCTGCGATCAAGGCGACGCCTTTTGTGGTGCCTGCTATCTTAAAAAGAAAGTACGCAGACCACACCCGGAAACGGAACTACCCGGTCCCGGCAACGGCGGGGCCAGTCTCTTGCCCGGCAGGGCCACGCACGGGCGATCCCGTGCGGTGCGCGGATGTTTTCACCGCAATCGAGTATGTTTAGCACACAAAAAGAAAGGCAGGAAGCCCTTGCCAAGACGTAAGAGAGCAGTGCGGCGCGTAGAGGTGCCGGACGCGAAATTTAGAAACAAGAACGTGTCTCGTTTTATAGGGAAGCTGATGCTGGACGGCAAGCGCGGCCTGGCAGAGCGCATTCTCTATACTTCGTTTGACATTATCGAGGCCAGGCAGAAACGACCGCCCATCGAGGTGTTCGAGCAGGCGGTGAAAAATGCAACCCCGAATCTGGAAGTGAAACCCCGCCGCGTCGGCGGTTCGACGTATCAGGTTCCCGTGGAGATCCGCCGGGAGCGTGGCAATGCGCTGGCAATGCGCTGGCTCATCCGCTCCGCGCGCTCACGTACCGGGAAATCGATGGCGGAAAAACTTGCCAGCGAGTTGATGGACGCCGCTGCCGGCCAGGGAACAACCATTAAGAAACGTGAGGAGACCCACAAGATGGCGGAGTCTAACAAGGCTTTCGCTCATTATCGCTGGTAATAGATATCATGCCTAGAGAATTTCCACTGGAAAAAACACGCAATATAGGTATTATTGCTCACATAGATGCCGGTAAAACTACCACCACGGAGCGCATTCTCTTCTACACCAAGAAGATCCATCGCATCGGCGAGGTCCATGAGGGAGCCGCGACAATGGACTGGATGGTGCAGGAGCAGGAGCGTGGTATCACGATCACTTCGGCTGCGACGACCTGCTTCTGGCAGGACCATCGCATCAATATCATCGACACTCCCGGCCACGTGGACTTTACCGCCGAGGTCGAGCGCTCGCTGCGCGTCCTGGATGGCGGCGTCGTGGTGTTTGACGCTGTTGCCGGCGTCGAGCCTCAGTCGGAAACGGTCTGGCGCCAGGCAAATAAGTATAACGTTCCCCGCATCTGTTTTGTGAACAAGATGGACCGCATGGGCGCCGATTTCTGGCGCACGGTGGAAATGATTCGCGAGCGCCTGGGAGCAAGCCCGGTTGCGATCCAGCTTCCGATCGGTTCGGAGAGCAGCTTTAAGGGTTTCGTCGATCTGCTCTCGCGCGAGGCGGTGATCTTTACCGACGATCTGGGCACGAAGTCTGAGCATATCGAGATCCCGACGGATATGGAGGCGGAGTTTAAGCAGCACCTTGAGGAGCTGATTGAGCGGGTAGCGGAAACCGATGAGGAGCTGACGATGAAGTACCTGGAGGGCGAGGAGATTACCAAAGAGGATTTGATTCCTGCCCTGCGCCGGGCGACCATAGCCGGCACTCTGGTGCCGGTTCTTTGTGGCTCTTCCTTGAAGAACAAGGGCGTGCAGGCAATGCTGGACGCCGTGGTGGCCTTCCTTCCCTCACCCCTGGATATTCCTCCCCCGAAGGGCATCGATCCCAATACCGGCGCGGAGGTGACGCGCGAGGTGAGGGACGACGCGCCGTTCTGCGCCCTGGTTTCGAAGATCGTCTCCGATCCCTTTGTGGGCCGCCTCGCCTACCTGCGCGTCTATTCTGGTACGCTGACCAAGGGCGCCGCGACGTTCAACAGTACGAAAGATAAAAGCGAGCGCATTGGCCGCCTGCTGCGTATGCACGCCAATCACCGCGAGGATATCGATGAGATACGCGCCGGCGATATCTGCGCCGCCGTCGGCCTGCGCAATACCTTCACCGGCGATACTCTCTGCGACCCTCAGCATCCGATTATCCTGGAGTCCATCACTTTCCCGGAGCCGGTCATCGAGATTGCCATTGAGCCAAAGAGCCGCGCCGAGCAGGATAAGATGGCCATCGGCCTCAATAAGCTGGCCGAGGAGGACCCGACGTTCCAGATGCATACCGATCCCGAGACGGGCCAGACGATTATCGCGGGCATGGGCGAGCTGCACCTGGAGGTGATTGTGGATCGCCTCTTCCGCGAGTTCAAGGTCGAGGCCAATATCGGGCGGCCCCAGGTGGCCTATCGTGAGACTATCACGAAGGAGGCCCAGGCGCAAGGGAAACATGTACGCCAAACGGGCGGTAGCGGCCAGTATGGCGATGTCTGGGTGAAGGTCGAGCCAAATGAGCGCGGCAAAGGCTTCGAGTTTATCAACGCAATCGTTGGCGGCGTGGTGCCGAAAGAGTATATCAAACCCGTCGAGAACGGCGTTCGTGAAGCCCTGGAGAGAGGTATCGTCGCCGGCTATCCGATGATCGATGTGAAGGTGACTCTCTACGATGGGTCCTACCATGAAGTTGACTCGAGCGAGATGGCCTTTAAAATCGCCGGCTCGCTCGCCGTTAAGGCGGCGGTCAATAAGGCCGCGCCGATCCTTCTCGAACCCATTATGTTGGTCGAAGTAACTACCTCCGAGGAGTACTACGGCGATGTCATCGGCGATCTCAATCGCCGCCGGGGCACGATCCTGGGGATGGAGAATCGCGGGACGATGGCTGTGGTGCGGGGCCATGTTCCCCTCGCCGAGATGTTCGGCTATGTGAACGACCTCCGTTCCATGACCAGCGGACGCGCCAGCTATTCAATGGAATTCGCACACTACGATCCGGTCCCGCGCGCAATCGCTGAGACGATTATCGCGAAGGCCGCGAAGTAGCGCAGAGATACAATTTTTTGATGGGCACACATGTGTGCCCGGGCGGAAGCGTGGCACGGGTCGGGCAGTCTGCCCGGCCCGTGCCATGGCCCACCAGCTTCGGAGCCGAACTCAGGGGAGAGGCCAACCGAGTAAGCTATTGTTCTTTGTTCTGCTCTCCAGCATGAATGCTGGAAGATTATTAATTTCAAACGAGTGCATCGCAAAGGTGCAGCCCCTGACGCACGTAATTTGCACTGAGCACTATGGAGGATGAGGTACACTCATGGCAAAGAAGAAGTTTGAGCGAACGAAACCGCATGTGAACGTGGGCACGATCGGCCACATTGACCACGGCAAGACGACGCTGACGGCGGCGATCACCAAAGTGCTGGCCACCCTGTCCCAGGAGAACAAGTACGTGGCCTTCGACCAGATCGACAAGGCCCCCGAAGAGCGCGAGCGCGGCATCACCATTGCCATCGCCCACGTGGAGTACGAGACTGAGAAACGCCACTACGCCCACGTGGACTGCCCCGGCCACGCCGACTACATCAAGAACATGATCACCGGCGCTGCCCAGATGGATGGCGCTATCCTGGTGGTCAGCGCCCCCGATGGTCCCATGCCCCAGACCCGCGAGCACATCCTGCTGGCCCAGCAGGTCGAGGTGCCCGCCATGGTCGTCTTCCTCAACAAAGTCGATATGATGGAGGACGAGGAACTGCTCGAACTGGTCGAGTTGGAGGTGCGCGAACTCTTGAGCAAGTACGGCTTCCCCGGCGATGACGTGCCCGTCATTCGCGGCTCCGCCCTCAAGGCGTTGGAGAGCCAGGGCGATCTCTCGCGCTCCGATCCCGATGCCGCCTGCATCTGGGAGTTGATGGATGCCGTCGATAGCTACATCCCCACTCCCGAACGCCCGGTGGACAAGCCCTTCCTGATGCCCATCGAGGATGTCTTTGGCATCAAGGGCCGCGGCACGGTCGCTACCGGACGCATCGAGCGTGGACAGATCAAGGTGGGCGAGAGCGTGGAGATCATCGGCATGAAGGAAGAGACGCGCACGGTGGTGGTCACGGGGGTGGAGATGTTCCAGAAGACGCTGGATGCGGGCATGGCCGGCGACAACGTGGGCTGCCTCCTGCGGGGCGTGGAGCGCAATGAGATCGAGCGCGGCCAGGTGCTGGCCAAACCCGGCTCGATCAAGCCGCACAAGAAGTTCCAGGCCCAGGTCTATGTCCTCTCCAAAGAGGAGGGCGGGCGCCATACCCCCTTCTTCAACGGCTATCGGCCCCAGTTCTACATCCGCACCACCGATGTGACCGGGGCGATCCGTTTGCCGGAGGGCGTGGAGATGGTGATGCCGGGGGACAACATCGAGATGACGGTGGAGTTGATCCAGCCGGTCGCCATGGAGGTCGGGTCCAAGTTCGCCATTCGCGAGGGCGGACGCACCGTCGGCGCCGGCGTCTGCACCAAAGTCGACTAACAGAGATACTGGGGTCAGGGCGCAAGCAATTGCGCCCATTAGCATGGGCGCAAAACCTCCTTCCCGCAAGGGATTGAGGACGCTTGCCCCTCACACAGGAGAGAAAAATGGCGACAGGAACGAAACAGCGAATTCGCATTCGCTTGAAAGCATACGATCATCGCATTCTCGATCAGTCAGCGATGCAGATCGTGGACGCCGCGCAGCAGACAGGCGCTCGCGTCTCCGGCCCGGTGCCTCTGCCAACAGAGATCAGCAAGTACACCGTGATTCGCTCGCCTTTTATCGATAAAGACTCGCGCGAGCAGTTCGAGATTCGCACGCACAAGCGCCTGATAGATATCCTCGATCCGACAAGCAAGACGGTTGAGTCACTGACACGATTGAATCTGCCCGCAGGCGTGGACATCGAGATCAAGCTATAGTTTGCTCTCATGTCTCCTGCGCAAACGGGCGTGTCCCTTTTGCCAGCGGACGGGCAGAGGCAACTATTCGGCAGAGAAGAGAGGAAAGGATATGCTCAGTGGATTGTTGGGCAGAAAGGTCGGCATGACTCAGGTATTTGGCCCGAACGGGACCGTGATACCCGTAACCGTGATCGAAGCAGGCCCATGTGTCGTGACACAGATCAAGACCGTTGCCCATGATGGTTATGAAGCTGTCCAGATTGGTTTTGAGCAGAAACGCTTGAAGAGCGCGACGCGTCCCCAATTGGGACACCTGGGGCATAAGTTGCCCCTGTTGAAAGCGCAGCGCAAGCGCCTGCAAGAATATCAACAGAAACGTGGCAAAAAGTCTTCCGAGGAGAAGGAAGAAGAGAAGCCAGATAAACGTATCGCCAGGCTGCTGGAAATTCAAGAGAACCGCCAGCGCCGGCCCGGTCCAGAGCTTGGCCCTTTCAGGGTCCTGCGTGAAGTGGGATTGCAGGAGGGGGCCTCGCTGGAGGAATTAGAGCTGGGGAAGACCTTTGACGCAGGACTTTTCAAGGTCGGCGAATCCGTTGACATTGTAGGTACCAGCAAGGGTAAGGGCTTCCAGGGTGGCGTCAAGCGCCACGGATTCGGCGGCGGCCCGAAAACGCATGGCCAGTCGGATCGCCACCGCGCGCCCGGCTCCATCGGTTCCGGCACCACGCCTGGCCGCGTCCTGAAAGGCACGCGCATGGCCGGTCACATGGGAAATGTGCGTGTGACAATGAAGAAACTGCAAGTGATTCAAGCCGATCCCGAGCGGAATCTCCTGCTGGTAAAGGGTTCTGTGCCCGGAGCCAACGGGGGGCTGCTTATGATCAAGAAGCATGCATGAGGTAACTGAAAATGCCCTCGACTACAGTGTATAACATGGCCGGAGAGGCCGTAGAACAGCTCGAACTGAGCGAGCAGGTGTTTGGAGTTATCCCCAACGAGGCGGTGCTGCACCAGGTTGTGGTTGCGCAACTGGTCAATCGCCGCCAGGGCACTGCTTCGACCAGGACCCGCAGCGAGGTTTCGGGCGGCAATAAAAAGCCATATAAGCAGAAAGGCACCGGGCGCGCGCGCCAGGGCAGCACGCGCGCACCCCAGTTTCGTCACGGTGGCGTGGTCTGGGGACCCAGGCCGCACCGCTATCATCACGATGTGCCCAAGAAGATGCGCCGCCTGGCGATCAGGTCGGCTCTGTCCGATAAGGTAGCGAATGAACAGTTAATTGTGCTGGATAAACTCTCGCTGGAGGAACCGCGCACGAAGGATATGCTGGAGATCCTCGCGCACCTGCCCGTCAACGGCAAGAAGGTGCTGATGATGCTCCCCAGGCGGGATGAAAACGTCGTTCTCTCGGCGCGCAATATTCCCTCGGCTAAAGTGCAGCATGTCTCTTCGATCAACGTCGTCGAACTGCTCAAGCACGACTACGTGATTATGCCGATCAACACGGTGCGCTGGATCGAACTGGTTTTCGGAGAAGGTCTGAGTGCCGAAGAGGCCAGCGAGCGCATCCGCGCAGCGCTTGAGGAGGAAGAGGCCGCGGCCACAGAAGAGACGGAGGAAACTGAGGAGACGGAAGAGGCCGAGGAGACCGAGGAGACGGAAGAGACAGAAGAAGCGGACGACTCGGAAGAGGCCGAGGAGTCTCCTGAGGACGAGAAGGAGTAGGAACCGTGGAGATCACAGAAGTCTTACGCCACGGCATCGTCACCGAGAAGTCGGTGGGTTTGCAGGAGAAGAACAAATACACGTTCAAAGTGGCGTTAGAGGCCAATAAAATTGACGTGCGTCGCGCGGTCGAGCAGCTCTTCAAAGTGAAGGTTGTCTCGGTGAACATCATGCGCATGCCCGGAAAGCCGCGTGTAATTCGCCGCAGAGGCGTCGCGCCGCGCCACATGGGCGCGCGTGAGTGGAAGAAGGCGATTGTCACCCTCGCGCCAGGCGAGTCAATCGACGCCTTGAAGGCGTAAGGTGAATCCTTATTCCGATTTTGCAAGCGATGCCTTGCCGATCGAGCTACCGGAAACAGCGAGCTAGCTGTTTGCTCGATCGGAATACGGAGAAGATTTGATCATCGTTTTTCTCGCAAAATCGGATAGGAGGGAGTAGGGAAAGATGCCAATCAAACAGTATCGACCAACATCCCCTGGTCGGCGCGGCATGTCGGTTTCGACGTTCGAGGAGATTACCAAGACGCGGCCAGAGAAGTCGCTGACCGTGAAGCTGAAGAAGCACGCCGGGCGCAATAACCAGGGGAGGATTACGGTGCGCCATCGCGGCGGGGGTGCCAAGCGCGCCTATCGCCTGATCGATTTCAAGCGCAACAAGCTGGGCGTGCCCGCGCGGGTGGCGGCGATCGAGTACGATCCCAACCGTTCGGCGCGTATCGCTCTGCTGCATTATCTTGATGGAGAGAAGCGCTATATCATCGCGCCGCTGGGACTCAAAGTAGGCGACCGCGTCTCTGCGGGTCCCGAGGCGGACATCAAACCGGGCAATTCGTTGCCGCTGAAGAACATTCCCGCCGGCACGGTCATCCACAACATCGAGCTAACGAAGGGCCGGGGCGGCCAGCTGGTTCGCGGGGCCGGGGCCGGGGCACAATTGATGGCCAAAGAGGGCGATTATGCCCTGGTGCGCCTGCCTTCGGGCGAGCAGCGCCGCGTGCATATCCTCTGCTCGGCCACCATCGGCCAGGTGGGGAATATCGACCATGAGAACCGCAGCATCGGCAAGGCCGGGCGTGCGCGCCACATGGGGCGGCGTCCAACCGTGCGAGGCTCGGTCATGAATCCGCGCGACCATCCGCATGGCGGCGGCGAGGGCCGTTCGCCGATCGGCGGTCAGCCGCAGACCCCCTGGGGCAAGCCTGCGCTGGGATACAAGACGCGCAACAACAAGAGAACCGATCGTTTTATTGTCCGGCGCCGCAACGCTGGCAGGAGGAGATAGGAATGTCGCGCTCAAGGAAAAAAGGGCCATACATTCATGAGTCGCTCAGGAAGAAGGTCCTGGCGGTTATGCGCAGCGGCGACCGACGCGTAATCAAGACCTGGTCGCGCGCTTCGACGATCTTTCCTCAGATGGTGGGGATGACGATCGGTGTGCATAACGGCAAGACCCACGTGCCCATCTACATCACCGAGAACATGGTGGGCCACAAACTAGGTGAGTTCGCCCCGACGCGCCACTTCCGTGGCCATGCCGGCGGAAAAAGTGAGCGGACTACTTCGGTCCGCTGAGGGTTGAAAGAAGAAACATGCAAGTTCGAGCTATTGCCAGAGACATTGGTATTCCACCGCGCAAGATGCGCCTGGTCACGGATGCCGTCAAGGGGCTGACCGTCAATGAGGCTCTCGCGTATCTGCAATTTATTCCCAATGCCGGCGCGAAGCCCGTCAGCAAGGTGGTGGCATCGGCGGCGGCGAACGCGGAGAATAACTACAACCTGAATCCCGATGATCTCTATATTCTGAATATCGTGACGGATGACTCATTTCGAGTCAAGCGCATTAAAGCGCGTCCGCATGGTCGTGCCGCGCGCATTCTGCGGCGCTTCTGCCATGTGACAGTGATCGTCTCGGACGACCGGGCCGACGCGGGACGCTCAGTAAGGAGAGGACGCCTTGGGACATAAAGTACATCCCACCGGTTTCAGGCTCGGCGTGGTGAAAGGCTGGCAGTCTCGCTGGTACGCGGAGCGTGATTACAAGCAGTTGTTCGCAGAGGATTTCAAGCTGCGCCAGATTATTAACCAGAAGCTGGCGGACGCGGCGGTTTCGCGCATTGAGATCGAGCGCGCAGCCGCGAATCAGGTGGCGGTGACGATTCACACCGCCAAGCCCGGTATTGTGATTGGCCGCAGCGGGCAGAAGGTCGATGAACTGCGCTCCCAGTTGGAGGCCCTGACGAAGAAGCGCGTGCGCCTGAACATTGTGGAGATCCGCCAGCCGGAGCTGGACGCCTACCTGGTTGGGCGCAGCATTGCGGAGCAGTTGGAGAAGCGCGTCTCTTTCCGCCGCGCTATGAAGCAGGCGGTTCAGAAGTCGATGCGCGCGAACGCCAAAGGGATTCGCATTATTATCGGCGGGCGACTCGGCGGCGCGGAAATCGCGCGCTCCGAGAAAGAGATCGAGGGGAAGATCCCCCTGCACACGCTGCGCGCCGACATTGACTACGGACTGGCCGAGGCCCATACGACCTTCGGCGTGATCGGCATCAAGGTCTGGATCTATAAGGGCGATATTCTGCCCGAGAAGCGGCGCGAGCTCGCCGACCTGGCTCAGGAGCAGACCTTCGTGCCACAGCGCGAGGAACGCGGCGAGCGCCGGGGACCGCGCGGCGAGCGTGCTCCACGCGGCGAGCGTGCTCCACGCGGCGAGCGAGGAACGCGTGCTCCACGCGGCGAACGCCCACAGGGTGAACGACCACAGGGCGAGCGACCCGCCCGACCGCCCAGAGGCGAGCGCCCCCAGGGTGAACGCCCACAGGGTGAACGCAGCGCGCGCCCACCCCGACCAATGGGCGAGCGACCCGCCCGACCGCCCAGGGGCGAGAAACCCGCTCCGAGTCCAGAGGCGCAGAGTCCCGAAGTTACCAGCGAAACCGCCCCGGTAGAGACTCCAGAACAGGCGTCGCCGGCACCAGAGACCGGAGCTTCTGAGAGCGAGTAGAGGAGAGAGAGCCATGTTACTGGCACCGTCACGTTATAAATACCGCAAGCAACATCGCGGTCGTATGAAGGGAGCCGCCACACGCGGGAACACGCTCTCCTTTGGAGAGTTCGGGCTACAGGCCCTGGAACCCTGCTGGCTGACATCCCGCCAGATCGAGTCCGCGCGTATTGCGCTCACCCGCTTTATGAAGCGCGGTGGAAAAGTGTGGATTCGCGTCTTTCCAGACAAGCCGATCACTGCCAAGCCAGCCGAAACCCGCATGGGAAGCGGAAAAGGCGCGGTTGATCACTATGTCGCGGTCATCAAACCGGGCCGGATCATCTTCGAGGTCGGCGGCGTCTCCGAAGAGATTGCGAAGGAGGCGGTCCGTCTGGCCGGCCATAAGCTGCCCGTGAAGACCCGCTTTTTAGTTCGAGGGGAGGCAGAGAGCGTTGAAAGTTAATGAGCGCCGCAAGCAGATCATGAGTTTTAACGAGGGGGAGGCCCAGCGTGAACTCAAAGAGCTGCGTCTGAAATTGTTCAACCTCCGCCTGCAGCAGCAGCGTGGCGAGATCAAGAATAACCGGGCGTTCACGCAGACGCGCAAGGATATTGCTCGCGTGCTGCACCGGCTGAGACAGTTGGAGGAACAGGAATAATGGCACAGCAAGCTGGAGCCGCGACTACGGAGAAGCGCCGACCGCGCGTACAGGAGAAGGTCGGCATCGTAGTCAGCAATAAGATGCAGAAGACGATCGTCGTCGCGGTCGTCTCGCTCAAGAAGCATCGCATCTACAAACGCACCTATAAACAGACGAAACATTTTTACGCGCATGACGAAGAGAACGTCTGTCAGATTGGCGACACGGTACGCATCCGCGAAACCCGCCCGCTGAGCAAGCTGAAACGCTGGAAGCTGGTCAAGGTACTGAAGCTGGGGAGCGGCATTGTGCCCGTCGAGGAAGTTCTGGCCGAGGTTGATCCAGATCTGACTGCCGAGTCCACCGCCGAGTCTGCGGAAGAATAAGGGAGGATTACCGTGATTCAGCCACAGACGCGTCTGAAAGTCGCCGATAATACCGGCGCCAAAGAGATTATGTGTATTCGCGTGATGAGCGGTTCGCGCAAGCGCTATGCCGAGGTTGGTGATATCATCAAGGCCACGGTCAAGCAGGCTGCGCCTAACGGCCAGGTAAAGAAAGGCGAGGTGGTCAACGCTGTCGTCGTGCGCGTCGCGAAGGAGTATGCGCGCCCGGATGGCTCGCACATTCGTTTCGACGAGAACGCAGCGGTGATCATCGCCGCCGGAAATAATCCGCGCGGAACCCGTATCTTTGGTCCCGTCGCTCGCGAGCTGCGCGAGCGCAATTTCATGAAGATCATTTCGCTGGCACCTGAAGTGCTGTGAGCAGCGGAAGAGGGGTTTCTCGTTGAAGTTTGTCGTTCCGCGAGTGCGACAAAGACAAACGATAAACTGTTGAGGGAAGAAATGGCAACAAGACAAAAAGAGAAGAAGCCTCTGCACCTTGCCAAGCTGAATATCCATAAGGGCGATACCGTCCTGATTCTCACCGGCAAGGATAAGGGGAAGCAGGGAACGGTTTCACGGGCCATGCCACAGATCGAGAAGGTGGTGGTCGAGGGCCTGAATATGGTCAAGAAACACGTAAAACCGCAGGGGCAGACTCGCCAGGGCGGCATTATCGACAAGGCCATGCCCATCCATGTCTCCAATACGATGCTGATCTGCACGGAATGCGGCAAGCCCACGCGCGTTGCGCATGAGCGCCGCACGATCAACGACAAAGAGCGCTCGGTGCGTGTATGCAAGAAGTGCGGCAAGGTTATCGAGGACCGGGCGGCGAAGAAGGAGTAGATCAATGGCATCGCGAATGAAGGAAAAATATCTCAAAGAGGTCGTGCCGGGACTGCAGAAGGAGTTTAATTATAAGAATCCCATGCAGATACCCCGCGTACATAAGGTCGTGGTCAATATCGGCATGGGCGAGGCCATTCAGAACGCGAAAGCGATGGATGCCGCCGTGGCCGACCTGGCCAGCATCACCGGTCAGCGCCCGGTAATCACCCGCGCCAAACGTTCCGTCGCCGCCTTCAAGCTGCGCGAGGGCATGCAGATCGGGTGCATGGTCACGCTGCGCGGCGACCGCATGTACTACTTCCTCGATAAGCTGATGAATGTGGCCCTGCCGCGTATTCGCGACTTCCAGGGGGTTTCGTCGGAGGCGTTCGATGGACGTGGCAACTATACGCTGGGTCTGCGCGAGCAGTTGGTGTTCCCGGAGATCGACTACGATAAGATCGACAAGGTGCGCGGGATGGAGGTCAGCATTGTTACGACGGCTCGCACCGATGAAGAGGGGCGCCAGTTGCTCAAGTTGATGGGCATGCCCTTTAAGAAATAGCAGGAGACTGGGATGGCAAAAATATCAATGATTGTGAAGTCGCAGCGCAAGCCCAAGTACAAGGTGCAGCAGCATAATCGCTGTCAGATCTGTGGCCGGCCACGCGCATATATGCGGAAGTTCGGCCTTTGCCGCATCTGTTTTCGCGAGCGGGCATTGCGCGGTGAGTTGCCCGGCGTAACGAAGTCGAGCTGGTAATCGGAGGGTATTGTTTCATGAACATGACAGATCCCATCGCGGATATGCTGACTCGTATTCGCAATGCGGTGGCCGCGCGCCATGCGCGGGTGAATATCCCCGCCTCGAAAATGAAGCTGGCGATCGCGCGCGTGCTGAAGGAAGAGGGCTATATCAAGGATATCGAGATCCTCAAGGATAATCCCCAGGGCACGATCCGCATCACGCTGCGCTACGTTGATAAGCAGCCGGTGCTGACGCAACTCAAGCGTGTGAGCAAGCCCGGCCTGCGTGTTTACACAAAGCGGGCCAATATTCCCCGTGTGCGCGGCGGCCAGGGCATCACTATTCTTTCGACGCCTCAAGGGCTGATGACGGGCCGCAAAGCCTATCAGCAGGGCCTGGGCGGTGAAGTCGTCTGTTACGTCTGGTAGACAGGAGGTTTTAGAATGTCTCGTATCGGACGTGCGCCAATCCCTGTGCCGCCAAAGGTGCAGGTGACGTGGACCGATGAGAATTTCGTGACGGTGAAGGGTCCCAAAGGCGAACTGTCGTATCAGATCGATCCCGCGCTAACGCTGAAGCTTGAGGACGGGACCCTGACGGTTTCGCGCCCATCGGATAGCAAAGAGCACAAGGCCAAACATGGCCTCTATCGCACCCTGGTCAATAATATGGTGGTCGGGGTGACAAATGGCTATACTAAACAGCTGGAGATTCACGGCGTCGGCTACCGCGCGAATAAGGTTGGCCAGAACCTGGTCCTGTTGCTGGGATATTCCCACCCGGTCGAGGTCCAGCCCCCCGCTGGCATTACCTTGAATGTGGATGGCGTGGATGCCGCGACGAAGGCTACAAAGATTAGCGTGAGCGGCATCGATAAACACCTGGTCGGCCAGGTTGCGGCCAGCATTCGCCAGCTGCGCAAGCCCGAGCCGTACAAGGGCAAGGGCATTCGCTATGCGGGCGAGACGATTCGGCGCAAGGCCGGCAAAGCCGGGAAAGTCGGTGGTAAGAAGAAATGATCAAGCAATTCAACGCAAATAAAGCTCGCCTGAAGCGGCACCTGCGCATGCGCAATCGCATACATGGCAGCCCGGAGCGCCCGCGCCTGAGTGTTTTCCGCAGCGGCAGTCAGATCTACGCCCAGGTGATCGACGATACAACCGGGCGCACCCTGGCCGCGGCCTCCTCGCTGGAAGAGGCGCTGAAGAACTTCAAGCCGGCCCCTCAGGCTGCTCCGAAGAAGGAGGAACGCGCGGTGGAGCTTGAAGAGGTTGAGGTCGCAGCCGAGGCGGCTCCCGCGAAGAAAGGAGCCAGGACAGAGAAGGCGGCGAAGGCCGCACCCGTCAAGGGGCAGGCGAAGGGCCGCCCGCCGGTGCAAACCAAAACGGTTCTCCCCTCCGCCCAGAAGGGCGAGAAGAAGACCCCGGTAGAGGCGCTGGCTGCTATCTCGAACAACCACAAGGTCGCCCTTGCTCGCGAGGTCGGCAAGCTGGTGGCTCAGCGCGCGAAAGAGAAAGGGATTGAGCAGGTGGTCTTTGATCGCGGCGGCTATCCCTATCATGGGCGTGTGGCCGCGCTCGCCGAAGGCGCCCGTGAAATAGGCTTGAAGTTTTAGGTCTTCCTTTCCGGGACGCGAAAAATTCCCGCTCCCGGAATAAGGCGCTGCTAGGAGAAAAGATGCCAAGAATAGATGCTTCAAAACTGAACCTGGAAGAGACGGTGGTGAAGGTGAGCCGCGTCTCAAAGGTGGTCAGGGGCGGGCGCCGCTTTAGCATCCGCGCGCTCGTCGTGGTCGGCGATCACAACGGCCATGTTGGCTATGGCGTGGGGAAGGCCGCCGAATATACCGAGGCGATCCGCAAGGGCGTGGAGGATGCCAAGAAGAACCTGATCGAGGTACCTCTGACCGGCACGACCATTCCCTTTATGGTCAAGACGCGCTACGGGGCATCCGAGGTCATGCTAAAGCCCGCCGCGCCCGGCACCGGCGTAATCGCCGGCGGCGCGGTCCGCGCGGTCATGGAATCCGTGGGCATTCGCGATATCCTGACCAAGTCGCTGGGCAGCACGAACGCGGCCAACACAATCAATGCCTGCCTGAAGGCCCTGCGCGAACTGCGCTCGGCTGAAACCGAGGCGATGCTGCGCGGCAAAACTGTCGCGGAGATTGTCGGCAAGAAGCAGGCCGAGCGCCTGGCCCTGATCGCTGCTACCGCCGCCGAACAGGCCGCTCAGGCCCGTGCCGCCCACGAAGAGGAGACGCGCGAGAGCCGTTCCTCTGAGCGCGGACGGGGACGCGGCGAGCGCGCAGGCGGCGAGCGCCGGGGCGCGGGTTCCGGCGAGCGACGAGGGGGAGGCGGCGGTGGCCGCCGTCGCCAGGGCTAAGAGGAGGTACCGAGAATGAAGCTGCGCGTGAAATGGGTAAAAAGCGCAATTGGTTATTCACAAGACCAGAAAGATACGATTCGTTCGCTGGGTCTGCGCAAGCTCCAGCATACTGTAGAGGTTGAGGATAATCCCTCCATGCGTGGGATGATCAACAAAGTGCGGCACCTGGTACAGGTAGAGGAAGTAGCCTGATGAAACTCAACGATTTGCATCCAGCTTCTGGATCACATAAACGCGAGAGGCGCGTGGGCCGTGGGCATGGCTCCGGGCGCGGCAAAACCGCCGGGCGCGGCACCAAAGGCCAGAAGGCCCGTACCGGCGGAACGATCCACCGCGCCTTCTCGGGAGGTCAGACGCGCCTCTCCAAGCGCCTGCCGTTCCTGCGCGGCGTGGGGAATAGCAATCTGCCTTTCCGCAAGGACTACGCCATCGTCAACCTGGGCGATCTCGCCGGGCTGGAGGCCGGCGCGCAGGTCACTCCGGAATCCCTGGTGGAGTACGGCTTCCTGAGCAATTCCGAAGGCAAGGGCCTTGTGAAGATCCTCGGCGAAGGCGAGATTAGCCAGGCTCTGACCTTCAGAGCGCATAAGTTCTCGGCCAGCGCACGGGCCAAAATCGAGGCCGCCGGCGGCACCGTCGAGATTATTCCGGTCAAAGTCTACGAGAAGACCAAACGCCGTAAGGATGGAGACCAGCGGGCATCCAGCCGTCAGAATATCCAGAAATAACCGTCGTTCCGATCGGACCAGGAAATGCCGGCCAGGCGTTGGTCCGATCGGAACAGAAGTACCCTGAGAAGACATCCAGGTGCTTCTACGCGTTATAATCTGGTAGATGTCTTTTTGTGAAGTCGTGAAAGGAGACCCCTATGTGGGATAAGCTGCGCAGTATCTGGACTATTCCAGATCTACGCAAAAAGATTCTTTTCACCCTGATGATCTTGCTGATTACCCGGGTCCTGGCCAATATTCCTGTGCCGCTGACGCACGCTGAAACCCAGGCCCTGGTGAATCTCTTCTCGGCGGGTGGAAATCAGAACCTTACCCAACTGCTTGGCCTGCTTAGCGTCTTTTCCGGTGGGTCCATCCAGAAATTCTCGATTGTTGCGCTGGGGGTCTATCCCTATATCACGGCAACTATCGTTATGCAGCTCCTGCAGCCGATCATCCCGGCGCTGGAGAACATGATGCGCGAGGGTGAGGCGGGCCGCCTGAAATTTAACCAGATTACCCGCATTATCACGGTTCCCCTGGCCTTCCTCCAGGCATTGGGCCAGGCCGCCATTTTCGTGCGTTTTAACGTTCTGACGAATTTTAGTCTTTTCGATCCTTCGTACTGGTTGGAGTCGCTCTCCATTCTGATGGCCTTGACGACCGGCACGCTGATTATGGTCTGGCTGGGCGAGCTGATTACCGAGAACGGCATCGGCAACGGGATCTCGCTGATCATCTTTGCCGGCATCGTGAGCAATCTCCCCAGCACCATCTCTACCGGCTGGAACTCCAGCGTGGCCAGCGGTGGCAGCGGCGGAGGGATTGTGAGCGTGGCCGTTTTTGCCCTGGTCGGCCTGATTACTATTGTCGGCATCGTCTATATGTACCTGGGCCAGCGCCGCGTGCCCATTGAGTATCCCACCAAACGCATGGTCGGGCGCGGCCTGCTGGTCGGCACGGCGCAGCGCACCTACATTCCAATGCAGGTCAACAGCGCCGGCATGATTCCGCTGATCTTCGCGCAGTCGATGCTGATCTTCCCGGCAGTGCTCTCACAGTACCTGATCAGCAGCACCACTCCCTGGCTGAAGGCCACCGCGACCTGGGTGGGTACATATATCGCGAATACCACCACGTGGTACTACTGGGCGATCTACTTTGTGCTGGTCGTGGCATTCACGTACTTCTACGCCTACGTGGTCTGGCAGCAGCAGGACATTCCCAACAGCCTCCAGAAGCAGGGCGCGCATATCCCTGGCTATCGGCCCGGTGAGACCACCCGTCGCCACCTGAACGATATCCTGAACCGCATCACCCTGGCGGGCGCGATCTTCCTGGGCGTGGTTGCGGTTCTGCCCTACTTCGTGAATGTGGGAGGCAACCAGTTGCTCAGCAGCGCGGCGGTGCTAATCGCGGTCGGCGTGGTCCTCGATACCGTCCGGCAGATTGAGGCCCAGATGGTCATGCGTAACTATTCGGGCTTTTTGACGTAAGCTCAACGGTGAGCCACTACCAGCGGAGGTACACGTGAATATCATTCTGATCGGTGCGCAGGGATCAGGAAAAGGGACGCAGGCTGAGATGCTTGCGCAGGCGCTCGGCGTGCCTCATGTCGCCAGCGGGGATCTGTTCCGCCAGGAGATTGAGGAGAAGACCGAGACCGGGTTGCAGGCCCGTGAGTATATTGATCGTGGGAAGCTGGTTCCCGATGATCTGACGGTAAGGATGATCTTAAATCGCTTGAAACAGCCGGATTGTCAAGCGGGAGTCCTGATGGATGGCTTCCCGCGCACGCTCGCTCAGGCCGAGGCCCTGGATCAGAACCTGCGGGAGGTCGGCAGGCAGATCGACGCGGTGGTCTACTTAAACGTTCCGCGCGAGGAATTGTTGCGCAGGCTCTCGGGGCGTTACATCTGCAAGGCTCACCAGCACGTTTACAACATGTATTCTCGTCCGCCGAAGGTGGCCGGAGTGTGTGACCTGGATGGAAGCGAGCTCTACCAGCGCTCCGACGATGTGGGTGAGGCGGTGCAACGCCGCCTGGATATCTTTTTTAACGAGACTATTCACCTGCTGGACTACTATGGGGACCAGGGCAAAGTTATCGAGGTGAACGGCAACCAGGGCATCGAGGAGGTCCAGCTCGCCCTGGTGGATGCGATACGCAAGCGCATGAGCGGTACGTAATGGTGATGGGATGACGTGCAGCGAGAACTGCACGCCATCCCATCACAGACACGCGCCGCAAGGTGGGGATTCTGCAGGGATGTGAAAAGGTCGAAGCGGCTCTGAGAAAGAGAGGTAATCTCTCGACTTTCTTAAGGGTTTGTGCTATAATTCACAGTTGGCTGCAGCAGTCCTAACTGCTGCCATTTTATCATGTAGAATCATCTCTCAGACACTTCCTTTCTGATTGGGCAGGCATTGGCAAGCAAGAGGCTCTGCCCGGTCAGAAGTAAGACAGCCGTCGTTTTGAGAAAGGATGCTATGGCCAAAAAGGATGAAATAGAGGTTGAGGGTAAAGTCCTTGAAGCCCTCCCGAACGCCATGTTCAAAGTAGAGATCGACGAAAAACACCAGGTTCTTGCGGTGTTGTCCGGGCGCATGCGCATGAATTTCATACGCATCGTGCCAGGCGATAAGGTGAGAGTTGTGCTGTCTCCCTACGACCTGACACGCGGGCGCATTACATGGCGAGCGAGGTAGTGAGTGAGGTAGGTGAGGTTTTCGAGTTTTTCACCTTTCCGGTTCCTCTGAAAAGCATCTATTTGATGGCTGTAAAGCAGGTAGGCGTGGAAAAAAAGTTTCCTCTGACTTAGCGGCTGGCACGGTTGCCTGCATCTTTTTGTACATTTTGACTCTATGTTGTGGAGGGCAAGTTCATGAAAGTACGTGCCTCTGTCAAACCGCGTTGTGAGCATTGCAAGGTCATCCGGCGCAATCGCGTGGTGATGATCATTTGTAGCAAAGATCCAAAGCACAAGCAGAAGCAGGGTTAAGAGCGGGACTCGATCCCGGAGTTCCCCGTGATCTCCGGGCATCGATGGACAAATCTGGAGGAGAAGATGGCTAGAATCGCCGGCGTTGACATTCCGCGCGAGAAGCGCGTGGAGATTTCGCTGTGCTATATCTATGGGATCGGTCTGACGACAAGCCGGAAGATCCTGGAGCGAACGCGCATTAACCCGGATACGCGGGTGAAAGATCTAACTGAAGAAGAGGTCAACCGTCTGCGCGAGGTGATCGACCGTGAATACAAGGTCGAGGGCGACCTGCGCCGCGAAGTTGATATGAATATCAAGCGGCTGATCGAGATCGGCTGCTATCGCGGGATACGCCACCGCCGCAATCTGCCGGTGCGCGGCCAGCGCACACGCACCAACGCGCGCACGCGCCGCGGTCCGAAAAGAACGGTGGCCGGCAAGAAGAAGGCGACCAAGAAGTAACGCCGAGAACGTATTCTTATTCCGATTTTGCCAACGATTTGATCATCGTTCTTGCGCACAATCGGAAAGGAGAGAGGTACTGCAAGTATGGCAGACAAGAAGAAAACAACGGGCAAGCCCAGGCGGCGTGAACGAAAGTCGATTCCTCGCGGCCAGGCCCATATTCAAGCAACATTTAATAATACGATTGTGACTCTGACCGACCCGAACGGCAACACCATCGCCTGGGGGAGCGCCGGTGGCCAGGGCTTTAAAGGCTCACGCAAGAGCACGCCCTATGCCGCCCAGGTGACTGCCGAGGCGGCGGCGCGTAAGGCGATGGAGCATGGCCTGCGCCAGATCGAGGTCTTTGTCAAGGGACCTGGCTCCGGGCGCGAGGCTGCGATCCGCTCCTTGCAACAGGCCGGCCTGAACATTACCGCAATCACTGATGTCACACCTATTCCGCACAATGGCTGTCGCCCGCCGAAACGGCGTCGCGTGTAACCGGGCTGTGCGCGTGAGGAGGATACAACTACATGGCACGTTATACCGGCCCCGTTTGCAAGCTTTGCAGGCGTGAGGGGGTAAAACTGTTTCTAAAAGGCGACAAGTGCATGACTAATTGCACACTTGAGCGCCGCAATACGCGCCCGGGCCAGCACGGCACGGGTCGCCCGCGCAAAGCCTCTGGCTATGCGCTACAGCTTCGCGAGAAGCAGAAGGTGCGCCGCACCTATGGCATTCTGGAGCGCCAGTTCAGCAAGCACTTTACGACCGCCGCGAAACGCGCGGGCCGCACCAGCGAGAATCTCCTGCAGATTCTGGAGATGCGCCTGGATAACCTGGTCTATCGCCTGGGCTTCGCCGATTCGCGCGCGCAGGCCCGCCAGCTGGTCAATCATGGCCACTTCGCCGTCAATGGACGCAAAACGGACATCCCTTCGTTTATCGCGCGCCCCAACGACGTGATCTCTGTGCGCGAGCGCAGCAAGGGCCTGGAGTACTTCAAGGTGCGCGCCGAACTGCTGACGACCAAGGGGGTCCCTGCCTGGTTAAGCCTGGATATCCCGGCAATGTCTGGTCGCGTTCTCTCTCTGCCTTCGCGGACAGATCTCGAACTGCCCTTTGAAGAGCAGCTTGTGGTTGAGTATTATCAGCGCTAAGAAGGTGATTGGCGGATGGGTATATGCCCGGCGGTTTCATGTGGGCCGCTGTTGGGCGCAGGACTCTTGGACTACCAGCTTCCTATCGCTCCGCTGGAGATGATAGGCAAGCGACGGTAGGAAAAGAAAGGCAGGTTTGACTTTGCAAGATTTGATTCTGCCTCGCATTAAAAATACCAAAACCCAGGGTAACTATGCGAGCTATGATATTGAGCCGTTGGAGGCAGGGTATGGCATGACGCTGGGCAACGCGCTGCGCCGCGTCCTGCTCTCGTCTCTCCCCGGCGCAGCGGTGACTTCAATTCGCATCGACGGGGTGCAGCATGAGTTCCAGGATATCCCCAATGTCATGGAGGATGTCACGGATATCGTTCTGAACGTGAAAAAACTGCGCCTGCGCTCTTTCTCCGATCACGCCGTCTCTATGCGCCTGGAGGTTTCGGGGGAACGCGTGGTGACTGCCGCGGATATCGTGGCACCCAGCACGGTGGAGATTGTGAATCCCGATCTCTATATCGCGACCCTCGACAATGAAAACGCTCACCTCGAAATGGAGCTGGTGGTGGAGACCGGCAGGGGCTATGTGCCTGCCGACTCGAAAGAGGACCAGCCGATCGGGGTGATTCCCGTCGATGCCATCTATACGCCGGTGCAGAAGGTGAATTATACCGTCGAGCATACCCGCGTGGGGCAGATGACGAACTACGATAAGATCGTTCTGGACATCTGGACGGATGGTACTATCCCGCCGGATGAGGCCCTGCGGCAAAGTGCCGATATCCTTGTTCGCCACTTTACGCAGCTCGCTAACTATCGCGCTACGCTGGCCGAGCCGGAGAAGCCGCCGCTGAGCAGCATGCCGATCCCGCAGAAGATCTACGATACTCCGATCGAGGAGCTGGATCTCTCGGTGCGCGCCTATAACTGCTTGAAACGCAGCAATATCACGAAGGTCGGCCAGGTCCTTTCGATGAATGAGGAGGACCTGCTGGGCGTGCGTAACTTTGGCGAGAAGAGCTTACAGGAGTTGCGCGAACGCTTGCTTGCGCGCAATTTCCTGCCGAATCCGCGTACCAGCACCGTCGGCGCCGATATGGACGGCGATCACGAAATGGAGGACTGAGTTGAGGCACCGAGTTGCCGGTAATCGGATGAGCATGCCTGAGGACCGCAGGCGCTCTGTGCGCCGCAGTTTGATGGCCGGCCTCATTCGCTATGACCGTATTAAGACGACCGAATCACGCGCACGCGCTATTCGGGGTGAGGCGGAGAAGCTGATCACCCTGGCTGTGAAGGGACGCACCGCCGCTCTGGCTCACCTGGCGGCGGTGGTTCCCGATGAGGATAAGGCGGCTCGCATCCTGGAGTTCGCCCGCAAAGGCCGCTATTCGCTCTCCTACCAGGTTGAGTCGAATGAGGAGCGCGCCGAGTTGGGCCTCCCCCCGCTGACTCCGAAGGGCCGCAAGTTTCTGGAGGAGAAGTATAAGAGACGCCGCAGCGATCTCCTCTCTATCATCTCGAATGAGGAGGAGGCCGAGGAGGCCCTGCAGGCCGCTTATGAGGCGATGGTGATTGAGCTGCACGCGCGCCGCCAGATCCTGAAGTCTCTGCCCGATGAGCTGGTGGTGAAGAAGATCTTTGATGACCTGGCTCCTCGCTATACCGGTCGCAAGGGCGGCTATACGCGCATCACCAAGCTCGGCAAGCGCCTGGGCGATAACGCGGATATGGCGCAGATTGCCCTGGTGTAGCTCTGTGCGGAGACGCGGGAGGTGCGTATAGGGTGAGCAAGCTGGCGTGCGGCATTGAATATGATGGCACGGACTATCATGGCTTTCAGCGCCAGCCTGAGGCCCAGGGACCAACGGTTCAGGGAACCCTTGAGAAGGCGATTGCGCGGATTGCGGGCGCGCCAGCAGTGGTCTACGGCGCGGGGCGCACGGACGCCGGGGTGCATGCCAGCGGGCAGGTGATCCATTTTTCGCCGGCCTCGCGCCTGACCCCTGAGGTCTGGCTCAGGGCGCTGAATGCGTTGCTGCCGGCGTCGCTGGCGGTGCGCTGGGTGCGCGAGGTTCCTGAGAGCTTCCACGCCCGCTATAGCGCCAGGAGCCGCTCCTATCGTTATACGATCTGGAACGACGCGGCTCCAACCGCCCTGCGGGCAAGGTATAGCTACTTTTATCCGCGCCCGCTGGATACGAACCTGATGCAGGCGGCCTGCCAGCTGCTGCTGGGGCGCAGGGATTTTGGGGCCTTCGGGAGCAGTCCCGACGAGCATAATCCCTTGAAGCCGGGACCCCATTCCTGCGTGCGCACGATGCTCGCGGCGGATTGTATCCGCCAGGACGCTCTTATCTTTTGTGATTTTACTGCGGATGCTTTTCTCACAGGGCAGGTTCGCAGAATGGTTGGCACGCTGTTGCTGGTGGGGCAAAAACGTCTGAGCCTCGACGAGTTTGCTACGATTGTGCAACAGGCAAAGAAGACGCACCCCGGTCCGGCGGCTCCGTCGCATGGGCTGTGCCTGGTAGGGGTCGGTTATCCTGAAGAGTCAGGGGTGACTCTGTATTCCGATCCGGCCAACGCCTGGCCCGGCGTTTCAGCGCCGGATCGCAACAGAGGTACCTCTGTTCAGCCGGGTGGATGAAAGCGCATGAGCAGTGTTCCCGGCTCTACCATATCAGAACCGCTCAGGTGGTGATGATGCCGTGAATGTAGCGGCGGCCCTCGCGCCCGCCGCCGAAGACGCTTCGTTTGGAGAACGAGAGTATGAAGAAGACATATAGTGCTAAAGCCGGCGAGCTGGACCCGCAGTGGTACGTCATCGACGCCGAGGGGCAGGTTCTGGGCCGCCTGGCTTCGCAGATCGCGCAGATTCTGCGCGGGAAACATAAGCCTACCTACACGCCGCATTTGCCGTGTGGCGATTTCGTGGTGGTGATTAATGCCGATAAGATCGCTGTGACCGGCAAACGCCTCGATCAGAAGATCTACTATCGCCATAGCCAGTATCCGGGCGGTCTGAAGAAGACGACCCTGCGCCAGACCCTGGAGGGCCGCTTTCCCGAACGCGCGCTTCAGCACGCGGTCAAGGGCATGGTGATGCATAATCGCCTGGGCGCGGTGATGATGAAGCGCCTGAAGATCTATGCCGGCCCGAATCATCCGCACGCGGCCCAGAAGCCTGTGCCGTGGACCGGCCCGCAAGCGTTGTTGAAGAAGCCTGAGCAGGCGGAGTAAAGAAGAGGAGTTTCTACGTTGGCCGAGACCATCAAAGGCGAGTATTACTATGGTATGGGACGGCGCAAGACGGCGGTTGCCCGCGTGCGCCTCTTCCCCAACGGCGATGGCACGATCATCGTCAATGGCCGAAGCGCGAAGGCGTACTTTGGTCCGCGCGAGTCGATCAACGCTACCCTGGTCGCTCCCCTGCGCCTGCTGGAGATCGCCGATCAGTATAGCATGACCGTGCGCGTCGTCGGCGGCGGCACCAGCGGCCAGGCCGGCGCGATCCGCCACGGCGTCGCTCGCGCCCTCCTGCGTGTGAATCCCGACTGGAAGCCGGCCCTGCGCAAAGCCGGCTACCTGACCCGCGATCCCCGTATGAAGGAGCGCAAGAAGCCCGGCCTTAAACGCGCCCGCAAGGCCCCGCAGTATACAAAGCGCTAGTTTTTCTCTTTCTGTAGAGAGAAGATTGAAGAGCCGGATGGCATCAGCGTTGTCGATGCCATCCGGCTCTTTTCTGCTTTCTTACAGTTCTTTTACAACTCCCTTACACATTTCTGATAGAAGTCCACTATGCTGAGCAATCGGAGGGTTTTTCCTTCTCTCTCGCAGAAATGCTATGTAAAATCTGATGACCGGAGAAAAGGAGTTGTAACGCATGGGTATTATTATACGCGGCATGAAGAATGTGCTGCGCAATCCGCTGCGTTTGCTGGTGGTGGTTTTGCTCTTGGGCGCGAGCTTGATGTTTGTGGCGGCGATGGTTAGCTTGAATAGCAGCGCGCAGCAACAACTGGCGAATGTGCATAAAGAGGTGGGCACGGCTATCACGATTAATTACGCGACGAACGATAACCAGTCCCCCGGACAACAGAATAGCGGCCAGCAGGTGTTGATTGGCAAGAATGGGAGTTTCTTTCAGCAGAATACGACGCCGATCCCGAATAGCACGATCGATACAGTGCGAAATGTGCCCGGCGTGGTCAGCGTCGAGGAGAGCCTGCGGCGCTCCGACACGGACGATTCTTTGAAAACCGGCACAATTCAGACGCCAGATGGACGCTCGGTCACACTGCCGGCAATGGTGAGCGGTATTTCAACCGGTGCAAGCCATTTTACTCTGGCCGGCGGGGCAACGCCCACAATGGTCGCCGGGCGATCTTTCCAAGCGAGCGATGCCAATGCCAATGTGGCGATGATGAGCCAGTCGATGGCGAATGCGAATAATCTGAAGGTCGGCTCGACCTTTCGTTTGAAAAATACGACCTTCACCCTGATCGGACTCTACACCACCGATCAGTTCGCCAGTAACTCTGTGGTGCTGCCAATGGCGACGATGCAGCGCGTCTTTGCGATCAATGGCGTTGACTCGATCACTGTCTATGCCCAGAGCTATGAGCAGGTGGATGCCCTGGCGTCGAGGCTGCGTAGCGTGCTGGGGAGCGCTTACGATGTGGTAACGCAGGCTTCTACCTATGCCAGCACGATTAATGCGCTGAACGTTGCTCAGAATAGCATTCAGATGGCGCTGGTTATTTCGATTATCACGGCGGTCCTGGTGATCGTCTTTGCGATATTCATCACGGTGCGCGAAAGAACTACCGAGATCGGCATCTTGAAAGCGGTCGGTGCGTCCCATTGGCAGGTGATTCGTCAGTTCTGGGGCGAGGTGCTGATGCTGAGCGGCGTGGCCTCGCTCATCGCGGTCCTCCTGCTCGCGACGCTGGGACCCGTGATCTCCCAGGCATTTAATATTGCTCCCCAATCCACAAGCACGACGCCAGCCGGCGCGGTCGGGCAGACGTTTGGCCGGGGCGGTCTGCGCACGCTGTTCTCGCCGCAGGCCGCGAAGCTGAGCGATGTACACCTGACCTCGGCGACGCTGAATGCTCAGACGTTGCTGATTATCGTGGGACTGGGGATGGCGCTGGCTGTGCTGACGAGCATCGTTCCGTCCTGGTATGTCGCGCGTATTAAGCCGGCTGAAGTGCTGCGCAGAGGCTAATAGGGCGCATTGAGTGCAAAGGAGAAAGCTATGGATGCAGATCTGGTCCGCGTGGATGAGATAGAGGACGACGAGGAGCTCGTTACGTCCTGGGAGACAAGCCAACCGGCCTCCCAGGACGGCAAGCGGGTGACGATTGCCGCTGAGGGCCTGTGTAAGCATTTTCAGCATAAGCAGGGCCTGGTCAAGGCGGTGGACGGGGTGAGTTTTACCTTTACCGAGCAACAGTTTATTACAATCATTGGTCCCAGCGGCTCGGGGAAGTCTACCCTGCTCTATCTGCTGGGCGGACTCGACCGGGCGACCGGCGGCAGGTTGCTGATCGATGGCGTGGATGTGACGCGCCTCTCTGAGCGACAGGAGCATGAATTCAGGCGTAAGAAGCTGGGCTTTGTTTTTCAGTCGTTCCACCTGGTTCCCCACTTGACGGCGCTGGAGAATGTGATGCTGCCGATGCAACTCGCGGGCGAGCAGTCTCAGGCGCAGATGCGTGAGCGTGCGCGCCGCCTGCTGCTGGAGCTTGGCATCAGCGAGGACCGCCATCGGTTTGTGCCGGGCAGACTGTCAGGCGGGCAGAAGCAGCGTGTGGCGATTGCGCGTGCGCTGGCGAACGATCCACAGGTGATTCTGGCCGACGAGCCGACGGGCAACCTGGATGTGTATCATGGCCGGCTGATTATTCAGTTGCTGAAAAGGCTCGCCGAGCAGGGCAAGACGGTAATTGTGGTTACGCATGATCGGAGCGTCACCTGGCTGGCGGATGTGCGCCTGGAGATGGAGGACGGCAAGCTCAGGCCCATGCCGCAGTATGTCGGGAGAAGTCCCGCCACGTCCGCGCCGGCCAGGCCGGCCAGCCCCGCAGAGGAGAGGGCGGTGACGGTCAGCGCCGAGGAGTTGAGCAGGTACTTTAAGTACCAGGGCGGGCTGGTCAAGGCGGTGGACGGCGCTAGCTTTACCTTTACCGAGCAGCAATTTGTCACGATTACCGGTCCCAGCGGCTCAGGAAAGACGACCCTGCTCTACCTGTTGGGCGGACTGGACAAGGCTACGAAGGGAACTCTGCTGGTCGATGGCGTGAATATGCGCCGCCTCTCAGGCCGCAAAGAAAACCGTCTCAGGCGCAGGAAGTTGGGCTTTGTTTTTCAGTCGTTCCATCTGGTTCCCAATCTGACGGCGCTGGAGAACGTGATGCTGCCGATGCAACTGGCCGGCGGCAGGTCGCGTACACAGATGCGCACGCGCGCCCACGATCTGTTGCTGGAGGTCGGAATCAGCGAGGATCGCCATCACCACAAGCCGGGAGAGCTATCTGGCGGGCAGCAGCAGCGCGTGGCACTGGCGCGCGCGCTGGCGAACGATCCAAAGATCATCCTGGCCGACGAGCCGACGGGCAACCTGGATTCATACAGCAGCAAACTGGTCATCCGCCTGCTCAAGTCCTTCGCCGAGCAGGGCAAGACGGTGATTGTGGTCACGCACGACGGCAGCATCGCCAAATTGGCCGATCTGCGTGTTCGCCTGGTCGATGGGCGCGTCAAGGGTTCCGGGAACGCTACCGCTCCGGCAGGACGCACCACACCAGCGCATACGCAGAAGAGAAAGCGTAAAAAGAAGTAGGAACGCGTTTATGGGCGCATCGTGACGATGCTGCGCGGGCACCGTGCCATCCAATGAGAACAGAGTGTAGCCAGGGGACGTATAACATGTTGAGATTTCTGAAAAACGAGAGGAAAACATCAGATGACCGACGCTCCCTCTTTCGCTATGCAATTTACCGATCTCTCAGCCGGCCTGGCCTTTTTGAGAGAGACGCTCGGCTTTACCCTGGTCGAAGAGAGGCTTGTTGAGGATCTCGCATACGTTCGCGACATCGACGGCGACCTCCTGTTGCTGGCCGGTCCGACGGTCAACGACCTGCCTTCTTATTTAAGCTCGCCAAAGTTCGTCTGCCATCCCGGCGAAAGCATCGCCTTCGGCGTGCCCGAACTTGAGGATTGGCAATCCAGGCTAAACAGCAAGGGGATTGCTGATCTCCAGGTGACGCAGAATCGGCTGGGCGACCGCGTGCTGCATGTCAAAGGTCCCGATGACTACACCTTTAACTTTATTCAGCACGCCCGGCCCTCTTTTGAGGATCTCTTGAGCATGTATGCCCGCTCGCTGGACGAACTGGATGAGGCGCTGGCCGGCCTGAGCGAGGATGAGATGGGACTGACTTCCTATGAGGGCGGCTGGAGCATTCGCCAGATCGTTCATCATCTTGCCGATGCCGACATCCTCTTTGGCGAGCATATGAAGGTCGCGCTCTCCGCACCCGGCACAAACATGGGGATACACGTCCCGGTCGGCAACGAACATATCGCCGCGCAGCCCGAATACCGCGATCGGCCCGTCGCCTCGTCTGTGGCCCTCTTCCGTGCTTTCCATCAGCACATCCTGGATATCGTCAAGTACATCCCGGACGCCGGCGAGCGCTACGTCGAAGGCAGTAGCGGACGCAAATACACCTTCAACCAGCTCGTCCACCTGATCGTCGGGCACACAGGCGAACATCTCGATGAGATCTGGGAGATTCGTCGCAAACATGGGAAATGAGTGATATCGAATCCATTTGAATAATCTCTGTGCCGTGTATGTAGCCGTCATTGCGCTACCTATTCCAACAAACCATTCTGACCATGTGCGCAGTTGCGTGGGGGAACCGCCGCGTGGTGAGGGAGGGATTGCGCCGGGGGGATGCGCCGGGGGGATGCGCCGGGGGGATTGCGCCGGGGGGATGCGCCGGGCAGGGGAACAGAGAGGCAGGCAAGCTGCCTCTCTACTGTATAGGTGAAGGGCAGGCAAGCTGCCCCACCAGCCCGGTGGGCTGGCTCGACGGAATCGATCAGGCGATCGAATTCAGAGGTGTGAGCTTGCCTCACACCCACCTCTACCGTAGAGAG